>ENA-OZDY01000854-OZDY01000854.1-human-gut-metagenome-genome-assembly--contig:-NODE-854-length-9158-cov-8.163463_pt1 | contig 9158 bp, 5 predicted proteins | sample MGYA00245063_ERZ653599 | MGnify/ENA primary metagenome ERZ653599 (study PRJEB26926, sample SAMN06165004) | human gut metagenome | biome: ENVO:00009003; feature: ENVO:2100002; material: ENVO:00002003... | reverse complement strand
GTGCTGTATGTGCATGGTTCCCAGAATTACTTCAACCACCATACCAATGTGGACAGCGGCAACCGTATCATGTGCTTTGACATCAGAGACTTGGGAAATCAGTTAAAGGAACTTGGAATGTTGATCGTGCAGGATGCGGTTTGGAACAGGGTATCGCAGAACAGGGAGCGAAAGATTGCTACCCGTTATTACTGTGATAAGTTCCACCTTCTTCTGAAGGAGAAGCAGACAGCTATTTATTCCGTGGAAATCTGGAAACGTTTCAGAAAATGGGGCGGTATTCCGACAGGTTTGACGCAGAACGTGGGCGATTTTCTTCGTTCTGAGGAGATTGAAGGTATTTTGGGTAACAGCGATTTTGTGTATCTGTTAAATCAGAATGCCAAAGATCAGGCAATTCTCGCTGATAAACTGGGACTTTCTGATAAGCAACTTTCCTATGTCACCAACTCCGAGCCGGGAAGTGGTCTGATACTGTTTGATAACGTGGTAATTCCATTTGTAGACAAATATCCGACAGACACCAAGACTTACAGAATTATGAATACCAAGCCGGAGGAATCGGTGCAGAAGGAGGACGCAGTGTAAATGGCAGAAAAAAGAAAGAAGAAGCAGGCGGCAAAGGCATTTGAAAAAGAGACATTTTCCAAAGATAAGGAAGTGACTGGAGTAAAACATATAGAACACAGGCAGGACAACACCTTTTCTGTGGAAAACCAGTTTAGTGCCAGCGAGAAGCCTGTGAGCAATCTGCCAAGGGATGCGAACCATGGCAGTCGTACAGGAAAAGCAACTTCTGGTCACAGCGTCCAGAAGTCAGAGTTTAATACTGGGACAGAATACAGGAAAAATAATAAGAAAAAATATTACCGACAGCAACAACAGGACACTTCTGGTCACAATGTCCAGAAGTCGGAAGCCGAAGCGGAAAAGACATTCTTAAAGGAAAACAGCTTTATCAATGAGGAAAACGGTAATGCTACAAATTTCCATACAGAGGACGCAGACAGTTTTCAGGACAATTACCACGTTAGAAATACCTACCAACGGTCTGAGAAAAAAGGAAAATATCACAAAAGGCGTGTGCAGAGAGAATACGCACACAGAGAGCGTGCAAAGTCAGAAAATGCAAAGCAGTCCGATTATGGAGATCTTCAGACAAAGGACGCCACATTTTCGCAGGGGCAGGCGGACGAATTTACAGACCAAAAAGTACAGAAGGCTTTTGATAAGTCGGAAAAGAGTCGTCAGAAGTTACAGAAAGCAAAGGACAAGATGCCGAAAAAGCGGCAGTATGAGATGAAACGTGTCTTTGATGAACAGACCGGAAAAGCAAAGTATGTGGTGGTTCCGGTGGAAGTGGAGAAGCCATTCAAGCCTGACGGACTTGGAAAAGCTGCGGTTCACAAACTCCAGACCGAAAATATGTATTTTGTGCATCGAAAGATTGCAGAGACAGAAAAGGATAATTCTGCTGTGGAGGGCGCACACAAGACGGAACAGCGAGCCGAGGATATTTACCACTATATGAAGTATCACCGCAAGAGCAAGGCACAGAGAAAGCGTGACCGCTTAGAGCGATTGCACAAAAAACAGGTTACAGCGGATATGAAGCTGGAGTATGAGAAATTCATCAGTGAAAATCCACATCTAAAGGGCAACAGTCCAAAGAAGCAGTTGCAAAGGCAGCTACAGAAACAGCGTATCAAGCGTGAGTATGCCAAGGCAAGGCGGGCAGGAGCAGAAGCCAAGACTGCAAAGGAAACATTTACAAAGACAGCCAATGCTGCAACCGGCATTGCAAAGAAGTTACAGGAGATTGCCACAAAAAATAAAACACTGATTATCACAGTGGGTATTTTTGCTCTTCTGCTTATTATGATCATGTCGGCATTATCAAGCTGCGGTTCCATGTTTACCGGAACTGTAACAACAACGATGGCAAGCACATATCTTAGCCTTCCGGCAGAGATTGATGCAGCAGATTTATCTTTTACAGAAAAGGAAATGGAGCTGCAAAACAAGATTGACCGGATTGAAACTGATTATCCGGGATATGATGAATACGATTATAACCTTGGTGCAATCGGGCATGATCCGTACACACTGATCAGTTATCTTTCCGCAGTCCATACGGAATTTACTGCCGCAGGAATAGAGAGTGAGATTCAGGAATTATTTGATGCCATGTATTCACTCACTACCGAGGAAGTAGAGGAAACACGGACAAGGACAGTCACAAAGACCGGAACCAGAATAGTAACAAATCCGGACGGGACTACCCGTACCGAGGAATACGAGTATGAGGAGGAAGAAGAATATACCGTAACAATTCTTCGTGTCACACTTACGGTCACACCGCTTGAGAGCATTGTAGCCGGACGCATGGACAGCGAACAGACGGAAATTTTTGGAGCCTATACGGAGACAAAAGGCGGCTTACAGGTCTTTGCTTCTCCGGTTGATTATTACTGGTATTACTATATCAGCAGTTATTATGGCTACCGGAAAAATCCAAACACCGGAGCCGAGGAGCTTCACAGGGGTGTGGATATAGCGGTGCCGACAGGAACGTTTGTATATGCGGCACATGATGGAACGGTAACAGAAGCAACTTACGATTCCTATTATGGAAATTATGTGGTGATTACGGACAGTAAGGGATATACCACAAAATATGCCCACATGGACAGCTTAAATGTGTCCGCAGGGCAGAGTGTAAAAAAAGGTGACAATATAGGCAAAAGCGGAAATACAGGAAGCAGTACCGGAAGCCACCTTCATATCGAGTGCTTGTATAACGGGGAGTATTATAACCCGTTATTTTATTTTGAAGCAGGAGAACAGACCATTTATGGAGAAACAACGGGCGGCACCGGAGGAGGAACCAGCAATGTGATACCGCCGGAATCCTATGATGATGCAACCGTACAGACGCTTATGCGTGAAGCAAACAGGTATCTGGGAATGCCATATACTTTTGGCGGCACAGCTCCGGCTAGTTTTGACTGTTCCGGTTTTGTATGCTGGGTATTTTCAAACAGTGGCGTACATAACCTGCCAAGAACCACAGCACAGGGCATTTATGACCAGTGTACTCCGGTATCAGCGGCAGATGCAAAGGCAGGGGACATTATCTTTTTTACAGGAACCTATAATGCAGGACGTCCGGTTACACACGTTGGTATCTACTGTGGAAACGGTACGATGGTGCATTGCGGTGATCCAATCCAGTACACCTCAATCAATACTTCTTACTGGCAGAGCCATTTCTATGGTTTTGGAAGATTGAATTAGCGAAGGGAGGAATTATTTTTGTCAGTAGAACGAATCAATTCACAGCTTAAAAAGGTCAGAGAGCAGATAGCACAGCTACAGGCAAAGGAAAAAGACCTTGCAGAACAGAAACAGATGGCGGAGGATGCCGAAGCCATGAAGATCATACGAAAATATAAAATCTCATCGGAGCGTTTGCAGATGTTAAACAAGCTCAGTGAGGATGAAGTCAGAAATTTATTACAGAAACGGGAACAGGAAAAGGAGGTTTCAATCAATGAAAAACAGGAAATTATCGGCTAGGGCGGTAGTGTCCCTTATGCTGTCGGCAATACTTTTTTGTATGCCGATTGGGGCATTTTTTGCCAACAGGACAAATACGATAGAGGTTCATGCGGAGGATACTGCCGAGCAGAAAACGGAAAGTGCAAGTGACGCAGAAAATACAGTTACACCCGGCAATGGCAGGGAAGAAAATTCAGGAACAGATACCGGAGAGGGAAAGACGGAAAATTCCACAGAAGGCACAACAGAAGATTCGTCTGAAGAAACACAGCCTGCCGCAAAATGCACCTGCAAGGAAAAATGCAGTCAGTATGCGGTGGATGAGGATTGTGCGGTGTGTGCAAAGGACTATAAGGAATGTGCCTATATCAATCCGAGCGTAAAAATTACAATCAATACACCTTCTGGGTGGCATAACGATACCACGAAAGTAACAGTCAAGGTGGAGGATACTATTGTATCCGGCAATTTTACCATTCAGACAGTAAAGGCAAAAGTCGGACAGAATGGAAGCTGGACAGATATTACCGAGGATATGTACATAGAGATTTCCGAGAACAGCACCATTTATGTGCAGGTCACAGACCAGAAGGGCAAGAACTACGAGAAAAACCGTTATATCAAGTGTTTTGATTTTACCAAGCCTACCTTAAATGCGGCAGTCAGCGACGGTCTTTTGAGCATTCAGGCACATGATACGGATTCCGGTATCAAGGCAATCTATGTCAATGGCTATGAGTTTACAGAGCATACGAATGGAGCCTTGAATATCCGTCTGCAACAGTTCGATGCAGGGTATCAGTATTTCACGATTTCTGCCATGGATAATGCAGGAAATACCTCTGAAATCTATAAAACAGCCAATCCGTATTACACCGATCCGGAGAATAAGGACAGCAGTGAAAAAGATCCGGCACAGCAGCTCCCGGTGGATGCGTCAGCAACCAAGCCTAGCTCTGCAACCGCACAGGTTACAGACCATACCAAGACAGACAGCAATGGAAATACTGTTTCCCAAACAGGCAGTGGAACAACTTCAAGCAGTACAGGAACATCAGCCAAGCAGTCCCCGAGTACGGGAGATACTTCTAAGGATACCGACCAGAGCAGTGACAGCCAGACTTCTGAAAAAGGCAAGGAATTTTATACAATCCAGACTGCATCAGAAAAGGTATTTTATCTGGTGATTGATCGTGACGGGGAAGATGAAAAGGTATATTTCCTTACCGAAGTCAGTGAAAATGACCTGTTAAATACCACAACGGATAACAGCGAGACACTTCCGAAAAATTCAGCAGCATTGGAATCTGCAATTCCTACCAAAGACAGTGCATTGTCAAATAATAATGCAGATACCACAGGAGAGAAAAAACAGGGAACGGAAAGTGTTGAGGGCAGTACCGAAGATAGCACGGAAGATACAAGTGAGCCGAAAGAGGATACCGCAAAAGCAGATGGTTCCGGCTTTACATATATTTTAATAGGCATTGCTGCGGTAGCTGTGATCGGAGTGGTATATGTTGTGAAATCCAAGAAGAAAAAGGAAAACTTCATTGATGAGGATGAAGATGAGGACGAGCTTGACGAGGACTATGATTATGAGGACGAAGCCGAGCAGGATTCCGACGAAGCATTCTTAAATGGTGGCGATGATACAGAATCAGAGGACACAGGCGAGAATGACAGTGAAGATAACAGTGACAACGATAATGATGAAGAAAACGGGGAGGAATAGAGATGGAGCTTGTAATTGCAGAGAAGCCGAGCGTGGCACAGAGCATTGCGGCAGTTCTTGGTGCCACACAGCGTAAGGACGGATATTTGGAAGGCAATGACTATCTGGTATCATGGTGCGTGGGACATCTGGTAGAACTGGCACAGCCGGAAAGCTATGAGGAAGCATGGAAGAAATGGAGCTATGAGAGCCTTCCGATCATTCCGCAGGAATGGCAGCATGAAGTGAAAAGTGATACAAAAGCACAGTATCAGATTTTGAAAAAGCTCATGCATGATGACAGGGTAGATGCCGTCGTGTGTGCTACCGATGCCGGAAGGGAGGGTGAGCTGATCTTTCGCCTGACCTACAACATGGCAGGGTGCAGAAAACCGATGAAGCGGTTATGGATTTCTTCCATGGAGGAAAGTGCTATCCGTGACGGCTTCCATAATCTTCGCCCAGGCAGCGACTATGATAACTTGTATCATTCAGCATTATGCAGGCAGGAAGCAGACTGGCTTGTGGGTATCAATGGGACAAGACTTTTTACGGTATTATATGGCGGTAAGGCATTGAAGGTTGGCAGAGTGCAGACACCGACACTTGCCATGCTGGTAGACCGTGAAAGTAAAATCATGAATTTCAAGAAAGAAGCCTATTATATGGCTCATATCATGGAAAATGGTCTGGATGCTGTATCGGAGCATATCAGTGATAAAACGGAAGCAGAGAGGATTGCAGGAGCCTGTGAAAACGGACAGGCTCTTGTCACTTCTGTGATAAAGGAAGAAAAGTGGGTGGCACCACCGAAACTCTATGACCTTACCACACTCCAGAGGGATGCAAACCGTCTGTTTGGCTTTACTGCCAAGCAGACATTGGAATATACGCAGAGCCTTTATGAGAAAAAGTTAGTGACTTATCCAAGAACAGACAGCCAGTATCTTTCCGATGACATGGAAGGTACTGCAAAAAATGTGATCGAAGCGATTTTCAATTCTCTGTTATTTGAGCAGAATGTCATGTTCAATCCGGATATAAAAAGAATTTTGAACAGCAAGAAAGTGACAGACCACCATGCAATCATTCCGACCATGGAGATCATCAAACAGGATTTAAAAGCAATACCGGAGAGTGAGATGAAGATACTTTCCCTGTGTGCTAACCGTCTGCTGTGTGCGACCGGGGAGAAGCACATTTATAATTCCACAAAGGCAGAGCTTACCTGCAACGAGATTGTGTTTAAGGTATCCGGTAAGGAAGTATGGAAAAATGGATGGAAGGAATTTGAGGATTTCTTCAAAAATTCCTATAAAACCGCAGAGGATAAATCGGATGCAGAGGAAGAAAAGAAGCTGCCGGAGCTTCGTGAGGGCATGATGATTGCAGTGGAGCAGACAAAGGTTTCCGAGCATTTCACACAGCCGCCAAAACATTACACTGAGGACAGCCTGCTGTCCGCCATGGAGAGAGCCGGAGTAGAGGATATGGGCGATGAAGTGGAGAGAAAAGGACTTGGCACACCTGCCACCAGAGCCGATATCATAGAAAAGCTGGTAAAAGACGGATTTGTAAAGCGTGAGAAAAAGCAGATGATTCCGACAGAGGATGGAATGAAGCTGATCACGATACTTCCAGATGTAGTAAAATCTCCGAAACTGACCGCTGACTGGGAGAATGAGCTTACTCTTGTATCCAAAGGAGAAGTTGCTGCAGAACAGTTTATGTCAGGTATTGAAGCAATGGTAACTGATCTTGTAAAGACCTATCACAGCGTTAGTGATGAACATAAAGCCATGTTTGGCACATGTAAGGGTGGACAGGAAGTGCTAGGCAAATGCCCGAAGTGTGGTGCTGATGTAGTCAAGGGAAAATTCGGAGCGTACTGTACCGGGAAGTGCGGTATGAATGTCGGCAAGGCACTTGGGGTAACACTTTCCGATACACAGGTCAAGAGCCTGCTTCAAGGGAAAAAGATACTTGTAAAAGGATTAAAAGGCAAGAAGGGTAGCTATGATGCGTACCTGATTCCAGAGAGTGTACAGGAATTTTCCTATACGAAAGATGGTAAAGAAATCAAGGGATTCCAGTATAAGTTTAAGATGGAATTTCCACCGAAAAAGGACAAATAGAAGAAAACAATTCCAAAATAATTTGTAAGATTTTGTCGAAAACTGTCATGTATATAGTGAAGGGAGGACTTTGGCATGAATAAGGAAAAAGAAATAGATATGCTGAAAGAAAAACTTGACTATTATACGTTGGTAGCAACCGATGAGGAATTTGATGCCGAAGAAGTTATAAAAATTGTAAAAAGGCTGGAAGAACTTGAACCGACAGAAGCACCGGAAAAATCTGTTGATGAATTTTTGGACGATTTCTGGAAATATTGCGAGGAACGAGAAAGGGAGGAAAAAATACTAGAAGAATTTCGGAAGCAGAAATAGCTGTATCTATGATGAAAAAAGTGTGGTATTATGAGAGAAAGAAATTTGCAAATCGGAATTTGTGGAGAGATTTCTTGAACTTTCCTTATTTTACGGGCTTTCCAGCCCCTTAAATAGTGAAATGATATGTATTTTCCCTTATTTTTGACCTTATGCGGAATCAGCAAGGGAAATAAGGGAATTTTTTATTTAGTCGTTGCCTGCCACTTTATCAAGAAGTCTGGCGGAGTTCCGCTTTGCCTTTCTTGTAGAGTGGGCGTAGACATTCATTGTGGTACTGACATCAGAGTGCCCTAACAGTTCCTGCACATCTTTTGGGGCAGCTCCGTTTGAGAGGAGGTTGCTTGTGTAGGTGTGTCGCAACTGGTGGAAATGGAAATTCTCAAATCCGTCCAGCCTTTTTGCAACTGATCGGCAGGCAATGCTGAGTGTGCTTGGCAGTTCCAGACATCCGTCCGGTCTCAGGCAGACAAAGGAGATTTCCTTGTAATCTACCGGGATTTCTTCGGTTCCGTCCAGATGATAATATTCATAATACACTCTGTTTTTGTCCTGTGCTTCCTTGTAGAAATTGCGGTGGTAAAGTTCACCATACTGCATCCGGCTTTTAAGCTGTTTTTTTCTGGCGGTTTTCAGTATTTCAGTCAGAGTATCGCCAAAATCAACAATCCTTACTTTCTTTCGCTTGGTCGGTCCGATGATGTTTTTATGTTTTGTGCCATCATAGCGGATACTTCTTTTAATGGTCAGGCATTGTTCTTCAAGATTGATGTCCTGCCATGTCAATCCGCAAACTTCACCGATACGAAGTCCCGCATAGTATGCGATCTGGATTGGCAGGATTGCAGGTGGATTCTTTACTTTGAGGTATTCTATCAGTCTCTCATAATCTTCATGGGAAATAGGCTGTATGCCTTCTTCTACCTCATCATCTGAGAATAAATCCACATCCTCTGCCTGTTTTTTCAGCTTAATATACTGCATAGGATTAAAAGTAATCAACTGTTTTGGAAATACTGCAAACCGGAAAGCCTGTTGTAATACTGCTGAAAAGGAATGGATGTAATCTTTACTGTATCCTTTTCTCACTTTTCCATCTGGAAATTCCCCACCGAATGTAAGCAGATCGAGAAATGCCTGTAAATGTTCAGCAGTAACGGTTTTTAATTTGCGTTCTGCAATCGGATGTTTCTTGATACAACGGATTGCACCAAGATAATTTTCCACTGTACCATTGCTGAGTGTTCCGACTTTCAGTTCTTCTTCCGCCCACATATCAAGAAGTTCTCCTACAGTAAGATTATCTGTCTTTGCGACAAATTTCTTGCTTTCGTAATCATCCATTGCCTGACGGAGCAGTTTTTCCGTTTCACTTTTACTTTCTGTTCCAGCGTATTCTTTCTGAACCAGATTGCCGCTTGCATCTTCTACAT
>ENA-OZDY01000835-OZDY01000835.1-human-gut-metagenome-genome-assembly--contig:-NODE-835-length-9364-cov-3.937695_pt1 | contig 9364 bp, 8 predicted proteins | sample MGYA00245063_ERZ653599 | MGnify/ENA primary metagenome ERZ653599 (study PRJEB26926, sample SAMN06165004) | human gut metagenome | biome: ENVO:00009003; feature: ENVO:2100002; material: ENVO:00002003... | reverse complement strand
CGGCATACGAGATGTAGCTCCGTCTCGTGGGCTCGGATATGTGTATAAGAGACAGGTATACTATCAAGGGCTGGGCCATGGATGAAGAGCGTCTGAAAAACGGCGGCACTGTCCTGACCAAAAAATACTTTGAAGAGCAGTTGGAGCGCATCCGGGAGATTCGCATTTCGGAGCGCAACTTCTACCAGAAACTCACTGACATTTACGCTACTTCGCTGGATTATGACCGCAATGCGCTGACCACAAAAGAGTTCTTTGCGAAGGTACAGAACAAGATGCACTATGCCGTGCATCGCCATACGGCGGCAGAACTGATCTATGAGCGTGCCGATGCCGAAAAGCCGCACATGGGGCTTCACACATGGAAGGACGCTCCCAACGGCAAAATTAAAAAGAGCGATGTTTCGGTGGCGAAAAACTACCTGACCGAAGATGAAATGAAGTCCATGGAGCTGATCGTTTCGGCATACCTTGACCTTGCCGAGAACCGTGCCCGCCGTCATATCCCCATGACCATGGAGGACTGGGCAAAGCGGCTGGACATCTATTTGCAGGCAGACGATCTGGAAGTGCTGAAGGATGCAGGCAAAATCTCGGCACAGCTGGCAAAGATGCACGCCGAAACGGAGTTTGAAAAGTACCGTGTGGTGCAGGATCGACTGTACCAGAGCGATTTTGACAGGTATTTGGAGGAAAACTTAGAGTAAGATGAGCCTTGAGATTTGGAGTTTCATAGTGGATGTGCTCTCATTGATTGCAACAGTTGTATTGACAGTTGCAATCTATTGGCTACAGCGCTCACATGAAAAAGAACGTGAGCAAATGGAAGTGGAGGCGCAGAAAAAAGCTGTTGCTGAAGCAGCAAGAGTTTTTCTGATTGATAATGAAGATGAAATAGAGTATTTGCCGTTGTCAGCGGTTGCAAAGAGCCTGAATCTTAAAAGAAAACATCATAGAGCGATAACGACCAAGTTTTTAAGATGTAGTGAGAAAGTTCAAAAGGAAATTCTGAAGCAAGCTAACTTTCAGCCAATTGAAGTTTCCCAAAAACAGGTAAGTGTTGCATTAAAGCGGCTAAAAGATGATATTAAGGCGCACGGTTTTGGACAAGATATTTTATATGATGGGGCTAAATACTTTCATCGAGCGATGGAGTATTATGCGAATGATAAAATTGATACAGTCAATCCGTACATATTTGAGAACATAAGGCGAACACACTTTTATCAAGGTGATTCACTCCAATTATTAAAAGACACGAGCTATAACGGAACGCTATACGGATATATGTACGATTATATCCACTCCGCAGATTTGGGAAAATCTAAATGGCTACTGCAACCACCAATTGATATGGTTTGGTCGCAATGTGATTTAGCTGGATGCCCGGAAGAAATAATAACATTCTGGACGATGCGAATCGTTATTGACTGTTGCCGGGTATTTGCTGAACCAGAAGAAGATTTTGTTTTTGATGAAGATTTGATTGAAACACAGGAAGATATGTACTATTATGCGGTGATGGAGTTGTACAGTACTTACATTGCAAAGAAAGCAGAGGTTACGGATGAGTAAACTGGATGAGCTAATTCAGGAGCTTTGCCCGGATGGGGTGGAGTATAGGAAACTTGAAGATTGCTGTACCGTTCTTGATAAAAAAAGGAAACCCGTTACAAAAGCAGCAAGAGAAGCAGGCGAATATCCCTATTATGGTGCAAACGGCATTCAGGATTATGTTTCAGATTATATTTTTGATGGCACTTTTGTTCTTGTCGGAGAAGATGGAAGCGTAATTACAAAAGCAGGAACGCCGGTTGTAACATGGGCAGAGGGGAAAATATGGGTAAACAATCACGCTCATATCATTGAAGAAACTGACGGTGTACTTCTTCGATATCTGTTTCATTATATACAGACTATCGATGTAACTCCTTTAATTCATGGGAATATACCAAAATTGACAGGTGGAGATTTTAGAGCATTACAGATCCCCGTCCCTCCTCTGCCTGTGCAGAGTGAAATTGTCCGTATTCTGGACAATTTCACGGAACTTACAGCGGAACTTACAGCGGAACTTACAGCGAGAAAGAAACAGTATGAGTATTATCATAATGTTCTAATGGACTTTTCGGGTGAAGATATTGAATATAGGTCTGTTGGTGAATTATTTGAAATCAAGAATGGGCTTAACAAAGAAAAGGCTGCATTTGGAAAAGGACAACCGATAATCAATTTTACAGATGTATATAATAAACGCTGGTTGGCTAACGGGTCTTTCAGTGGGTTGGTTGATGTTTCGGTAGATGAGATTGAGAGATACAGCGCTAAAAAGGGAGATGTTTTCTTTACGAGAACATCGGAAACAAAAGAAGATGTTGGAATGTCAAGTACATTGATTGAAGATGTTCCAAATTGTGTTTTTAGCGGGTTTGTTCTGAGAGCAAGACCTACAACCAATCTACTACTACCAAAATTTTGCTCGTATTATTTTTCAACCAATAAGGTTAGAGATACTATTGTAAGATATGCGGCATTTACTACAAGAGCTACGACTACTGGTCCGAAATTGTCAAAAATAAGTGTTCCTATATTGCCAATCGAGAAGCAACAGCAAATTGTGGATATTCTTGACCGCTTTGATGCCCTTAGCAACGATATTTCTTACGGCTTGCCCGCCGAGATTGAAGCAAGACAAAAACAGTATGAATATTACCGAGATAAATTGTTGACGTTTAAGGAGGTGGCTGCAACGTGAGTGCAGCAAAAAAGGCTGGTGTGATTTATATCCTGACAAATCCCTCTTTCCCGGATTATGTAAAAATTGGCTATGCGACCAATATCGAGAATCGACTGAAACAGTTGAATCGAAGCGAATGCATTCCGTTTGCGTTCCGGGTATATGCTACTTATGATGTTTCGGCTCCGCTACAAGATAAAGAGCTGCATAACCTGATTGACCGTTTGAATCCTGACTTGCGTGCTATTGATACGTTCGATGGAAAGACAAGAACAAAAGAATTCTATGCAATGACAAAAGAGGATGCTTATGCGCTTTTGGAGAGCATTGCAAAACTAAGCGGCACAATGGATCAGTTGCAGCGCCTTACCCCGGAAGGCCATGAGATTGCAGACGAAGAAGTTGCGGCTGAAATTCAGGAAGAAGCAAAAGAACGCAAAGCCCCATTCTCATTTATTAAATGTGGTATTCCAATGGGAGCAGAGGTCGTGCTGCAAAACCATCCCGAGGTTGTAGCCGTAGTAAAGGATGATAGGCAAATTGAGTATCAGGGTAAAACCTATTCACTTTCTGCGTTGGCTCAAAAAATCATGCAGACGACCTATCCGCTACAAGGGCCGGTGCATTGGCTTTATCAGGGAAGAAAACTGCGAGATATTCGAGTAGAACGAGAAGAAGCAGGGTTGTATGAGTAAAAGGCGGGTGTGAAAATGTCCTTTTTCAATATCGTTGCGGCTACCAATGAAGATACTGTTGTTTCTACCTATGAACCCTCCAAGGTGCGCTCTGACAGCTACCAGAGCGAGGCGGAACTGGAAAAAGAGTTTATCCGGCTGTTGTGTGAGCAGGGCTATACCTATCTGCCGCTGCACACCGAGGATGAACTGATTGCCAACCTCCGCAGCCAGTTGGAAGAGCTGAACCACTACCAGTTTTCGGATACAGAGTGGCGACAGTTTTTCAGTGATGTAATTGCCAACCCCAACGAACATATTCCCGAAAAGACCCGGAAGATTCAGGAAGATAATGTGCAGGTATTGCACCGGGATGATGGCAGTTCCAAAAATATCACGCTGATCGACAAAAAGAACATCCACAACAACCGTCTGCAGGTCATCAACCAGTACGAGGTGAAGCAGGCGGACGGTGCGCGGCATGATAACCGCTACGATGTGACGATTCTGGTCAACGGCTTTCCGCTGGTTCATGTGGAACTGAAGCGGCGCGGGGTGGCCATCCGGGAGGCGTTCAACCAGATCAACCGCTATCAGCGGGATTCGTTCTGGGCGGGCTGCGGTTTGTACGAGTATATGCAGATTTTCGTGATCTCCAACGGCACAAATACCAAGTACTACTCCAACAGCACCCGCTACAATGCCATCAAGGATGCCAAACACGGCAAGACGAAAAAGGAAAAGAGCAGCAATAGCTTTGAATTTACCTCCTACTGGGCCGATGCAAACAACCGCGTGCTAACGGATCTGATCGACTTTACCCGGACATTCTTTGCAAAGCACACGATCCTGAGCGTGCTGACCCGGTACTGTATCTTTACCTCAGAAAAGATGCTGATGGTGATGCGCCCATACCAGATCACGGCGACTGAGAGGATATTGAACCGCATCGAGATCGCCAACAACTACAAAAAGTATGGCAGCATCGAAGGCGGTGGCTACATCTGGCACACCACGGGTTCCGGCAAAACGCTGACCTCGTTCAAAACGGCACGGCTGGCATCGCAGCTGCCCTATATCGACAAGGTGCTGTTTGTGGTAGACCGCAAAGACTTGGACTACCAGACCATGAAGGAGTATGACCGCTTTGAGAAGGGCGCAGCAAACTCCAATACCAGCACCACGATTCTGAAACGCCAGTTGGAAAACCCGGAAGCTCATATCATCATTACCACCATCCAGAAGCTGGCGACCTTCATCAAGAAGAATCCGGGACACGAAGTTTACCAGAAGCACGTTGTGATCATCTTTGACGAGTGCCACCGCAGCCAGTTCGGTGATATGCACGGTGCTATCGTTCACAACTTCAAAAAGTACTACCTGTTCGGTTTTACCGGAACACCGATTTACGCAGCAAATGCAGGTACGAGCGGAAAACCCGGTATGAGGACAACGCCTCAGTTGTTTGGCGGTGAACCAAATGAAAAAGGCGAAAAGGTTCTACCACTGCATACCTACACCATCGTGGATGCCATCAACGACAAGAACGTGCTGCCGTTCCGTGTGGATTACATCAAAACGATGGACGCAGAGCCGGACATGGACGACAAGCAGGTTTGGGACATTGACCGGGAAAAGGCATTCATGGCTCCCAAGCGTATTTCTCTGGTGACAAAGTACATCCTCGACCACTTCGACCAGAAAACCTATCGGGGAGACAAATCGTATGAGTTTAATTTGCTGACGAATGTGGCAGAGGTGGCCTCTGCCCAGCGTGGTGCAGTGGAGGAAATCAAGCAAAAACAGCGCGTCAGCGGTTTTAATTCGATTTTCTGCGTGGCATCTGTGCCGATGGCAAAGCTGTATTATCAGGAGTTCAAAAAACAGATGGCGGCAGACCCGACCAAGCGGCTGCGCATTGCTACCATTTACAGCTATGGAGCCAATGAAGCGGAAACGGATGGCATTCTGGACGAGGAAAACCCGGAAGATACCTCCAACCTCGACCAGAGCAGCCGGGATTTTCTGGATGCCGCCATTCAGGACTACAACGAGATGTTCCACACGAACTACTCGACCGATGGCGAACGGTTCCAGAACTACTACAAGGATGTATCGCTCCGCATGAAGAACAAGGAACTTGACCTGCTGATCGTGGTCAATATGTTCCTGACGGGCTTCGATGCCACGACCCTGAATACTCTTTGGGTGGACAAGAACTTGAAGATGCACGGTCTGATTCAGGCGTTCAGTCGGACGAACCGTATCTTGAACAGCATCAAGACCTTTGGCAATATCGTCTGCTTCCGCAACCTGCAAAAGCGGGTGGATGCGGCAATTTCGCTGTTTGGAGATAAAAATGCAGGCGGCATTGTCCTGCTGCGCAAATATGCGGACTACTATCACGGCTATACGGATGAGCAGGGAAAGTACCATCAGGGTTATGCCGATATGATCGACGACCTGACAAACAGGTTCCCTCTGACAGATCCGCAAATTGTAGGAGAGCAAAACCAGAAAGATTTTATCGTGCTGTTTGGCGCATTGCTGCGGATGCGGAACCTGCTGTCCTCCTTTGATGATTTCAAGGGCAACGAGCTGATTTCGGAGCGTGATTTGCAGGATTATCTTGGCCGCTATCAGGATTTGCGGGATGAATGGCGCAACAAAAAGCACGATGAAACCAAAGAGGACATCACCGATGATGTGGTGTTTGAGGTGGAGCTGATTCGGCAGGTGGAAATCAACATTGACTACATCCTGATGCTGGTCAAAAAGTACCATGACACTCATTGCGATGATAAAGAAGTGCTCATCACGATTCGCAAGGCGATTGATGCCAGCCCGGAATTGCGCAGCAAAAAGCAGCTGATCGAAACCTTTATTGCAGGGGTCAACGATGTGGATGACGTGATGGCAGAGTGGAACACTTTTGTGTCCGAACAGCGAGAGAAAGAGCTTGTAAAAATCATTCAAGAGGAAAAGCTGAAGGAGACGGAAACGCGCAAGTATCTGGCCAATGCGTTCCGGGATGGTGAAATCAAAACTGTGGGCACTGATATTGACAAGCTGATGCCTCCTGTTTCCCGCTTTGGCGGCGGTGGCCGTGCGCAGAAAAAACAGGGTGTGATCGACAAGCTGAAAGGATTCTTTGACAAGTTCTTTGGGATTGGCGGAAGTTCATTTGAGGAGGGAAAACATGACTAAATGGTATAGAGGATAGTACTATAACGGTAACATCGATAATGGTGAGTAGAGAAAAATGGATATTTTTTCAACCAGAGAATTGGCAACGGCTTTTTGGGTCGGTGCGATTTTGATAGCTGTAGGAATGGCTATAGTTACCAATAAAAAGATAAGGCAGGGGTTTATAGGAGTTCTGAAATGCTTCTTCAACAGGAAGCTAAGGAAATTATGGGAAATATATTTCTTGTACATCGGAATAATCACGCTGATGTTTTCAAGGTTTCCAATATGGAAAAATATATATTTAAAAGATATTATTCTTTGGACGCTTTTTTCTGGATTGACTATTTGTATGAATGCAGTCGCTGGCGAAGCTGACGAAAAGTATATATCTAAAGTCCTTAAAGACAATATCAGATTTACTGTAGTCACGGAATTTCTATTGAGCACTTTTACATTTAGTTTTTGGGTTGAATTGATAATAATTCCGATAACAACAGTTATTGTGTTGTTCGATACAGTTGCAGAACATAAAAGTGATGCAATAGCAGTACATAAGCTATTGCAGGATGTGATGGCCTTTGCTGGACTATGTGTGATACTTCAAACAGTGAGAGTGGGAATTCTGGAATATCGAGAACTTAATGTGATAAATACATTAGTGAGTTTCTTTATTCCAATTGTCTATTTACTTCTTGTCACACCGCTAGAGTATGCATTTGAACTATATTCGAAATACGAAATGCTATTTATACAGATGCATTTTAAAGAGCCGCGGGATAAAAAAGTGAAACGAAAAAGACACTTGAAGGTGATAAAAGCGTGCGGATTATCCGTTAGGAAAATTATACTGTTTCAAAAACAGTGCATACCACGAATGTATGTTTCAATGTCTGATTCGGAATTTGAGGCGTTGATAAGTCATTTGGAAGACAGAAGTTAATAAAGCTAAAAGCTTGAAAACATATAAGGAATCGTTTATAATACTCACAGAGATTCCGCTGGTTGTGTGATACTATCCTGATACTAAAAAATCAGCAAGCCGCATCTAGCACGGCAATCTCATGGAAAAGCAACCTACAAAAAACAGTCTTACTAAACAAATTTGTTTAGTAAGAAATTGAACTTACCGAATTGGAGTAAAATTCGACGATATACAGATTAAATTCACCATAAAATAATCTTATCCCGCCCCGGGAGCATATCCGCTTTCCGGGACGGGATTTCTTCTTGTCAGCGGAACAGTGTCCGTAAAGTTCCGGTGCGTGCTCCGTACAGGACGATTGAAAGGAGCCGAAAGATCTGGTATACTGAAAAACGAAAAGAAACAACCGTGGGAGAAGGATGGAAGTTCCGCCACGGCTCTTACGCTGTTTGTCGCAAGAGCGATCAAAAAGAATTCTTCTGAAAGCTTTCTGTTTCACGCAATGTGAAAGGATGTGACGCCATGACCCGCACAACTGAGTACAAATCCCCTCTTGGCAGGATGCCGCTGGCGGTCGATGAAGAGGGTCTGACCGGGGCATGGTTTGAGGGGCAGAAATACCTTCCGGAAGGCGTTGCCCCGGAAAACGAGGAAACCGCTCTGCCGCCGGTATTGGAAAGCGCGTGCCGCTGGCTGGATCTCTATTTCTCCGGTCAGGAGCCGGATTTCATGCCGCGGCTGCATCTGGAAGGGACAGCATTCCGCCGGGCGGTCTGGGAACTGCTGCGGAAGATCCCTTACGGCAAAACGACCACTTACGGTGCGCTGGCAAAGCAGCTGGAAGCGGAGACCGGCAGGCGGGGGTCGGGGCAGGCAGTGGGCGGCGCAGTGGGGCATAACCCCGTGTCCATCCTTGTGCCCTGCCACCGTGTCGTGGGTCAGCAGGGAAGTTTGACCGGTTACGCAGGCGGGCTGGACAAAAAACTCCGCCTGCTGATTCTGGAAAACCCGTCAGCGGAACCTCTTTACTAGAAAATGTATCTTGCGGATCTTCATTGACCGTCCCGCCCGGCGGGGCAGATGAACGGATTGAAAAATACCGGCGTGCGACCCTTGGCCAGATGGCTGAGGGTCTTTTTGTGTACCCGGGGAACATCCCGAGGGCTATTTTCTTCAACAATCGCATAAACTGCGGAAAACGGGGAGGGAACCAAATGCGGATAAAGCAGAACAGAACGGCAAAACGGCCGTACCGCCGGGTCGTGGCGGCATTGCTGCTGGCGATCCTGATCGGGATGGCGGGCCTGACCGCGCGGGCCGGGAAAGCGCAGAGTTGCCGCTTCCCGCTGGAAAGCAGCGGCTGGCGTGTGTCCGATGCGTATGGTTGGCGGGAGGACCCCTTCACCGGGCAGAAGACGTTTCACCGTGGGATCGACCTTGCCTGCGGGGAGGGGACACCCGTTCTTGCGGTGATGGACGGCGTGGTGTCACAGGCCCGGATGAGTACCAGTTACGGCAACGTCCTGCGCCTCTGCCACGAAAATGGACAGGAAACCGTCTACGCGCATCTGCAATACCTCTTTGTCCGCCCCGGCGAGGTCGTGGGTGCCGGCCAGATCATCGGAACCGTCGGCCAGACCGGACGAGCCACCGGCGCGCACCTCCACTTTGAACTCTGGTCGCATGGAAATGCCCGTGACCCGGCGGAAGTTCTGGATGAGAAACTCTTGCCATAAAGCCACGGGCGAATTTTATCGAGCAAATCTTATTTAGGGTCCGCGCCAAAATGCCAGCGGAGCTTTGCATAGAAATCACTCCTGTCTCTTATACACATCTCCGAGC
>ENA-OZDY01000826-OZDY01000826.1-human-gut-metagenome-genome-assembly--contig:-NODE-826-length-9475-cov-3.683864_pt1 | contig 9475 bp, 8 predicted proteins | sample MGYA00245063_ERZ653599 | MGnify/ENA primary metagenome ERZ653599 (study PRJEB26926, sample SAMN06165004) | human gut metagenome | biome: ENVO:00009003; feature: ENVO:2100002; material: ENVO:00002003... | reverse complement strand
TGTAGCTCCGTCTCGTGGGCTCGGAGATGTGTATAAGAGACAGAGTCGCTTGAGGCCGAGGAGTGCGGGAAAAAGGACGAGAACGTCCCCTCGCTCGTGCTCCGCGCGATGAAGCAGGGCGAGCGGCTGTGGGATATTGCCAAGCTGTACCGCACGACGGTCGAGGCCATCCTCGCGGCCAACGAGCTCAAGGAGGAATCCGCCGCGGTGATCGGAAAGCTGCTGCTGATCCCGCGCAGGCGCTGAGGAACGGAGGAAGAGGGTATGAGCATGAATACGGAGATCTATCAGGATATTTCGACCCGCACGGCGGGGGACATCTACATCGGCGTCGTCGGCCCCGTGCGCGCGGGCAAGTCGACGTTCATTAAGCGCTTCATGGAGACGCAGGTCATCCCGAACATCGACAATGTCTACCGCCGCGAGCGGGCGAAGGATGAGCTGCCGCAGAGCGGCAGCGGCCGCATGGTGATGACGGCGGAGCCGAAGTTCGTGCCGGAAGAGGCGGTGGATATTGCGCTTGACGAGGGCAGCAGCTGCTCGGTCCGGCTCATCGACTGCGTGGGCTATATGATCCCGGGCGCGACGGGGCAGATGGAGGGCGAGAGCCCGCGCATGGTCTCGACGCCGTGGCTCGACCACGAGGTGACGATGAGTGAGGCGGCGGAGCTTGGCACAACGCGCGTCATCCGCGAGCATTCGACCATCGGCGTCGTTGTGACGACCGACGGCAGTATCACCGATATCCCGCGCGAGGACTACATAGAGGCCGAGGGCCGCGTCATCCGCGAATTGCAGGAGATCGGCAAGCCCTTCCTCGTCCTGCTCAACGCGACAGAGCCGGAAAGCGATCGCGTGCAGGCAATGGCAAGGGATATCGCTTCACGCTATGGCGTGACATGTCTGCCCGTCAACTGCCTGACGCTCGACGACAACGCAGTGGGAATGATTCTCAAGGCCATCCTTTACGAGTTCCCGCTCTGCGAGCTGGACCTCTTCATCCCGCCGTGGGTCGAGGCGCTTGCCGACGATCACCCGATCAAAAGCGGCCTCTATCAGGCCATCCGCGAGAACACAGGCAGCCTCCACTGTATCCGAGAGGTGCAGGGCGCAATCAGCGCCATCGGCGGCTGCGAAAGCGTCAGCAGCGCGCGCATCACGTCCATTCAGCTCGGCACGGGCGTCGCCGCGGCGGAATTGCAGCTCCCGCGCGCACTGTTCTACCGGACGCTGAGCGAGCAGTCGGGCTTCGATGTGAAGGATGACGGCGATCTGCTGAGCCTTCTCACTGAGCTCTCGTCGGTCAAGGCGGAGTACGACAAGGTGGCGCAGGCGGTGTCCGACGCGCGCGAGAGAGGCTACGGCATCGTTGTGCCGACGGTCGACGAGCTGAACTTGGAGGAGCCGGAGATCATGAAGCAGGGCGGGCGCTACGGTGTGAGGCTCAAGGCGAGCGCGCCGAGCCTGCATATCATCCGCGCCGACATCGAAACGACGGTTTCGCCCATCGTCGGCAATGAAAAGCAGAGCGAAGACATGGTCAACTACCTCTTGCAGGAGTTCGAGGGCGACACGACGAAGATCTGGCAGTCCAACATCTTCGGCCGCAGCTTCCACGAGATCGTGAACGAAGACTTGCAGGCAAAGCTCAAGCACATGCCGGACGACGCGCGCCTCAAGCTCCGCCAGACGCTTGAGCGCATCATCAACGAGGGCACGGGCGGTCTCATCTGTATCATCCTGTAAAGAAACAAAGCGAGAGGAGGTTCCTCTCGCTTTGTTACATTCCTGTAACTGGAATGTCATCACTTTGTAACTTGTCATTTCCGCTGCCCGCTGTTATGCTGTTCTATAAGATGGATAACAGGAGGAAGAGGATATGAGCCGAAAGATCGCGCTGCCGCTGCTGGTGGCAGCGGCGCTTGTCAGCATCATCTTAGCAAGCCGCACCCCGCAGCCCATCATAGAGGAATTGCCACCGGAGGAGGCTGACGCGCCCACCGCGCTGCTCACGCAGACCGAGGAGGTCGGTGATCAGACCGTCACGCTGAGAGTCTACGAGCCGGATGAGGCTGGATATGCGCGCTACGCGCTCTTTGGCGCGGACGGTGCGGAGATCGACATACCGTTCGGCGTGAATCGCGGCACTTGGATCGGGAATGGCAACGCTGCCGAAAAAGTCTCTCTCACCGCACGGAACGATGTGCTCGGCTTTCCGGGCTTCGAGCTTGAAACGATCCAAGGCATAGTTATGACAGTTTGTGACTTCTATGCGCTGACGGAGCAGGGCTTCGTCTATGCGGGCAGGACCTTTGGCTATGACTTTGATGATGCGGCGGAGGGCGACGGCGCGTGGCCGCTTGATCTCACGGGAGATGGGCGCAGCGAACTCATTACGCGCAGCACCTTTGGCGACGGCATGTCGTGTGTTTTTGTCTACCGTTGGAACGCCGCGGAGGGGGGCTCTCAGCGCAGTGAGGTCGACTGGGATAAGGCGGACGCGCAGCTTGCGCGCCTGAGTGCGCCCCTCGGCGTGACCGCGCGGGCGGAGACCTATCACGCACAGGACAATACCGTTACGCTGACGCTCTACACGGAAAGCGGCACGAAGGAAACGACGCTGCCGCTTACCACAGATGTTCTCGGTGAGTGGTTTGCAGAGGACTGACCGGAATGATATAAAAAGGAACCGATTCGAAAGAATCGGTTCCTTTTTTACTGAAAGATTTACTTGGCCAGCACTTTTTTGAGTTTGGCGAAACGGGGGAGGGAGTCCTCCTTCGGGAGCTTGGGCTCGCCCTGGATGAGGGGGAGGACATAGTCGATGAACTCCTGCTTGACGCCGTTGTGAGAGTCGTTGATCCACTCGAGCGGGATCTTCTTCTCGAAGTTTGCGACCTCGGTGAGCGGCAGCAGCTTCGTCTTGCAAACGTAGTGGCCGTCCACAGTCTCACGCTCAAAGGCGACCATCTTGTCGGTGATGCCGGTGACGGCGTTCTCCACCGCGGCACGACCGGCCATGACGGCCTCTTCGATATCGGTCTCGCTTGCGAGGTGTGCGCCGCAGCGCTGGAGCAACGACAGCTCAATGCCGCGCACCTTCGCGCCGGTCTTTTCCTTCACGATGCTCGCCAGCAGCGCGGCGAGGCCGCCGAGCTGCGCGTGGCCAAAGCCGTCCGTCGCGCTGGTCTTGGCCTCGGAGACAAAGCTGCCGTCGGCATAGTGGATGCCCTCGGATACGGCGACCATACAGCTGCCGGTCTCCTTGTAGATGCGCTCGACGTCGGCAAGGAACGTGTCCATGTCGAAATCAGTCTCGGGCAGGTAGATGAGGTCGGGACCCGCGCCGTACTTCGTCGCGAGCGCGGCGGCGGCAGTCAGCCAACCGGCGTGGCGGCCCATGATCTCGACAATGCAGATCATGCCCGTGTCGTAGACGTGCGCGTCCTGATAGACCTCCATCAGGCTCGTCGCGATGTACTTGGCGGCGCTGGCGTAGCCGGGGCAGTGGTCGGTGCCATAAAGGTCGTTGTCGATCGTCTTGGGCACGCCCATGACGCGGCACTCGTAGCCGACCTTCTGCATGTACTTGCTGATCTTATTGCAGGTATCCATCGAGTCATTTCCGCCGTTGTAGAAGAAATAGCGGACGTCGTGCTTTTTGAATACCTCAAGGATGCGCTTGTAATCGGTGTCGTCCTCGTCGGGGTCCTTCATCTTGTAGCGGCAGGAGCCGAGGGCGGAGGAGGGGGTGTACTTTAAAAGCTCCAGCTCCTTTGAGTCTTCCTGACTCATGTCGAACAGGCGGTCTTCGAGCACGCCCTTGATACCGTGCTCTGCGCCGTAGACATTCGTGATGCAGCCGGAATCGAGCGCCGTGCGGATGACGCCGTAAGCGCTCGCGTTGATGACGGAGGTCGGGCCGCCGGACTGGCCGATGATGCACGCGCCTTTCAATTCACTCATAGCAGTTCTCCTTATCGCTTAGGCCTTGCCAGCGCAGCCGAGCACATCGACGAGCTTGTGGCGGACGAGCTCCTTGATGTTGGCGCGGGCGGGCTTGAGATACTCGCGCGGGTCAAACTTGTCGGGATGTTCATCGAGGAAGGCGCGCACGGTGCCGGTCATGGCAAGGCGCAGGTCGGAGTCGATGTTGATCTTGCAGACGGAGAGCTTTGCGGCCTCGCGCAGCTGATCCTCGGGCACGCCGATAGCGTTGGGCATCTTGCCGCCGTGCTCGTTGATCATCTTGACATACTCCTGCGGGACGGAGGAGGAGCCGTGCAGCACGATGGGGAAGCCGGGCAGACGCTTGGAGACTTCCTTCAGCACATCGAAGCGCAGCGGGGGCGGGACGAGGATGCCCTGCTCATTGACGGTGCACTGCTCGGGCTTGAACTTGTAAGCGCCGTGAGAGGTACCAATGGCGATGGCAAGGGAGTCGCAGCCGGTCTTGGAGACGAATTCCTCGACTTCTTCGGGATGGGTGTAGGACGCCTCGTGCGCGGCGACCTTGACCTCGTCCTCGATACCGGCGAGGGTGCCGAGCTCGGCCTCGACCACGACGCCGTGGTCATGTGCGTACTCGACAACCTTCTTCGTGATCTCGATATTTTCGGCAAAGGGCTTGGAGGAGGCGTCGATCATGACGGAGGTGAAGCCGCCGTCGATGCAGGACTTGCAGGTCTCGAAGTCCGGGCCGTGGTCAAGGTGCAGCACGATGGGGATATCGGGGCAGCACTCGACAGCAGCTTCCACGAGCTTGACGAGGTAGGTGTGGTTCGCGTAGGCGCGGGCGCCCTTGCTGACCTGCAGGATCACGGGCGCGTGCTCTTCCTGGCAGGCCTCGGTGATACCCTGCACGATCTCCATGTTGTTGACGTTGAACGCGCCGATGGCGTATCCGCCGTCATAGGCTTTTTTGAACATTTCAGTAGATGTTACGAGCGGCATAATATCTTCTCCTTTGATAAAAAGTTATTTCAAATGTTTGGTACGTTTGGAACTAATTGCATTGTAACACAGAAATTTGATTTTGCAAGAGGATTTGCGATATTTTTGAAAAAAGGAGACAAAACCGATTCGCTTTGTCTCCTTTCTTTGCTTAATTGACCCAGATCGCGGGAAGGCGGGTGCAGGTGAGGCCCATTTTCCGCTGCAAATGCAGCGACGCTTCGTTTCCGTCGACCACGTGGCAGTAGGGCGTGCGGCCCTCCTCCAGCGCCGCGGCGATCAGAAATGCTTCCAGCTGCGCGGCATACCCGCGGCGGCGGAACGGCGGTAGAATTTCGAGCATGCCCATGCTGCTGTCGTCATGAAAACCGGCGAAGCCTGCGAGGGCATCGCTCTCAAATACGCCGAAGAGTGCGCCGTGTTCGATGCGGTCGCGGATGTACGCACCGTCGCCGTCGTGATAGACGGACGCGGCTAGCGCCGCGTGCTCCTGCGTCAGCGGGCGGATGTCCGCCGTGACGGGGCAGGGCGGCTCGCCCTTTTCATAGACCCACTGCGTGCAGCGCATGGAATCGTGCAGAGAGAATTCCCGCATCAGCGCTGCTGCGGCATCGTCACTTTTGACGGTGAACAGCTTGGGAGCGGCAGGGCAGAGCGTGCGAATCTTTTCGCACAGAAGCGCGCCGTCCTGTATGTCGCTCAGCAGAAACGTTCCGTCTGCGCTGAGGACGAGAGAGCCTTCATCTCCGTTATAAAGCAGGCGGCCTACGCCGCGGCGCAGTGATTCCGTCATGTCGACGCACTCGGGCGCGGTGTTCATCAGATGTTCGCCTTGACGGTCTCGGCGATCTGATCGGCCGTCAGGCCGTATTCGCGCAGCACGTCCGCCGCCTTGCCGGACTGGCCGAAGCGGTCGTTCACGCCGATCTTGTGGAACTTGCAGTTCACCTTGCCCATCAGGACGTCGGCTACGGCGTCGCCCAGACCGCCGATGACGCTGTGCTCCTCGACGGTGATGACCTTGCCGCACTTTTCAGCCCATTCGGTGACGCACGCAGCGTCGATGGGCTTGATGGTGTGGATGTTGATGACGGCGGCGTCGATGCCCTCGCTCGCGAGCGCTTCGGCAGCCATCAGGGATTCGTTGACCATAAGACCGGTCGCGAAGATCGCGACATCCTTGCCCTCGCGCAGGACATTGGCCTTGCCGATCTCAAAAGGCTTGACCATGTCGCCCTCGAACACGGGGGTGGCAAGGCGCGCAAGGCGCATGTAGACCGGGCCGTTCATCTCGGCGATCGCCATGGTGGCGGCCTTGGCCTCGTTGGCGTCTGCGGGGCAGATGACCGTCATGCCGGGGATGACGCGCATGAGGGCGATGTCCTCGATGCACTGGTGGCTGCCGCCGTCCTCGCCGACGCTGATGCCCGCATGGGTCGCGCAGATTTTGACATTGAAGTGGGGATAGGCGATGGAGTTGCGAATCTGCTCATAGGCGCGGCCGGCCGCAAACATCGCAAACGAAGAGCAGTAGGGGATGAGGCCCATCGTGGACATACCGGCGGCGATGTCGACCATGTTGGCCTCGGCAATGCCGCAGTTGTAGAATTTTTCGGGGTGCGCCTTGGCGACCTTGCAGGTCTGCGTGGCGTTGGCGAGGTCGGCGTCGAGCACGACGACCTTATCGTTCTTTTCGACCAGTTCGATCAGCGCTTCGCCGTAAGCCTGACGGGTCGCAATTTTATCAGCCATGTTCTTAGTCCTCCAATTCCTTCAAAGCCTGCTCGCGCTGCTCGGCATTTGGGGCCTTGCCGTGCCAGCCGACCTGATTCTCCATGAACGAAACGCCCTTGCCCTTGACGGTGTGTGCAAGGATGGCCTTGGGCTTGCCGGGCATGGTAGGCTTGGAGAGCGCGGCCTCGACGGCGTCGAGATCGTTGCCGTCGGGCAGCTCGACGAGGTCAAAGCCGAACGCGCGGAGCTTGGCGGGCAGATCGCCAAGGCTCATGACCTGGTCGTTCGTGCCGTCGATCTGTAGGCCATTGTTGTCGATGATGACGGTCAGATTGTCGAGCTTATAGTGCGCGGCAGCCATGTAAGCCTCCCAGATCTGACCCTCCTGGCTCTCGCCGTCGCCGACGAGGGCGAAGACCTTCGTATCCTTGCCGAGATGCTTGGCGCCCAGCGCCATGCCGACGGCGATGGACACGCCCTGACCGAGAGAGCCCGTGGAGGCGTCCACGCCGGGGACTTTCTTCGCATCGGGGTGGCCCTGCAGGATGGAGTGCAGCTGGCGGAAGTTCGCATATTCGTCGCGGGAGATAAAGCCCTTAGCGGCGAGCACCGCGTAATAGCAGGGGGCGGCATGACCCTTGGAGAGCACGAAACGATCACGGTCGGGATCGTGCGGGTTCTTGGGGTCAACGCGCATATGGTTGAAGAAAACGCTGGTCATCAGCTCCACAGCGGACAGCGAGCCGCCGGGGTGACCGCTGCCGGCGTTGGCGGTCATCGTGATGATGTCGCGCCGCACCTGCCGGCAGATGGGGGAAAGCTCTTTTGTATTCATGGAAACCCTCCTTGAAAAATACATTTCATCAACTATTAAGTATATCGGATGAAGCCGGGAAAGTCAATTTTAATCCTCGTTCTTTTTCATCTTTACATGCGACAAGGGATTTGCCTTTGCAGCCACGCGCAGCGCGTCGTTATCAATGTGTGTGTAGATCTCGGTCGTGTTCAGATGCTCATGCCCGAGCACCTCCTGCACGGCTTTGACGTCCACGCCGTTTTGCAGCATGAGCGTTGCCGCCGTGTGGCGCAGCTTGTGCGAGGAGTATTCCGAGGCATCGAGCCCCGCGGCGCTCAGGTGCTTTTTGACGAGCGCGTGGACGCTCGAGCGGCTGATGCGCTCGTTGCGCGAGGAGAGAAAGAGAGCATTGTGATCGCGGCCGGAGATGGGGCGGCGGACGGCGAGATAACGCTTGAGCGCATCCTTGCAGGCGTCGTTTAAGTAGACGATGCGCACCTTGTTGCCTTTGCCGAGCACGCGCAGCGCGTCGTCCTGAATATCCTGCAGATCAAGGCCGCAGAGCTCGGAGATTCGCAGCCCGCAGTTCAGAAAGATCGTCAGAATGCAGTAGTCGCGCTCGCGGTTCTGCCCGTCGACGGACTGCAAAAGCTGCACGCTCTCGTCGAGCGTCAGGTACTTCGGCAGCGACTTTTTGATCTTGGGGGAATCGAGGTCCTTGCAGGGATTCGTGTCCAAAAGGTGCGCTTTATTGACCAAATAGTTGTAAAAAGACCGAATTGTTGCGATTTTTCGCGCTCTGGACGCGGCATTTAAGCCGTAGTCGGACACGTCGCTGTTTTGATGCAGCACGCGGTCACGGCTCAGATAGGTCATGTAGGCGTAAATATCGGTCAATGTTACTTTTTTCACAAAGTCAAGATCGACGTCCATGATGGAAATTTCATTGAGAGGGAGGCCGCGCAGCGACGGATCGCGCGACTGCTTCAAATAGCGGAAAAAGTTGCGCAGGTCGAGGAAATATTCATCGACCGTTTTCTGCGAGTGGGCTTTGATGGTCTCGTGGTAGGATAGAAAATCGCGCAAAATCGGCGGCGATTCCAAGCGGTAGTCGTTCATAATATAAAGTAAGCCGCATTTTCACGCGAGCTCATTCGTTACAACAAAAATAATACGGAGAGATACTCCAAAATTGAATTTCAAAATGTCGGTATGTCGGCAAAGAAAAATTCAGCAGCTTTGATCTGTGAGCGTTGTTGGCGGTTCAATCGTGATACAAAGCTGCGCAGAGATTGATCCTTTGAACGGGATGCACAGCGCACATGCCGTTGATCGGCTGTACGGCGGTTTTCAATAAAGGAGCCGATGGAGAGGGGCATTTTGAAGTCTATACCGAATTGAACAAAATAAAAATTTTGTTCAATTGAGGGGAGCGAAAAAACGTATTTTTGCGGAAATGAGCGTTTTGGCGTGGCTGGCGACAAAAACCTCCTTTGTCAGGATCATGGGATTCTATGGGTCCGGCAGTGTGAAAACGTTGCCGGTTTTGCTGATACAATAAATATTATTTATGTGTGCGTTGTAGCCAACGCATTGCTTTACGCCTGCACAATGGCGCGCAGCGCTTCGGCGATGTTGCGCGCTTCGATCAGTGCGAGCCCCTGCGGCGCGCGGATCTGATCCTTGCGCTGCTTCGGGATGATGCATGTTTCAAAGCCCAGACGGTGCACCTCGCTGAGCCGCTCGCTCAAATGGTTCACGCTGCGAAGCTCGCCGGTCAGGCCGACCTCGCCGATGGCGGCGACGTGATTGCCGATGGGCTTGTCGAGATAACTCGACGCGAGCGCCAGCACGGCGGCAAGGTCTGCTGCGGGCTCGTCCACGCTCAATCCGCCGATGACGTTCAAGAACGCGTCACAGCCGGACACCTTGAGCGCGCCGCGCTTTTCGAGCACCGCCATCAGCATGGCGGCGCGGTTGTAGTCAAAGCCG
>ENA-OZDY01000819-OZDY01000819.1-human-gut-metagenome-genome-assembly--contig:-NODE-819-length-9526-cov-4.676169_pt1 | contig 9526 bp, 6 predicted proteins | sample MGYA00245063_ERZ653599 | MGnify/ENA primary metagenome ERZ653599 (study PRJEB26926, sample SAMN06165004) | human gut metagenome | biome: ENVO:00009003; feature: ENVO:2100002; material: ENVO:00002003... | reverse complement strand
CATGAGAAACTGTTCTACGGAAAACCAGATGGAAAATACCAGTTAAATCTCTGGGAGGCGAATCATCAGATCCTTCTTGCAGCAGGAGTGCCGGAGAAGCAGATTCATCTGCCGAACCTCTGCACCTGCTGCAACCCGGATTTCCTGTATTCCCACCGTGCATCGAAGGGAAAAAGAGGAAACCTCGCGGCATTCCTTTCCCTGGTCTGAAAACAGGATCGAAAACAGAATAGAAAGCATCAAAAAACGGACCTGGAAAAAACAGATCCGTTTTTTTGCTGTATGCATCCGGCGGACACAAAATCGATTATCTGTGTTTTGCCAGCAGCTTATTGATTTTCTCTGTCGTAGACTGTACTTTTGCAACGGATACGTCGTGGTTAAGCGTATCGATGATGCTTGCCATATATTTGCTCATCTCAGCCGGCTCATACCAAGGACGGGAAACGAGTTCCGGTGTACGGTAGGTCAGGTCGGTGGTGATGACTTTGCTGATATAGCCTTTCTCATAGTAAGCATCGAATTTCTCCAGACCATCGGTGAAGAGGCCGAAGGTGGTGCAGACAAAGACGTGGTCAGCGCCGCGCTCTTTGACCTGTTTTGCAACGTCGAGCATACTCTCACCGGAGGAGATCATATCGTCGATGATGACAACATCTTTTCCTGCTACGGAATCGCCGAGAAACTCATGTGCCACGATCGGGTTCTTTCCGTTTACGATGGTGGAGTAATCTCTTCTCTTATAGAACATACCCATATCGACGCCGAGCACGTTGGAGAAGTATACGGCACGCGCCATCGCTCCCTCGTCCGGGCTGATGATCATCAGATGATCGTTGTCGATCGTCAGATCCGGAACGGAACGAAGAAGGGCTTTTAAAAACTGGTAGGTTGGCATGAAGTTGTCAAAGCCGCCGAGCGGAATTGCGTTCATGACACGAGGATCGTGTGCGTCGAAGGTGATAAAGTTGGAAACACCCATGTTCATCAGCTCCTGCAGAGCAAGTGCGCAGTCGAGAGACTCACGTTTGGTGCGCTTATGCTGTCTTCCTTCATAAATGAAAGGCATGATTACGTTGATCCGGTGTGCTTTTCCTGTTGCAGCAGCGATGATACGTTTCAGATCCTGATAATGGTCATCCGGTGACATGTGGTTCTCGTAGCCGCAGACCTTGTAAGTGATGCTGTAGTTGCAGACATCAACCAGGATGTAAAGATCGGCACCGCGGACGGATTCGTTGATCTTTCCTTTTGCTTCGCCGGAACCGAAACGCGGGCACTCGCAGTCAATCAGAAAAGAATCCTCGGAATATCCGGAAAAGGAAACCCCGTTGCGGCGCTCGGCGAGCTCTTTACGGAACTGAACCAGATACGCATCAACTTTTTTTGCCATTTCCATACTGCCCGGCAGAGCTGCGAGCTTTAACGGAGCAACCGGAATGGAATTTTCAAGTAAATCTAAATTAGCCATACAAACCTCCAGTAATCGACATTTTTTACAAACCATTTACTTCCTATTTATATCATCTTGGGAAAGGGCGCGTCAAGCAAAAAACGAAAGAATCCTTGCTTTTTGTGCAGGTTGTTGTTATTATAATGGATGAATGTCCGGAAGGTATGCAAAAAAAGCACGCTTTTTACTGGGCAAAGAGAAGTTATAAAGAAGTAAATGGAAAGGCCAAAACGTAAGATCTGTGAAAAACAAGACGAAACATATTATCAAGACAATAGAACCGGGCAGTATTGCCGAAGAACTGGAACTCGAACCGGGAGATGAACTGCTCCGCGTGAACGGGGAAATCATCGAGGACGTCTTCGATTACCACTTCCAGACCAACGACACGTATCTGGAACTCACGATCCGGAAAAAGGACGGCGAGGAATGGGACCTGGAAATCGAAAAAGAGTATGACGAGGAAATCGGCATCACATTCGAGAACGAGTTCATGGATCAGTACCGTTCCTGCAGCAACAACTGCATTTTCTGCTTCATCGATCAGATGCCGCCGGGAATGCGTCCCACCTTGTATTTTAAGGATGACGATTCGCGTCTGTCCTTTCTGCAGGGAAACTATATTACACTGACCAACATGAGCGACCACGATATCGACCGGATTATCCGCTACCATCTGGCACCGATCAATATTTCGTTCCAGACAACGAACCCGGAGCTCCGCTGCAAAATGCTGCACAACCGTTTTGCGGGCAATATCTTTCCGAAGGTCCAGCGCCTTTACGAGGCGGGAATCGAGATGAATGGACAGATTGTGCTCTGCAAGGGATACAACGACGGCGCAGAGCTGGAGCGCAGTATTTCGGATCTGTCAAAATATCTGCCGCATCTGAAAAGTGTTTCGGTTGTCCCGGTCGGACTTTCGAAGTACCGCGACGGACTGGCGCCTCTGGAACCGTTTACCAGGGAGGATGCAAAAGAAGTTCTTGCCACGATTCACAAATGGCAGAAAAAGCTGTATGAACAGTGGGGACTTCACTTTATCCATGCTGGTGATGAATGGTATCTGCTGGCGGGAGAGCCGATCCCGGAGGAGGAAAATTACGATGGCTATATCCAGCTGGAAAACGGAGTGGGAATGCTCCGGCTTCTGGAGGACGAGGTTGCGGAAGAACTTTCGAAACGAGAAGGGGACGACCGTCACCGCCATGTAACGATTGCGACCGGAAAAGCTGCGGCGCCGTCGTTGAAAAAACACATGCAGAAAATTCGTGAAAAATATCCGAATGTACAGGCGGAGGTTGTCACGATTATCAACTATTTCTTTGGAGAATCCATTACCGTATCCGGTCTGATTACCGGAAAGGATCTGATGGAGCAGTTAGAGGGAAGAGATCTTGGCGACTGCCTGCTGCTTCCGTGCAACATGCTCCGTTCGGGAAAAAACGTCTTTCTCGACGATGTGACGGTGGAAGAGGTGGAAGAGCGCCTGAAAACACCGGTACAGATTATCGATGAGCCGGGCAGCGACCTGGTGAAAGCAGTTGTGGAGGAAAACCAGGAGACGATACACAGAAGGAGAACAATGTATGAGCAAGCCGATTGTAGCAATTGTGGGCCGGCCGAACGTGGGTAAATCCACCCTGTTTAATGTATTAGCCGGAGACAATATTTCGATTGTAAAAGACACACCGGGTGTAACCCGTGACCGTATTTATGCCGACGTGGAGTGGCTGAACCACAAATTTACGCTGGTAGATACCGGCGGTATTGAGCCGGAATCCAAAGATATCATTCTCTCCCAGATGAGAGACCAGGCGCAGATCGCCATTGATACCGCAAATGTCATCATCTTCATCACTGACGTCCGTCAGGGCCTTGTAGATGCCGATGCAAAAGTAGCTGATATGCTCAGAAGAAGCCGCAAGCCGGTTGTGCTGGTGGTCAACAAAGTCGACAACTTCGACCGTCAGATGATGGATGTTTATGAATTCTATAACCTCGGCATCGGAGAGCCGCACGCCATTTCCGCATCCGGAAAGCTCGGCATCGGCGATATGCTCGATGAGGTGACAGGATACTTTGATCCGGAGATGGAAAACGAGGAGGAGAGCGAGATTCCGCGCATCGCCATTGTTGGAAAACCGAACGTCGGAAAATCCTCCCTGGTCAACAAACTGCTGGGCTCGAACCGTGTCATCGTATCCGATATCGCCGGAACGACGCGCGATGCGATCGATACCACGATCATGCACAATGGAAATGAATATATTTTCATCGATACCGCAGGTCTTCGAAAGAAAAACAAGATCAAAGAGGAGCTGGAGCGGTACAGCATCATCCGTACAGTATCTGCCGTAGAGCGCGCAGATGTCGTCGTTCTTCTGATCGATGCAACCGAGGGTGTCACCGAGCAGGATGCCAAAATTGCCGGTATCGCCCATGAGCGTGGAAAAGGTATGATCATTGCGGTAAATAAATGGGATGCCTTGGAAAAAGATGACAAGACGATCTACCGTTTTACCGAAAAAGTAAGAAATACATTGGCTTACATGCCGTACGCAGAGCTTCTTTTCATCTCTGCGAAGACAGGACAGCGTCTTCCGAAGCTGTTCGAGACGATCGACATGGTTCTGCAGTACCAGAACCTGCGCGTACAGACCGGTGTCCTGAACGAGATTCTGACCGAGGCAATGGCAATGCAGCAGCCGCCGTCAGACCGTGGAAAACGACTGAAAATCTACTACATGACACAGGTTTCGGTCAAACCGCCGACATTTGTTATTTTCGTCAATGACAAAGAACTGATGCATTTCTCCTACGTTCGATATCTGGAGAATAAAATCAGAGAGTCGTTCGGCTTCCGCGGCACACCGCTGAAATTCATCATCAGAGAACGAAAAGAGAAGGAGCAGTAAAGAGTTATGGTACGGATCATATGCCTTTTGATCGGATACGCATTTGGCCTTTTTCAGACCTCATATATTTATGGAAGGACGAAGGGAATTGATATCCGGGAACACGGCAGCGGAAACGCAGGAACGACCAACGCGCTCCGGACTTTAGGGAAAAAAGCAGGCGCCATCACGCTTGCCGGCGACTGCATCAAATGCATTCTGGCGGTCCTGACGGTACGCCTGATCTTCGGTGCATCGCACCCGGAAATGCTGAAACTGCTGACGGTGTATGCTGCGGCCGGAACGATTCTCGGCCACAACTTCCCGCTTTACTTAGGGTTCCGCGGCGGAAAAGGAATCGCTGCGACCGCGGGTCTGATTATCTCGTTTGACTGGAGAATCACGCTGGTCTGTGCAGCGCTGTTTTTCCTGAATCTTGCAGTAACACACTATGTTTCCCTCGGTTCCATGATGGTTTACGTTGTCTTTTTTGCAATGGCCGTTATCATGGGACAGGCGGGCTGCTTTGCGCTGGAACCGCCGTATCTCTATGAGATGTACGTGGTGATCGCACTTCTTGCCGTGCTTGCCTTCTGGGAGCACCGTGCAAACATCAAGCGTCTCATCGCGGGAACAGAGCGGAAAACGTATTTATCCAAAAAGTCGGAGAAATAAAATATGGCAAAGATTAGCATCATCGGAGCAGGAAGCTGGGGAACCGCCCTCGGCCTCCTGCTCTGCAACAACGGGCATGACGTGACGATCTGCTCGGAAAATGAAAAGGAAATTGAGAGCTTAAAGGAACACAGAGAGCATCTGACGAAGCTTCCGGGCGTAAAACTGCCGGATGAAATGAAGTTCACCTGCGATGTGCGCGGCTCCCTTTCCGGACAGGACATCCTTGTGATGGCAAAAGCATCCCCGTACGTGCGAACCACATGTAAAAAGTATGCGGCGGATATTCCGGACGGCCAGCTCATCGTCAATGTGGCAAAAGGCGTGGAAGCCGATACCCTGATGACGATGTCTCAGATCATCGAGGAGGAAGTGCCGGGAGCGAATGTCGTTGTTCTCTCCGGACCGAGCCACGCAGAGGAAGTCGGCCGCGGCCTGCCGACCACGATCGTTGTCGGCGCGCATGACCGCGAGAGTGCACTGCATGTGCAGAATGTGTTCATGAGTCCGGTCTTCCGCGTTTACACAAGCCCGGACATCACGGGAATTGAACTTGGCGGAGCTCTGAAAAATGTCATCGCACTGGCAGCCGGAACGGCAGATGGTCTTGGCTACGGCGACAATACGAAAGCGGCTCTGATTACCCGCGGGATCGCGGAAATTGCACGGCTCGGCACGGCGATGGGTGCCCATGCGGAAACCTTCTACGGTCTTTCCGGTATCGGCGACCTGATTGTAACGTGTGCTTCCGTTCACAGCCGGAACCGGAAAGCCGGATACCTGATCGGCCAGGGCAGAACGATGCAGCAGGCGATGGATGAAGTTCAGATGATCGTCGAGGGCGTCTATTCCGCAAAAGCGGGTCTTACCCTGTCGAAAAAATTCGGAATCGAAACGCCGATCATTCAGGCAGTCAATCAGGTTCTGTTTGAAAACAAAAACCCGAAACAGGCTGTGGATGAACTGATGCAGCGTATGAAAAAAGACGAACTCGCCCCGGATCTCTGGGAGCGGTAAAAATAAGAAACCTGTCACTTCTGTGAAATGATACAGAGACGGCAGGTTCTTTTTTGTGCAGACCGAAATTTTTCAGCAAAAATACGGGAAAAAGATGACAATACTTTCGAAATCAAGTATAGTAATAGAAAGCGGAATAATTTTAACTGAAAAGATGCGGAGGAAAATACAGCAGGAGGAAGAAAGAATGAGAGGAGTAGAAACAAGAATTCAGGAAATCCGCCATGCCATTTTTACGGAAGTTGCAAAAATGGCGTATGACGTGGACTCCCCGGTGGAAAAGACGATCGAGGAAATTCCTTACCGTGTAATTCCCGGCGAGGTCGGAAATTTTAGAAATGATGTGTTTCTGGAGCGGGCGATTGTAGGAGAGCGGCTTCGCCTTGCAATGGGACTTCCGTGCAGAAGCGCGGCAGAGCACGCCCCGATCTCGGACAATATCAAACTGGCGGACCAGGCGGAGACGTATTATACACCGCCGCTCATTAATGTCATCAAATTTGCATGCAACGCCTGTCATGAAAAACGGGTTCTGATCACGGAGGGATGTCAGGGGTGTCTTGCACATCCGTGCGTGGAAGTCTGTCCGAAAAAGGCCATTACGCTGGACCGCACCAATGGACGATCCTATATTGATCAGGATAAATGCGTCAAATGTGGTCAGTGTGCCAAGGTATGCGGATACCAGGCTATTATCATTCAGGAGCGTCCGTGTGCGAGAGCCTGCGGAATGGATGCCATCGGTTCAGATGAGAACGGAAAAGCGGATATCGATTACGAGAAATGTGTATCCTGCGGCCAGTGTCTCGTTAACTGCCCGTTCGGCGCTATTTCGGACAAATCCCAGATCTTCCAGGTAATCCGTGCGATCCAGTCGGGAGAGCGCGTCTATGCAGCGCTGGCACCGGCGTTTGTCGGCCAGTTCGGACCGAAAGTAACGCCTGGAAAACTGCGTGCGGCGATGAAAAAGCTCGGTTTTGCGGATGTCTTTGAAGTTGCGATCGGAGCGGATCTCTGTGCGGCACAGGAGGCAGAGGATTTTGTGAACGAAGTCCCGGAGAAACTGCCGTTTATGGCGACATCCTGCTGTCCGGCCTGGTCTGTAATGGCGAAGAAACTGTTCCCGGATTACGCAAACTGTATTTCGATGGCACTGACCCCGATGACGCTGACGGCGCGTCTGATCAAGAAACACAATCCGAATGCGAAGGTTGTCTTTGTCGGACCGTGTGCGGCGAAAAAACTGGAGGCCATGCGCCGGTCTGTCCGCAGTGAGGTGGACTTCGTTCTGACGTTTGAAGAGATGTCGGGCATTTTCGATGCGCGCCAGGTAGATGTGAGTGCACTTGAGGAAGATCCGGACGGCGTCAGCGATGCATCGGTGGACGGAAGAAACTTTGCTGTCTCCGGCGGCGTTGCAAAATCTGTGGAAAATGTAATCCGTGAAAAATACCCGGACCGCGAAATCAAGATGGCAAATGCAGAAGGTCTGAAGGAATGCCGGAAACTGCTGACAATGGCAAAGGCCGGAAAGTACAACGGTTATCTTCTCGAAGGCATGGCCTGTCCGGGCGGATGCGTGGCAGGAGCCGGCACGATGCAGTCAATCAAAAAGTCGCAGGCGGCAGTCAACAAATATGCGGCGCAGGCAAAACACAAGATTTCCAGCCAGACAGAATATGTAAAAGAACTGGACAAGCTGGTAGACTAAAAAGAACAGCAAGGTGGAGACAAAAGTGAAAAAGAAAAGAAAGATGGGCTTTGCGGCAGCGATTCTTGCAATGGTACTTCTGTTTGCAGGATGCGGCCAGACAGAGACAAAGACAGAGAGCAGCACAGCGGCATCGGAAACAGAAGATGAGACACCGGTCCATGTGCTTGCATTAAAGGGACCGACCGCCATGGGAATGGTAAAAAAGATGAGTGATAACGACAGCGCTGCGACCCCTGCCGATACGTTTGAACTTGCCGCTGCCCCGGATGAGGTCAGCGCAAAACTGGTACAGGGTGAGGTGGATATCGCCGCGGTTCCGGCGAACCTTGCAAGCGTACTCTACAACAAGACAAACGGCGGCGTGCAGGTGCTCGCAGTTAATACGCTCGGTGTCCTTTATATCGTCGAGGACGGCGATACCGTACATTCCATTGCGGATCTGAAAGGCAGAACCATTTATGCGGGCGGCAAAGGGGCAACCCCGGAGTATGCTTTGAATTATATCCTCGAAAAGAACGGCCTCGTACCGGGTGAGGACGTAACGATCGAGTGGAAGAGCGAACACGCCGAGTGCGTGGCAGCACTTGCAGAAGATGCCGATGGAATCGCCATGCTGCCGCAGCCGTTTGTAACGACGGCACAGACGAAAAAAGAAACGCTGCGCACCGCACTTGACCTGACCGAAGAATGGAACAAAATCCAGGAGTCCGAAGGAACGGCGAGCACACTGGTGACAGGTGTTACCGTTGTGCGCACTGCCTTTGCCAAGGAGCATCCGGAAGCAGTTGCAGACTTCATGGAAGCTTACCAGGCATCCGTATCCTACGTAACCGAAAACACGGATGAGGCGGCAAAACTGATCGGGGATTATGACATTGTTCCGGAGGCAGTCGCAAAGAAAGCGCTTCCGGCATGCAACATTGTCTGCATCACCGGTGATGAGATGAAAGAGAAGCTTTCCGGTTATCTCGGTGTACTCAAAGACCAGAACCCGGAGGCAGTCGGAGGAGAACTTCCAGGAGATGACTTCTATTATTCCGAATAAAAACAAAAAAGAGAAACAGAGAAAAACGAAGCGCTGGCCGATCGTGTTCTGGCTTATGATCTGGCAGGCGGCAAGCGTTTTTGTCGGGCAGGAGATCCTTCTGGCATCTCCTGCCGCTGTTTTGAAACGCCTTTTTACGCTTGTAACAGAACCGGTCTTCTGGCAGTCCCTGCTGTTTTCCGGAGCACGCATCGGAGCCGGATTCCTTCTTGGTGCGGCGGCGGGAATTGCAGGAGCTGCACTTGCCGGTCGGTTTTCCATTGCAGAAGAACTCCTGACGCCGCTGGTTGCAGCAGTGAAAGCAGTGCCGGTCGCTTCTTTTGTGATTCTGATCCTGATCTGGGTTTCGTCGAAGAATCTTTCGGTTGTGATTTCGTTTCTGATGGTATTTCCGATCCTGTATACAAACACGCGGAACGGTCTGCGGGAACTGGACACAGCGCTTTTGGAGATGACAGACGTTTTTCAGGTTCCGCGGCCGGTGCGGCTGCGCTGGGTGATTCTGCCGCAGCTGTACCCATATATCCGGACGGGATGTTCACTTTCCCTCGGCCTTTGCTGGAAGGCCGGAACGGCAGCAGAAGTAATCGGCATTCCGAACCGATCCATCGGAGAGCATCTGTATCAGGCAAAAATATATCTCGACACACCGGGACTCTTTGCTTGGACGGCAGCGACTGTCTCTTATACACATCTCCGAGCCCACGAGACGGAGCTACATCTCG
>ENA-OZDY01000806-OZDY01000806.1-human-gut-metagenome-genome-assembly--contig:-NODE-806-length-9686-cov-5.543869_pt1 | contig 9686 bp, 23 predicted proteins | sample MGYA00245063_ERZ653599 | MGnify/ENA primary metagenome ERZ653599 (study PRJEB26926, sample SAMN06165004) | human gut metagenome | biome: ENVO:00009003; feature: ENVO:2100002; material: ENVO:00002003... | reverse complement strand
ATCTACACTTATGCGATCGTCGGCAGCGTCAGATGTGTATAAGAGACAGATTTTCCCGAAAGCCAGCTTGACGAAAAAGAGAAATATTACATTAAGCTATATGCCGATAAAGGTTATCAGCTTAGAAATGTCAGTTTAGGCGGTCAAGGAGAAAATCGTGCTAGTGGTTCAATAGGCGAGAGAAAAGCACCTAAAGGCTATATGCAGGGCATGCAGCAAGGCAAAAAGGTGTTAGCGAGGGAATTATCCTCTATCGCTGAAAAACACCTTATAATCCGCTTAAAGCCCGAAAAAGAGCACAATAAGGTATCACAGAAACAGTATGAGAAGTTTATGGATTTATTGAAAGCGGGTGATTCAGAATGAGTAAAGCGTACAAATGTGATGCTTGTGGCAAATTTTGTAGCAATTGTTATAAAATAACAGGCTTTGATATTTACCCTGGCGATTACGCAGAAAGAGGCTATTCAAATGTTAATGAAAAGACAGTGATAAGTGACTTATGCGAAGATTGTTACAACGATATCAAGAGCTACATTCACGATAAGATATTTGAAAGAGCCAAAAAGCATATAAAGGGTTTAATTAACTAAAAATCAAAGAAAGGAAATAAAAATGGAGATTAACGTTGATAAATCAATAGTTTCCAAGAGCATTAAGCATTACGGCGAGGGAATGCAGTCTGTGGTATGCATGGAAGAACTTTCCGAGCTACAACAGGCAATTAGCAAGGAAATTAGAGGTATAGGTGACAGGAGCAATCTTGTTGAGGAAATGGCAGATGTGATTATCTGCTTGGAAATTTTAAAGCAGATTTTTGCCGTAACTAATGTTGAGATTGAAGAATGGGTAAAATTCAAACAGGAGCGTAATTTGAAGCGTATAAACCACGAGAAAAAAGATTAAAATACATCAACCGAAACTTGAAGAAAATAGGAGATTAATTAAATGGCAGAACGTAGAATGTTCACAAAAAAAGTCACTGATGATGATAATTTCATGGCTTTATCATCAAGTGCGCAAGCCTTATATTTGCATTTATCTATGTCTGCTGATGATGACGGATTTTGCAATCAGGTATCAGTTTCCATGTTCAAAGCTCACGCAAGTGTGGCTGATTTACAGCAATTATTGGAAAAAAGATACATTTATCAGTTTGATAATGGTGTGATTGTAATTAAGCATTGGCGCATGGCAAACGCTTTGAGAAAAGACCGGTATACACCAACGAATTTTAAGGAAGAATTGGCAAAATTAAAGATAAAATCCAACGGTGCATACACATTTTCTGATGATGGTTGCCGTGTGGTTGCCAATGGGTTGCCAGATGGTTGCCAAGTGGTTGCCACTTGTCTGCCACAGGAAAGTATAGGTAAGGTAAGTATAGATAAGAATAGTATAGTTAAGGATAGTAAAGGTAAGGATATAAAAGAAAAAGATATTGATAAATCAATATCTAAAAAGAAAACTGTTTACTACCCTGATGATGAAATGCTAGAGAGTGCTTTTCAGGAATATCTGACAATGCGAAAGAAGATTAAGAAACCGATATGCACCGACATGGCATTACACCGAGCTATGAACACTATCGAGAGGCTTTCAAAGGGCGATAACGATTTGGCTGTTAAAATTCTTAATCAGTCAGTAGACCATTGTTGGCAAGGGCTGTTTGCACTAAAGGACAACGAGCCACATTCAGCTAACAAAGGCACCATTGATTGGGATAACGTATGAGGTAGAGAAATGACAAGAGACGAGACAGTTAAAATCATTCGCATAATGTGTGATTGCTACCCCAATTACAAGCCGAGCAATTTATCAGAGACAGTAGATGTGTGGAATATGATGTTGGAAAATTGCACTTATGAACAAGTATCAGTCGCACTTAAAGCATATGTTTTTTCCGATACAAGCGGATTTGCACCGAGCATCGGACAGCTAATTAACAAACTGCATGAGGTTCAATCCCCACAGGAGCTTAACGAAATGGAAGCGTGGTTCCTTGTTAGCAGGGCGCTGCGAAATGGCTACTATGGTGCAGTTGAAGAATTTAACAAGCTACCACCACTCGTACAAAAGGCTGTCGGAAGTCCTGATAATCTTAGAAACTGGGCACTGACGGACATAAACAGCATTGAAAACGTAGTGCAGTCAAACTTTATGAGAACCTACAGGACAGTTGTTAATCGAGCAAAGGAATATCAAAAAATGCCAAAGGATATACAGGCATTGATTGAAAGTACCAATAAAAGCTCGTATTCGGCTCAAATCAGCTCTAAAAATCAACAGACGATAAAATTATCGCTTGAAGATAATAAAAGCCAAAATAAGCCGATTAAAGGTATTCCAATGCCAAGAGAAATTAAGGAACGTATCGAGCAGATGAAAAGATAGGAGGTAAAGAGGTTTGTGCGCACAATTAAAGCTGGCTTTACTCCTAGCGAAAAATGATAAAAGACAAGTATTCAAGACAGAGATATGAAGAACGAAAAGCCAGTAACCTTTGCGTGCTTTGCGGAAAACCACTCGATAGAGAAGGTGTGGTTTGTACGGCATGTAACAGCAAACGCACAGCATATGGCCGAGAGCTTTATAAAAAATTACAGGCAGTTGGTGTTTGCCCTAGATGTGGCAAGAACTTGCTGTATGGTGATGAAAAAAGCTGTATTGAGTGTAGGGCAAAATCAGCCGAATCCATGTCAAAGATACGTGCTACTGATGTTGAAAAATACAATGAGCGACAAAAAGCATGGCGAAAAGCACGATACGAAAAAGACAAGGAAAATGGCATATGCACACGTTGTCGTAAAAGGAAAGCAGACCCGGGGCATACCACTTGCACATTTTGCCGGGAAACAATGAGAAGAGCACGAGTTAAAATGCCTGAAAGAACCGGCAGATATGAACAAGGATTATGCTTCTTCTGTGATAATCCGGTAAAACCCGGATATAAGGTCTGTGAAAAACACTATCAGCAAAACGTTAAGAATGCGACTTGCGAAAAGGCAAACTTGGCACGACAGAAGATAAAAGAAAGGAGTCCACAATGGACGCCTTGAAAGATTTTTACGATTTTTACCGGCCACTGCAAAGGAAATATGACTTGCAAATGATTTACAAAACAAATAGCAAGGAAGCAAAAATAACCATCCGGTGGCGCGGTAAAGAGCTTGTAAAAGTCACAGAGGAAACTACAGAAGCCTGTTTTAACAGAACGAGACGAGAACTTGAAGAAAGAATGAAAAAATATGAGCAACAAACTGAAACCAAAGAAAAAGCACAAAGAGCCGGATTTTACATGGACAAAATCCGAAAGAGTTACGCTGAAAAGCAGCAATAACCGCAGAAAGCTCGTAAGGCGGTCTTTCACAGACTTTATGGACTTAGGCTACTATGTACTGTATTTACACCATGGATTTGGCAATAAGCGCATTGTAAGGCTTGAAAGAACCATAAATGAGTACCTTGAAAGGGCACAGACCGAAAATGAAATGAAAACCGAAACACTTGCCGAACTTTTGAAAGTGAGATACGGCATTGACGTGCAGAAAGAGATTAATTTAATCCCAATGCAACAGTTGATTAGAATTTATCAGAGAAATAATCCACTCACGATAAACGACACGAGACAGCTTTTAAATGATACGGCATACAGTTACATGGCTTTAGCGTGTACGGCACTTAAGCTGATGTTTAAATTGTCGGTTAGGGAAATTAAAGAGTTTATCGCAGAATTTAGGGACTTAATCGACACGTTGTATAAATTTAATCAATTCGGTCTGACATTACCAAAGGTGGCACAATGCCTTGCTGATGAAGTTGATTACATTGATGAAAGGTACATAAAGGTGATTGATTAATTAGTTACGCATGGGATAACAACGGAACCCAAAATGCTCACATAAAGCAGATGAGGGACGATAGGCAGAAAGCCTACATGGAAAAACACAGAGACAATAAGGCATATGAGAGATTTAAGCATATGCCGGATTATGGGAAAGGAGTACAAAACTATGACAAATAGAGAGAAATTTGCAGAACAGATTTTGGATATTGCTTGTGGTGGTAGCAGAATGGCAGTTAACAAAGCAACATTAGAGCCGATAGCGTGCGATGAATTAGAGTGTAAAGATTGTTTATTCAATACTCACAGTTATGTCTATTGCGGGGATAAAGCGGAAAAATGGGCGAATAGCAAATATGTTGAACCACCAATTGACTGGTCAAAAGTTACAGTTGATACACCAATACTGGTAAGAGATAACATTTTTTCCAAGTGGGTTAAAAGATATTTTGCAAAATATGAGAATGGGAACGTTTATGCTTGGAGCAATGGAACAACATCATGGAGTGGCGATAGGTGTACACCATGGGACCTAGCTAAACTTCCGGAAAGGAGCAGTAATGAATATTGACGAATTTATAGAACACACGCAAGAAACAGCTAAAAAGCATCGTTATCATGCAGATTTCTTTGATATAAATAATCCTATGCGTGCTGTTTGTATTAAAAGTGCAGAAGATTGCGAGCAGTTAGCTGAATGGCTTGAAAAATTCAAAGAGTATCAGCACTTAGAGGAACAGGATAGACTTGTTAAATTACCTTGCAAAGATGTGTATCACATTGTTGATATAAACAATCCTAAGTATGCAATGGTTATGAAAAGACCTATAAGGGAGCTTGCGATATACGAGATTGAGGATATCGACAAGGAAAACTGCAAATATTTTTCCACAGAAGAAAAAGCAGAAGCAAAACTGAAAGAATTGAGGTGCGGCAATGATTGATTGTAATATTTGCAAACATAAAGAGGAAGAACATTATTGTATAGGATGCAGACACGGAGAGTTGTTCGAGAGGAAAAATGTGTCAGAACCTAAGCAAATATCAGTTAGTAACGGAAATGAATACTGCGGACATTGTGGTTATTTGTGTGAATATGCAAGAGGATATAAAAAGTTTTATTGTATTAGGTGCGGCGGACTTAATTTAAGAAGTTGGAAGAATTGAGAGGTGGCATAAATGGAAGATGAAAATTTCTTTGAAAAATGCAGAACTTGTCAACACTGTTTTACGAAAAAAGATGATGATTATGTTTATTGCAGTAAGAGAAATGGAAAATGCGAATATAAACCATATAAATTGAGAGGTGAGAAAAATAAGTACAGGAATGAATTTGGAAGAAGCGGAAATCGTAGCAGATAGCATTGGCACATCACTATATTATGACGTCTACAATAAAGCACTTGATGATTTATTAAATTCTCTTCCGGATTGCGATTATGTCGGAATAGAACGTCTTGTTTGCTTGGTGGAACAGTTAAAGAGAGGTAGAGAAGATGAGTAAAACAATAGTATTGATTATACTCTGTCATTTAATGGGCGATTATGTACTGCAATGTGATTTTATTGCACAAACAAAAGGAAAGAATTGGTATCACTTATTTGTGCATTGTGCACTATATTGTGTTCCGTTCTTGGCGGTATTTGGTTGGACATGGCAGTTGGCAGTAATTTTCATTTCACATCTGATTATTGACCCTTTAAAGGCAGGTGGAATAAGATTACATACACGCAAGACCAAGTATTACATTATATTATCGGGCTTACGTATTTATTATGATTGAGAGGTGGAGAAGATGAATAAAGAAGATATAAGAGAACTAGCAGAAGACAATGCTATATATGAATTTAATAAATTCAAAAAGATATATGGCAATTATACGGATGAATATGTCAGACATTTTTACAACAAGTTAGCTGAATTAAGAGGCGGAATTGATGATGTTCACACTTGCAACTGTCAGCACGACAGCAATTCAAGAGATAATGAGCCTTGTTACAAATATGATAGCAGAACAGCAAAGATAAATAAGGCTAAGGTAAATAGCTTAGAAATAATCGTGCGAATGGTGGGCGATAAACCATATTACGAATTAAAGTACAGAGAAGTTGGCAAAGAGTATTATTCTGTCGGATATAGTTCTTACGATTTAAAAACTGTATTAGATTACATTGATACATATTTTGAAATTGTGGAAAGTGATAAACAGACTAATGCCGACAGAATAAGGAATATGTCGGATGAAGAGTTAGCAGAGTTCAATCTTTGTCCGCATATGGTTAATTGGAAAAAAGGAAACTATGATACGTGCGTACATCCAAATGATAAAGATGCATGTAAAAAATGTATGTTAGATTGGCTTCAATCAGAAGCAGAATAGGAGAGAATATGGAAGATAGATATTTATTCAAAGCAAAGAGAGTCTATAACGGTGGAAAATGGGTGCAAGGATATTATGTAAAAGGTTTAGATATGTATGACAAAGAAGTTTATCTAATATTTGAACCTAACACAATGTTTTATTCTAGCGGAGAGACAGACGGATGGTACAAAGTAGACCCGACCACTATTTGCCAATGCACCGGCTTGAAAGATAAGAACGGCAAGCTGATTTGGGAGAATGACATTGTAAAAATAAATAATAGCAAGGGGAATGTGCTTATAACATTTAGAGATTTTGAAATTATATGTACAATTCCTAACGAAAAATATTATAAGCACAGGCTTGAATATGATACTGAATATGAAGTTATCGGCAACATTTTTGACAATGCAGAGTTATTAGAAAGCGAGGGATAGCATGACAGAAAAGAATAATAAAGAACCAAGCCCATGTAGCGGTTGCAAATACGAGAAAAGTACAAACATAAAGGAGCTTTTAGCTTTTTGCACACATTGTAAAAGAGCTTATTCCCACGAAGAGGATAGGGAAATTCACGAGGATAGGTACGAAGTGGAAGAAAGCGAGGGATAGCATGAAAGCGAGTGAAGCAATTGAATTTTTGCGAATGCATTTTGAGTATCTAAAAGAAAGATGGAAGCCATACCCTGATTACAACGTTTTAGAAGCAATTAGATTTGCAATATCAGCAATAGAAAAGCAGATACCAAAGAAACCTATCATGAAGCAGTATTTTGAAAATTTGGAAGAGAAGTACTTGTGCTGTCCGACATGTGGAGAAATTTTGACAGACAGAATACCGGCTAATAATAAAACTTTCTACTTCCATTGTATGAATTGTGGTCAAAAATTCGATTGGAGTGATACAGAATGACCGACTTAACAACAGTAGTATACACTACTCTCATAGTATTCGGCATAATAGGTCTGACAGAGGTAGTGCTTGCATGGTATGACATCCGTGGACGAGATAAGACCGATGATGATATACAAGAGCAGTGGTGCAGTGAAAATATTAAACATTAATTAATTTATCAGAAAGGAATAGGTTGTCGCGACATAAAACCGAGGTTTCCTTTTGGCAAGAGAAAATGAATTTTGACAATTACTCTTGTGATAATCAAATGTCTATATTTGACTTCACGAGAGAACCAATTAGCATTACAAAGCCTATTCGCTTAATAGAACTTTTCGCCGGCTACGGAAGTCAGGCAATGGCACTAAAGAGAATAGGCGCTAAATTTGAGCATTACAAGGTTGTGGAGTTTGATAAGTATGCCATAGCAAGCTATAACGCAGTGCATGGCACAGATTTTCCTACAATGGATATAACTAAGGTTCATGCAGAAAATTTGAATATCTGCGACACAAATGCATTCACTTACTTACTTACTTACTCATTCCCCTGTACAGATTTATCAGTTGCCGGAAAACAAGCTGGAATGTCTAAGGGCAGTGGTACAAGAAGTGGTCTGTTGTGGGAAGTTGAGAGAATACTAACAGAAATCAGAGATAGTAACGGAGAATTGCCACAGATTTTATTCATGGAGAATGTACCACAAGTACATAGTCAGGATAATATGCCTGACTTTAGAAAATGGCTAGATTTCCTTGAAAGCCTTGGATACACAAATTACTATCAAGATTTAAATGCTAAAAATTATGGTGTAGCGCAAAATCGAGAAAGATGTTTTATGTTTTCGTTCCTGGGTGAGTACAATTATCATTTCCCACAGCCTATACCACTCAAAAAGAAGTTAAAAGACTATCTTGAGGATAATGTAGATGAAAAGTATTACATCAACAATGAAAAGGCTGACAAGCTGATAAAACAGCTTATTGACAATGGTACATTACCACAACACAATCTTGACAGACAGACAGACAGACAGACTTGCGTTGACGGAACAATCAATAAGCCACAGCAGAGAGAAGTTGCAAACTGTATCAAGGCAAGATATGACTGCGGAATATCAAACTTGCGGTCAGATGGAAACTTGGTTGTTAAAGGATATGGGAAAGACGGCAGACAAACAGATTGATGTAGCCGTGACTCTTAGGGCAAGAGATTATAAAGGCCTTGATAACTATGGAAGTAATGGAGTAATTGAATGGAAAAACTAACAGATGCTATCGGAATAGTGCTTTTTGAAAGTGAAAAATTCGGTGGCGAAAAGGTCTTAGGGGGGGATTTGTCCTACCCTAAGAGCCAATAAAACGAGTAGCGGAGTGATTGAAGTAATGGCAGATGTAAATGTAATAGGCTCTCTTGAAGCAAAATTTGAGAGTACCAACAGAATTTATGATGTGGGGGGGTGTAGTCCAACATTGAGTACAATGCAAGGCGGTAATCAAGAGCCAAAAATTCTTGAAGAGCAAATTCCATGCAAATTAGATAAAATGCCTAACGGACACTTAGACAGCTTAGATAATGCGGAAATATGCGACATTAATACACCTACTGCAAGTACAGTAACATCAAGATATTATAAAGGCATAGGCAGTCATAAAGACAATATGTGCATAGTTGCTATGCGTGGCAGAAATCCTGATAATCCGTCAGATAGAACTGCGGGAAATCCAACGGAGCAGAGATTAGAAGTAAATATGCAAGGCACAAGTAATTGCTTAACGAGTGTGCAGAAAGATAATTTATTGCTTGAAAATAATATCCAAAAAGTCGGTCAAATATCAAGCAACGGTTCCCAATGTGGCACAGTTATTTCTGATAACGGCATATCGGCTAATCTCGTAGCCGGAACACACGGATATGCGAATAGCCATATTGCCACGCAATATCGTATTAGAAAACTAACCCCTAGAGAGTGCGGACGGCTGATGGGTGTATCTGATGAAGATATTGACAAAATGGCAGCAGTAAACAGCAATACACAACTATATAAGCAATTCGGCAACTCGATTGTGGTAGATGTTATGTGCGCTATGTTTAAAAATCTGAATATCAAGCAAGGAGATGGCAATGAAACACTACAAACCAATTAAATGTGTGGTCTGTAGCAAGATATTTACACCGACCGCAGCTAACCAAAATACGTGTTGCGAAGCACACAGACAGCAGAGAACTACGGAACTAAGAAAAATCAGAGAAAAGAAAAGACTTAAAAGAAAGCCTGTTAAGAAAAACAAACTTGCTGAAATCTGCGAGCTTGCTAAGAGTAAGGGCATGAGCTACGGACAATATATGGCAGAGCAGTATAAAAAGGAAGTGATGATTAAATGAATGAATGTTGTGGAAATTGCAAATATCATCAATACGAGGATATATCGCAAGGTTGGGTGTGTTGTAACAAAGATAGCGAATATGTAGCCGATTGGACAGATTACACCGATTGTTGTGAGGAATGGGAGAGTAGATGAATAGCAGAACTATAAGTGATATAAAGCCGATTGAAAGACAATGCGTATACGAGGACAACAAG
>ENA-OZDY01000801-OZDY01000801.1-human-gut-metagenome-genome-assembly--contig:-NODE-801-length-9752-cov-5.027947_pt1 | contig 9752 bp, 7 predicted proteins | sample MGYA00245063_ERZ653599 | MGnify/ENA primary metagenome ERZ653599 (study PRJEB26926, sample SAMN06165004) | human gut metagenome | biome: ENVO:00009003; feature: ENVO:2100002; material: ENVO:00002003... | reverse complement strand
CTATCCTATTTTCTATCCTTTGTCCATTTTTGCTCGCATTTTTCGGAAAATGCGAAAGCGCCTGCCACCCCTGTTTTTCTTGTATCAAATACTCAAAAAGTCCTGATTTTTCAACGGGTTCAAGGCATAGTAACTACCGTGTACTGCTTCGATGTGACGCCTAAGTGGAACAGTTTCGAAATTACTCGAAATCAGTTTGAGGGAAACCTCACGAGGGTTCGAATCCCTCCCGCTGCGCCAAGGAAAAACCTCTTTTGTCTGTTACGGCAAAAGAGGTTTTTCGTAAGGAGAGGGACTGAAAATGCTGATTGACAGTTCGATCGCACAGGCATATATCGAGAGCAGCTGCGTCGACGCTTTTCGTGCTTCATGGCTCTTTGAACACACCTCGGTTTCGTCAGATCTTGGCAGGAATGCATTTACTCCGCCGCCTGAGGATCTTGCTCTCCGAGAGACTGTGCGCAAGCTCGAACGCCGTATCTGTGAAGCGGCTGCGCACTTTGTCCCCGTCAACCGCCCGATTTGGGACGCGCTTTTCCCCGATTGGGAGGCGGTACAGCCGACACTTGATTTGATCGTCGGTTATCCCGAGCCTTACGACGCCGTTGCGGCACACTCGCCCGACGGGCAGGCACATCTCATCTTTGACCTCATCCGTTGGTGCAATTATGCGGAGCTCGACCAGCTCGACAGCATCATTCGGAATCTGCTGACGCATGAGATTACGCATCTCTTGATTGGACACCGCTATCCGGCGGCAAATGCCGCATTGGAAAGTACAGACTATTTGACAAGATTGGATGCTTACACATTTCATGAGGGATTCGCCCATCTTCTCTCCTATCAGGCGACAGAAATCGACTGTGTGGACTGGCATACACCGCAGCTTACCGAGGTCGCAGCAGCAAGCCGTGCCAAACTGCGCCTCGCGCTTACGGAGACGGACACAGACAGGCAAAAGCAGTTTCTTGAAGAGGCGGTCTGCGGATCGTACTATGAAAAGTTTGCCTGTATGTGCGGTATGCTGTATCTGGCAGACCGATGGGAAACGCAGGGAATCGACGGCCTGCAAAGCGCATTTGCGGACTATCACGGCTTTGCTCAAAGGGCCTTGAGCATTCGAATTTGATTGTAAAAGAGGAAGAGACGCGAATGCGTCTCTTCCTCTTTTACACCTTCTCCCGCTTCTGCCGCCAGAGGTTGATCGCCAGCATGACCGCGGCGTAGATCAGCGCGGCGGCGAGGATAATGAGCGAGAAGTCGCGCTGCATCTGGTAGCTCGTCGTCGTGAAACCCTTGACGAGTAGATGACCGGCAAGATAGCTCGCGGGAATCAGCGCGAGATAGCCGATTGCTTTGCCCGCTTTCTTCCTGCGGCAGATAAAAAATGCAATACCCAGCGTAATAAGGAGTGCTAACGATAGCAAAACGTAATAGCCCAACGCCAGTCTCGGCAGCGAAACGATGCCGCCGTTCATGCTGCCGCAGAGCAGTACATCGTCCTGCCCGTTGTTCTGAGAATAGCAGACTGCCGTGCAATTCGCGGCGTCGAGCGTGAAGAGCGTGCGCGCGGACTCCGCCTTGGCGAGCACGCCTTGCAGTGCGTCCGCCTCGCGCTGTGTGCGATCATTTGCGCTGTGTGTGTTCGGGGCGTCCCCGGTTTTGTCGAATGCGCCGCGCCATGTGTCGAGCGGCGTGCGCCATGCGGTGATGAAGTAGATGGTTTTGCCGCTGTTGGGGTCCTGCGTGTTCGTGACCTCTGCACCGGAGACCGGCACAAGCAGGCTGACGGAGATGCTCTCCGCGCCGCTGAGATCAGAAAGCCCATCCGCTGCCGAGCCGTCGTCCGCGAGCGCGCTGGGCGAGCGCGAGATCGCCCACTCTGTCTCGCTGTACGGCAAATACTGCGGCGCGGTGAGGTACGCAAACCCCGCCGTCGCCAGCGTCAGCGCGAGCGTGACGGCCAGCAGCACGGCGGTCAGCTTCTTGCGTCGAAGCTGCCGCTTCAAGTCGCGCAGCGGCTGCGCGCTGACGGGCGCGGGCGTCACGTCCGCCTTCAGCGCGTCGAGCTCGACGCGGCAGGCCGCGCACTGCGCTAAATGCCCGTCCACAAATTCCTTCGTCTCCTCGCGCAGCATGTCTTCCTCATAGAGCGGCAGAAGGTCCTGCACGATGCTGCAAGTTTTGTCCATTTCAGTCGTCCTCCAATCCCTCGCGGATCATGCGCTTGGCGCGGTGATACGTCACGCATGCCCAGTTTTCCGTCTTGCCGAAGAGCGCGCCGATGTCGCGGAAGCTCTTCTCACCGTACACGCGCCACATGAAGACCTCCTTGTACGGCTCTCTGAGCGCGTGCAGCAATTCCTGGATGCGCGCGGCCTCGCTGTGATCTTCTAACGCCGCCTCGTGGCTCTCCTCGGCGATCCGGCAGTCTTCGAGCGGGGCAAGCCGCTTCTCGCGCCGCAGCTGCGAATAATAGAGATTCTTCGCGATCTGGCAGAGCCACACGCGCACGCTGCACTCGCCCCGAAAGCGGTCGAGGGCGTCCATCGCACGGAAAAACGTCTCACTCGTCAGCTCCTCGGCGACGCTCTCGCTCCCGGACAGCGAGAGAAGATACCGGTACACATCGTCGAAGTACACGGCGTACACCTCTTCAAAATTCGTCAGCGCCCTCACCCCCTTTCTGTCTATAGGACGGCGGAAAACCGGTTTTCTTACAAAAAAATCCGTCCCGCGGGACGGATTTTTTCTTTCACGTTTTCACGACTCTTTTCTTGCCGCACTTCGGGCACGTGAGCTCGACCTTGCCGATGTTTTTCGGCACGCGGCAGTACGCGCCGCAGGAGCAGCGGACGTATTTGTGCGCCTTGTCGGCGCGGCGTGCCTTCGCGCCGCGGATGGCGTTGGCCTTCGGCGTCCACCAGGTCAGAAACTTCGCGTTTTCGGCCTGACGGCGCGCGAGATTGCGCGAAAAAATGCGGATGAGCACGATGAACATCAGCACCATCGACACAAAGTACAGCGCCTGCGACACGCCCTGCACGCGGATGATCGAGCTCAGGACGCTCACGGCCAGCTCAAGGATCACGAGCGCCCAGTTCAGCGCATCCACGCCGTTGCGGCCATACATAAAGCGGTAAAGGGCATCGCGGAATTTGTTCACAAAAAACACTCCTAAAATCTTGATGCTGCCATTCTACACGCTTTTTGAACCCCCGTAAAGGCGTTTGAACAAAAGTTTACAGAATGGAAAAGAGTAAACGCAAACCGCCCGCCCCCGTCAGTCGCCTTACAGGGGGCAAAGGGGGCCCGCCCCCCAAAAGCCTCGAAGAGTTTCGCCGCTCCGCGGCAAAATAAATTCAAATCATTTTCCGCCGCGACCTGCGCGTGGCGGAAAATACCTCTCAGGCCGCAAGTGTGGAATTTGCCCGCCATCGGCGGGCAAATTATGCGCGCAGCGGCCTGCAAGGAATAAAAAATGCGTCCAGCTTTCGCTGGACGCATTTTTTAGGTTTTATAGTCCGTTGGTGTAACGATACAGGAACGTCACGGCCTCGGCGCGGTTGCAGGAAGCATACGGGGAGAACGTCGTGGCGCTGGTGCCGGTGGTGATACCCTTACCGACGGCCCAGAGGATGGCCTTGTAGTAGCTCGCCTCGCTCGTGGCGCCCACATCCTTGAACGGGTTGGAGTAGTAGCCGCTGGGCTGACCCGCGTAGCGGTACAGGAAGGTCACGATCTGGGCACGGGTGCAGACCTGATCGGGGGAGAACGCCGTGGTGCTGGTGCCGGAGGTGATGCCCTTCTGGCTGGCCCACAGGATGGCCTTGTAGTAGCTCGAGTGCGTGACGGCGTTGACATCACGGAACGGGTTGCGGGTGGTGGTCGGCTCCGGGCTGCCGGCGGCGCGCCACAGGAACGTCACGATCTCGGCGCGGGTGCAGGACTTGTACGGGGAGAAGGTGGTGCTGGACGTGCCGTTGGTGATGTTCTTGCCGACGGCCCACTTGACGGAGTTGTAGAAGTAGTCGGTGGTCTTGACGTCGATGAAGTTCATCGTCTGGCCGATCTTGATGGCCACGGTGCCGGTGAGCTGGCGGGTGCCGGTGCCGGTCGTGCCGTAGCGGGCGTAGATGGTGAACGGGATGTAGACGGTCTCGCCGGTCTTGGCGTAGCGGCTGGCGAGGAACGCGACGTCGCTGAGCGCGTTCTGGCTGGCGGTGGCGCTGTAGTAGAACTTGTCAGTCGTCTTGACGGAGCCGCCGTAGTTGTAGCCGCTGTAGTAGGTGTAGAGCGAGCCCTCGTTGACGGCAGAGACGGCGCTCTGGTCAAAGGTCACGTAGTCGATGGTGTAGTTGCTGCTGTAGCCCTTGGTGGAGTGCAGGTAGCTGAGGAAGTCGCTCTCGTCGAAGCGGACGCTGTCGCCCTGAGAGACGGTGTACTTGATGTCCTCGCGCACGAGGTTGACGACGACGCTGCCGGAGTAGCTCACGGTCGTGCCGCGGCTCGTGGAGGAGCTGGAATAGCGGGTCGCGTACAGGGTGAAGTTCAGCGTGATGGTCTTCGCGGTGGTCTTGTCGTTGGGGACGAACGTCACGCTATCGAGGTTGGTGACCTTGGTATTGCGGTTGAACGCGCCGGAGGAATTGCTGGTGGACATGGCGGTGCCGCCATAGTACAGCGTGCCCTGCGCGGTGGTGGGCAGGGAGAAGGTCACATAATCGAAGGTGACATAGGGATAGGACTTGGCCTTGCTGGCGTCGCCGCGGGCCTCAGCGACCTTGTTCATGAAGTCGTTGAAGTCGCTCTGCGCGAACTGGACGGTCTCACCGGCCACGCCGTTGTAGTTGATGTTGTAGTTCTTCTGGTAGACGCTGATGGTGCCGCAGTAGAGCCTATTGTCGGTGCCCTGCGTCACGACATACAGCGTGCACTTGCCATTGATGAAGTTGGTGTCGGTCAGGGAATAGAGATTGGCGGCGGCAGTGGTGGGATAGTATTTCTGGCTGCTGCCGTTGTTCCAGTCGACAGGCTCGGTGTTCACACCGGCAACATAGTAATACCTTGCGCCGGAGGGAACCTGAACGTAATAGCGATAGGTGTTGCCGTAAGCCGCGACCGGCTCGGGATACTGGTCGGCATAGGTGGTCGAGCTGGGCGTTACGGGAACATTAAACGTAACGCTGTAGGTCTTGGGAACGGCGGTATTGGCAACGCGGGTGGTCACGGTGGCGGTGAACTTTGCAGTGCCGATGCCGGAGAGATTTGCCTTGAAGTAGAGATAGCCGGAGCCGCCGGCGGGATAGTTGTACGAAGCATTGCTCGTGCCGACACCGTAGGCGGTGGTGGAGGGAACCTGCGTGACGCCGCTGAGGGAATAGACGGTCTCGTAGGTGTAGGCGGTGCTGTAGGTCTTGTTGATGGCGGCCTGCGCGGCGTTAACAAGATCACTGTAGCTGTAGTTCACAGAAGTGCCGTTCTGAACAGCACTGAGGGTCGCCTCGATCAGGGCGCCGGTAACGGGGATGTTCTGCACATAGTCCTTGCCCTTATAGGTCGCCTTTGCGGTGACAGTGGTAGAGCCGCTTGCTCTGAGCGTTACCGTCGGCGCGGCGGTCGTCTGGTTCGTCACAGTTGCGATGTTGAGGTTGGCGGAAACAAAGGAGTAGGTCAGAACGACCAGGCTAGCGGGAGATGAGGTATTCACAAAGTTCGCCGCCAAAGTCGCGGTCTGACCGATCTGCGTCAGCGTAACGCTTGCGGGGACGACAGTGAAGGTATAGGTGTCGGGAAGGCTCTTGACCGTGATGGGGCCACTCGTCTTAGCGAGCTTATCGCCCTCGCTTGCCTTGCAGTAAACAGAGTAGTCGGTCGCGGTCGTAACGTTTGCAGGGACCGTCCAGACGAGGGACTTGCCCGTGCCGATCGGAACCTCGGCAGCCTCGCCGATCTTGTAGAACCACGCATAAGTGGCGGCGTTGCTGAGACCGGTGGAGGAAGCGGTGAGCGTGGTCTTGCCGCCGGAGATGACCTCGGGAAGGCTTGCCTTTGCGGTCACGGTGGCGGCGGTGGGGGTGACACTCACATTAGTCCAAAGATCGGAATCCTTGACGCGCACGGTCAGCTTTCCGCTCGCGTAAGTGGGTTTCTTGCCCTCGGCATCATCGATCACATAGCCGGTTGCGGCGGCAGACCACTTGTTGTCGGCGGCATCGATCGTTTCTTTATCAAGAAGGGAGATGTTGACCGCGCCGTTCGTCACAGAATAGGTTCTGCCGTTGAAGGTGACGGTGGTGATGTCGCCCGGGAGAAGCTTGTCAGCGATAGAGACATTGCTTTTAACGACCTTAGTCGTAGATCTGGTGATTTCCTGCCCTTCGATCGTCACCTTGTACTCGATCGTTAAGGTGCAGGAGACTTCTACATTTTCCGCCTTGTTGGAGGCGGTCAGCGTTCCTGTCGTGGCACCCGTGCCGGCAGCGCCGGAAAAACCGGGAGTGCTCCAACTATAACCGATCACGTTTACATCGGTGGCAGTTACGCCATTATCCGTGACGGTGGGGGCGGTTGCGGTAACGGTGAATGTGGTCGAGTCGCCTCTTGCAAGGGAGGACGCCGACGTGGTGATGGCGTATGTGCCGCCAACCTCGACACCTTCCGCCCTTGCAGGCACGACGACGAGGCTCAGGACCAATGTCAGAGCCAATAGCAAGGAGAGAAATTTTTTCATGTGATCTTCATCCTTTCGTGTTTGTTGTTGTCGGCTCCGCGCGCACAGAGCCTTTCTCATACATGGCATTTTACCATGCCGCGGGAAATAAGGGAACAGGAAAATGGAAAATTCATAAATTCTTTATCTTCCCTCTTCGCCCAGTTTCCCTTTGCTTCCTTAATTAGACGCAAGAAACGTCTGTTTTGTTTCACAAAACCCGAAAATTTCCCAAAAATTTTTTACGCCGCGAAAAACCGCACATACACGAACACCCCCAGAGCGATCTGCGCAAGTAAGATCGCCGGAATGCCGAACCGGAAGTACCAGTGCCGCGTTTTGTGGTGAAAGACCCTCATTGCGAAAAGAGCACCCGCGCTGCCGAGCAGCAGCGCGAGTGCAAATAGAGTCTTTTCTGGGACGCGCCGAGCGCCCGATATCTTGGCGCGGCGCTTGTCTGCGCCGTAGACGCAGAACGTCAGAATATTGATCGCGGCGAGATAGATGACAAAGTATCTCACTTTTCGAGCTTGCTGAGCTCCACAGCCGCCGCCGCGCCGAGGCGCGCGTTGTTGAACACGAGCTGGATGTTGGAATCCAGGCTGTCGCCGCCGGTCAGGTCCTTGATCTTGGCGAGCAGATAAGGCGTCGTGGCCTTGCCGTGGATGCCGTCCTTCTTCGCGTCCTCGACGGCTTCGGCAATGGCCTTGTCGATGACTTCCTTGTCCATGGAGTACTCTTCGGGAATCGGGTTCGTGACGAGTAAGCCGCCGCGCAGACCCAGCTCGCGCTTGACGTGGAATGCCTTCGCCAGCTGCTCGGGCGTGTCGAGCTCGTAGTCGACGCCAAAGCCGGACTTGCGCGTGTAGAACGCAGGCAGCTCGCTCGTGCCGTAGCCGATGACGGTCACGCCGTGGGTCTCGAGATATTCGAGCGTCAGACCGAGGTCGAGGATGGACTTCGCGCCCGCGCACACGACCATGACGGAGGTGTTGGCCAGCTCTTCAAGGTCAGCGGAGATGTCGAACGTCTCCTGCGCGCCGCGGTGCACGCCGCCGATGCCGCCGGTGGCGAACACGCGGATGCCCGCCATGTCGGCGATCATCATCGTGGTGGTGACGGTGCACGCGCCGTCCTTGCCCTGCGCGACGAGCACGGGCAGGTCGCGGCGGGAAGCCTTCGGGATGCCCGCGCCGGTGCGGCCGAGGTAGTCGATCTCTTCCTTGGAAAGGCCGGCCTTGAGCCGTCCGCCGATGATGGCGATGGTCGCGGGCACGGCGCCCGCGTCGCGAATGATCTGCTCGACCTTGAGCGCGGTCTCCACGTTCTGCGGGTAGGGCATGCCGTGGGAAATGATGGTGGATTCGAGCGCCACGACGGGCTTACCGGCGGCAAGGGCCTCGGCAACCTCGGGGGCGATATCCAGATACTTGTTCATAGTTAAAATCCTCCTGTAAAGTAATAGGTGAAAGTTTCACGTTTACCTTTTGAGGTAAGATTGTATCATAACATACAACTTGTCAAAAGTCAATACAAAGCGGGGCTTGAATTTGCACGGGAAGTGGCATATAATACCTCTATTATCCCGTGAAAACCCACAAAAGGAAGGAAAATTATTATGGAACGAGTGAGAATTGCCGCGCTCTTCGCCGACAAAGAGCAATACGGCGGCGCAAGCGTCACCGTATGCGGCTGGGCGAAGACCATCCGCGATATGAAGACCTTCGGATTCATCGAGCTGAACGACGGCTCGTGCTTCCGCAATTTGCAGGTCGTGATGGATGCGAATTCTCTTTCTAATTATAGGGAGATCGCCGCGCAGAACGTGGGCGCCGCGCTCATCGTGCGCGGCACCGTCGTGCTGACGCCCGAGGCCAAGCAGCCGCTCGAAGTCAAGGCAACAGAGATCGAGGTCGAGGGCGTGTCCTCCCCCGACTATCCCCTGCAGAAAAAGCGCCACAGCGTCGAATATCTGCGCACCATTCAGCATCTGCGCCCGCGCACGAACCTCTTCTCCGCGGCGTTCCGCGTGAGAAGCGCGGCAGCCTACGCCGTGCACGAGTTCTTCCAGAGCCGCGGCTTCGTCTATGTCAACACCCCCATCATCACCGGCTCTGACTGCGAGGGCGCGGGCGAGATGTTCCAGGTCACGACGCTGGATCTTGAAAACCCGCCGAGAACGCCCGACGGCAAGGTCGATTACAGCAAGGACTTCTTCGGCAAGAAGACGAGCCTGACCGTCTCCGGCCAGCTCAACGCCGAGAACTTCGCTATGGCGTTCGGCGACGTTTACACCTTCGGCCCCACGTTCCGCGCCGAAAATTCCAACACCGCGCGCCACGCCGCCGAGTTCTGGATGATCGAGCCGGAGATGGCGTTCTGCGACCTCGACGGCGACCTTGAGGTCATGGAGGCGATGGTCAAGCATATCATCCGCCGCGTGATGGAGCGCTGCCCGGATGATCTCGCGTTTTTCAACAGCTTTGTCGACAAGGGTTTGCTGGAGCGTCTCCAGCACGTCGAGAGTTCCGACTTTGGCCGCGTGACGTATACCGAGGCCGTCAAGCTCTTAAAGGAGAGCGGCCAGAAGTTCGACTACCCCGTCGAGTGGGGCATCGACCTGCAGACTGAGCATGAGCGTTACCTCACCGAGCAGATCTTCAAGCGCCCCGTGTTCGTCACGGACTATCCGCAGGAGATCAAGGCGTTCTATATGCGCCTCAACGACGACGGCAAGACCGTCGCCGCGGCGGACTGCCTCGTTCCGGGCATCGGCGAGATCATCGGCGGCAGCCAGCGCGAGGAGCGCATCGAGCTGCTCGAAAAGCGCATCCGCGAGCTCGGCATGAATCCCGAGGACTACTGGTGGTACTGCGACCTGCGCCGCTACGGCTCCTGCCGTCACGCGGGCTTCGGCCTCGGCTTCGAGCGCATGGTGATGTATTTAACGGGCATCGGCAACATCCGCGACGTGGAGCTGCATCCCCGCACCTGTCTCTTATACACATCTCCGAGCCCACGAGACGGAGCTACATCTCGT
>ENA-OZDY01000797-OZDY01000797.1-human-gut-metagenome-genome-assembly--contig:-NODE-797-length-9796-cov-63.395545_pt1 | contig 9796 bp, 9 predicted proteins | sample MGYA00245063_ERZ653599 | MGnify/ENA primary metagenome ERZ653599 (study PRJEB26926, sample SAMN06165004) | human gut metagenome | biome: ENVO:00009003; feature: ENVO:2100002; material: ENVO:00002003... | reverse complement strand
AGCGCGTAGCTGTTGCTATCGACGGCGGCACGGCACATTTTCGGTGTCTTCAGACGGTCAGGGACGAATTTCAGTGTTTCGCCCCGGTGGCCGGCCGCGGCAAGACAAAGTTCCGGCGTTTTCATCGCTTCGGGAACGAACTCGATGTTGAAAGCCGATTTCTTGATGGCGAAACGGCAGACCTCCGCCGTTTTCCGATCCTCGGGCAGCGTCTCGAAAAGGTTCTCACGCCACGGGTTCTCGTACACCCCCGTATCGAGATAGGCTATATCTATTCTCTCTTGCTCTGTCATGGTTTTCAGTATTTATGGAAAGCGCCCGGGTGACGGGCGCTTCTCTTGGTTAGACATATTCCGTTATCGTTCCGTTTCCTCCGTCCCGTTCTCGCTCTGGAACGTGAAGGAGGTCTTCACGACCTGACCCGTGTTGTCCTCGACATAGACGTCGATGGCCTGCTGGTCATCGCTGCGCGATGTGTAATAGAGGCGGAACACCTCACGGTCGAGCGGATAGCGGTCGTTGGGCAGGAACACCGTACCGTCGTCCATCCTCAACTCACCGCGCCCGTCGGGCTGGAAATAGCGGATCGTGTAACGCGCGCCGTCATATCTCCCCTCCCGCACGAGCGTGCAGCGGATTTCAGCGGTTTCACCAACGGAGATTCGCTTCTGAACGGGCATCGTTTCCAGAGAGAACGTGTACGCCTGCTGTATATCCAGCCCGTTGTCGCAGGATGCGCATAAAAGACCCAGGGCGGCGATCCAGACCGCCAGGGCCAATATCTTTTTCATCTTTTTCATGTCGCTTGCAAGTTTAATGGATTATGAATTTCACGCCCAGGCCGAACTGCGCGTGGAAATGTCCCGTTGTAGTGCCCCATAGGATACGCTCACGCCCCGTCAGCGAGAGGATAATCCTGTCGGTCAGGTACGCATCGACCTCCAGCGTGACGGCCCCGCCATAGAGGAAACGGTCGCGGTGGCGGAGCGTAGAGCCGTCATAGAGCCGCCTCTCGCCCCGGTTCACGCTCTCGTAACCGGCCAGCGCCGAGCCGCCGAGGTAGAAGAAAAAAGTCCTGGACGGGTCGGCGAGGAACTTGTAATAGTAACCGCCCTCGGCCGTGAACTGCGCCACAGGGATACGTTCCGACTTGTAGGGGTAATAACGGTTCAGGAACTCCGCGCCGAACACCCACTTGTCGGCATTCTTCGCGTAGCGGCTCATGGCCAGCCCGAACCAGTAGCCCGTTTCGCTGCGGCTGTCCCGGGTATAGAAGCCGTCGGTCATGCCTCCCCGTATTTCCAGCCCGCGCATGGCGGGCAGGGCACGCTGGGCGTGCGCCCCGTCCGAAAGGAGGAGGCATAACCCCAGCGTGAGAATGAATATCGCCCGTTTCATATCACTTTACCTTTAACTCGTTGATAACACGTGCGCGCACCAGGTCGGCATTCTCCACCGTGAAAGTCTGGTGTCGCCCGCCTTGCTGCTCGTGCAGTTCCACGACCAGCTGCTTGTCGTCGGCCAGCGTGAACTTCGGGAGCGTGAAGACCATGCGCTCGGTACGCTTGCCGCCGATGACCTGCACGTTGTTGTACGCACGCACGGGCCATACGACCTGCTCCTGGATGGCCGTGCGTTTGGCCACCTTCTTGTCCGTAATCTTGAACGTCAGGTAGTCCACGTTGAAAGGCACGTTGGAGGAGTTTTTCAGTTGGAGGTGGAAATAAAGCAGGTCGTTATGCACGTAGATACCTTTGAGGAGGTATTGTACCCCGAAACGCTTGCAACCGATATGCTTGATCTCGCGGCGGTCATTCTTGTAAATGGACTGCATGATCAGTTTGACCAGCAGCGGAGATTCGCATCCCAACTCCTGCAAATAGATGTCCAGCGCGTTATTGGGGCGGTTTACCGCCTCCCCGTCATGCAGGAAGTCCGCCATCTCGACCGACAGTTTCACCGGCTCGTCGGCATACTTGACATTGAAGCTGTAATAGGCCCCGTCCTCGGTAATGACCGAAAGGTTGCTCTCGCGCGAGAAATCACGCAGGGCCGCCTTTACACGCAGCACGTTTTCCGTGCCGTCGGCTTTCGCCGCCAGAAGATCCGAAGACCCCAGATCGACGTAACGGATGGCCGAGGGGAAAATCACATGCACGGTCTTGCTGAACGTCACCTCCAGCGCGTAGGGCGGGATAACCCGGTTGAAAGTCAGCGGACGGGTAAGACCGTCGTACAAATCGCCCGTGGAGGGCTTTTCCTGCGCGTGGGCAGCGAACATGCACCCGATAAAAGCGAGTGCCAGAAGAATCTTTTTCATACTCGATAAATTTTTGATTGTTGATAAAAATGGATTTTTTCAGTGGTGTACGGAAGTACGTCGTTTGTACCCTTATTGAAGGGGCGGGAGCAGCAGGACGCTGTAACCGGCCTTGAGCGTGACCTTGACCGAGCGCATCTTCTTGCTCACGTATTGCGACACGCCCTGGATGGCGCTGCGCCCCAGGTCGGAGAGCAGTTGCGAACCGGCATCGTCCGTGATCGTGATACTGCTGCCCATGCCCGCGCCCATATTGGCGGCGATCTCCTTCACGGCATTGAGTTCTTCCGACCCCGGCACGGGAATACCCTCGTTGCCGTTCGTGTCATAGACCGACAGATCGACCGGAACGACCGCCCCGCCGTGCTGGACAGCGCTGACCTTGACCGTCAGCCGTTCGCCGTTGATCCTCGCCGCCCCCGTTACGGGCGTACCCGAGGGGATGAGCAGATCTCCCGCCATCATCGGTTCCAGCAGCCGGAAAGTAACCTCCCCGCCATCGGTGAGCGTCACGGTTTGCTGCACGGCGGCACGGATACTGTTACGCTCGGGCTCGCGAAGGTCGCTCCCCACCGTGTTGAAACCCCAGTTCCGGGGCTTGACGAACTCACGGGCGAAGACCGAATCGGGCAGCGGGGCGGCAAGCAGCGACACGATGTTACGGCGCACCTGGCGCACGGGCTGCACGGAAGCCTTGCCGGAAACGGAGGCTTTCTGACGCGGGGCTTCAGGGGCCTGACCGCCGTTCATGTAGCGGGCGGCGATCTCGTAGGACTTCTCCAGCAGCGCCACCTGCTCCTCCTGGGCCGTTTTCTGCGCCTGCTGTTCTTCCAGGCGGCGTTCCAGTTCCTCGATGCGGGCCTGCATCTCGCGCTCTTCCCCCGTTTCACCGGCGGTCTCCTCGTAGAAACTGCCTAACTGGCGGTTGATGTCGGCATAGGCGGCACGGGAAGTCCGGAAAGCTCCCGACGAACCGCCGGCAGGGCCGGAAGACTTATCCGGCACGGCAGCGGGCATGACGGGCTCTTCCTCCTCGTCCTCCATCCCGAACGCGAAATCCTGCAAGGAGCGCATCTTTTCCCGCTCCCTGCGCCGCATCTCCTCCTGCACGTAGGCATCACGCTTGTCCGAGAGGATACCCTCCGATTCCGGGGTCGGCAGCTCCGTGTTGAAACCCGCCGAAGGCTCCTCCCGTTCTTTTTCGCCGGGGGAGAAGATCAGCCACATGCACCCGGCAAAGGCCAGGAAAAAGAGCGGGAAGACCACCATCTTCTTCCGCATCTGTATCTGCCGGGGCGTGAGTTCCTTTTTCCCCGCCTCCGGCTGTTTATTCTGTTTTTCGTTCGTCGTCATAATTGAAATCTTTTAGATGTTTTACACTGTCGGCCTCCTGCCGTTGTCTTAATTCCAGCTCCAGCCGCTCGATATGCCGTATCTGCATCCGTTCCCCGGCTCCCTTGCCGAAGCGGTAGATGGAAGACACGGTAAAGTAGAGCGACAAGACGGAAAAGAACAAGAGCAGCGTGAGGATCACGATAATCCGCTTATCGGGCGAGAGCGCCCCGCAAGCGCGGCGCAGGAGGTCTTCGACCCACTCCCCGAAAGCCTTTATTCTCTTCTTTGCCATAGCCTTATCTTTTTAATGTACGTAAATCGCGGTTCTCCAGAATCTCGAATTTCTCCATGATGAAACCCTGCGGGTTATTGTCCGAACGCCCCGAGTTGATCAGCTCGCAGCGCGTGACCAGCGAACGCTCGGTGATGTTGCTCTCGCGGACAATCATTTGCCGGGCATAGGTCATGGCCCGGTAGGGATAGGCGTTGAAGTCGCACACCACGGAGTCCACCTCGATACGCTGGCTGATGTTCCCCGACACCACACGGTTGTAGTAACCTTTCTCCTGCATGTCCTGGTAATAGGCGAAGGCACTCTTATCGACCAGGAACAGCGCGCGGTTGATGTTGCTTTCGATGGCCGCACGGTCGGGCGAGAGGGTAAAGAACAACTCGTGAAAACGCCGGATATGTTCGCGCGCCTCCACGGGGCGGTTCTGGCTCAAATCCTGCGAGAGCGCCAGCATCAGCGACTTGCCCCCGTCCAGGACGTAGATCTTCTCGCGCTGCTTTTCGGCGAAACGGAAGCTCGCGACCACGCTGAACACGGATACCAGCGCGCACAGGCAGAGGAACACGATACCGAAAAGCCGAATCTGCCTGAAACTTGTTTCGATGTTTTTTAATGACTTGAATTCCATTGTCCAAATTGTTATGAATGATTACTGTTACCTTGTGTTGCCAGGTTGCGCCCGTTGGGGGCACTGCCCGAAGCCGGGCCACCGCCGCCGTTACCGGAGGAGGAACCGCCACCGCCGCGACGCCCGAACGTGCGGCCGATCATGTTGCCGGCGATACCGCCCGCGACACCCGTGGCGAATGCCCCGGCCTTGTTGATACCGCCCATAGCCCCGCCGGCTCCGCCCGACTGGATCACCCACTCGGCAACGGTGGGGATCGTGAAATAGCCTATGATACCTATAATCAAAAAGATAATATAGACACCGCTGCCGCTGTCGGGAATGTAGTTGGGGTCTTGCAGGGCCAGGACGTCCGCCTGGAGCATCAACGTCTGGATCTTGGCCAGCACCGCGGAGAACAGGTCGGCGATGGGAAGCCAAAGGTACACGCTGATATAGCGGGAAATCCAGCTCGCGAGCGTCGAGTGGAAGCCGTCGTAAATGGAGAGGGCGAACGACAAGGGCCCCAGAATCGACAGCACGACTAAAAAGAATGTCCGCAGCGTGTCGATGGTAAGCCCCGCGGCGTTGAACAACAACTCGAAGAAGTCCCGGACAAGCTGCCGGAAACCGGCCTTGATGTCGTACCACGTGCGTTCGGCCCACATGCTGATAATCTCGCCCAAATCCGTGATACCCATATCCGCAAGCCGTTGTTCATACACCTCGTCGTCCACTAACCAAGCCTTGCCCTCGCGCCTGCGGGCCTCGGCTTCCAAATCGTCCTTCTGTTGCTGGTATGCCTGCAAATCCAATGTCTGCCCCTCCAGTATGGCGTGCGTGCCCTGCACCACGGGCGACATCACGGCGTTGATCGTCCCCAGAACCACGGTGGGAAAGAACATCACGCACAAGCCGATGGCGAAAGGCCGCAGGAGCGGGAACACGTCGATAGGCTCCGCATTGGCCAGTGCCTTCCATACCCGGTAAGCCACGTAAAAGAGCGCACCCAGGCCGGCGATACCTTTCGCCACCCCGATCATGTCGCCGCATAGCGGCATCATCTCCTGATACAGGTTCCGGAGAACCTGGTGTAAATTGTCGAAATCCATGACTGCCTCCGTTTTCAGGTTACCAATATCTGTCGTTCGGGTTCCCGTAAAGTGCCAGCACCCGGTGCGCGTCGCCCTTTTCGCGGCCGCGGATGAAGGACACGGAGATGGTCTTGCGCGTGTAATAGCGCGTGAGGTTGCGGTACTCCAGCATCTTCGTGTAAACCTGATCCACCACGTCCATCCGCTCCTTGTCCGAGAGCGAGAGGCCGTTGCCGCCGGTTATGACCGTCTTGAGTTCCGCCACCAGCGCGCCGCCCTCCTCCAGCAGCCGGGCGTAACCCGCCGAGATCGCCGCCAGCTCGTCCACCGTGAAGTTCGGGTCTGAAACCATACGGTTGAATCCCGAGGTGTAGATTTCCGTGATCTCGCTGACCATTTCGAGCGTCAGCTTCACCTTCCGGGCATCCTTGATGATGTTATGCACCGATTTGAGGGCGTCGTAGTAAGCCTTGCTCTGGTTATAAATCTTGATACTCTCTTGCAGCGACTTGACCATGTTGGTCGCCGTGGTCGAGCTTTGAACCGCGCTCTTGATGTTCTGAACGAGGTTCGACGGGTCGATGACCGTCCACTGCGCTTTTGCCTGGTACGTGAAGCAAAGAAGCCCCACGAACAGCGTTAAAATCAATCGTTTCATCCTTTTCATTATTTAATTCGTGAATACTTGGGCGGTCATTCCGACGCCCGGTAATAATCCCCGTAGGCGGAGAGCTGGAGCACCTCGCGCCCCGCATCGTAGGCCAGGGCGACATACCCGTAGAGGTCGAAGTAACGGATACCTCCACAATACTTCCTCACGGGACGGGAGAAGCGTGTCCCGTCCTTGTAGGACACCTCCACGTAAAAACCGCCGCCCCGGCGTCCCGGGTTGCGGTAGATGCGAACCCGGGGAGAACCCGAGCGGCTTTCCCACTCGCCCGCCACCTCGTACAGCGCGAAGTCCAAACGCGCCGCCGTGGGGTCTGATCCGATACACTTGCGATACATGGCCTGCCCTCCCTTTAACGTTTGCCCTCGGCGAGCTGCCTGATCGCCAGTTCCATATCACCGCCCAGCTCGCCGGCAAGCCGCTGTACCTCCACTTTCTCCGTTTCCTCGGTCGTGTAGGCCAGGTACTCCGGGACGCTGACCTCCGTGGCATAGACCGCCGACTGAACGCCGCCCAGACCGATCCAGACCTCCTTGTATTTACGGGAAGGGTCGTTGGACTGGTTGATCGAGAGAATCTGCGCCTTCTCCTTGTCGGTCAGCCCCAACAAGGACTGAATCGCGTCGAAACGGTTCATGAACTTGCGCTGGTCGAGCAGGATCTTGCAGTCCGAGTTGTTGATGATCGCCTCCTTGACCACCGGGCTGGAAATGATGTCCTCGACCTCCTGCGTCACAACGATGGCCTCACCGTAGTATTTGCGGACGGTTTTATACATATAACGCAGATATTCAGCCATATTAGCCGTAGAGAGCGCCTTCCAGGCCTCCTCGACGATGAGCTGTTTGCGTACCCCCTTGAGCCGTCTCATCTTGTTTATGAAAGCCTCCATGATGATAATGGTGACCACGGGAAAAAGCTCCTTGTTTTGTAGGCTAAGCACCCAACGCCTTTCCATATTACTATGGTAGGTTTTCAAATGCTCGCCCCCGAACCGGACGTACACATTTCGGCGTATCCGGCTCTCCATTAATTCTATCAGTCTTTCCATCCACCGTCAACTTTTTTATGACAACTTCGGCAAAGTGCTATTGTCTTGCGTTTTCGTGCAATCATGTGGCGTTCCCAATCTTCTTTTTCTTGTAGATTTTTGAGTTTGCGTACATGGTGCATGTCAAGTTTGACGTTCTCTTTTCCACATAATTCACAACGTTTTGCCTTTAGTCTGTCTATAAGGCTTGTTGCTGTGTAGAAATAGCGAACTGGCTCTTTGTCGCAACATTGTGCATAATCTTGCCTTTTTCGCTTGAAACCGTCATGGTAGAATTGGCGTGTCAAAGTCTTACCGTTTTTATTTTTATAACTTACCGTAAACACCTTGTCTTTCTTATACTTCTTGCAGATTTTCACAACCGTACTTTTATATTTGGCTGCAAAAGTCTTATACATACTGTATTCCATAATGTACTTGAAAGTATGGAGTGTATGGCAGTTGTTTGCAAGTGAATAAAAATTGTAAAGACCTCTGATTTCCGCATTGTATCTTTCCAAGATTTCCAAATCGTCATTATTTATAAGATATGTACGGTGTTTTGGTTTATACCTTTCCTTGCCATTATGCACTTTAATTTGCAGCGCATCATAGTCAAGCAGTTTCTTCCGAACCACCTCGGTAGGCATTTTCAGATAAATCTTATTGTTGTAAGGTCTTGTCAGTTTGCCTGCCTTGTTTCTCTTGGTCTGTGCGGATTTACGAACATAGATTTCATAACCGAGGAACTTAGCCGATTTCTTTCCGTGGGTGATAAGGGTTTTATCTTCTGATAGTTCAAGAGAAAGTTTCTCTTCAAGGAATCTCTTAATATCCTGTTTGATAACTTTCGCTTCGTCTTTCGTTCCTATTACGGCACACAAAAAATCATCAGCATAACGAACATACTTCAGTCGTCTGAAATCGTAGTCCATTTCTACGCCACATGAAATCATGGTTCTTTCTCTGTCAAAGCGTTTTATTTCTTTGATGATTAGTTTACGCTCTTTCATGCTTGTTACCTTTTTAAGTTTCAATACTGCAAGTCGTTTCCCATACTCAAATTTGATACGTTCGGGATTATCCTTTCGTTCTTTTCCCTTATCAAACTGGGATATGTATTCTCGCATATAGCGGTCAAACTGGTCAAGGTATATATTAGCCAGAATTGGACTGATAATACCACCTTGGGGTGTTCCACTGTATGCTTTATTAAATATCCAGTCTTCAATATATCCTGCGTTCAGAAACTTGCGGATTAGTCGGATAAAACGTTCATCGGCGATGCGTTTTCTGAGAATAGAAATCATTACATCGTGATTGATATTATCAAAGAAACCTTTGATGTCTCCTTCTATAAACCAGCTTGCTCCGTTGAATGTCTGTTGGATTTGACGTAACGCCGTATGACAGCTACGTTTAGGTCTGAATCCGTGAGAGTTTGCATCAAAGCTACCTTCATAGATTGCTTCCAAAATCATTCTGACTACTTCTTGCAAAAGTTTATCATTGAACGTAGGTATTCCAAGAGGACGTTTTTTCCCATTCTTTTTGGGAATATACACCCTTCTTGACGGGATTGGCTGATAAGTCTCGTTTTTCAACGAAGTAATCAGCTTTTCGATACGAGATATACTCATGTGGTCAATGGTGGCATTGTCTGCACCTTTGGTCATGTTGCCTTCTTTCGCATAAATACGTTGATAGGCAACGTAGTATATCTGTTCGTTGAACAATAGGCGATAAAGCCTCTCAAATTTGTAGTCTGGTTGTTGACTATGTTTAGCCAGACTGTTTAATACTTTTTCTGAACTTCTCATAATGTCTCACACATTTTTCATTAATTGTATTAAAAGAATTAACTGCCTCCCTTCGCCATGTACAGGACGTTACCCTGCTCGGACTACTACGGAGGCTCCGTTGCCTTGTCGGATATTCAGAGGTCTGCACCTCATAGCCTTACAACTGGCTTTCCGATTTAGGCAATCCCCGTTTGCTTGCATAATAACTATTGCGTGATAGACAGGAGGATATGACTTCCGTCCGTTTCTGCTTATTGCAGATGCGTCGTGACATGTACATGCTCTATTCTCCTCAAAGACTGGAAAATGAGTGTCACGATACAACGAGTTTAGCTATCTTACGTTGCAGGTACAGCCGAATACCGCTTGGACTATCATTTAATCAGTATGGATTTTATCCTTTGTCTATCATTTCATCCTACCATTCAGTCGCAACTTGATAGCTAATTGACTCATGGCTTTTCCTACATGCTACACTCCCCATCGTCTTTCGTTGAATGGATAAGTAGGTGGATGATAGGTCATTTCAATGTACTCTTGCCTAATTCCTTGCTAAAGGAATAGTTATTTATGCAGCCTTGACGGGCGCACCCTTGATGGAATCCACCTCGAAGACCACGAAGCGCTTCGAGAGCAGGTCGATGTT
>ENA-OZDY01000796-OZDY01000796.1-human-gut-metagenome-genome-assembly--contig:-NODE-796-length-9801-cov-4.729222_pt1 | contig 9801 bp, 8 predicted proteins | sample MGYA00245063_ERZ653599 | MGnify/ENA primary metagenome ERZ653599 (study PRJEB26926, sample SAMN06165004) | human gut metagenome | biome: ENVO:00009003; feature: ENVO:2100002; material: ENVO:00002003... | reverse complement strand
TACGAGATGTAGCTCCGTCTCGTGGGCTCGGAGATGTGTATAAGAGACAGGCAGGGAGAAGCGCAGCAGCCAGGTCCCGGGGACCACCCCGGCCACCATGGCCAGCAGCAGGGGAAGGATGGCCCGCCAGCGGAAGTTGTTCCGGTTTTGCCAGGTGATCCGGCCGTTGATGACCAGATCCGGCAGCAGACTGCCCGGTGTGATCAGGGTGTTGTCCAGCCGCATGGCCAGCAGCGGCGCGGAGATCAGGGGATTCCCGAACCCAATGAGCCACTTGAGGGTGTACGCCGCCAACTGGACGAGAAAAATAAACAGGATCATGCTTCCGGTGTAGTTCATGAGATCCCCTCCCACGCGAAGTTCTGTGTACGTTCCCAACTATACCACATCGTATCGGAGAAAAAAAGCTTTTTTCTCATTTCCGCGCCGCTGACAGTGGAAAATTGCCGGGTTTGGTATAGCCTTTGGATTTTTTGACCATACTCCTTCCGTACCTATGAACAGGAAGGGAGGTATTGTATGGAAAACAAGGTGAAAAACGTACTTTCGGGCATTGGCTTTTACGGCACGCTGGCGGTGTGCCTGCTGGTGGTGGGGGTGTGCGGCTGGGTCCTACTGGGGGACCGGGAGGACCCGCTGCCCCAGCAGGCGGTGACGCCTCAGGTCCCCGTGTCGCAGCCGGTGGAAATGCCGGAGGTGCGGCTCCCCGCGGTGGAAACTCTGGAGCCGGCGCCGGTGCCGGTCCCGCCAAAGGAAACCAAGGAGCTGCCGGAGGTGGAGGTGGATCACACGCCTGTGGCGGCGGAAGCACCCCGTCTGGTGGTGGCCCCGCTCCGAGGGGATGTGCTGACGGCTTTTTCCATGGAGGAGCTGGTATACAGTCCTACTTTGGGAGATTGGCGTACCCACAACGGCGTGGACATCGCTGCCCAGCAGGGAACCACGGTATTGGCGGCCTCCGCAGGGGCGGTGCTGTCGGTGACGGACGATCCCCTGATGGGCACCACCGTGGTGCTGGAGCATGACAACGGCTATCAGACCACCTATGCCAATCTCCAGGCCAAGCCCAACGTGGAGGCCGGGGACCCGGTGTCCGCCGGGCAGATCATCGGCGCGGTGGGGACCACTGCGGCGGCGGAGTCCGGACAGCCCCATCTGCACTTCGCCGTCACCAAGGACGGCAAGGCCGTAGACCCCAACGAATATTTGAGCGGTTGAGCGGAACAAGGCTCCGGATTTCCGGGGCCTACCGCTTTTTTTAACCGTTTTCCCGGGGAAAGTTACATCAATTCGGATTTTTTCGAAAAAATTCAATATTTTCCTTGACATTTGCTGTATTTCGGATATAATGATAAGGCTTGCAATATGTAAGTAAATCCTTGCTCTCATCTGAGAATGAGGGCCATTTGTCCAAAAGGAGGTGCAAATATGGCAAAGATTACTGCCAATTACGAGGTCGTCTATGTGCTCGACCCTGCACAGGGTGAGGAGGCTATCGCCGCTCAGGTTGCGAACTTCAAGTCCCTGGCCGAGCAGAACGGCTCTGACGTCGTGGTTGAGGAGTGGGGCAACCGCAAGCTGGCTTATCCCATCAACTACAAGACCGAGGGCTACTATGTGCTCATGACCTTCGTCAGCGGCCCGGCATTCCCCCGCGAGCTGGATCGTAAGCTGCGGATCGCCGAGGGCGTCATGCGTTCCCTGATCGTCTGCAAGGGCGAGTAAAGGAGCAGCACATGCTGAATCGAATCATTCTCATGGGTCGTCTGACCCGTGACCCCGAGCTCCGGCGCACCGGCAGCGGTACGGCGGTGACGTCCTTCTCTCTGGCTGTTGACCGGGACTTCAAGTCCCAGTCCGGCGAAAAGGAAACGGACTTCATCGACATCGTGGCCTGGCGCAACACCGCCGAATTTGTGAGCAAGTACTTCACCAAGGGCCGCATGGCCGTGGTGGAGGGCCGCCTGCAGATCCGGGACTGGACCGACAAGGACGGCGGCAAGCGCCGCAGTGCCGAGGTCGTGGCCGACAATGTGTATTTCGGGGATTCCAAGCGCGACGGCGGCGACAATTCCGGCTACAACCCCGGTTATGCGCCCGCCCCCGCTTCCCACAGCGCCGCTCCCAGCAATTTCAGCGCCAGCGGCTCTGACTTCGCCGAGATCGGCGAGGATGACGGCGAACTGCCGTTCTGATATTACTATAAGGAGGAAGCAATCATGGCTTTCGATCGTGAAGCTCGTCCCGCCCGTCCCGCACGCGGCAACAAGCGCCGTAAGGTCTGCCAGTTCTGCGCCGAGAAGTGCGAGTGCATTGATTATAAGGACGCCGCCAAGCTGCGTCGTTTCATTTCTGAGCGTTCCAAGATCCTGCCCCGTCGGACCACCGGCACCTGCGCCATGCATCAGCGTGAGCTGACTGAGGCCATCAAGCGTGCCCGTCAGATCGCTCTGCTGCCCTACGTCACCGACTAAAAGCAGCTGAATCGAATCAATCGACTGAAAAAGCCCCGAAGATTTGCCTTCGGGGCTTTTTTTGTCGTGTTTTGAGGGAAATGAAAAGTGTTGCAGCAATTTTGCACCAACGCTGCACGGCTTCGTGCGACCTTTTTCCGCGGGCAGGGGAGGCGAATATGGCGGACGCAATTCGTTACGGCTGCATAACAAGGAGGAATTGTATGGAAAACACAAGCAATTACGGTCTGAAGCGCTGGGACGGCGAAGACCGCATCCTGCACACGGAATTCAATGACAACTGGGACAAGATCGACACGGCGCTGAAAGGCAATGCCGACAAAGCGGCGGCACTGCAAACGGCGCTGGCCAGCTGCGGAAACTGTCAAATAGGGATTTCCACTTATACCGGCACCGGCTCACGAGGTGAGGAATACCCCACGGTAATCACATTCCCCAAAATGCCCACGGTCTTTTTTGTTCGGGGCAGAGGCACCTTTTTTGCTGCGCAGGGCGGCGCATCCGAGGGCAGTCTGATCGTCTATGACAGCGGCAGTGCGCAGATCCAGGATGCATTGTTGTCCTGGTCAGGCAATCAGCTTTCCATTGTATCCAGCAATAACGCAAAGTACCAACTGAACACCGACAATTCCCTATACTGGGTTCTGGCCCTGTACCAGATGGATGCCTGAGGCAAAAAAATCCCCCGGACTTTCGTCCGGGGGATTTCTCAACTTGTTACAAGCTGTTTTACTATTCTGAGATTAGCCCAGGATAGAGAGACCAGAGGTGCCGACCAGCTTGTAGGTATCATTGTACATACCGTCGAAGGTGACAGTTACGGTGGCCTTCACCTTGACGCCGCCACTGGCGAGGTCCAGGGTGATAGAGGGAACCTTAGCGTTGTCCAGCATATGCTGAACAGTCTGGGTGCCCTTGTAAGAAGTGGTCTGGGTGAAGGTCTCGCCGTCAACCACCAGAGTCACGGTAACCTTGCCCTTGGTGCCTTCCCAATCGGTGCTGAAATTGGGATAACCCTCAACAACATAGTTGCTGTAAGACAGCTCCAGCTCACCAGTCCGAGGATCCTTGGAAACGGTCACGTCGAAGGTGCCGTTGCCCTCGGTAACTTCGGGAGCCTTGCCATCATCGACATCCTCGATGACCAGAGCCTTCACCAGATAGTCCTCGATCACGGCATAAACCTTATCGTTGGTGTCCTTGGTGATGGCCTTGTAGCTGCTCTCGGTGATGTTGCCATCCTCGTCCACAGCGTAGACCTTGGCGTTGTCATCAACAGTGATGGTGTGCTTGAAGTCCTTGGTGGTGTCATCATATTTCACCAGCACGGTGTAGTCAGCGCTCTTCTTGTCGATACCGATGGTGCTCTTGGCATCAACCGCAGTAACCGTATTGTTGCTGCTGTCAACGCCCTCGATCTTGGGAGTGTTGTTGAAGACCTGCTTGGCATCGGTGTTATTGTAAGCATCGGTGCTGTAGCTGGTCAGACGGGTGATGACGCCGTACTTATCCACAGAATAGCTCTCGAACAGGCCGTTCAGGGACTTGACATCCGCAGAAGCCAGAGTCTTGCCGTTGACCTCAACGTTCCAGTCGACCATAACTTCCTTGATCTCGCCGTTGATCACAGCGTTGAAGGTGTAGTAGTCACTGTTCTTGGTGTGGATCAGGTTGGAGACAGACTCGTTGGCCAGGAAGACCATCTTCTTGTTGCTGTCAGAGATGATGGAAGAATCATCCGCATAGATGAACATCACCTTGGTCATGCCGCCCTTGACATAAGCATAGGCAGACACGTTCTTGGTAGCGGTGGAAGCGATCTTGGGAGCATTCTTGATGCCGGTGTAGACGGTGTAATCATCGTCATCAATGTTGTAGACCACGAAGATGGTCTTGGAGTTGGTCTGAACGTTCTTAGTACCAATGGTATCGTTTGCATCAGCCACGCTCTTGCTGCCGGACTTGTTGATGGTGTAGAACTTGGTCTCAGTCATCTGAACGCCGGCCTTATCGCTGGTCAGGTTGAAGTCACCATTCACACCCTTGTTCTTGGGCTCAGAGGTGCCCTCATAGGGAGCGGAATTGGCAGTACCAAAGGTACCGGTAGCAATGGTCTTAGCCACGGGCTTCAGGGTGTAAACGCCGTTGTCTTCCTTGTAGGTGACAATGGTGCCCAGCTCCAGCTTATTGGAATTGCCCTTGTAATCCTTGGCAGTTTCAACAACCTTCTCGGTGCCGTCAGCGAAGACGAGCATAGCCTTGTTGGAGTTGAAGTTGGTCTTGTTCTGATAGTCAACCAGCAGAGCGTAGTTGCCGATCTCCTCGACTTCCTCAACATAGATGGCATAGCCATAAGCATCCAGGTAGACATCGTACTCGTTGCCAACGCTGGCATCATCCAGCTTCACGCCATCGGCCTTGTTGGAGAACTTGTAAGCGGTGTTCTCGATGTAGATAGCCTTGTTGGCATCCCAAACCTTGGCCTTGTTCTCAATGCGGGTAGCCTCGCCGGAGACGGACTTAGCAACCTCAACGGACTTGATCTCCTTGGCATCCTCGGAGTAGGTGTACAGAACATAAGCGTCATCATCGAAGGAAGCGGTGGTCTCGAACTCCTCGCTGTTCTTCATGCTGGTGGGCTTCACACCCTCGGGGATCACAACAACATAAGCATCCTTCTTGGAGGTAGCCTTGACGGTCTTGGAAATCTCGCCGACATAGGTGTTGACCTCGGTGATGGTGACGGTATCAGCATCGTCATCATAGAAGACCTCGGTCAGAACGCCGTTGGCGCCATAGCTGTCATCGTCATTGTCCTTGGTGATAGCGACGGGGACGATCTTGTTCTCGGGATCAACAACGCCGTCCACATAGACGGAAACGTCCTTCTTCTCGATCTTGGAGCCCAGGCCCAGATCCTTGTAGATGTCGCAGACATCAACGGACTTGGTGTAGGTCAGATCAGCGGTGTCAGCGTAGGTGCCGATCTTCTCAGCCTTCAGCTTCCACACGTTGGCGGGACGAGCGAAATCGTCGGAACCCTTGGTGACGGACAGGTTGTCGAAATACTTCTCGGCGAACTGCATCTTGCCGTCAGCCTTGAAGATCTTACCGTCGGTCTTGCCGGTGTTGACCATGTCCTTAGCAGAGGACTGATCCTTGATGGTGATGTTGCCAACGGTGACGGTGGAGTTCTTCTCATACTCGACCATGGTAGCGGTCAGAGTGTTCAGAGAGTACAGGCAAGCCTCCTCGCGGTTGACAGCCTTGACACCGTTGAAATCGCCCACCAGATCATCGTCCAGGCCGATGTTCAGAGCGCGCTTGGCAACCTGAATGGACCAGTTGGGGCCAGTGTAGCCTTCCTTAGCGGAATCATAGCCCAGAGCGCCCAGCAGCATCTTCATGAAGGCATAGCCGGTCAGGGAGTTGGCGGGACGGAAGGTGCCGTCAGCGTAACCGGAGATGATGCCTTCCTTCTGGCAATAAGCGATATAGCCAGCGAAGGTGTGGTTGGTGGGGACGTCCTTGTAAGGAGCGGCGTCAGCAACCAGAGCGGATGCGGTGGTGGGGCCAAGGATCAGGTTGCAGATGATCTTGGCAGCAGCGCCACGGGTCAGGGTGGCGGTGGGGTTGAAGGTACCGTCGGTATAACCGTCGATAACCTTAGCGGCGGACATCACGTCAACAGCTTCAGCGTACTGAATCTTGCTGCTGTCGGTGAAGTCCTTGGCACCAGCGCTGACGGTGACCAGAGACATGGTCATCACCAGAGCCAGTACCAGAGAAAGGAACTTCTTCATGGGGTTTCCTCCTTGATAAAATGTCGAAACATTCCCTTGGATCTCCCCGCCCCCGGGTTCCGGGTTTCGTGTCGGGGCTAGCCGAACGCGGAATGTGCCCTGAGCCACAGCCACACCGTAAAACGGTTTGGCTGCTGGCGGACGGGCACTTCCGCGTTTTTCCGTCCGCAAGCACGCTTGCGAACGGAGAAGGGGAACGCCCGTTGGGAACACCACACGCCTACACCAAGCACGGAGCTTGGAGGCAGTTTGCCCGCGGTTCTGTTTCGCAAGCCTAATGTAACAGGCCCCGGCCGGGATGTAAATAGATTCGCCCGGTTCGTAATGCAGATGTAAAAAAGTGCGGAAATAACGTGATTTCCGCACTTTTTGTTGTTTGCAAACGTGGCAATATTCAGTTCGTTTCAAGGGGCTTTTTCTGGGGCGGCAGGGCGTACCGCTTGCCGGTGAGGAGGAGCTCGCCCCGGTCTGCCATGCGCCGCAGCAGCGCCGTACACTGGGCGGGGGGCAGGTTCAGAAGCTCCGCCAGCTCCTTCCGGACGGCGGTGCCGTGGGCGGCGAGGTAGGCCGTCACCGCGGCGGACTGGTCCTCCGGCAGGACCACGGCCCCCGCCGGGTAGTAGCACCCGCCTATACGGACCACGGCTCCGTCCTGACGGAGCTGGTTCAGCAGCTTCAGCGCGGCGCTTTTGGACACGCCCAGCAGGTCCATGACCTCCTCGCGGGTCATGGAGCCGACTGCGGAGAGGCGGGCCAGCACGGTCTGACGCTGGCTGCCCCGGCGGCTGAGGCGGCTCAGGTCCCCCAAGCTGAGCTGTTCCAGTCCGCCCCGGATCAGGGCGGTGCGGATCACGGTGGAGAGGCGGGCCAGATCCATGGGCTTTCCGGTGCCGGGGGTCAGGAGGACACGGTCCTGGGCGGGGTCCTTGCGGTGGCCGCAGACATCTCCCAGCAGACGGCTGAGACGGCTGCCCATGGGGATTTCCCGGTCCGGCAGGCGCAGGAGACCCCGGTCCAGATCCACCTGCGACCATGTGAGATTCAGAATTTCTCCCGGCTGCATCTGAAGCTTCCAGCCCATCCAGAGAGCCAGTCCTACCACGGAGCTGCCCTCCTGCTGAACGATCCGCCAGAGGAGATATTCGCTGTCCGGCGGCAGCTCCGGCGCGGCGTCCCGGTGGTCTTGGAAGTATTGGGAAAAGGAACCCCGGAGGGTGGAGACCGCCATGCCGCTGACCCGGGCGGCGTAGGTCCAGTCATGAGTCTGAAGCTGGCGGATGACGAAGTCCTGACGGAGATCCTTGAGACTGACCTTCTGGCCCTCGGTGTCCAGCGCGGTCCGGGCCAGCCGGGAGACGGACTCCGGCGGCATGGGCCGCTGATATCGGTCGGAAATGATGACATGGGGGTCCCGCTGGGCGTACAGGCGATAGCGCTCCCGGAGGCAGTCCTCCGCGGAGGGGGCCAGCGGGACGGTCCGATCCGGAAGGGTCAGGGCATTGCCCTCAAACTGCACCTGATCCCAGGTGAGGGCGGCGATCTCCTCCCGGCTCAGGCCCTCCAGCCACGCCAGACGGAGAATGGCCCCTTCCGGGCTGTACGGGAACTGAGTCAGTATCCGCTCCATAGCAGCCGGGTCCGGCCGTTTGAATGTATACCCCATTCCGGGACCTCCCCTTCTCCGCCGGGAGTCCCGGCGGGAAAAATCAAGGCCGATGGGGCGTATACAAAATAACCCTTTTGTAAATATTCGCCCTCTGACGAGGGCCGCAGGCCGCCCACGGAACCAAACGAATCGGGGTGGAAGCGAAAAAAGCCGCACTGAATGAGATCGGTTTTAAAAGTTTCAGAACCGATCTCATTCAGTGCGTTCAAAGCGGGATTTCCCTTGCTTTTTCCGCTGCTTTTCAGTAAAATTAGGTTGTCGATGTGGGGCGGCGCTTTTCTTTTGGCGCTGCGCAGATAACAAAAGGGTTATTTTGTCTAACAGAGCAGCCCCAGACGTTCCAGCCGCCGCAGATGCTCCGTGCCGGTGGTCAGCAGGTAGATCCGTGTGGTCTCGATGGAACTGTGGCCCAGAATATCCGCCAGCTTCACTACGTCCTGACAGGCCCGGTAAAAGGTCCGGGCGAACAGGTGCCGCAGATTGTGGGGGAAGACCTTATCCGCCGCCACGCCGGCAGCGCAGCACAGCCGCTTCATCTCCGCCCAGATCTGCACCCGGGAAAGACGTTTTCCGCCTCCGGTGAGGAATACCTCACCGGAGGTGATTTTTTGCCGTTTTACGTATTTTAAGAGCTTTTTGCACAGCTTCTCCGGCAGCAGGATCGTGCGGACCTTACCCTTCAGGGCCACCACCGCCTTTCCACGGCGGAGAGCCTCCACCGTGATATACGGAACTTCGCCCACCCGGATGCCCGTAGCACAGATAGTCTCCATCACCAGCGCCAGCCGCTCCCTCCCCAGCGTTCTGGCGGTGCGGACCAGCGTGCGGTATTCTTCCCGGTCCAGTTCCCGTTCCGCCTCCCGGAAGCTGCGGCGCTGGAGCCGCAGCGCCTTCACCTTACATTCCGGCCAGCCCATAAAGGCGAAAAAGCGGTTGATACCTGCCAGCATGGCATTGACGGTGGCAGGGGCATACCGGGCTGTGAGCTGCGCCTTCCATGTCAGGACCAGCCCCCGCTCCACCTCGCCACCGCTCCACCGGGCAAAGGCCCGGACTGCCCGGAGATAGTTCTCCGCTGTTCCGACGCTGTATTCCTTCCGCAAAAGCTCCGCCTGAAAAGCTGTCAGCCGGGCGGGGTCGATCCGGCGCAAGCGCTCCTGTGTCTCCATCTGTATCCTCCCATTTTATTGACGACGGTCTCTGAGAACCGTGTTTTTTCTCTGATCTATGCAACAGCATACTCCCCACAGCCGCCGCAGACAAGAAGGCCGCCCTGATCGGGCGGCCTTTTCCTAATGGCGATATACGGTGAAATAGAGGTTCACACCCAGCGGTTCCTGTGTGAAAATAAGGAAAGATGTCGGAGATCACCGGCGGATATGCTGGGAGGGGGAAGAAACATGAAACAGAAAAAGGGAATGGAGCTTGTCACGGAGCGGACGGTGGATGGTTTCCGAAGAGAACTCCTCCGCCGGGAATACAGCCACGGCACGGCGGAGAGTTATGTGCGGAGCATCCGGGCCTTCGCACGATGGAGCGGCGGCGCGGTGGATCGGGGCCTGGTCCTGACATGGAAGGCTCGGCTAACGGCCCAATACGCCCCCGCCACCGTCAACGCCATGCTGGCGGGACTTAACCGGTTCTTTGATTTTTCTGGGCGGCCGGAGTGCCGGGTAAAGGTCCTGCGGCTCCAGCGCTGCAGCTTCCGGGAGGCAGAGCGGGAACTGGACCGGGGAGAATACCGGGCGTTGATCCGCACGGCCAGAACGCTGGGGCGGGAGCGGCTGGCGTTGGTGATGGAGACTATCTGTGCCACGGGCATCCGGGTGGGGGAGGTGCGCTTCATCACGGTGGAAGC
>ENA-OZDY01000786-OZDY01000786.1-human-gut-metagenome-genome-assembly--contig:-NODE-786-length-9930-cov-4.412051_pt1 | contig 9930 bp, 7 predicted proteins | sample MGYA00245063_ERZ653599 | MGnify/ENA primary metagenome ERZ653599 (study PRJEB26926, sample SAMN06165004) | human gut metagenome | biome: ENVO:00009003; feature: ENVO:2100002; material: ENVO:00002003... | reverse complement strand
CCTGCTGCTGGCCTGCATCGTCGGCGGAATCCTCATCGCACGCAAACGCTAAAAAGAGTACGACTATGATACACATGGAATATTACCTCGTCCTCTCCACGATCATGATGTTCGTGGGAATCTACGGGTTCGTGACGCGCCGCAACCTGCTCGCGATGCTGATCTCCGTCGAGCTGATCCTCAATTCGGTCGACATCAATTTCGTCGTATTCAACCGCTTCCTGTTCCCCGAACAGCTGGAGGGATTCTTCTTCACGCTATTCGCCATCGGCATCAGCGCCGCCGAAACGGCCGTCGCAATCGCCATCATCATCAACATCTACCGGAACCTGCGCAACATCGGGGTGAAGAGCCTGCGGGAGATGAAGTGGTAACGATTCTGAAAAAACGATTGTTATGGAATATACGATCCTTATCCTGCTGCTGCCGCTGCTGAGCTTCCTCTTCCTGGGGCTGGCCGGCATGAAGCTCAAGCCCGTCGTCGCGGGCGCCATAGGCACGGCGGTGCTGGCCGTAGTGGCGTTGCTGAGCTATTGTACGGCGTTCGAGTATTTTTCCGCAGGGCGCGACGCCTCGGGGGTGTTCCCCACGCTCGTGCCGTGGAACACGGTATGGCTGCCGATCAGCCGGACGCTGCATATCGACCTGGGCATCCTGCTCGACCCGATTTCGGTGATGATGCTCGTGGTGATCTCGACCGTCTCGCTGATGGTACACGTCTACTCGCTGGGCTACATGAAGGGCGAGCGGGGGGTTCAGCGTTACTATGCTTTCCTGTCGTTGTTCACGATGAGCATGATGGGGCTGGTGGTGGCTACCAACATCTTCCAGATGTACCTCTTCTGGGAATTGGTGGGCGTAAGCTCCTACCTGCTCATCGGTTTCTATTACACGAAGAAGGAGGCCGTCGCGGCCTCGAAGAAGGCGTTTATCGTGACGCGCTTCGCCGACCTGGGGTTCCTCGTCGGCATCCTCTTCTACGGGTACTATGCCGGGACGTTCTCCTTCACGCCCGACGTGCAGCTGCTGGCTGCCGCCGGTGCGATGATCCCGCTGGCGCTGGGGCTGATGTTCATCGGCGGCGCGGGCAAGAGCGCGATGTTCCCGCTGCATATCTGGCTGCCCGACGCCATGGAAGGCCCGACGCCCGTGTCGGCGCTGATCCACGCCGCGACGATGGTCGTGGCGGGCGTCTACCTCGTGGCGCGCATGTTCCCGCTCTTTATCGGCTATGCGCCCGAAGTGCTCCACTGGACGGCCTACATCGGTGCCTTTACGGCACTGTACGCCGCCGTGGTGGCCTGCGTCCAAAGCGATATCAAGCGCGTGCTGGCGTTCAGCACCATTTCGCAGATCGGTTTTATGATCGTGGCGCTGGGCGTCAGCACCTCGGCCGATCCGCATGCGGGCGGGCTGGGGTACATGGCTTCGATGTTCCACCTCTTCACGCACGCCATGTTCAAGGCCCTGTTGTTCCTCGGCGCCGGATGTATCATCCACGCCGTCCACTCCAACGAAATGTCGGCCATGGGCGGCCTGCGCAAGTATATGCCCGTGACGCACGCCACGTTCCTCGTCGCCTGTCTCGCCATTGCCGGCATCTGGCCCCTGAGCGGTTTCTTCTCGAAGGACGAGATCCTGACGGCGTGCTTCGCCTTCAGCCCCGTGATGGGGTGGGTGATGACCGGGATCGCCGGCCTGACGGCGTTCTACATGTTCCGCCTCTACTATAACATCTTCTGGGGACGCGAGAACCGGGAACTGCATGCCGCGCACAAACCGCATGAGGCTCCGCTGACGATGACCCTGCCGCTGGTGTTTTTGGCGGCGGTGACGCTCGTCGGGGGCGCGATCCCGTTCGGAAAGTTCGTCAGCAGCGACGGCATGTCGTACACCATCCATATCGACTGGCGCGTGGCGGGCGTGAGCCTTTGCGTGGCTGCCGCGGGCATTGCGCTGGCCACGTGGATGTACCTGCGCGAGCGGCAGCCCGTTGCCGACCGGCTGGCCCTGCGGTTCCGCGGCCTGCACAGGGCGGCCTATAACCGGTTCTATATCGACGACGTTTATCAGTTCGTCACTCACAAGGTGATCTTCCGCTTTGTTTCGACCCCGATCGCGTGGTTCGACCGCCACGTCGTGGACGGCTTTATGAATCTGCTGGCAAGGGCGGCCGGCGGCGCGGCGTACGCGATCCGCGACATGCAGAGCGGCAGCGTGCAGCGTTACTGCATCTGGTTCCTCGGCGGGGCGCTGGGCTTTACGATCATCCTGCTGTTAATCCGTTAATTTGAAGTTATTATGAATATGTTATCCTTGTTTCCCGCCATTCCGCTGCTGATGATGCTGGGACTTTGGCTGTCGAAATCGACGCGGCAGATCCGTGCCGTGATGGTGGCGGGCTCTTCGCTGCTGCTGTTGCTGGCGGCGGTGCTGGTGGTGCGCTACCTCGGCCTGCGCGAAGCGGGCGAGACGGCCGCCATGCTCTTTACCGCGAGCCATGTGTGGTACGCTCCGCTCGATATCCACTATGCGGTGGGCGTGGACGGCATCTCGGTCGCCATGCTGCTGCTGTCGGCCGTCATCGTATTTACGGGTACGTTCGCTTCGTGGCGGATGCAAACGCAGATCAAGGAGTACTTCCTCTGGTTCTGCCTGCTGAGCGTCGGCGTTTTCGGGTTCTTTATCTCGGTGGACCTCTTCACGATGTTCATGTTCTACGAGGTGGCGCTGATCCCGATGTACCTGCTGATAGGCGTCTGGGGCAGCGGCCGCAAGGAGTACGCCGCCATGAAGCTGACGCTGATGCTCATGGGCGGTTCGGCGCTGCTGCTGATCGGCATCCTGGGCATCTACTTCGGTGCCGGGGCCACGACGATGAATATCCTGGAGATCGCGCAGCTGCATAACATTCCCCTGGCGCAGCAATATATCTGGTTCCCGCTGGTCTTCGTCGGGTTCGGCGTGCTGGGCGCCCTGTTCCCCTTCCATACGTGGAGCCCCGACGGCCATGCTTCGGCCCCGACGGCCGTGTCGATGCTCCATGCCGGCGTGCTGATGAAGCTGGGCGGCTACGGCTGTTTCCGCGTGGCGATGTACCTCATGCCCGAAGCGGCGCACGAACTGAGCTGGATATTCATCATACTGACGACGATCTCGGTTGTGTACGGCGCCTTCGCGGCCTGCGTGCAGACCGACCTCAAATACATCAACGCCTACTCGTCAGTGTCGCACTGCGGACTGGTGCTGTTCGCCATCCTGATGATGAATACCACGGCGGGTACGGGCGCTGTCCTGCAGATGCTGAGCCACGGCCTGATGACGGCGCTCTTCTTCGCGCTGATCGGCATGATCTACGGCCGCACGCATACGCGCGACGTGCGCGAACTGAGCGGGCTGATGAAGGTGATGCCCTTCCTGGCGGTGGGCTACGTCATCGCGGGCCTGGCGAACCTGGGCCTGCCCGGCCTGAGCGGGTTCGTCGCCGAGATGACGATCTTCAACGGCGCGTTCATGGACAACGACACGTTCCACCGTGTGGTGACGATCATCGCCTGCACGTCGATCGTCATCACGGCGGTCTACATCCTGCGGGTGGTCGGGAAGATACTCTACGGCACCTGTACCAACGAAGCGCATCTCCGGCTCTCCGACGCCACGTGGGACGAACGCCTGTCGGTCGTCTGCCTCGTCGTCGCCATCGCCGGCATGGGGCTCGCGCCGCTGTGGGTGAGCGACATGATCCGGGGCAGCGTTTCGGAGATCATTACACACTTAATGAATTAAGCGACTATGGATTACAGCAATATATTCTCGTACATGCAGGCCGAAGTGACGCTCATCGCGGTGATCGTCCTGCTGTTCCTCTATGACCTGATCGCCGGGGAGCGCGGAAGGCGCTGGTTTTCGGCGGTGGCCTGCGGGCTGCTCGCGGTGCAGGTGCTGGCCAATGTCGTTCCGGGGACGGCGGGCGAGGTATTCGGCGGCATGTTCTGCTATGTGCCGATGCACACCGTCGTCAAGAGCGTGCTGGCCATCGGGGCGCTCATCGTCTGCCTGCAGGCCGGTACGTGGCTGCGGCGCGACGACACGGCCCACAAACAGGGCGAATTCTACATCCTGCTGCTTTCGACGCTGCTGGGCATGTATTTCATGGTCGGGGCGGGCAATTTCCTGCTCTTCTTCCTGGGCATGGAACTGGCTTCGGTGCCGATGGCCTGCCTGGTGGCGTTCGACAAGTACAAGCACCATTCGGCCGAAGCGGGTGCGAAATACATCCTCTGCGCCTTGTTCGCGAGCGGTCTGATGCTCTACGGCATCTCGTTCTTCTACGGGACTACGGGGACGCTCTACTTCGGCGATATGGCGGCGCGCATTACGGGGTCGCCGTTGCAGGTCATGGCGATGGTCTTCTTCTTCGCCGGGCTGGGGTTCAAGATTTCGCTCGTGCCGTTCCATCTCTGGACGGCCGATACCTACCAGGGGGCGCCGACGGCCGTGACTTCCTACCTCTCGGTCGTGTCGAAGGCCTCGGCGGCGTTCGTGCTGATGACCGTGCTGATGAAGGTCTTCGGCCCGATGGTCGGGCAGTGGCAGACATTGCTCTATGCCGTGACGGTGCTTTCGATCACGGTTGCCAACCTCTTCGCCATCCGGCAGACCGACCTGAAGCGTTTCATGGCCTTCTCGTCCATCTCGCAGGCCGGCTATATCATGCTGGCCGTGATCGGCGGCAGCGCCATCGGAATGACTTCGCTCGTGTTCTACGTGCTGGTATACATGGCGGCCAACCTTGCCGTCTTCGGCATCATTTCGACCATCGAACAGCATAGCGGCGGCAAGGTCGGGCTGGCCGATTACAACGGGCTTTACCGTACCAACCCCAAATTGGCCTTGATGATGACCCTGGCGCTCTTCTCGCTGGCAGGCATCCCGCCTTTTGCCGGGTTCTTCTCGAAGTTCTTCGTCTTCGCTGCAGCATTCAAGGGTGGTTTCCACCTGCTGGTGTTCATCGCGCTTGTCAATACGGTGGTTTCGCTCTATTACTACCTGTTGGTCGTGAAGGCGATGTACATTACGCCCAACGAAGAGCCGATCGCACCGCTGCGCAGCGACCGCTATACGCGCATCAGCCTTGCGCTCTGCATGGCAGGGGTCTTGCTGCTGGGTGTCTTCAGCGTGGTTTACGACAGTATCAACGTATTCTCGTTCGGGCTTTAGCCGGACGGGAATGGGTAAGGAGGGGGCACTTGCTTTAGCAAGTGCCCCCTCCTTTATTCGTGCGGTCTTCCGCGGTGCTTTTGGGAATGTGCATTCCGAAGTCGGGAAGTTTGCCGCCCGTCTTCCCGTTTGCAGGGCGGCGGTTTTTCAGCCCTCGGTTTCCCGTTCGAGGCCGAGCAGGTAGGCCTTGGCCTCCAGTCCGCCCGCATAGCCGACCAAAGCGCCGCCGCTGCCAACCACGCGGTGGCAGGGAATGACGATGGCGATTCAGGGTATGGCGGTTTAAAGGTGTTCGAGCGTGTATTCGATCATCTTCTGCCGGACATTGGCCGTGTCGTCGGGCTGCATCGAATGGTTCTGGTCGGGATAGACCATCATGTCGTACTGCTTGCCGCAGCGGTTCAGGGCACGTGCCATCTCCACGCTGTTCTGGAAGTGGACATTGTCGTCGGCCGTGCCGTGGATGATGAGCAGGCGGGTCTTGGTGTCGTCGAGCATCCGGGCGAAGTTGATCGGGGAGTTGTCGTCGTAGCCCGCAGCGTTGTACTGCGGCAGGTTGTTGTAGATTTCGGTGTAGATCGAGTCGTAGTAGCGCCACGATGTGACGGGGGCCACGGCAATCGCCATGCGGAATAGCCCGTGGCCTTTCATCGCGCAGCCCAGTGCCATGAACCCGCCGTACGACCAGCCGTAGATGCCGATGCGTGCAGGGTCGACGTAGGGCTGTGAAGCCATGTAGCGGGCAAACGAGAGCTGGTCTTCGACCTCCTGCGCCCCGAGGCGCCCGTAGGTCGATTTCTTGAACTTCTCGCCCCGGAACCCGGTGCCCCGGCCGTCGGCGCAGACCACGATGTAGCCTTTGTCCGTGAGCGCATCCTCCCAGTCGAGCGACCAGCGGTCGCTTACCGACTGCGAGCCGGGCCCCGAATACTGGGTCAGCAGCACGGGGTAACGCTGCGATGCATCGAAGCCGCGGGGCTTGACGATGTAGGCGTTGAGCGTGTCGCCGCGCTCGGTCGTGAAGGTGAAGAACTCCCGGACGGGGCGCTGTACGGCCGCCAGCTCTTCGCGAAGTTTGCGGCTGTCGGCCAGCGTGCGGATGGGGTTGCCTTCGTTGTCGCAGACTTCGACCCGGTTGGGGGTCGTGGCGTTGGAGAAGGTCGAGATGTAGTATTTCATCCCGGCACTCGGGGCGATGGCGTAGTAGCCCTCGCCGGTCGTCAGACGGCGCTTGTCCTTGCCGTCGAGCCGTACGCTGTACAGGTTGCGGCGCAGCGGAGAGGTTTCGGTCGAGAGGTACCAGACCCGTTTGCCGTCGGTGCCGACCACGTCGGTCACCTCCCAGTCGCCTTTGGTTACCTGGGCGAGCAAACCCTTGCGGATGCTGTAAAGGTAGAGGTGCATGTAGCCCGTGTGTCCCTCCTGCCGTACGAGGAAGCGGTCGCCGTCGATGAAGGTGACGGTCTTGTCATCCACGCGCTCGACGTATTGCTGCGAGCGTTCGTCGTAGATCGTGCGCTGGGCGCCGTTGGGTTCGCAGAGGATCACCTCGAAGGTGTTCTGCCTGCGGTTGAGGCGGAAAAAGTAAAGCCGTCCGTCTGGTGTCCAGCCGATGCGGGGAATGTACTGGTCGGTCTCGCCGCCCGTGTCGATGCGCTCCCGTGTCCCGGTTGCAAGGTCGCAGACCCACACTTCGACCGTCGAATTTCGCTCGCCGGCCTTGGGGTATTTGAAGGAGTAGGCCTGGTTGTAGAGCTTGCCGTCGAAGCGCATCATTTCCATCAGGGGCACTTCCGATTCGTCGAAACGCAGGTAGGCGATGCGGCGGCTGTCGGGCGAGAAGGCATAGGCTCTGGTGAAGCCGAACTCCTCCTCGTAGACCCAGTCCGTGGTGCCGTTGATGACCGAGTTCCACGCCCCGTCGTCAGTGATGCGGCGCGTGCGCTTGCCCGCGGTATCGTAGACATAGAGGTCGTTGCGGTCGGAATAGGCGATCAGCTTGCCGTCGGGCGAGAACGAGGCGTCGCGCGGGGCTTCGGCCTCGCGGAGTACGGGCATCAGGCTGTTGCCCGAGGCCAGGAAATAATCGGTCGTGTAGGAATGGCGGTAGATCGGCCTGGCGCCCGAGGCGATGAGTATCTGCCGTTCGTCGGGCGAGAAGGCGTAGTCCGTGACGACGAGGTTGGCCGTCGGCTTGGGGAGCATCTGCTCGCCCTGCCCCGCCGTGGCGTAGCCGTAACGGACGATGTTGTTGCCTTCGAGGATGGTATAGTGTTCGCCGTCGGCCATCGAGCGGATGCCACGGACGGTTTCGTTCATCGAGCGCAGGCGTGCGATCTCGGCATATTCGCCCCGCGCCTGTACCGTACCTGTGCCGACCGCTGCGGCTGCGAGGAGTGTGAAAAGTTGTGCCTTCACGTGGGAATCGGGTTTAAATGTCCTCTACTTCGAAATCGTAGCCGAGGCGTTTGCCCGTGACGAATTTCGAGTTGTCCATCTTGGTGTTGAACTGGTCGACCGTCACGCGTTTGTTGTCCTCGTAGGGCGGCATCAGCAGGTCGAAGTTCAGGGCGAACCAGATCGCCGGTTCGAGGATGCCGATCAGGGCTTCGCGGTCGATCTCGGCCTTGCCGAAGTTCATCGCCCGCATCGAGGTCTGCTGTTTGCCCTCGACGAAATAGCGGCGCTCGCGGTTGATGAAGATACGCCCGATGAGGTAACCTTCGTCAGCGTTGCGGTTGAACTTGAACGAGTCGGAGAGGAAATTGTAGATGTTGATCAGGCCGCAGTAGGAATTTTCGCGGTCGGACTGTACGTAGGGGTTCTGCCAGATCAGGTGGTTGGCGTCGAATTCGAAGACGTCGGTGTGCATCTGGAAAATGAGAATGTCGTTGGCCACCTGCAGCTGCGCCTCGAATTTTCCGCGGTCGCGGTATTCGAGCCTGACGCGGCGGTCGAGCTTGCCGTCGAGTTCGTCGTCCATCTCCGATGCCATTTCGAACAGCGTTTCCTTCAGTTCGTTGAAGGCTGCGAAGGTGTTGTCGAAGACCCGTTGCTTGAGGGTCGACTTGCGGATGATCGTATCCAGGATCTTGCTCCTGAGCGGTGTCGTTTCCATGCTATGCTGTTTTTATTTTATGCGTATCTGTTGCCCCTTTTCGAGCGTGCTGCCGGGCTTGAGGCGGTTGAGTTTTTCGATCGAACGGGTGCGGATGGCGTAGGACTGGCCTACGGCATAGGCCGTTTCGCCCTGGCGGCAGATGTGGGTGTGGGCATTGCCCTCCCAGCGCTTCTTCTTGCGCTCGATGTAGACCACCTCGCCGGTCAGCGGCTGTGCCTTCTTGTCTTTCAGGTCGTTGAATTTACGCAGGTTGCGAGCCGAAATGCGGAACTTCTGCCCGATATTCTCGAACGTGTCGCCCTCCTTGGCCAGCACGTAGTGTACGCCGTTGGTCTGGTAGACGTTGTAGCCGTTGTGGGCGTTGATCGTCACCCGGTAGTTGTCCGGGTCGATGGCCGGCGAAGCTCCTGCGGCCGGTTCGACGCTGCTCTGGTCGGCGAACCACCCTTCGGGGTCGGTTACCTTGCGTCCCATGCGCGAGGCGTAGAGCCGCTCGCCGTCGGGCCGGTCGAGCAGGTAAAGCTGGTTCTCCTCGATGATGCGCGTGAGCCGCTGCGCGTAGTCGGGTGCCGTGGCGTAGCCGGCGGCTTTGAGCCCCCGCGCCCAGCTCTTGTAATCGTCGGACGAGTAGGCGAACAGCGAGTCGTAGCGCGGCTGCGAATCGAGAAATTCGGCATGATCCCTGTACGACGCCTCGACCGAGGGGTAGCTGCGGAAGCACTCCCCCTTGGCGTCGTCGTCGTAATAGACCTTGTCGCCCCGCCAGTCGCGCTTGCATTTGATGCCGAAATGGTTGTTCGACTGCATCGAGAGCCACGAGTTGCCGCAGTCCGATTCGAGGATGCCCTGGGCTAAGGTGATGCTGGCCGGAATGCCATAGCGCTCCATGTGGGCGATGGCGATGGGCATGTAGCGGCTGATGTACTCTTCGCGCGTCTGGCGCACCTGCGCCCCGAGCTGCACGGAGATGCAGAGGAGGATTCCGGAGAGGAGTATTGCTTTTTTGGAAAAAGTCATTATCTTTGTTTAATCGTTACCGACAAAGGTATGATTTTCCGGTGAAAAATCCAATAATACTATAAAACCGCAAGCTATGTTTACCGAAAACGCGAACCGTATTTTCAACCGGTCCATCGAGGAGTATCACCGCTGGGACGATGTGGACCATCCCATCGACAATCCCTACGCGCCGGGCACGATCGACCATTTGCTCTACCACAAGAACTGGATCGACACGGTGCAGTGGCACTTGGAGGACATTATCCGCGACCCGGCCATCGACCCCGCGGAGGCGCTTCTCATCAAGCGCCGCATCGACAAATCGAATCAGGACCGTACGGACATGGTGGAGTACGTGGACTCCTACCTGCTGGACAAATACAAGGACGTAACGCCCGTCGAAGGCGCCCGGCTCAACACCGAGACCCCGGCGTGGGCCATCGACCGCCTGTCGATCCTCGCCCTGAAGATTTACCACATGGCGCGCGAGGCGGAGCGTACGGACGTGGACGACGCGCACCGCGCGGCCTGCCGGAAGAAGCTGGACGTGCTGCTCGCGCAGCAGGTCGACCTTTCGCAGGCCATCGAAG
>ENA-OZDY01000784-OZDY01000784.1-human-gut-metagenome-genome-assembly--contig:-NODE-784-length-9945-cov-4.375935_pt1 | contig 9945 bp, 9 predicted proteins | sample MGYA00245063_ERZ653599 | MGnify/ENA primary metagenome ERZ653599 (study PRJEB26926, sample SAMN06165004) | human gut metagenome | biome: ENVO:00009003; feature: ENVO:2100002; material: ENVO:00002003... | reverse complement strand
GGCTCGGAGATGTGTATAAGAGACAGGTGCGGTTGGGGCGGGTGATGCCCACACCCTCCAGGTCCACACAGACCAGCTCTTCTGCGCCCATCTTCTGGGCCAGCGCGGTGGGCATATTGTCCCGGTAGCCGCCGTCGAGGTAAGACACCCCGTCGATGGTGTGGGCCCGCAGGGCGGGGAAGCAGGCCGCAGAGGCCAGCAGGTAGTCTTTCACCTTGCCCTCGGGGATGTCTTCCAGCGGAAGCTCCCGGGCCTTGAGGGTCTTCTGCTCCACGGTCACAAGGCCCAGCCGGATGGGGCTTTTGCGGAGTTTCTCTTCGTCCAGCACCCGCTCGACGATCTCTTCCAGCGGGGTGACGTCCATGCCGCCCTGAGTCACAGCGTCTTTGAGGAATGCGTGCAGCTCAGAAAGCGGCGCATCCTCGGCGGGCAGCTCCATCACATCCTGGCTGCGGATGGTCAGCCACATGTCCCGGGCCGTCTCATAGAGGTCGAGGGCGAACATGGCGCCGTTCAGGCTGCCGACGCTGGTACCCGTAATGATCTGGGGCCGCCAGCCCAGCTCGGTCAGCGCCCGCCAGACGCCCACCTGATAGCTGCCGCGGGCGCCCCCGCCCGCCAGCACCAGCGCCTTTACGGGGGTGTTGTTCTGCGCCATGTTTTCTGCCTCCTTTGATGTGTTCCGGTTTTGCCTAGATTATAGCATATTTCCCGGGAGATTTCTCTCTGTTTTTGTAACAAAAAATGTGCTATAATAAATTCACCTTGCCAGAACGATTCAGGAGGACGACAGATGCACCGCAAGCAATGGATTTTCGACATGGACGGCACCCTCACCGACAGCATGACCGTGGTGTGGCAGGGCGCACCGCTGGAGCTGCTGCGCCGCTATGGCCGCACCGCAAGACCCGGCATCCACGATGTTCTTCTGAGCATGGGGATGGTGGAGGGCGCGGAATATCTCATCCGCACCTACGATCTGCCCCTGACCCTCCGGGACTACGAGCCTGCCATGCGGCAGGTCATCCGGGACCTGTACAAAAAAGTTGAGCTGAAGCCCGGCGTCCGGGAGATGCTGGCCCGGCTGAAAGCCGAGGGCGTGCGGATGTGCATCTGCTCCAACACTTGGGCAGAGCAGTGCGAAGAGGTGCTCACCCGGCTGGGCGTCGCAGACTATTTCGAGTTCTTCTACACCGCGCAGGGCGCGAAGAGCAAGGCTCACCCCGAGGTGTTCCACGAAGTCCTCGAGCGGCTGGGCGGCAGCGAACCCGCCGACGCCGTTGTCTGCGAGGACGCTGTCTACGCCACCCGTACGGCCAGGCAGTGCGGCTTTTACCTCATCGACATCGAGGACGAGACCAGCGCCGCCGATCAGCCCGAATTGCAGCGCCTCGCCGACCAGTACATAACGGATTGGACGCAGCTGGACTGGACAAAATTATAAAGCAATGGGGAGGCCCTTCCGGGCCTCCCCATTGCTTTATCGGAACTGCTTTTCCAGATAATCTTTCAGCGCCGTGCGGGCTGCAGGCTCCCGCCCGCGGGGGACAGGGACCCGTGCGCCGCTCTGCATCCAGAACTCGCCCGCCGCCAGCTGGGACACCGCCGCCAGATTGACCACATAGGAGCGGTGGAGCTGGACGAAGCGCTCATCCGCCAAAAGCGGCTGTGCCACCTGCGCGAACGGCACCCGGACAGACAGGGACGGCACATCCTCGCCGCTGGCGAGATGGAAATGCACCACATGATGGGTACACTCGAGGTATTCGATGTCCGCGAAGGGCAGCACCCGCAGACCCGACGCCGTGGCTACCGGGATGGCCGGGCCGTACTCCGGCTCGGCGGCCCGGGCCAGCAGAGCGATGAGCTGTTCCGGCGGGACAGGCAGCAATAAATACTGCATGGCGTCCACCCGGTAGGCACTGTAGGCGTGGGCGGGCGTATGGGCCAGAAAAGCCAGCGGGCTGCGCCGCCCCCGGCTGCGGAGTGCAGCCGCTGCCCGCAGCGACGCGGCGGCTGCCGTGGACGGCAGCTCAATAAGATACAGCTCGTACCGCTCCCCGGCGTCGTCCCGGGCCAGCAGGGCCTCCGGGCTGTCCAGCTGCTCGATGATGCAGGCGTCGTCCCGCCGGGCATAATAGTCGAGACACTGCCGCTCCACCCGGCTGCGGAGGACGCTGTCCGGGCTGCACACCGCGATATGAAATATCATTCCGAAGCCCCCTTTCGGGCCTGCCGCCGGCGCTTGCTTTTTTGGCCCGGCGGGAGTATCATTGCTATAAAAAAGGAGAAACTGCTATGGAAATGCCTCTCGTCAGCATCATCGTCCCTGTGTACAATGCCCAGAGCCACCTGAGCCGCTGTCTCGAAAGCATCTGCGGGCAGGAGTACAAGAACCTCGAGCTCATCGTCATCAACGACGGCTCCAAAGATAAGAGCCTGCCCGTCTGCGAGGAGTTCCGCAAAAAGGACAGCCGCATCCTGCTGGTGGACAAGGCAAACTCCGGCGTGTCCGACACCCGGAACCTCGGCCTGAAGCTTGCCGGCGGCAAGTACGTCCAGTTCGTGGACAGCGATGACTACATCGCCCCGGACTACACGGCCCGGCTGGTGGAGGCGGCAGAGAAGACCGGTGCCGACCTCGTCATCTCGCCCTACACCATGGTCATCCCCGCCGGGGCGTCAAAGCCGGAACAGGTGCTGGAAAAGATCCAGGACGACCTCGGCGTCATGCACGTTGCACGCCCGCCGGAGAACCGGGAATACGGTTTCCTGCCCGAGGGCGTCTACGACAAGGACACCTTCGCCCGCCGCCTGATGGATAAGCCCGCCTCTTACTTTTACAGCGTGCTCTGGAACAAGCTCTACCGCCGCGACATCCTCACCCGGCACGACATCCGCTTTACCAGCGAGATGCGCTGGGCCGAAGACCTCGTGTTCAACATGCAGTATATCCAGTACGCCGAAGTCTTTGCGTCCATCCCGCAGCCCGGCTACTACTATGTCCAGAACCCTCAGAGCATCTGCCACACCCAGATAAAGCCCGCCACTCTGGTGCAGAACAAGATCCAGGTGTTCCGCTACTACAAGGACCTCTACACCCGGCTTGGGATGTATGAGCAGGTGCGGCCCCAGCTCTACAAATTCCTCATCGACATTGCCGAGAGCACTTACCCCTCCGGCCCCTTCAAGAAGGTCATCGACGAGGCGAAAGCCTACTGGAAAGAGCACAAGGCAGAGATCTCATCCTAAAGAAAAGCGGGAGGCCCCTGCGGGGCCTCCCGCTTTTTTATTTACGCTCCGATGGCGGCACACTTCTTAGCCAGCCAGTCGCGCTCGTCCTCGGTCAGGCGGGGAGCCAGCTTCTCGAAGACCTCGCGGTGGTAGGCGTTCAGCCAATCCAGCTCGTCGCGGCTCAGAACGCCCGGGACGATGGGGGAGGTGGCGATGGGCACGAACGTGATGGGGCGGAATGCCAGGAACTCGCCGTACTGGTTGGATGCTTTGTGGTAGCACTCCAGCTCATTCTCGATGCGGATGCCGACGACGCCGCCCTCATAGACGCCCGGCTCGTCGGTGACGATCATGCCCGGCTTGAAAACGGTGGTGTTGCGGCCGTTCAGGGCGTGGGGGCCTTCGTGGACGTTGCCCACGTGGCTGACGCTGTGGCCGGTGCCGCAGCGGTAGTTGATGAGGTGGCGCCACAGCGGCTCACGGGCGATGGTGTCCAGCATATGGCCGTCGCAGTAGTCCAGCCAGACAGCCCGGGCGATGTCGATGTGGCACTGTAAAGTCCAGGTGTAGAACAGGCGCTCGTCCTCGGTCAGCTCACCCAGCGGGTAGGTGCGGGTGATGTCGGTGGTGCCGTCCATATAGGTCGCGCCGCTGTCCACCAGCAAGAAGCCCTTCTTCTCCAGCTTTGCGTGGTCTTCCTCGGTGGCGTGGTAGTGCATCATGGCGGCGTTGGGGCCGTAAGCTGCAATGGTGCCGAAGCTCTCGGTCAGGAACTTGTCCTGTGCGCTGCGGTACTTGTGGAGGATCTCGTCGATGGTCAGCTCCGTCAGCTCTTCGCCGGCGGCCAGACGGTTCTCCAGCTCGATCTGGAAGCGCACCATAGCCACGCCGTCCCGGATGTGAGTTTCGCGGGTGTGAGCCAGCTCGACTTCGTTCTTGACGCCCTTCATGGGCAGCAGGGGGTCGGCCTCGTCCTTGACGGTCAGAGCCGGGTTGGCCTGCAGGGTCTGGTAAACAGCGTAGTTGACGGAAACGGGGTCGGCCAGAACGGTCTGCTCTTCGGTCTGGGCGGCGAGGACGGTAAGCACATCGTCGTACTCGGCCAGCTCCACGCCGTTTGCCTTCAGCTCCGCAGCAGCCTCGGCGCTGACGCGGGCGGTGTTGATGAAGAGCGTCGCTTTATCGGGGGTCACATAGCAATAGGCCATGGCATAGGGGGTACACTGGATGTCCATCGCACGCAGATTGAGCAGCCATGCCAGATTGTCCAGCTTGCCCACCAGCTGTGCGGTGCAGCCCAGCTCAGAGAGCTTCGCACGCAGCTGGCCCAGCTTCTCGGCAGGGGAGAAGCCTGCGTACTCTTTCGGCAGGAGCCATGCCGGGGTGGCGGGCAGGGCGGGACGGCCCTCCGTCCACAGCTCGTCCTCAAGGTCCAGCAGCTTGATGGTGCCTTTCTTGGCGTCCAGTTCTTTCTGCAGGCTGCGCACCAGACCGCAGGAAGCAGTCAGGCCGCAGAGGCCCAGCGTGCCGCCCTCGGGCAGGACTTTGCCGCAGTACTGCTCGGCGGTCGGCACGCCCGGCTCGCCCATCCGCATCAGCTGGATCTCCGTGCCGGCGATCTCCTTCTCGGCCTGCACGAAGTAACGGCCATCGGCCCAGACAGCGCTCTCGGTCATGGTGACGACGAAGTTGGAGTTCTCGCCGTGGAAGCCGGAGAAGTAGGTCAGGGCAGTGTAGTGGTCGGGCATATACTCGCTGGCGTGCGGGTCTCCCACCGGGATGAGGTAGACGTCCACGCCGTTTGCCTTCATGGCCTCGCGCAGGGCGGCCAGACGCTCGGGAACGGTATTCATGCTCATGTCAAAAAGCCTTCTTTCTTTATTCTGCCGGAAAAACGTCCGGCGGCGATGGTTTGCTGTACCTTATTGTATCATTCCGGGGCGCAGAATGCAATTCGCAGGGTTCATTTTGGTCCTGCCACCCGAAAATGCAAACAAATTGCAAAAAATGTTACAAATTTCTCATCAAAAAGGCCGGTTTGCCATTGACAGCCTTGTTATAATAGGAGTGTAGGAATTTTACGGGTCAGCACTCAGCGGCCCGGACTGCTTGTAAGGCCCGACGGGCCTGCTGGGCAGCGCCTTTGCGGCGTCTGCATAAAAGAAAGAGGCATTTCAGACTATGACCAAGATCGATATTTTCTCCGGCTTCCTTGGCGCCGGTAAGACCACCCTTATCAAGAAGCTCATCAAAGAGTCCTTTGCAGGCCAGAAGGTCGTGCTCATCGAGAACGAGTTCGGCGAGATCGGCATCGACGGCGGCTTTTTGAAGGAGTCCGGCATCCAGATCAATGAGCTGAACGCCGGCTGCATCTGCTGCTCTCTGGTGGGCGATTTCCGCGCTGCTCTGCAGCAGGTGGTGGAGCAGTACCACCCCGACCGCATCGTCATCGAGCCCTCCGGCGTCGGCAAGCTGTCCGACGTGACCCGCGCTGTCGAGGGCGTGGCCGAGCATCTGGATGTTCAGCTGAGCAGCTTCGTCACCGTGGCCGACGTCAACAAGGTCAAGATGTATATGAAGAACTTCGGTGAGTTCTACGACGACCAGATCAGCCACGCAAGCTGCATCATCCTGAGCCGCACCCAGAACGCCACCGAGGAAAAGATCGCCGCCGCTGTGGCCATGCTGCGTGAGAAGAACCCCACCGCCACCATCGTCACCACCGCCTGGGACGCCCTGACCGGCGAGCAGATCCTGAAGGCCATGTCCACCAAGGACGACTTCAAGGCTGAGCTGATCGCTATGGCTGCCAAGGCCAACGAGGAGCACGCCCACGAGGACGAGGAAGAGGAGCACGAACACCATCATCACCACGACCACGATGATGAGCATGATGAGCATTGCTGCTGCGGCCATCATCATGATGACGACGATGACGATGATGAAGACGAGCATGAGCATCATCACCACCACGACCATGATGACCACGACGAGCATTGCTGCTGCGGCCATCACCACCATCATCATGACCACGACGCCGATGAGGTCTTCACCAGCTGGGGCGTCGAGACGGCCAAAAAGTTCTCCAAGGCTGACATTGAGCACGCCCTCACCGAGCTGGACACCGGCAATTACGGCATGATCCTCCGCTCCAAGGGCATCGTGGACGGCGGCGCAGACGGCTGGCTGGAGTTCGACTACGTTCCCGGCGAGTGGGAAGTCCGCGCACGCGGCGCAGACGTCGGCGGCAAGCTGGTGGTCATCGGCTCCAAGCTGGATGAAAAGGCCATCGCCGCACTATTCGGCTGCTGATCGGCCCCGACCCTGAAAGGATAAAAGATTATGGCAAATGAGATCCCGGTTTACCTGTTTGTGGGCTTCCTCGAGAGCGGCAAGACCAAGTTCATTCAGGAGACTTTTGAAGACCCCAACTTCGACTCCGGCGACAAGACCCTTCTGCTGGTCTGCGAGGAGGGCGAAGAAGAGTACAATGAGAAGAAGTTCGCCTTCCCCGGCGTGACCCTCTACAACCTCGAGGACAAGGCTGAGCTGAACCCCCAGAACCTCGCAAAACTGGCCAGGGAGGCCGACGCAGGCCGCGTGGTCATCGAGTACAACGGTATGTGGATGCTGCAGGACCTGGCAAACAATCTGCCCGAAAACTGGATCGTCTACCAGTGCATCGCCACCGCCGACGGCACCACCGCACTGACCTACGCCCGCGACAACTCCATGCGTGCGCTGATGCTGGACAAGATCGCCCGCAGTGAGCTCATCGTCTTCAACCGCGCCGAGGCCGTCAACAACGACGCCGCCCGTCAGGAGCTGCACAAGCTGGTGCGTCAGGCATCCCGCAAGTGCGACATCGCCTACGAGTTCAAGGACGGCAGCGTGGCTTACGACGACATTCCCGACCCCCTGCCCTTCGACATCAACGCCCCGGTCATCGACATCCCGGACGACGATTACGGCATCTGGTATATGGACTGCCAGGACGAGCCCCAGAAGTACGCGGGCAAGACCGTCAAGTTTCTCGCACAGGTCTGCCAGACCAACCGCGCCGGCAAGAACAGTTTCGTGCCGGGCCGGTTCGCCATGACCTGCTGCGTGCAGGACATCCAGTTCGTGGGCTTCCCCTGCAGCTACGACGGCTACAAGGCCCTCGAGCAGCGGGCATGGGTCAAAGTGACCGCAAAGGTCGGCTATAAGTTCCATAACATCTACCGCGGCAAAGGCCCGGTGCTCACCGCACTGTCGGTGGAGCCTGCCGAGAAGCCGCTGAACGATGTTGTCACCTTCTCCTAACTACAACATAACCAAGGAGGTCATGGCATGAAAGTAATCTTCCGCATTCTGGGTACTGCCGCCGCTGTGGCGGCCACCGGTGCCGCCATCGTCATCATGGACAAGCTCCTGAACGAGAAGGCCGCACCCATCATCGAATCCATCGAGTTCCCCGAGGAAGCCGAAAAGGACGACGCAGAGGCCGCCAAGACCGCCGAGGCATACGCCGAGGGTGAGGCCCAGGCAGAGGCCGAAGCCGCCGCACCGGCAGAAGAGACCGCTCCCGCTGAGGAGCCCGCCGCCCCTGAGACGGAGGCAGCGCCCGCTGAGGCCGCTGAGGCCGCAGAGCCTGTGACCCTGCCCGACCTGAGCGAAGAGCGCCCGGTCTGTGACCCCGAGGCTCCGAACCCGAACCCCGTGGAGGCCGGCCCCGCCGTCGCCCCCAAGGACGAAAACGGCAAGTTCGACCCGACTAAAATCGCCGACGTCTCTGACTTCGGCGACTGGGAAGAGCAGGGGTGCAAAGGGTAATTCCGCACGATAAAAGGGACGCTGTGCATATGCACAGCGTCCCTTTTCTGTTTTATTCTCCGTATGCTATCTTCGTCAGCCTGTCCTTATCCGTCACGGTCACGCCGCCGCGGTAGAGCTTCACGATGCCCTCACCGGCGAAGTATTTCAGCAGGCGGCTCACCACCTCGCGGGCGGAACCCATGTACTTTGCCATCTGGTCCTGGGTCAGGCGGACATCGTCGCCGCCGGTCTTGGCAAGCTCGTCCGCAAGGAAGATGGCCAGCCGCCGGTCGGCGCTCATGAAGAGGATCTGCTGCATCGTCCACATGGTGTCGGAGAAGCGCTCAGCGGTCATCTGGTAGGCGAAGCACCGCACCTCCACGTTCTGCTGCATGAGGCTGCGGAAGACGCCCGCACTGATGCAGTAGGCTTCGGTGTTCTCTTCGGCGTCAATGTAGAGGTCAAAGTTCACCGAGTCCATCACGCAGGAGGCGGAGAGGATGCAGATCTCGCCGCCAAAGAGGCGGTAGAGGGTCACGTCCCGGCCATCGTCGGAGAGAAGATACGCCCGGAACTGGCCGGTGCGCAGCAGCAGGATGCCCACGCAGTTCTCCACCGGGCTGTGGACCCGCTCGCCCTTGCGATAGCGCACCGGGCGGGTAGTGCGGCAGAGCATCTCCTGCTGTTCGGCGGTCAGCTTGTCCCAGAAGGGGAAGGCACAGGCGAGACACTGGCGGTGCTCGCTGCATTTGGGGATAGGCAGGATCTCCGGCATCTTAAATCACCTCTTCCGCAGCGCTTTGGCGGCTTCGGTGCCTGCCAGAGCGCCCTCATAGACGGCCTTCGCCACCTGCAAAAGCCCGCCGGTGCAGTCTCCGGCGGCGTAGAGGCCGGGGACGGTGGTCTGCATTTTTTCATCTGTCACGATGCGGTCGTTCTCCACAGCGGCACCGATTTTCCGGGCCAGCGCCGTACTGCCCGCAACGCCCAGAGCCACAAACACACCCGCCAGCTCCACCACATCGCCGCCGGACAGCTGGACGCCGGTGACTTTCTGCTCGCCGAGGATGGCGTCGATTTTTTCAGGCCGGACAGCCACCTCCGGCGGAAACTCTGCCGCCAGCGGCGCTCCATTCAGCAGGAGGGTAACGCTGGCCGCCACCGGCAGGAGCGCCTGCACCTCATGCAGGGCGTATTCGCCGCTGCCTACCACGGCCACATCTTTGCCGCGATAGAAAAAGGCATCGCAGGTGGCGCAATAGCTGACGCCGTGGCCCTCGAGGCCCGCCAGCCCCGGGATGCGGGGCGTCGCCCGTGAAGCACCTGTGGCGAGGATAACAGCGTCCGCCGGGTAATCTCCATCGAGGGTTTCTACAGTGAGTTTATCGGTATAGGTCAGACCCACGGCCTCGGTGGTCAAAAATTTGACGCCCACAGCCTTGGCCCCCTCGATGCCCTGACGCTCCAATTCCGCACCCGAGATGGGGGCTGCGAAGCCGTAGTAGTTCTGGATAAGCTCTGCACGGTCAAGCGCACCCGGCCCCCGGGTGAGGACGGTGGTGTCCACTCCCGCACGGGCAGTGTACAGCGCGGCGGACACCCCCGCCGGGCCGGAGCCGATGATGACGATGTTGGACATAGTGGGCCTCCTTATACTTCTTGTATTATCGTAAAATCCGTTACTTTCTTTGCGCGCCGGCGGCGCGGATTTGTGTTCTTTCTTTTGGTCAAATGGCTTTGCGCTCCGCGCGGGCCAGAGCGCAGGGCTGGTTTTTTCTTTGAGCTGGTTCTCGCGCTGGTGGCGCGGGGCTGGTTTTTTCTTTTGGTCAAATGGCTATGCGCTCCGCGCGGGCCAGAGGTAGGGAGGGGTGTTTCGAATCCCCCCTCCCTACCTCTGGACTCCACTCTCCCCGC
>ENA-OZDY01000776-OZDY01000776.1-human-gut-metagenome-genome-assembly--contig:-NODE-776-length-10050-cov-4.735468_pt1 | contig 10050 bp, 9 predicted proteins | sample MGYA00245063_ERZ653599 | MGnify/ENA primary metagenome ERZ653599 (study PRJEB26926, sample SAMN06165004) | human gut metagenome | biome: ENVO:00009003; feature: ENVO:2100002; material: ENVO:00002003... | reverse complement strand
GCACGCGCTGCGCAATGTAAGTGCGGTGTACATGGCTTCGCCATGAATCTTCTGCAAGTCGTAACTACTCTCAACCGCGCCTTACTATCGTGAGGCGCGAGTGACGTTTGCTCGGCGGCAGACTGCGTGCCGAATGCGGCATTGCTGGCGCTCGCCGCATTGTGGAGTGCTCCAATAGACGGAAATTAGTCTGTACTTCTACAAGATTAGCAGAGCGGCAGCGGATAGTAGGAGTAGGCCAAATCGTATAACAACGCTAAACGCGGCAACGCCGCGCGCAGGCACCCGATTCAGCAAGCGCCGCAGCTCTTCGAGCTGCTCGCTTGCAATGTGAATTTTCTCGGGGAGGGTGCAAGGGAGGGGTATCTCTTTTCGAAAAAGAGATACCGCTCCCTTATCCGCGTCCGGGAAAAAACCGGAACTTATTGTTCCAAAAGGAACCGTGCGATATTTTCTATTGCAACAGAAGCCTTTCTAATGGGAAACATCTGAAACACATGCCACATCCCCTCGCTGACCTGCAGGCGGCAGGGAACGTTTGCGCGCTTCATCGCCTGATAGAGTTGTTCTGAATCCGAATACAGGATCTCGTGGTCGCCGACCTGGATGAGCGTCGGCGGGAAGCCGGTGAAGTCGGCAAAAAGTGGGGACAGGTCGCTCGAACGGTAGTCTCTTCCTGCGGCGTAGGCGAGGCGCACGGCTTCGATGTACTCGGGCGTGAGCATCGGGTCGATCTCCGCACGCTTTGTATAGGACTGGCCGGACATCGTCATGTCGGTCCACGGGGACATCAGGATGAGTGTGCCGGGGAGCTTGCGGCCCGCCGTCTTGAGGCGGTTGCAGAGCACAAGGGCGAGGTTGCCGCCCGCGCTGTCGCCCGCGAGGACGATATCGCGCGCGCCGTAGCCTTGGAGCATCAGATAGTCCCACGCGCGCAGCGCGTCCTCGACGGCGGCGGGATAGGGGAACTCGGGCGCGAGGCGGTATTCAAAGCTCAGCACATCGTAGCCCGTCGCATGCGCGAGCTTGGACGACAGTACGCGCGAATAGCCGAGGTTGCCGCTCGTGTAGCCGCCGCCGTGGCAGTATAAAATCGCATGGCGGCTGCCGTGGGGGGCCTTGAGCCGCGTCCACGCCGCGCTCATGCCCGAGAGGGCAAATTCCTCGTAATCCATGCCCGTCATCGGCGCAGTCAGCTTGCCGAGGACCTCCTGACTGCGGCGCTGACGCTCAAGCTCTTCGGCGGTCATGCTTTCTGGCGCACCGGCGCTGTGCAGCGCCTTGAGCGCACGCATCAGCGGGTCGAGATGCGCGTTCTCGGCCTCGCTCTTCTTTTTGCGGATGATGCGGAGTTTGGGTTCCATAGCTCCTCCTGAAAAACAAAATTCTTTGAGAACATGATATCATAATTTCGTAAAAATGCCAAGGAAAAGCCGCATCTTTCTTGTAGCACGGCGCGCTTTGTGCTACAATGAACCTCTCAAGACCGCGCAGAGGGAAAGAAGGAACATCGGATGGCCAAGCCCAACAGCAAATGGTATAAGCTCGACTCCGCGGGCACGCTCTACTCCGCGCTGCAAAAGGAGGAGTATTCAGCCATCTACCGCTTTTCCGCTCTGATGGAAAAAGACGTCGACCCCGCGGCGCTTCAGCGCGCCATCGACCGCTGCATGCCGCGCTTCCCGACCTTTGCCGTGCGCATCCGCAAGGGTGCGTTCTGGTACTATTTGGAGCACAACAGCGCGCCGGGGCCGTTTTTGAAAGAGGACGTGTCCGACCCCTGCCAGCCCGTGCGCTTCAAGGAAGACAACGGCTGGCTCGTGCGCTTTTACTATTACCGCAACCGCATTTCGATCGAGGTCTTCCACGCGCTTTCCGACGGCGGCGGAGCCATCGTCTTCTTCCGCACGCTGCTGGCCGAATACCTGCGCCAGACCGGCGTTGATATCCCTGCGGGGAACGGTGTGCTTGATTTGAACGAGCCGCCGCGCGAGGAGGAGATGGAGGACGCCTATGCCCGCTACGCAGGACACCACGCACTGGGCCTCCACCGCCAGCCGACGGCGTATCAGAATACCGGCACAAGCGAGCCGTTTTACACGTTCCATGTGACGATGGGCTTCGTGCCGCTCTCGAAGCTGCGCGAGGAGTCGAAAAAGTACGGCGCGTCGATCACCGAATACCTCTCCGCTGTGCTCATTTACGTCATTTTGGAAAAGCAGAAGCGCGAAAAGCCCTACCGCCTGCGCCCCGTGGCGCTGGCCATCCCCATCAATCTGCGCGGCTGGTTCCCGAGCGAGACGCTGCGAAACTTCATTACCACCGTCCGCCCGTATATCGACCCCGCGCTCGGCGACTACACGTTCCCCGAGATCGTCTCGCAAGTGCGGCATTTTATGAAGCTGCACATCAACCGGCAGGAATTGCAGGCGGCGTTCACGGGCAACGTTCGCTTTACGGAAAACTTTTTCCTGCGGCTCATTCCGGTCGTTTTCAAAAATCCCGTCATGGCGCTCAATTACCGCCTGCACGGCGTGAGGCCCTATTCCTGCACATATACGAACCCAGGCGCGTTCACCGTGCCGCCCGAAATGGCTGAGCATATCCGCGGGGCGGAGGTCATTCTGGGACAGGCGACGGTGCCGCGCTGCCACTGCGCGTCCATCAGCTATGGCGACACGATGGAGATCACCTTTGCCGGCACGCAGGCGGAGACGGACACCGAGCGCGACTTTTTCCGCTTCCTCGTGCGCGCGGGCATCCCCGTGCGCGTAGAGAGCAACCGATGAATAGCAGATCGAAAGAAGGAATTTGATGTCATATTGTGTCAAATGCGGCGTGGAGCTGGACGAGGGCGCGGAGCGCTGCCCGCTCTGCGGCACGCCGGCGTGGAAGCCGGATGAGACCGAGCCGCGCTATTTCCCGACCAAGCCGGCCGAGGTGCCGAGAGCATCGCGCAGAGCCGCCGCCGCACTGCTAACGGCGATGCTCGCGTCCGTGTCGCTCTGCTGCGGGCTGCTGAATCTCATTTTGCCGACGGAGCACCCTTGGGCGCTCTACGTCGCGGGCGCGGCAGTGATGCTGTGGATCTGGTTCGCACTGCCGATGCTCGTGCGCGGCATCCCGATCTTCTTCCGACTGACGGCGGACGTCGCCGCCATCGGCATTTACGTGTGGATCATCTCCGTTGCGCTGCACGGGGGACGGTGGTTCCGCGGGCTCGTGCTGCCGATGCTCGGCTGGGCGTGCGTCGTCGTATTCCTGCTGAGCTTTCTGCTGCGCGACGGCAGGCGCTCACGCCTTTCTTCCATCGCCATGTGCATCGGCGCGGTGGGCCTGATGGCGATGGGCGTCGAATACTGCCTTGACCGGTATTTTCTTGAGGTGTGGCAGCCGAGCTGGTCGCTCGTCGTGCTTGTCATCTGCATCGGGCTCATCATCCCGCTGCGCATCGTGCGCCGCGTCCCGTCGCTGCGCGAGGAAGCGCGCAGACGCTTCAATATGTGAAACCTGCTTCTGAAAATGGAAAACCCGCCCTGACGCTTTTGCGTCGGGGCGGGTTTTGTGATGTTTGCTTACAGCAGCAGCCAGCTGAGCACCATGCCGACGAGCAGTGTGATCCCAGCGGTGAGCGGGACGAGCAGAAGCTTCTGATAGGGCCGCTTGCCCGCTTCGACCTTTTGCTCGATCTCATCGAGCTTTCTGCCCTCGCTGAAGGCCAAGATCTCCTTGTAGGACTGGACGTTATTTGCTTTTTTGATGCGCTCGAGGCGGAGGGCAAAGTACATCGCGCTGCCCCAGAGCAAAAGCTCCGGAATGAGGCCGTACAGGCCGAACCACTTGATTAGAGGCACGGGCAGAATGATCGTGGCGGCGAGCAGAACAGTGTAGATGATGGCGTCGCGGTTCATGGCTTTGACATCGGCGGCATTGACTTCCTGTTTCATGGTTTCCAAATCTCCTTTGATGAGTTGGTCGAGCGAAACATCGAAGAGGGCGCTGAGCAGGAGCAGGCTGTGGATATCGGGGTAGCTCTTGCTGGTTTCCCAGTTGGAAACGGTCTGGCGCGTGACGTAGACCTTTTCCGCCAGCTCCTCCTGCGAAAGCGAGAGCGCGGCGCGATGTGCCTTGATCTGATTACCGAGTTCCATAAGTGCCTCCTATGCGTTTCGTTCGATCTGCCCCAAGGGTAGCCAAAACGGGAAAGTTTGTCGAGCAAAGCTGCTTTACATGAGGGAAAATTGCTTGTCAAAAGATTTTGACAAGCGCCTTTTCGCCCCGATATCAGCGGCTTGCCAGCTTTTCGCGCAGCCTTGCGATGCTTCGCTGCGGGGCGTCGATGGCTTCGCCCTGCGTTTCGTGCCAGTCGGCCTTTTCGATGGCGATGACCTTTTCGTAGTAGGTGATCGCCGTTTCATAGTCACCGCGAATTTCGCAGATCTGCGCGATGGCCTCGGCAGGGTCGACAAAGCGCGGGGGCGGCATGAGGGTCATCGTCTTCTCGTAATCCGCAATGGCTTCGTCGTAATGTCCAAGCTTGGCAAGCTCGCTTGCGCGCATAACGTAGACCTCCCACGTGTCGGGATACTTTGCGCACATGGCCTCCCACTGCGCGAGCGCGTCGTCGGTGTGCCCCTCCTGCAAAAGGATACAGCCGAGGTAAAAGTCGTCGTTGTAGGTCGGCTTCAGGCGGTGCATTTTGTCCAAGACCTCGCGCGCCTCCGCGCAGCGGCGGTCGGCGATGAGAAGGTCCAGAAGCCACAGGTGCGCGCTGTGGTTCTCCGGATGCGCGGCGAGAAACTCCTGATAGAAGGCGATCGTGCGGTAGTGGTTCGTCGCGTTCCAGTCGAGGTACGCGCCGTGCTCGGCGTCGAAGATGGCGTTGTGCGCCTCCTTGCAGTCGGGATTCAGCGCGAGCGCCTGACGCGCGAGGGGAGAGGCGAGGTCATTGTATTCCCGTGCACGCTTGCAGTAAAGCTCTGCGAGCAGCAGCGTCGCGCGCGGGCGCGTTTCCTCCTCGCGGCACTTTTCCTGCAAAAAGTGCTCCTCTTCGTCAAATTCCTGCTGTGTGAGAAAGCGCTTGTCCCAGAGCATATTGTCGATGCGGGCAAAGCGGCTCTCGTCCGTGAGGGAGAAGAGCGAGTCGATGCTCGTTCCCAGCGTGACGGACAGCGCGGGCAAAAGCTGAATATCGGGAAGCGAGCTGCCCGTTTTCCCACTTGCTCACGGCCTGCGCGCTCACGTGGAGGGCTTTTGCAAGCTGCTCCTGCGTCATGCTTTTGGAGAGGCGCAGCGTTTTGATCTTGCTGCCGATGTCGATGTTCATAAAGGCAAAACTCCGTTTCTATAAAGTGCGGACGTCCTTGATGAGTTCAGTATAGCCGATTGCAGGAAAACGCGCAATGGAGGGGAAGTTTCGCGCGCTCAAACGGCGGTTGAGCGCAAAAAGGACGGAAGATGCTTTTCTTCCGTCCTTTTTATGCAGTTCCAGTCGAATCAGTCGCCGACGCCGGGGTTCAGAACCTTGCCGACGTTCCACAGGTGCGCGACCTGCTGCGCGGCGGCCAGACGTTCCTCGGGGGACTCGTAGCTTGCGTGCGCGGTCTGCGCGCCGCAGTCGACACAGGTGACATAAACGCACCAGCCCTGCTCATCCTCCACCGTACCGGTGCCGCGGCAGTAGGGGCAGTCCTGCAATTCGATCTCATAAATCGGGTCCATGGTATTCATCCTTTCCTACCGCGCAAAATTGACAGTTTGCGCGGAAATAACCTAATGACCGTAGTATAGCAGGGAAACGGGCGCTTTACAAGCAAGAAAATAGCAAAAATGGGGCGCTCGCAAGCGCCCCGCTTTTTACACGTTTGACGACGGAACAGGAAGCTGGTACTTTTCCACGTAGGATTCGTACGTCTGCTGGAAGCTGCCGTCGGCAGTCTTGGCCTGGCGCAGCGTTTCGTGCAGGTTGAGGTTATGCGCACGGGCGTCGATGACGCAGCCGGCGATGTTGGAGCAGTGGTCGGATGTGCGCTCAAGGTCGGTCAGAAGATCGGAGAGGATAAAGCCAGCCTCAATGCTGCAATGGCCCTGCTGCATGCGCAGGATGTGGCGCGTGCGCATCTGCTCTTTGAGCGTATCGATGACCTGCTCGAGCGGCTCGACCTGTTGGGCGAGCGCGACGTCCTGCGAGGAGAAGGACTTGAGCGAGAGCGAAAGGATCTCGCGGATGGCGGAGGTGAGAATGGCGAGCTCGTTGAGGGCGCTGCCGGAGAACGTGAGGCCCTTTTGCTCCATCTCCTCAGCGGAGGAGAGAATGTTGACCGCGTGGTCAGAAATGCGCTCAAAGTCGCCGATGGTCTTTAAGAGTTCGGTCGCCTCCTCGCTCTCGTCGCGGCCCATTTTCTGCGTGCTGAGCTTGACGAGGTAGGTGCCGAGGATATCTTCATAGTGGTCGCAAAGCTCCTCATCGTCGCGGATGCTCTGGGCGAGCTCGGGCGTGTTGTGGTCAAGGGCGGTGAGAGCGTTGTTCAGCGCGCGCACGGCGCAGTCCGCCATTTCGCGGGCGACGGCGCGGCTCTGGCGAAGGGCGAGGGACGGGGTGGGGAGAAGACGCTCGTCGAGCTCGGTCGTCTTTTCACCCTGCGTCTGGGGATTGTCGGGGACGATGCGGCAGGCGAGCTTTTCAAGAAGGCCGCCCGCGGGCAGGAGCATGGCGGTGCAGAGGATGTTGAAGACCGAGTGTGTGACGGCGATGCCCGCCATGGTGGCGGATTCATCCAGCAGCGCGGGCGCAAAAGCCGCGCGCACAATGCAGAAGACCGTCAGCAGCACGACAACGCCGATGACATTGAAGAGAAGGTGAACGACCGCGGCGCGGCGGGCGTTTTTGTTCGTGCCGATGGACGACAGCATGGCCGTGACGGTCGTGCCGATGTTCTGGCCCATGATGATGGGAATGGCCGCAGCATAGCTCACAGAACCCGTGACGGCGAGCGCCTGCAAAATACCGACGGACGCGGAGCTCGACTGGATGATGGCCGTGAGCAGCGCGCCGGCGAGCACGCCGAGGAGGGGATTCTGAAAGGCAACAAAGAGATTCGTGAACGCGGGGACGTCCTTGAGGCCCGCGACCGCGCCGCTCATCGTCTCCATGCCGAACATGAGCGTGGCAAAGCCGAGCAGGATCATGCCGGTGTCCTTTTTCTTGTTGTCCTTGCAGAACATGTAGTAGATGATGCCGATGAGCGCAAGAACGGGAGTGAAGGATGAGGGCTTTAAGAGTTTGATCCAGAAGTTGCCGGAGTCGATGCCGCCAAGGCTCAAAAGCCAGGCCGTGACGGTCGTGCCGACGTTGGCACCCATGATGACGTTGATGGCCTGACGCAGCGTCATCAGGCCCGAGTTGACAAAGCCGACCACCATGACCGTGGTGGCGGACGAGCTCTGGATGATGGCCGTGATGCCAAGGCCCGTTAAAAATCCGGCGAATACGCTGCCGGTCATCTTGTCGAGAAGGGAGCGGAGCTTGCCGCCCGCGCGGCGCTCGAGCGCCTGGCCCATCAGGTTCATGCCGAAGAGGAACAGGCACAGCCCGCCGATCATCGTGAGCACATTGAAAATATCCATATTTTCTATCTTTCCTTTTTTCTTTTTTGAGACCCTATTTATAACCAAGTAATAGTTTACGCGCCAAATGTCAAAACTGCCAGAGGAGAATTGTAAAATCTATGTAAAATACACAGCAGCGACGGAATGCGGCGTGATTTGTGTCATGTTGCACAGTTTTTTTCCGCATGAACTGGAAAAAAGTGCAGACACTAAGCGCAGCATTCGCCGCGGCGTCTGCCTCCGCGGCAAAAAGCAACTTGAAATGTCGGAGGAATCGTATGAAAAAAGACTTTATCGACACCAATGAATTCACAAAGCAGGAACTGCTCGACATCATCGACTTGTCGCTCGCCATCAAAAAGGCCATTAAGGCGGGCTACTATCCGCCCCTAATGCGCAACATGACGCTCGGCATGATCTTCCAGCAGTCCTCTACGCGCACGCGCGTCTCGTTTGAGACCGCGATGAGCCAGATGGGCGGGCACGCGCAGTATTTAGGCCCCGGTATGATCCAGCTCGGCGGGCATGAGACCATCGGCGACACGGGCAAGGTACTCTCAAAGCTTGTCGATGTCGTGATGGCGCGCGTCATCGAGCACAAGACGATCGAAGAACTCGCAAAAAGCTGCACCATCCCCGTCATCAACGGCATGTCGGACTACAACCACCCCACGCAGGAGATCGGCGACCTCTGCACGATCGTGGAGAACCTTCCGCAGGGGAAAAAGTTAGAGGACTGCAAGGTCGTGTTCGTGGGCGACGCGACGCAGGTGTGCGCGTCGCTCGGCTTTATCACGACGAAGCTCGGCATGCACTTTGTCCAGTACGGCCCCCAGGGCCACCAGCTGAATGAGCAGCACAAGGAGATCATGAAGAAGAACTGCGCGCTCTCCGGCGGCAGCTACCTTGTCACCGATGACCGCGAGAGCGTACGCGGCGCGGACTTCATCTATACCGATGTGTGGTACGGTCTCTACGAAAACGAGATGCCGAAGGAAGAGCGCGTGCGCGTCTTCCACGACTATCAGGTCAACCGCGAGCTGATGCAGCTGGGGAACCTTGGCTGCAAATTCATGCACTGCCTGCCCGCGACGCGCGGCGAGGACGTGACCGACGAGGTCGCCGACAGCGACGCCTCCCTCTGCTGGGAGGAGGCAGGCAACCGCCTGACGGCCATGCGCGGCCTTCTTGTCTACTTTACACGCTGCCGCAAGGAGCCGAGCGGTCTTCAGATCGCGGCGGCGAAGGAGGAGCTTGACAAAGTGCTCTGCGACAAGCTCGGCTGCGTCGAGGCCTACTGCGGCGTTTCGAAAGCGGAAAAGAGCTGAGATAAGTCATGGAGAAGAATCAATTCCGGCTCGCAGACGTCATTTTGTCGGTCATCTGCGTGGTGTTTGTCGCCGAGGCGGCGGCGCCGGTCGCGTCGATCGGCAACAGCCAGTATTTCTGGTGGATCTTTATGATATTGGCGTTTCTGCTGCCCTACGGCCTCATCGCCGCCGAGCTCGGCACGGCCTACGCGGGAGACGGCGGGCTCTATGACTGGATCCACGCGGCGTATCCGGACGGCAAGTGGGCGGCGCGTGCCTCGTGGTACTACTGGATCAATTTTCCACTGTGGATGGCGTCGCTTGCGGTGATGTGTCCCGAGCTCATCACGTTCATCACGGGGCGGAGCCTCGGAACATTCGGCTCGCTCATCGTGGAGCTTCTGTTCATCTGGATCGTCACGCTCATCGCGTGCTATCCCGTGTGCGACAGCATCATTATCCTGAACGTGAGCGCTGTCATCAAGATCGTGCTGGCGCTGCTGGTCGGCGGGCTCGGCGTGTGGTATATCAGCCGTTACGGCTTTGTCAACGACATGTCGGCGCGGACATTTCTGCCGTCGTTCGACTTAAACAGCCTCTCGTATATCTCTGTTATCATCTTCAACTTCCTCGGCTTTGAGGTCGTGTGCACGTACGCAAACAACATGAGCGACCCGAAAAAGCAGATCCCGCAGTCTATCGTGACCGGCGGCATCGTCATCGCGGCCATCTACCTCTTCTCGGCGTTCGGCATCGGCGCGGCAGTGGATGTGCGTGAGATCAGCGTGGATTCGGGGCTTATCGACGCGGTGTCGCTCATTCTGGGCGGCAGCGGCGGCGTGCTCGTGGGCGTGGTGGCGCTTTTGTTCCTCGTGACGCTGTTCGGCAATATGATCTCGTGGTCGATGGGCGTCAATTCGACGGCGGCGCTGGCGGCGGACCACAACGACATGCCGCGGGTGTTCGCCAAGCGCTGGGCAAAGAACGACATGCCCGTCGGCGCGGCGGTCACGTCGGGCGCCGTCGCCTCGTGCGTGTGTGTTTTGGGCGTGCTCATCGAGATGGCGTCGCCGGACTCGTCACTCTTCTGGAGCTTTTTCGCGCTGAATCTCGTGATGCTGCTTTTGAGCTA
>ENA-OZDY01000760-OZDY01000760.1-human-gut-metagenome-genome-assembly--contig:-NODE-760-length-10277-cov-18.454021_pt1 | contig 10277 bp, 10 predicted proteins | sample MGYA00245063_ERZ653599 | MGnify/ENA primary metagenome ERZ653599 (study PRJEB26926, sample SAMN06165004) | human gut metagenome | biome: ENVO:00009003; feature: ENVO:2100002; material: ENVO:00002003... | reverse complement strand
TTCTGTTGGTATTCTAAAGGATATGCCTTGCGGTTACTATGCTGAAAGAAAAGCTCAAGATGATGAATGGAGTGTTAGAAAACGGTAACTATCAGCTCGGTCAATTCCAGCTTGTAGAATTGTGAAAAATCAAGATTTACTTGAAGAACTGACCAAAGCAAAATCTGAAGAGGAATACTCATGTCAAAAAAATACACAGAAAGAAAAGATGGTATTAAATCTGTAACATGGTAAGCAGCGACTTATCAAGTGCGGAAAAGGAATATACTGCTGTGATTGCTCATCTGACAGGAACCCCAACAGTTGCTGACTGTTTTTATAAAGAAAGTGATAATGGGTATCGTGTCATTACGAAATTAGACAAGGGTAGTCTTGCTATTGATACAAGCTTTGATCCGACACCTTGTGCAAAGGCGATAACTGATTTTACAGATAATGATATTCTCGTTTCGTTGCAAAACAATGCCTCACAGGGAGTTGTATGGGTAGAAGGAATAGAACATCCGACTTTTAGTTGGGATTTAACAAACAGGTTGGCTGATTACACGGCAGTTAATGTTGCATTAGATAAAGTTCCACAGGATATTTCCGTTTATACTGATGAAACAGTATCTGTTTTGAAACAAGCAATAGACAGTGTTGATACTTCGTTAAGTGCCGCAGAGCAGTCAAAAGTTGACGCTATGGCACAGGCTATCGAAGATGCGATTACTGTCCTGCAATACAAGGACGCTGATTATACTAAGGTAGATGCAGCCATTGCCAAAGCAAATGCACTGAACAAGGATAACTACAAGGACTTCACCGGCGTGGAAGCCGCTGTGAATGCTGTGACCCGTGGTAAAAATATTACGGAGCAGACCGAGGTTGATGCAATGGCTAAGGCTATTGAAGATGCCATTGCTGCCCTGCAATACAAGGATGCAGATTACACAAAGGTTGATGCAGCCATTGCCAAAGCAAATGCACTAAACAAGAATGACTACAAAGATTTCTCCGGTGTGGAAACCGCTGTCAAAGCTGTTGTTCGTGGTAAAAATATTACGGAGCAATCTGAAGTAGACAAGATGGCAAAGGCTATCGAAGATGCGATTGCTGCTCTTGAGAAAAAGCCTGCCAGTACCAAACCGGGAACATCCGATAAGAGTCCGCAGACTGGCGATTCCAGCAACATTGTACTGTGGATTTCCCTGCTGTTTGCCAGCGGCGGTGCTGCCATTGGTACAATGGTTGTCAGCAGAAAGAAAAAGTACAACGTTTCATCAAAGATATAGCGAGAGATTTTCTCCTACAGCGGCGTCGGCATTCTCCACGAACTGACCCCGGAGGAGATGGAAGAAGCCTTCCAGCACCACCTCACTGAGCGTAACAAAGAGAAAACGGCGTAACCACAGGGGTTACACCGTTTCAAAGAAACAAAGTTAATTGAGATACAAGGGCCACCTTGGGGCACCTTCCTTACGGAGGGTGCCCCAAAGGTGGCTCTTATATTTTGCAGTGAATGAATCAATTATTTTGTGATGATATCACAGAAAATAATTTACCTTTTGCTTATAATGTAGCTACAAATTAAGTAAGGAGGTAGTCTAAATGAGATTAAAAGATAAAGTTGCAATCATTACGGGTGGCAGTCGTGGTATAGGATTTGCTACAGCTGATAAATTCTTGAAGGAAGGTGCTTCAGTTGTGTTGGCAGCAAGTTCACAGGAATCAGCAGATGTTGCTGTAGATAAATTAAAAGAAAAATATCCCAATGCAATAGTTGCTGGAATTAGTCCAAATCTGGCAAGCATGGAGTCTGTCAGAAAGGCTTTTAAAGAGGCAACTGAAAAATATGGATGTGTCGACATACTGGTAAATAATGCAGGAATTTCAGAAAATACCTCATTTATGGATTATACAGAGGAGACTTTTGATAGAGTCATTGACCTAAATGTAAAAGGAGTATTTAATACTACTCGTGTAGCAGCAGAATGTATGGTGGCAAGAGGCAAGGGTGTCATTCTCTCAACTTCTTCCATGGTGAGTATTTCGGGACAGCCAAGTGGGGTTGCTTATCCGGCATCGAAGTTTGCAGTAAACGGATTGACTGTATCATTAGCAAGAGAACTAGGACCTAAAGGTATTCGTGTTAATGCTGTTGCACCTGGGATTACAGAAACTGATATGATGAAAGCTGTGCCAAAGGAAGTTATCGAACCTATGATTGAAAGAATTCCATTGCGTCGTCTTGGACAGCCAGAAGATATTGCCAATGCGTTTGTGTTTCTTGCATCAGATGAGGCGAGTTACATTACAGGTGTTATATTAAGTGTAGATGGTATGGCAAGAAGTTAATTTAATGTGGTATGGTGATGTAATCACGGAAAACAAATGAATTTAAGACTATAACAAAGCTACAAAAAGAAAAAGATAAGGAGGACTGTAAAATGTCTGCTATTAATATCAATAAAAATAATTTTGAGAACGAAGTACTGAATTCCGATAAAACCGTTCTTTTAGATTTTTGGGCATCTTGGTGTGCGCCTTGCCGTAGGGTAGTACCTATTGTAGAGGAGATTGCAGATGAGCGTAGGGATATTAAAGTTGGAAAGATTAATGTAGATGAAGAGCCTGAACTGGCAAATAAGTTCAGTATTATGAGCATTCCGACTTTAGTGGTTATGAAGAATGGGAAGATTGTACAGCAGGTTTCAGGGGCGAGACCTAAGAATGCGATTTTAGAAATGCTTTAGGGAGGTGTGCTAATGGGATTTTTTGATTTCTTTAAACAGTCGAATATTAATCAAGGCATAGAAGAATATAAAATGACTGCTGGTGCAGTTCTGCTGGATGTCCGTACTCCGCAGGAATATCAGGAAGGACATATACCAGAAAGTAAAAATGTGCCGTTGCAGCAACTAGACAATATTGTTTCTGTAGCGAAGAATAAGGATATCCCTCTGTTTGTATACTGTTATTCCGGTTCCCGGAGCCGTCAGGCAACTGGGATGTTGCAACGAATGGGATATTCTAAAGTAAATAATATCGGTGGCATTGCAGCTTACTCAGGAAAGGTGGAAAAATAAGATGAAGGTAATAATCGTAGGAGGTGTAGCCGGAGGAGCTACAGCCGCAGCAAGAATACGCAGACTGAATGAGCATGCTGAAATTACTGTGTTTGAAAGATCCGGATACATATCCTATGCAAATTGTGGACTTCCATATTATATTGGAGACGTGATCACAGACCCGGAAGAACTTACACTACAGACACCAGAGAGTTTTTTTAAACGCTTCCGTATTAACATGAAAATTCATCATGAAGTTATCTCAATACATCCCGAATGTAAAACTGTTTCAGTTAAGAATTTAGAAAACGGTGAAATATTTGAAGAAAACTATGATAAGCTGATCCTCTCTCCAGGTGCAAAGCCAACACAGCCGAGACTTCCCGGAGTAGGTATTGATAAACTTTTTACACTTCGTACTGTAGAAGACACTTTTCGGATAAAGGAATATATAAATAAGAATCATCCAAAATCGGCTGTATTGGCAGGTGGCGGTTTTATTGGTCTGGAACTGGCAGAAAATTTGAGGGAGCTTGGCATGGATGTTACGATTGTCCAGCGGCCTAAGCAGCTGATGAACCCTTTTGACCCGGATATGGCATCAATGATCCATAATGAAATGAGAAAGCATGGGATAAAACTGGTACTGGGCTATACAGTAGAAGGATTTAAAGAAAAAGACAACGGAGTGGAGGTTCTGTTGAAAGATAATCCATCCCTTCAGGCTGATATGGTAGTTCTGGCAATCGGAGTCACACCAGACACAGTATTAGCAAAAGAAGCCGGTCTTGAACTTGGCATCAAGGAAAGTATTGTAGTGAATGAAAGAATGGAAACCTCTGTACCGGATATTTATGCTGCAGGTGATGCAGTTCAGGTAAAACATTATGTTACGGGTAATGATGCGCTGATTTCTTTGGCAGGACCAGCCAATAAACAGGGCAGAATCATCGCTGATAATATTTGTGGCGGTGATAGTCGTTACCTGGGCAGTCAGGGAAGCTCCGTTATAAAAGTGTTTGATATGACAGCAGCCACTACAGGTATCAATGAAACCAATGCCAAAAAGTCAGGATTAGAGGTAGATACAGTAATTCTTTCTCCTATGAGTCATGCCGGTTACTATCCTGGTGGAAAAGTGATGACCATGAAGGTGATTTTTGAAAAAGAGAGTTATCGTTTGCTTGGCGCTCAGATTATTGGATATGAAGGAGTTGATAAACGTATTGATGTGCTGGCAACAGCAATTCATGCGGGGCTGAATGCAACCCAGTTGAAAGATCTGGATCTGGCATATGCACCACCCTATTCTTCTGCCAAGGATCCGGTAAACATGGCTGGATTTATGATAGACAATATTGCAAAAGGGACATTAAAGCAATGGCATTTGGAAGATATGGACAAGATTTCTAAAGATAAAGATGTGGTGTTGCTAGATGTGAGAACTGTAGGTGAATTCAGCATGGGGCATATTGATGGATTCAAAAACATACCTGTAGATGAACTGAGAGAACGAATTAGTGAAATTGAGAAAGGAAAGCCTGTGTATCTGATATGCCAGAGTGGTCTGCGCAGTTATATTGCGAGCCGTATTCTGGAAGGAAACGGTTATGAAACGTATAATTTCTCTGGCGGATTTCGCTTCTATGATGCAGTGGTCAATGACCGTGCGCTGATTGAAAGGGCATATGCATGTGGTATGGATTATTAAAAAATAATCACGATATTTTTATAATTTTCTTATAGCATAAAAAGATCCCCTATTTATTAGAATGACTTTCATAATTCTGATAAATGGAGGATTCTTCTTTATATGTTACAGAAAAACAGTTTTATGACCTTTGGAGTGTTTCCAGTCTTTTTGAATCAAGGATTGTGATTTTGCCGCGGGAGAGTTTGACGAGATCCTCGCCTTGAAAGTATCGAAGCATTCGAGTGATAACTTCCCTGTGGGAACCAAGATGATTAGCAATCGTCTCATGAGTGATTTTCAGCTCGTTTGTTCCTTCGATAGAGGCCTCTTCTAAAAGAAATGAAGCAACACGCTTATCCAAACTCTTCCACATAATTTGTTCAATCAGCCACATGACATCAGAAAAACGGGTAGCCATTAACTCATTGGTATAGTTTGCGACAGGAGCAGAATCCTTCATGATGCCCTTATAGATTTCAGCAGGGATGATCCAAAGATCAGTATCTTTTTCTGCTTCAATGGTTACTTCAAATTGAATGGACCGTATGATACATGAGGCGGATAAAAGACATATATCCATATCGAACAGACGGTAGAGTGTAATTTCTCGTCCTTCATTTGAAAGTATGTAAGTTCGAAGCTGCCCGGATTTAATCAGTAATAATCCGGTACAATCCATGTTCCCGTTGTGAATGATTGTTCCTTTTTTTACATGCTGTGTGATCAAATTGTCTGAAATTAGTTTTTTCTGTGCTGTATTTAAGTCATTCCATAGCGGAAAATAATTTTCGAAGCTCATAATAGTTATCTCCTTTATGAACATAGTATACTTGCTTTTTTAAGATGCGTCAATCGAATAATTGACATATGCCCTTTATAGGACTATTATATAAGAAAAGCGAGAAAGGAGCAATTTCATGCCGAGACCAGTAAAATGCAGAAAAGTCTGCCATTTCCCAAATGTTTTAGAATTTCTTCCGGCAGATGATACTGAGAAAAAAATGCCCATTGTTCTGACGGTAGATGAGTACGAGACAATCCGTCTTTTGGACAAGAAAGGTTACAGTCAGGAGCAGTGTGCAGAATCTATGCAGATTGCTAGAACGACGGTCCAACGGATTTACGAGATTGCCAGAAAGAAAATAGCAGATGCTCTCATTGATGGACATCCGCTTAAAATTGAGGGCGGGGATTTCAGAATCTGTGACGGTCAGAGCAACGACTGCAGCTTTGGAGGATGTTATAAGCAGGAGATTTACCAAAAATATGCAGTAGAAAAAGGAGAAGGTATCATGAGAATAGCAGTAACATATGAAAATGGACAGATTTTCCAGCACTTTGGACACACAGAGACATTTAAGATTTACGATGTAGAGGAAGGAAAAGTAGTACATTCAGAAGTAGTAGATACGAATGGAAGCGGACATGGCGCATTGGCAGGAGTTCTTAATGCATTGAACGCAGATGTTTTGATCTGTGGCGGAATCGGAGGCGGTGCGCAAAGCGCACTTGCAGCGGCCGGCATAAAGCTGTATGGTGGAGTGTCCGGTGCGGCAGATGAAGCGGTAGAAGCTTATCTTGCAGGAAAATTAGATTACAATCCCGATGTGAGATGTTCTCATCATGAGCATGAGCATTCCTGCGCGGAACATAAGTGTGGTGAAGACAAGCATGGATGTGCCGGCAATGAAATGTTATCATAAAAACACGGGACGGGAGAAATTATGATAAACAGAGAAGATATGCTGGAGCTGACACGCAGAATGACGCCCAGCCGTACTTCCTTTACGCGTGTGGCAGGCGGCTATATGGAGCCGGACGGAGAGATCGATGAGAGTTTTAATGTGAACTTTCTCAATCTGTCTGCGGCGGAAAAGGAGAAAAATCTGGCGATTGCCAAAGCGGTTCCGTTTGCAGCAACCAATGTAAACCTGCGCAGCTACGCATTCGGGGATGGCGCAGAACAGAGGAAAATGCGCCAGTTGTTGTACGGAATGCGCGAGTGCGGACTGAAAAATGATGCGCTGCTGTACACGTTTTATGAGCTTGTGGGTGCCCGGTACCGTAGCAGGGAGCCGTATGCGATTCTGGTCTTTCACGACCGCTATGATGTGCCGGTAAAGGCATCGGACAAGGAGCGGCAGGGGGAGTCGGAGGAGGTATATGAATATCTGATCGGTGCAGTCGCTCCGTTGGTGGGAGAGTACGAGCCGGGGCGGCCGGTCTGCGGGTTTTTATATCCGGCATTTGCCGACAGGAGCACAGACGATGCGCATGTTGCGATCTTTCAGGCGGATCCGGAACACAAAATCCCGGTGTTTGAAGAACTGTTTCTCACACGGTAGCCGAGGAAGATTGTGCCGGAAAAGGTACAAAAATGGCGGGATTTGCGATAGCAGAAACCGCGTAGGAATATTGGAAGGAATATAGAAAACATCCCGTTTCGGGATGTTTTTTTTGTGAGTTTGAGCAGTTCTATTTTAACACATCAAAGCATTCCTCGGAATTATTGGATACGACAGAACACGCTTTTGCCGCATTTCTGGGAAAATGTAAAGAAAATTTTTCCAGAATTTTGTGAATGGGAAATTTGACTTTTGGGAAGAATCTAGTATGATGAAACAACGAGTGCGAGAGCAGCTCACAGAGTATCATTCTTGAGGAAAGGAGCAAAATGAACAGAAAAATATTGGACGTGACAATGCTGTGCACTTTATGCATTTGTCTCATGGTTGCGGCCAACATTGAGGAGAAGAACACGATACGGGAGAGCAGAGAAGAGATCAGCAGCGCGTATGTAATTTCTGCGGCAGACAAAGCAGAGGTTCCGGTTGCGGGTGTGTGCCGTGTTTTATCCGGATATTCATTTACGACAGAATCAGATGAAGCAACAGGAATCACAAAGAACCCCAGAACAATGGTAGCAAGCACGGCGCCGTCCGATGCGGCAGAAGAAGTACAGGTACCCACGGAGGACGCAGAGACACCGGAAGCCAAAGTACAGGCAGCATCGGAGGAAGCAGAGGCGCCGGAGGCGGCAGAGAGCAAGCCTGCGACGGCAGAGACGACGGCCGGTGCAGAGAACCGCTGGAATATCACATTGACGCAGGAGGAGATAGATTTGTTGGCAAAAATCGTCTGGCTGGAATCGCAGGGCGAGCCGACAGAAGGGCAGGAAGCCGTGGTCGAGGTAGTTTTTAACCGGATGGCTTCTGAAAAATATCCAGATACCTTGTATGACGTGCTCAGTCAGGGAAACCCGACGCAGTTCTGTTCCTGGAAGAACAGAGAGCGGGCGAACCCTACGGAGAAGGAATACACTTCGATTCATGAGGTATTGAATGGAAATACACATATATTAAGAAATGATACGTTATATTTTTCTACGGAACCGTTGACGCCGAGATTGGACCAAAAGATCGGCGGACACAGCTTCTGCTATTAGTAAGGAAGTTTGGGTTAAACCGGAAGGAAAATACGAAGGGAACCCGCAGGGACGAAAGAACCTTTGGGTTCCTTTTGCGTTGCGGGACAAAGCGGCAGACCGGACAAAAGAGAGCGAAAAATGGAAAGAGTTCCCTGTAGATTCCATGTGGTTCCTTTGTTACAATACGGTTGTTGCAGAAATGAAATATTTTTGTAACAAATAAGTAACAATATGGAAGCATATGGAATAAATCGGGAGGATTCTACATAATGAAGAAAAGAATGACAATACTGGCGCTTCTGCTGGCGGGAGCCGTCACACTGGGAAGCTATGGAATGGTGCAGGCAGGACAGGAAAAACGTGAGGTGCCGGTGGCGGGCGTGACACAGACGCTGGCACAGGTGCTTAAGGAAGCGGGAGGAGTGCAGGCGCAGACGGCGGATGTTGTGGAGGAACTGCAAAGTAACGCGGCTGTGGCGCGGATGATGGAACCGGAGATGGTGGCAGAGGAAGCGTGGGAGACGGCGGAGATTGCGGAAAATGAACTTCCGCAGACCGCATCGGAGTTTGCGGATATTGCAGTGGCGCAGGTGAATCACTATGTCAACGTGCGGCAGGAACCGGATACGGAGAGTGAAATTCTTGGAAAACTTTACGACAAATCCGCAGCCACTGTGCTGGAGACGACGGAGGACGGGTGGTACCGGATTACGTCCGGAAATGTGAACGGATATGTCAAGGCGGAATATGTGATCGTGGGGGATGAGGAGCTTGCCAGAAGTGTGGGAACGCGCCTGGCGACCGTCACAACGACGACCCTGTTCGTGCGGACGGAGCCGACAACCGAGGCGAAGGTGCTTACCATGCTGCCGGACGGCGATGACGTTGTGGTAACCGACGAGTCGACGGAAGGCTGGGCGAAAGTGTCCACCGCGGACGGTGACGGTTATGTGGCACTGGATTATGTGACGCTGTCCACAGAGTACATTCATGCAGAGTCAAAAGCGGAGGAAGAGGCGCGGCTTGCCAGAGAGGAAGCAGAACGGCAGGCGGCAGCCCGTGCGGCGGAGGAAGCGCGCAAAGCCAGAGAGGCGGAGGCGGCACGTGCGGCAGCAGAACAGGAAGCAGCCCGCAAAGCGGCAGAAAAACAGGAGGTGAAAAAATCCGGCGCGGGCAGCAGTGCGGGAAGCAGTTCCGGAAGCAGCGCGGGAAGCAGTTCCGGAGGCAGCGCGGGAAGCGGTTCCGGAAGCAGTGCGGGGCAAAGTGCGCAGACGGCTTCCTCCAACGGTCAGGCGGTGGTCGATTACGCGAGACAGTTTCTGGGAAACCCTTATGTATACGGCGGCAACAGCCTGACAAACGGAACCGACTGCTCCGGATTTGTCAAGGGCGTGTATGCGGCATTTGGAATCAATCTGCCGCGCACATCGTCGGAACAGCGGAGTGTGGGATATGCCGTCAGCCTGTCGGAAATCCAGCCGGGCGACATTGTCTGCTATAGCGGCCACGTCGGCATCTATGCGGGCAATAACACACTGATTCATGCGAGCAATGAAAAGACAGGCATTACGCTGACTTCTCCGGTAACCTACCGCAGCGTGCTGGCGGTGCGGAGAATTTTCTAATTCATCCGGGAGGGCTGCTGTCTCTTAAATATTCCGGTTCTTTGAAATATGACTGGCGGAGAGAACTCCGAAGTGGTATATATAAGAAAAGGGAGGAAGAGAAGGATGCGGATTGGTGGAATAGAAGCGGGCGGCACCAAGATGGTGTGCGCGATCGGGGAAGTGCAGACAGACAAAGGACAGCCGGGAGAAAATCAGGTCACAATCACAGAGCGTGTGACGATTCCCACAGAGAAGCCCAAGATTACCCTGCCGCGCATGGCTGCGTTTTTTGAGGGAAAAGGAATCTCGTCACTCGGAATCGGGTGTTTCGGACCGGTGGATCTGCACCGTGCGTCCCCGACCTATGGATATATTACCAGCACGCCGAAGCTGGAATGGCAGAATGTCGATATGGTGGGAACTTTTACACGGGCGCTCGGCGTCCCGGTCGGATTTGATACGGACGTGAATGCGGCGGTGCTTGGCGAAGTTACCTGGGG
>ENA-OZDY01000752-OZDY01000752.1-human-gut-metagenome-genome-assembly--contig:-NODE-752-length-10424-cov-4.348635_pt1 | contig 10424 bp, 8 predicted proteins | sample MGYA00245063_ERZ653599 | MGnify/ENA primary metagenome ERZ653599 (study PRJEB26926, sample SAMN06165004) | human gut metagenome | biome: ENVO:00009003; feature: ENVO:2100002; material: ENVO:00002003... | reverse complement strand
TGTAGCTCCGTCTCGTGGGCTCGGAGATGTGTATAAGAGACAGGGGCTGTGCTGGCTGGCGCCGGTGTTCTGCCTGCCGCAGTTTGGGCTGTATGTCACCTACGGCGATCTGCTTTTCAACGTCCTCATGTGCGGCTTGACGATGATGCTGGCGTGGTGCGCTGTGCGGGGCCTCGTCTGGGCGAAACGGACGGAAAACGGGCGGCTGCGCCGGTTTTACGGAACGGTACTGGCCTTCACAGCGCTGGAGTACGCCCTGTGGACGGCCTCCTGCTTCTGGGTGAGTGACACCCTGACCAATCCCTACTTCTGGTTCGATTTCCTGCTGACCCTCGTTTTGCTTTTGTTTCTGCCCGCAGTGCGAAAGGCGGTGACAGCGTGACCTATATCGAAAATGTATTCGTCTGCATGGCGGCCCCGCTGGTGGTGGCGCTGCTGTCCTTAAAGCGGGGACAGCGCGCCGCGCTGGTGTTCTGCCTTGCGGGGATGGGGGCCTGTCTGCTCTCTGCCTACCTCAACACCTTCTTCGCCCGGCTTTATCAGGCGGACGCCGTCAATGCCGCCACCCAGATCGCACCGGTGGTGGAGGAGATCCTGAAGCTGCTGCCGCTGCTGTTCTTTTTAGCGGTGTTCGAGCCGGCGTTTGCCCGCTTCCGGCTGGCCGCCGTCATCGTGGCCGCCAGCTTTGCCACCTTTGAGAATATCTGCTTCCTCACGCAGAACGGCGCGGATCAGATCCTCTTTCTGCTGATCCGGGGCTTCGGCACCGGCGCGATGCACGTGGTCTGCGGGAATGTGTACGGCGGCGCGCTGCGCCCTGTGTGGGACAGCCGCCCCCTGCGGGCGGCCTGCCTGTTCGCGCTTTTGTGCGTGGCCATCATTTACCACGCCATCTACAACCTTCTGGTCAGCGCCGGGGGGACGCCTCAGCTCATCGCCTACTTTGTCCCGCTGCCCACGGCGCTGTGCTTCCGGCTGCTGGCGCGGAAGGCCGAGGCGTAAATACAGTCTCATCAGACCGTTCTGTCGGACGGTCTGATTCAGCGTGTCGAAAAAGTCTTTTCGCCCCGCTGAGCAAGTTTTCAGAACTTTTATAAAGTTCTGAAAACTTAGGATTTCAATGGCGCAGGACACCCTTCTTGGGTTTCCCGCGCACACCCTTCCTTTCCGTTGCGGAAAATCTCCCGCTTTATCGACAGCCTCCATCAGATCGTCCAACAGGACGGTCTGATTTTTTTAAAAATTTTTTCCAATTTTCGGTGCGTAGTTTTCTCCGTTTTTGTCCCTATGGCAAACTGGTCGAGGGACGGCGGATCGTCCTCGTCTGGCCGGGATGACTCCGATCCCAGCTATGCCGTCGGAATTCCGGATAAGATGGAAAACGGCAGCGTGAGCGTCAGCCCGAAGAACGCCAGCCAGGGCGACCGCGTGACCGTCACGGTGAAGCCGGACGCGGGCTATGAGCTGGACAGTCTCAAGGTGCTTGACAAAAACGGCAAGGAGCTTGAGCTGACCGACAAGGGCGATGGCAGATTTACCTTTATCATGCCCGCCGGAAGGGTGGAGGTCAAGGCTGCATTCACGGAGGAAGTGAAGATCAGCCCCTTCCGGGATGTTTCCACCGATGCGTATTACTACGAAGCTGTGAAGTGGGCGCAGAAGAAGGGCATCACCGGCGGCATCGGCAATGACCTTTTCGGACCGTATCAGCCCTGCACCCGGGCCCAGATCGTTACCTTCCTGTGGCGGGCGGCGGGTTTTCCTGTAGTGAATTACGCCATGGATCTGACGGACGTTCCCGGTGACGCTTACTATGCGGAGACCGTCCGCTGGGCGCTGAGTCAGGGCATCACCACCGGCACGGCTGACGGCCTGTTCGCCCCCGATGCGACCTGCACCCGGGCTCAGGGCATGACCTTTCTGTTCCGGGCGTCCAAGGCGTCCGCCGACGGCGCGCCTGCCTTCGGCGATGTGGCCGCCGACGCCTACTACGCCGAAGCGGTGAAGTGGGCCACGGACAACGGCATCACCAACGGCACAACAAGCTCCACCTTCAACCCCGGCAGCGGCTGCACGAGAGCACAGATCGTGACATTCCTGTGGCGGCTGTACGCAGAGAAGTGATCGCAATATATATAAAGTGGACTCCCTTGACTGCAAAAAGCAGTCGGGGGAGTCCCTTTCAACCTATAAAACGAGTTTTCTGATGTGAGATTATGGCTTTGGCACCTGCTGTGTATGCCGCGGGTAAGCGGTTGATGTTTTAAAAATCGGCTTGCCTAATACACGATCCGAAAGTAATCCAAATATGCTTTACTGGAGTGCTTTGCGCGTCAGTCATCCAACTCCGACTCATGCTTGAGGATCGCGCCGGTGGCGGCGTTGATCTCGTAGTCATATTCCATATTGCCGGATTTGAACTCGACCTCGTAGACGAGTATTCCATCTTCATTGTCCAGTTCGATATCCATGTCATACGCTTCATTTTCACTCACACCTGCGTGATTCAGGGCAATAGATTTTGCCTTGGCGTAGCCAATGTTCTGCGCTGTTCCGGACGGATCGGGCTTCTGATCAGAGGGCTTCGTTGTCTCATTTGGCGTGGAAGCAGTGGTCAGCAAGTCCTTCTGTCCGCTGAGCACCTTCCCTGTGTAAGCGTCCACCAGATACTCGAACTCGCCCCATGCCGTGTACAGCTCTACCTCATAGTGGGCGGGAGATTCGTCCAGTTCGGAATCGACCTCCGCTGTGACGGAATCCAGCGCCGCTGTTCCGGCATACTGCTCCGCAGCATAGGCGGCGGCAGCTTTGCCGATGGGCATGGCAGGCGCGCCCGCTTCCGCGAGATCCTTCAGTTCCTCCACTGAGAGCTTTGCCAGCGCGTCAAACTTGAGTGCGGAGTTGAGTGCGAGCACGTGGTTCACCAGCGCCGCTTTTCCGGTGGAAATGTTGTTTTCCCGGGCCTGCTGTTCCCGCCCCGCGTCCTGCGTGAGCGTCTGCGTCAGGACGGCGGCCTTTGCTTCGCTCGTCTGCAGCACGCCGTCCACGGTACTGGTCAGCTCACGCTGGAGCTTTTCCGCACGGGCGGTATCCTTGTCCTCCACCGAGATCATGATGGCGGAGGAAATGCTGTCGAGATAGCCGTTGCGCACGAGACTTCCCACGATGGCATTTACCGCCACATCCAGCTTCGCCCCCTTGAGGTCAGCCCCATTGCTCATATCCGCAAGGATGGCTTTTGCATCCTCGTTGAGCGGCGTACAGGAAAGCACCTTCTCGTTCCGGTTCACCTTCAGCTCAATGCTCGGGTTCACATCCAGCGACACCACGGACGCCACCGCGTTCGCTCGCTGGTAGAACACGCCTCCGCCGCCAAGCAGCATTACAGCAAGGCAGGCGGCAATGAGCGATGTCCATTTTCTATTTGCCGTTTTCTTTGTCGTCATGGGAATTACCGTTCCTTTCCGCTCTTCACAGCGGGAGAGAACGCCGTTCACATCATCCGGCGCGGTCTTTTTAAGCGCCGCAGCCAGCCTCTGCTCCATTTTTTCATTGGTCATCGGGCGTCATCTCCTTCCAGAAAGCTGCGCATCTTTTTCAATGCTCTGTGATATTTCGACAGGACGGTGGGGAGCGGCAGCTCAAGAAGCGCCGCGATCTCCCTGTGCTTCAGACCCGTAACGGCGTGGAGCAGCACGATGCGCCGCTCCTCGTCAGCGAGGCTTGCCAATGCGTCTTGCAGCAGTGCGCGCTCATCGGCGTCCAAACCGCACTCCCGCGCGGGAATGGCGTCCCATTCCTCCTCGCTGAGGGCGGCACGGCGTTCCTCCCGCCGCAGGCGCATCAGGCACAGGTTTCGGCATACGGCCAGCAGCCAGCCCATGGGTGATCCGGTGAGTCGGTACTGCTCCGCGCGGTCCCACACCTGCACGTAGACGTCCTGTGTGAGGTCCTGTGCGTCCTGCGCGTTTTTGAGGTAGGACAGCGCTAAGCCGTACACCGCCGATCTCGTGCGCTGATACAGCTCCGCCAGCGCTTCACGCTCACCGCCGGCAATGTGGATCAGCAACTGCTGCAGCTCGTGCCGATCCTCTGCCGGAGCATATTCGGTTGTCATCAGCATACTGAGCATAGGCTTCCATCTCCTGTCATCCGTGTAATGCACGGAAAGGACGATTTATTGCATGAGATTTTTATCTTTTATGATTCTTCAAGTTCAAATTGCCAGTTCTTTTCTGCTGACATAGCTGCACCTCGCTTCTTGCTTAATATGCAATCCTAAAATAATCCAAATACGCTTTATACTTATCCTGTGCGGTCAGGCAGGTATCTGTCAGATAGCCCTTTTCATTGCCCCATTCCTTTAGTCCACGGTAATAGAACATCTTCAGATCGTCCTCAATGATGAACGGAACGATATTGTATTTCAGGCACTCCTTAAACATAATCAATCTGCCCACACGACCGTTGCCGTCCTGGAACGGATGAATCCGCTCAAACGTCACATGGAAGTCCAGAATATCCTCAAAGGTCTTTTTTTCCTTGGCGTTGTATTCCGTCAGCAAGGCCTTCATTTTATCGGCAACTTCTTCCGGAAGGGCTGTATCTCTGCCGCCGACTTCATTCGGGAGTTTCTTATACTCGCCAACAGCAAACCAATCTTTTCTGGAATCGCTGGTGCCGTTTTTCAAAACCAAGTGAAGTTCTTTGATGAACTTCTCCGTCAGAACTGCTTTTGCATGATCAATAATCATGTCAATGCAGCGGAAGTGATTTGCTGTTTCGATCACGTCATCCACATTCAGCACTTCTTTTTCTACGCCGATGGTGTTGGTTTCAAAGATATATCGGGTTTGATCGTGTGTCAGGCGGCTTCCTTCCATATGGTTGGAATTGTATGTCAATTCGATCTGTGTTTTATGGTAGATCCCACCGGAACATTTACTTGCCTTCTGTTCTTTCAGAATATCCAACAGAGTAGTCGGTTTATCTTTTCTTTTGTTGGTACGCTCCGGCTTTTCTGCGTTTTCCGGAATGTTCCATGTCTTGCCGATAAGAAACGCACTGTTCACACGCCCCTGGGCGCAGTAATTTCTAACACTGCGCTCGGACACATCCCACTTTTTCGCTATTTCAGCAACTGAAAGATATCGCATCTATGATCCTCCGCCATAAAATCTATCCAAAAAACTACGTTGATCTATTACATAGTATACCATGCCATCGGCAAAAATATCAATAGCATTCAAAGCGAAATTGTTGTATTTTTTGCCGACACAGGAAATGCTGCTTCTGGATATAGAAATCCGGACTCCATCGAAAATGAAGTCCGGTAAGATATTATCTATAAACTTGACCTCGATCTCAAAATTTTTGTCACATCGAGACTCACTGGTGTAGTAGTGGTGTAGTAGCACTACCTTCAAGCCTGAAAAACCTTGATATTACAGGGGATTTTAGAGATTTCTGCAAATAATGCCGTGACACACAAAAAGCAGTTTTGCCAAAACGCAATTCCTCTTATGAGAAATATAAAAATCCGGAATGGGAGCCGCTGCTTATTGGGCGGCCGTGTTCTCCGCCATCAGCCTGCGGCGGTCACGCTCCAGATAGATCAAATGGATCAGGAAGGTCAGGAGCCAGCTGACCGGATAGGACCAGTACATGCTCTCCACGGTGCCCACCGCTTCAAACACGGTGTACCGCCAGACCACCCGCAGCAGACACGCGCCGATGAGGGTGGTGACGGTGGGATTCATGGAGTGGCCCAGTCCCCGGAGGGTGCCGCAGGCCGTTTCCATCAGGCCGCCGACCCATTGGAACCGGCTGAGAGCCAGCACCCGGACCACACCGGCGGCGATGACCGCGTCATAGGCCGGATCGGTGGACTGGACGTACAGTCCCAGCAGGGGCGCCTGAAAGATCTGGGCCAGTGTGCACAGCACAATGCCCAGCCCTGTTGTCAGGGCCAGATTGATCTGAAAGACCCGCACCGCCCGGCGGGGATCGGAAGCGCCCATGCTCTGACCGGTGAAGGTGATGGCGGACTGATAGAAGGTATTCAGCGCGGTGTGGATGAAGTTCTCAATGCCAGAGGCGGCGGAGCTGCCCGCCATGACCACGGAGCCGAAGGAGTTGATGGCGGATTGGATCATCACGTTTGAAGCGGAGAAGAGAATGCCCTGCAGTCCGGCGGAGAAGCCCAGCCGCAGCATCTGGCCCGTCCGGTCCGGATACAGCCGGATCTTCCGCAGATCCAGACGGCACGGCCCCCGGAAGGTACACAGGCGGACCGTCACCAGCACCGCGGAGAGGAGCTGAGAGACAGAGGTGGCAATGGCCACGCCGGCCACATCCAGAGGGATGACCACCACTAACAGCAGATTCAGCGCGACGTTCAGCGCGCCGGAGACGATCATGAACAGCAGGGGGTAAAAGGTGTCGCCCACCGCCCGCAGCAGGGCGCTGCCGAAGTTGTAGACCACCAGAGCGGGGACGCCTAAGAAGTAGATCCGCAGATACAGCGCCGACAAAGGCAGAACGTCCTCCGGGGCGTCCGCCCAGCGCAGCAGGGGAGTGGAGAGCAGAAGCCCGCACACGCAGGCCAGCAGTCCGAGAATAACGCTCAGCAAGGCGGCACAGTGTACCGTCCGGAACAGACCCCTGTCATCCTGGGCGCCGAAGTCCCGGGCGGCCATGTAGTTCGCGCCGATGGAGACACCATTGAACAGCGTGATGATGAGAAAAATAATAGAGGTAGTGGAACCGACGGCCGCCAGAGAAGCGTGGCCCGCATAGCGGCCCACGATGATGGAATCCGCCGTGTTGTACGCCAGCTGCAAGATCCCCGTCAGCATCAGCGGAATGGAAAAGCGAAGAATAGCGGGAAGCAGAGGCGCTTCCCGGGAATACCCGGTTTGTTTCAACATGTTTCCTCCCATTCGATCCGGCGGATGCCGAAGCTCCGCCAGCTAAAGATGAGTATTGCAGAAAGGTCGGAGCTTGTCAATAGCCGGGGCAAGCAGGGGAAGCGCCGCAGAAGTGGCCGTATCGGCAGATGAACGCCGTATTGACAGGAACGGGCGCGGCCCCTATAATTGTCCGTGAGAGAAATACAACCGGAAAATCGGAAGTTTGTGAAGGAGGTCCTATGAGACTGATTCGTGCGAAAAATTATGATGACATGAGCCTGAAGGCTGCGAACATCATCGCCGCGCAGGTGTCCCTGAACCCCAAGAGCGTGCTGGGCCTTGCCACCGGCTCCACCCCCATCGGCACCTACCGTCATTTGGTTGAGTGGTATCAGAAGGGCGAGCTGGATTTCGGGAAGGCGGTTTCCATCAACCTGGACGAATACTGCGGCCTGTCCGGGGACCATCCCCAGAGCTACCGCCGCTTCATGCGGGAGAATCTCTTCGACCATATCAATATCCCGGCGGACAGAAGCTTTCTGCCGGACGGCACCCAGACCGACAGCGCTTTGGAGTGCGCCCAGTATGACCGGATCATCGAGGAGCATAACGGCATCGACTTGCAGCTGCTGGGCATCGGCCGCAACGCTCACATTGGCTTCAACGAGCCGGACAGCTGCTTTGCCTGCGGCACCCATCAGGTGACCCTGACGGAGAGCACCATCGCCGCCAACACCCGCTTCTTTGAAAATGAGGCGCAGGTGCCCCGGCAGGCGTACTCCATGGGTATGCAGGCCATTATGCAGGCCAAGCGGGTCCTGCTGATCGCCAGCGGCGCGGACAAGGCGGAGGCCATCCGGAACAGCTTCTTCGGCCCCGTGACGCCTCAGGTCCCGGCGTCGATCCTGCAGCTCCACCGGGATGTCATCGTCATCGCCGATGAGGCTGCTCTGGCGGACTGCCCGGCAGAGGCGTAAGTGAATCACTGCCCGTTAAGAGGGCGGTAAACATATAGAGTTTCCCGGCCGGCAGTCACGAACTGCCGGCCGTTTTTTCGTGCAGACGCTGTTACGCACAGGCGTGAGCCGTGGGAAACACCGTGTCACCGGCGGCGGTGGATGCCTTGTGCACCGCTGCTTGCACCTGCGGATAGACCGCCATATTCCTGATGCAAAACGGTGAACTGACCGTTGAATTTTTCTTTGTTTTCCCTATATGAGTATGGTAAAATGCAAGGGAAACAGAACGCACGAGTGGACCCTTTCTCTAAAAGGAGCGAATTATGGCAGGACTGACCAATATTAAAAATCAAGCGCTGACGGAGCGCATTGAGGACCATCTTTTCCAGTATATTCTGGATGAACGTCTGGCGGTGGGCGCAAAGCTGCCCAATGAATATGAGCTGGCGGACCGGTTCGGCGTCAGCCGGGGAACGATCCGGGAAGCGGTGAAGCTGCTGGTATCCCGTGGAGTTTTGCGGGTCAAGCACGGCTCCGGTACCTATGTGGCGTCCCTGATGCCGCTGAAAGCCGATCCGCTGGGCTTGGATGCCATTGAGGACCGGATCCAGCTGGTGCTGGACCTGACGGACGTGCGGCTGATGCTGGAGCCGGCAATCGCGGAACTGGCTGCCCGGAACCGCACAGAGGAGGAGGCCCAACGGCTGACGGAGTACTGCGATGCTGTGCGGAGAAGGATTCAGGCGGGGGAGGATTACCTGATCGAGGATATGCGGTTTCACTGGTATCTTGCGAAATGCTCTCACAACATGGTGGTAGAGCCGCTGATGCCGATTATCGACGCGGCGGTGGTCTCCATCGCCAATATCACCCGTAAGGAGTTGCTGACCGCGACGGTCGATACCCACCAGGAGATCCTCAGCGGCGTTCTGGATCAGGACCCGCAGGCGGCCCGGGCAGCCATGGCCCTGCATTTGGAGATGAACCGGATTGTGATCAAGCACGCGAAGGAGCGGTCAGAGAAAACAAAATAATATTTGGGAAAGCTGTTTTGGGGTGTGCGATTCTGAGACAGCTTTCTTTTTTTGCCAAAGTCATCGGATGACTTTTCTTTGACCTTTCACGAAAAAACCCGACTTATTAACGGAAATCCATTGCGTCTTTACGGATTTTCGCTGAATTATGCAAATTTTAAAAAAAATTGTAAAAAAGTAGAAAGCGTTTTTGATGACTTGTAATACCTCTTTCGAGATTTTATAATGCAGGCAGATAGCAAAAAAGGGAGCTGCCGGCGCTCCCGCATTGCGCAACTACAAAATTCTGATATACGGAATACAGGAGGAACTGCCTTATGTACCGCAGTGAACATATTTTGAAGGGCCTGAGCAACCAGTACTACCGCGCCACCTACAAGTCCATGGGCTTTACCACCGAGGACCTGAAGCGCCCCATCATCGGCATTGCCAACGCATGGAGCGAATGCGTTCCCGGTCACTACAACCTGCGTCAGGTTGCCCAGCGGGTGAAGGACGGCATCTACCGGGCCGGCGGCACCCCCATTGAGTTCGGCGTGATCGGCGGCTGCGACGGCATGGGTCAGGGACATGACGGCATGCACTTCATCATGCCCTCCCGTGAGCTGATCGCCAACTCCATCGAGTCCATGGCCCAGATCAACCTGTTTGACGGTCTGGTGCTGCTGGGAAGCTGCGACAAGATCGTTCCCGGTATGCTGATGGCTGCTGCCCGTCTGGATATTCCCTGCATCTTCCTGCCCGGCGGCCCCATGGAGGGCGGCGTGGAGTTCGACGGCCGTCAGGCCGACCAGACCTCCAGCACCGAGGCTTACGGTATGCTCTCCGCCGGTAAGATCACCGAGGAGGAGTATGTCTCTCTGGAGAACACCGCCTGCCCCGGCTGCGGCTCCTGCTCCTATCTGGGCACCGCCAACACCATGTGCGCACTGGCCGAGGCCATGGGCATGACTCTGCCGGACGGCGGCACCGCTCCCGCCACCTCTTCCATTCGGATGATGAAGGCGGAGGAGACCGGCGTGAAGATCATGGAGCTGGTGGAGAAGAACATCACCGCCCGCCAGATCATCACCGACAGTTCTATCCGTAACGCCATCAAGGCCTGCCTCGCCATGAGCGGTTCCACCAATGCCGTCATGCACCTCACCGCCATCGCCTATGAGGCGGAACTGGGCATCAAGGTGCTGAACGAGTTCGACACCCTCTCCGATACCACGCCTCAGCTTGCCAAGATGAACCCCGCCTGCAAGTACAGCATCGTGGATTTCTATAAGGACGGCGGCGTGCCCCGCCTGATGGAAAACCTCCAGTCCATGCTGGAGACGGACGTTATGACCGTCACAGCCCACACGCTGGCAGAGAATATCCGTGACCACAAGTACCTCTATCCCGCTACGGGCCTTGTCAACCACACGCTGGACGATCCCTTCGGCTATACCGGCGGCGTGGCGGTGCTGCGGGGCAATCTGGCTCCCGACACCGGCATCACCAAGCCCGGCGCGTTCGACAAGAGCCTGCAT
>ENA-OZDY01000751-OZDY01000751.1-human-gut-metagenome-genome-assembly--contig:-NODE-751-length-10445-cov-4.638595_pt1 | contig 10445 bp, 7 predicted proteins | sample MGYA00245063_ERZ653599 | MGnify/ENA primary metagenome ERZ653599 (study PRJEB26926, sample SAMN06165004) | human gut metagenome | biome: ENVO:00009003; feature: ENVO:2100002; material: ENVO:00002003... | reverse complement strand
CGGCATACGAGATGTAGCTCCGTCTCGTGAGCTCGGAGATGTGTATAAGAGACAGATTTTTTCCATCGCTTCATGCGCCAGTTCCACAAACTTCACGACGTGAAACTCTTCGGAAGGATCGAGCACATCGATCAGATAATGCGGAACGCCGCACATCTCCTCCGGGCGGATTTTGGCAGAGCCGATATCCATATGGCGGTAGACCTGCATGGAATCCGCGGAGATAATGGCCCCATTCACCGCTTTGGCAAGCGAAATCGACAGCTTCGTCTTGCCGACAGCGGTCGGACCGGTCAGGATAATCAAAGGTTTTTTCAAAAAAATCACCTACACAATTCTCTTAAATTTCTTTTCCAGTTCCCGTTTCGAGAGGGAAATGATCGTCGGCCGGCCGTGCGGGCAGTGATACGGATCTTCGAGCGTCAAAAGCTCGGCAATGAGCTGCTCCGCCTCTGCATAGGAAAGATGATTGTTGCCCTTTACGGCGGCCTTGCACGACATCGTCGCCAGACGGTCTTTTAAAATCTCCAGCGGCTTTTCGCGGACCTCCTCAAGATTGTCGAGAATCTCGATAAACAGCTCCTCCGTCGCAATACCGTACAGGTTGTGCGGCACGGCGTTGATCGCATAGTCTTTTCCGCCGAACGGGGAAATTTCGTAGCCGAAGGACTGAAAAACGTCCATGTAACGGGTCACAAGATCTGCTTCCTGCGGCGTTAAGGAGACGATCAGCGGAGGACTCACCATCTGGGAGGTGACGTTCTTTTCCCGGTAATTTTTCATCATCCGCTCGAACAGTACCTTTTCGTGCGCGGCATGCTGATCGATGATGTAGAGATTCTCGCCGTACTGAATCAGCCAGTACGTATCGAAAACCTGGCCGATGATGCGGTGCGATTTCTCTGCCTCCGGGGTAAGAAACTGCTCATCAAAGAGCTGCATCTGGCCTTCTGGCTCAGGCGAAGCAGATGCAGATGAGGATTCTTCTGGCATGGAAGATACCGTTGGAGCTGCATCTGGCTCCTGCTGATGCTGTATTGTGTCCGCGTTTGAGAGGTCTGCCGTCTTTGGTACGTTTCCTGCACCCGGCTCAAACAGTTCTTCCTCTTCCCGCGTCATTCCCGTCATCTGCTGAACCGGCACATACGTTTTCGCTGCGCGGTATCCATTTCGTTCCACCTCCGGGAAAATTGGCATTCTTCTGCTCTGGCTGGAAACCGGCTCCACCGGAAGGGACTGCCGTGCAAAGCCTTCTTTTACCTGCCGTTTCTGCTCGAACGGTTCCGGAACAACAATCTGTTCTTTCCGTGCCGCTTTTTCCTCTGCTTTCCGTTCCCTGTCGGAAGAAAGCGAAACCTTCACAATCTGCTCCCTGTGATTCAGCGCACCTGAGATCATATCGCGCATCTGGCGGTAAATCTCCTCCTGATGAGAAAAACGAAGTTCCATCTTCGTCGGATGCACATTGACATCCACCGCCTCTCCATCCATCTGGACATAGAACAGCGTAAACGGATATTTATGCTGCATCATCGATGTCTGATATCCGTCCTCAATCGCACGGGCGAGCAGCTTGCTCCGCACATACCGTCCATTCACGTAATAATTTTCAAAATTCCGGTTTCCCCTCGAGATCACCGGTTTTCCAATAAAACCATCAATCGTCATCAGCGGGCTTTCCGAGTGAATCTCGATCAGCTCCCGCGCGATGTCGCGGCCGTAAATATTATAGACCAGTTCTTTTAAATTCCGGTTGCCGCTCGTATGGAGCTTCACCTGTGAATTCACCATATATTTAAACGAAATCCCCGGATGCGACAGCGCAAGCTGCTCCACAACGGAAGTCACCGCATTCGCCTCCGTAACCGGCGTTTTTAAGAATTTCTGACGAGCCGGCGTGTTGTAAAAAAGATTCCGGACCAGAAAGGTTGTTCCGGTCGGGGCACCGACCTCCTCATTGGCCTTCTCCGCGCCGCCCTCAATCACATACCGCGTTCCCGTCAGCGCATCCGGCGTTTTCGTAATCATCTCGATCTGCGCAACCGCCGAGATACTCGAGAGCGCCTCGCCGCGGAAGCCAAGAGATGCAATCTGCACGAGTTCTTCCACGGAACGGATCTTGCTCGTCGCGTGGCGCAGAAAAGCGAGCGGCACCTGTTCGGCCGGAATGCCGCTTCCATTGTCCGTGATCCGCACCAGCGAGATACCGCCGTCGCGGATTTCCACGGTGATCGCCGTCGCACCGGCGTCCATTGCATTTTCCACCAGCTCCTTTACCACGGAAGCCGGCCGTTCCACGACCTCACCGGCCGCAATTTTATCGATCGTATTCTGATCCAGTACTGCTATGGTAGCCATGTTGTTCCTTTCTGTTTCGGATTGATTCTAACTTATGTTCTGATCCAGTATTCCCCTATTTCCAGCGGTTTTTCACCTTTCCCTGGAAACGGTACAGGGTATTTAAAGCATCCATCGGTGTCATATTCGAGATATCAAGCTCCGAGAGCTCTTTGATGATATCATCGTCCTGCACCGTATCGAACAGCGACATCTGTGCCATATCGACCTCGTCGTAGTGAACCGGCTTTGCCTTCGGTTTCTTCTGCATGGTCAGATCCTTGACCGCAGCAGTGATATCGGCATCGCTCAGCTGCTCCACCAGCTCCTGCGCCCGGGAGAGCACTGACTCCGGCACTCCCGCAAGACGCGCTACCTGGATACCGTAGCTCTTATCTGCGCCGCCCTGTACAATTTTACGCAGGAATACGATATCGTCGCCCTTTTCCTTGACGGCAATACAGTAGTTGTGCACGCCCGGAAGCTTTCCTTCAAGCTCAGTCAGCTCATGGTAATGCGTAGCGAACAGTGTCTTTGCGCCGAGCAGCTTCGGATTCGCCACATGCTCAATCACCGCCCAGGCGATCGAAAGACCGTCGAACGTACTCGTTCCTCTTCCGATCTCATCGAGAATCAGCAGACTGTTCGAGGTTGCATTCCGAAGAATATTTGCCACCTCCGTCATCTCAACCATAAACGTACTCTGGCCGCTTGCCAGGTCATCGGATGCGCCGACACGGGTAAAGATCCGGTCCACAATACCGATGTTTGCCTTCGAAGCCGGAACAAACGAACCGATCTGTGCCATCAGCACAATGAGGGCCGTCTGGCGCATATACGTCGATTTACCGGCCATGTTCGGTCCGGTGATGACGGAAACGCGGTGGTCACTGTTGTCAAGCAGGGTATCGTTTGCGATAAACATATCGTTTGGAATCATCTTCTCGACCACTGGGTGACGGCCGTCCTTGATATCAATCTTTCCGCGGCTGTTCAGCTTCGGACGCACATAGTGGTTGTGCTCGGCAACGTAGGAAAGTGATGCATACACATCGAGCCGTGCCAGAGCCTGCGCCGTGCGCTGAATCCGCTCCGCCTCACCGGCAACCGTATCGCGCACCGTACAGAAAAGATCGTATTCCAGCGCATACAGTTTATCCTCCGCACCGAGAATCGTATCCTCGAGTTCCTTCAGACGCGGGGTAATGTAGCGCTCCGCATTCGTCAACGTCTGTTTTCTCGTATAGTAATCCGGGACAAGATCTTTAAACGAGTTCGTGACCTCCAGATAATAGCCGAATACCTTGTTGTATTTGACCTTCATATTTTTGATGCCGGTTTTCTCGCGCTCACTTGCCTCAAGCTCACTCAGCCACTGTTTGCCCTCGGTCTTGGCGTGACGGTAATTATCGACCATCTCGTTGTAGCCGTCCTTGATCATACCGCCGTCGCGCATCAGATACGGTGGATCATCCACGATTGCCGCATCGACAAGCTGATAGAGGTCTTCCAGCGGGTCGAGATCCTCCTGAATCTGCGCCAAAGCGCCGCCGTCAAACGAGTTTAAGAGCTGCTTGATGTAAGGCAGCATCTGCAGCGACGATTTAAAGGCGATCAGGTCACGCGGATTCGCGGACTGGTAGCTGATTCTTCCGACGAGACGCTCAAGGTCATAAACCGGACGGAGGTATTCACGGATTTCCTCGCGGAGCATCGCCTGCCCCGTTAGAGCCTCTACAGCATCGAGTCTTGCATTGATTTCATCCTCGTCGATCAATGGCTGCTCCACGTAGCTTCGCAGAAGACGCGCGCCCATCGCCGTGCGGGTTTTGTCGAGAACCCAGAGGAGGGAGCCGCGTTTCTGCTTCTCCCGCAGCGTTTCCACCAGTTCCAGATTCCGGCGGCTGGAGCTGTCGATCAGCATATATTTGTCCGTCACATACGGTGTAATCGAGTTCATGTGAGACAGATCCGATTTCTGTGTCTCGTGCAGATACTGGAACAGCGCACCGGCTGCAATTGTTCCGCAGTTGTAATCGGCGATGCCAAGGCCTTCCATCGTAGCAGCATGGAACTGTTCCTGCAGCGTACGGCGGCAGATATCATCGTCGAAATACCAGTCTTCCAATGCATTCACGCAGATATGAAGGCGGGTCCGAAGATCCTCCACATCGATCCCGCAGAGCAGGAACGACTGATTGCAGATGATTTCCGCCGGCATAAACTTCGTGATCTCATCCACAAGGCGGCGCGGCTTGTCCATTTCCGTGACGAGGCACTGGCCGGTCGAGATATCTGCTGTAGAGATACCGAAGCATCCCTCCATGCAGACGATCGACATGATGTAGTTGTTCTTCGTCTCATCAAGTCCCTGCGGGATCAGCGTCGTACCCGGTGTGACAACGCGGATGACTTCGCGCTTTACCATGCCCTTTGCCTGTTTCGGGTCCTCCATCTGCTCGCAGATCGCAACCTTATGGCCGTTCTCTACAAGACGGTTGATATACCCTTCTGCAGCGTGATACGGGATACCGCACATCGGAGCGCGATCCTCCATGCCGCAGTCCTTTCCGGTCAGCGTAAGCTCAAGTTCTTTGGATACCAGGGTGGCATCCTCGAAGAACATTTCGTAGAAATCACCTAAGCGGTAAAACAAAATGGTATTAGCCGGGTCAGTCAAGCCCGTCTTCGTCTGGCAATAATGTACCATCATAGGCGAAAGTTTCTCACACTGATCCAGCGCATCCTGTGCTGTCACAGGCCGCGTGGACATCAGTGCCGGCGCTTTTACCGCTGTGTTTTTTGTTTCTGTATCATTCATTTGTATTTCATACCTTTTCTCAAGAATAAATATAAGAAGTATAACAAACGTCATACCTGCACAATTTTAGCATGAAACCAGAAATTGTGCAAGATTCACAAGCGTATAAAATGCCCCCTTCCTGTCAGTGGTTTTTTCTCAAAACCAGCCGTCCAGGAAGCGAGCATTCCCTTTAATTTTTCTTTTTTTGTCTCCATTTTGAGAAAGACGAACCAATCAACAGGATCAGCACAAAAACAACGGCAACCGTTTCATAAATCTGCACGCCGGTGTTGACAGGATTGTCGTCAATTGAGCGGTAATCGCGCTCCAGACGCCACAGCATCGCCATCCGGTCCATGAAATCAATCTGCCGCGTGCCGTCCGTCTCGGTCTTAAAGACGGCACAGTAAAGATTCGTGTACCACTGGTCAAGAAGACTGACCCCTGATCGCCCGATCTTTCCGCTACCGATCTCCTCGTCATTTTCATCATACAGAATCCTGCCGCTTCTCGAACTCTGGTAATCGAGCGGCGTTTCATCTACATCAAGGAAAATCAGTCTTGTATCTTTTCCATAGGAGGTATCCACATACTGCTCCTGCGCATAGCCAAGACACGTACCGGATGCGTCGTAATAGCCGTACGTCGTGCCGGAGCCTTCTCTGTCATTGATGGGCTCATCCTCCACATAGTCAATCGAAAACCACTCCTCCTCGTTGATATAGACCGTATTCTTCTGAAGATAGCCCGCCACTTTTCCGTCTGCCACAATCTTCGTCTTTCGTTTACTTCCATACAGGTCAAAGTAGATTTCTATGGTTTCTGCCGATGTAAGCGCCTCTTTTGCCTCATCCGCAGTTGCAAACTCAGATTCCGGCACTTTTTCTTTTCCGCAGCCGCCAAGCACCAGAGCGGCGGCAAGAAAAAGACCAGCGGCTGTATATATTCTCTTTTTCAACTGCCTTTTTCCTCCGCCTTACTTGTTATCTTTGTAATACTCATTTGCCTCATCGTACATCATATCGAGCAAGGCGTATTTATCCTGGAAATCCATCACCTGCGTACCGTTATCCTCCAGGTTCACATAGAGATTGCACTGTGAACCGGACCAGTCCATCTCTTTTTTCGCAGAACCGATCACCGTTCCGCCCTCTGTATAAATGGTATGTCCATCCTCTGATGCGTAATATGGTTTTTCGTTCAGATCTGCATCGAGAAAAATAATGTAATACGCTTCCGGCATCTGATCCGGTGTCGTCACGCGCTCCTGTGCATAGCCAAGCAGGTTGTTGTCCGGATCATAGAATGCATAGGTAGTAGCGGATTTTGTCATCTTATTGATTTCTTCGTCCGTCACAATTTTCATATGGAACCATTCTTCGCCGGAAATAGAGATCGTCCAGGTCTGATCAAATAGACCGCTGTTTTTCATATACGCGGCAGCCTTTTCATCCGCATAAATGTTTCCCGAAGCGTCAACGTTATCCAGATCACAGCGCATGCGGACGGACGAAGCCGATGCAAGGGCTTCTTTTGCCACATCCGCGTTTTCATACCCTAACTTTTCTTCTGCCGCCGAGCATCCGCACAGAAGCAGAAGTCCTGCTGTAAAACCAAAAAACAATTTTGTCGTTTTTCTCATAGATTCCCCTCTCTTTCTTTTGTCAGGACCTGTTGGAAAAACCGCCGTCCTTGTCGCGTGCCAGTTCTCTTGCCGCCATCACAGAGAGTGCGGTCAGCTGCGGCAGATATTTTGCATCGTAGACAATCAGAAACGCATTGTCGAACATGATGTTTCCGACGGTAAGATCCATATTGTCGACGATGGCGCCGATCATGGTTCCGTTCAGTTTTACCGAGTAATTGTGGCCAATGGAGCCGGCATATTCCCGGAGTTCCAGTTTTCCCTCCGGCAGTTCTATCGAGAACTGATCCCGTACGAGTGCAAACTGCTTTTTCAACACACCATACGGCTCGCCGTACAGATAAAAGCGGTACGTCGGCAGTGCGTGGAGCAGTTCCTTCGTCATACGGAAGATTTCGGTGTGCATCGCATCGTAGATATAAAATGTTTTCAGCGGCACGGTGCTGTCGATCTCGTAAACCAGATTTCCGTCTGTATCCTCCAGATCGAAATGCTGGCCAGTCAGGCGGTAATCCTCCGTGAAGGTGTAAATCTGGGACGCCGAAATTTTCTGAAACGGCTGTACCGTTCCGGTTTTGACGAAATGCTCCAGATTCGCTTTTAATTCACTCTGAAACATCATCAGATCGGAATGGTAGCTTAGATGGTCTGCGAGGTTTTCCGCAACATCCTCATGGATCGGATACACCGGTGTGGTGAGTTTCTTTTTGATAAAGTCTTCGATGAAGGAATATCCCAAATAGCCGACATGGCCGTCTTTGGTCAGCCAGAAGTAGAGATATTCTCCCTTGGCGTCCGGTCCGAAAACGAGTGCTTTCTGCCGCATCGTGTAGAATTTTGCAAGCCATGCAGAACCGAACGGTGTATCGACGTTCTTGTAAGCCACATAAAATTCTTCGATTTTCCGCGGCTTCTCCATGGAGATCATGGCAATCATATCCGTCATGGAATTGTAGCTCTCCGGGGTTGCCATGGACCAGATGGCAATGCCGAAAATCAAGACAACCGTGGCGATGGTGAGTGTGATCGTCTCTCCGTAGCCGACCGCCATCAGATAGATGCCAAGCAGCGTGACAGCGCCGCCTGCGATGCGGAATTTCCATTTTCTCTTTTTCAACTGAATACCGCCTCCTCTCTTTTCGTTACTTTTATTGTACTTGCTCCCCTTTTTTATGTCAATTGAAACTCACTCCTCCGCTCTATTTTGTTCTGCCTAGCGGGACAAAGAAAGCGTGTCGTCGCATCTTTTTTGTCAGAATGCATCCAGCACGCTTTGTTTCAAAAATTTAATGAACGAAAAGAAATTATGAAATTGGAATCACGCGTCCCGTCTCCGCCATGGTTCGGTGGGAAATGGAAATTACGGTACGGTTTTTGGAAACCCTTTGCAATGCATTTAATACCATTTTTTCCGTCTCTGCATCAAGGTTTGCGGTAATCTCATCGAGGAGCAGAATTTCAGGCTCCGCTGCGGCTGCACGGGCAATCGAGAGGAGCTGCCACTGACCCTGTGAGAAGAGATCCTGTGTACAGATCGTATCATATTGGTCCGGAAGCGCCTCGATGGTCTTTGCAAGTCCGGTCAGCTCTGCTGCTTTTTTTACATCTGTATCCGAAATCTTTGCATCATACAAAGTAATCTGGTCTTTTACCGATCCCGGCACCATGTGGAACGATTGCTCCACATAGCCGAAAACCTTTCGTTTCTTTGCATCCGGCAGATCGACAGATGGAACGCCCCAAATCAGAACCTTTCCTTTCTGTGGCTCATATAAACCGAGCAGCAGTTTGAAAATGGTACTCTTTCCGGCACCTGTTCGTCCCGAAAGTGTTACCCGCTCGCCTTTTTTGATCTGCAGACTCACATCGTTTAAGATGACCTGGCTTTCGTCATATCCAAACGTCACATTTTTTAACTCAGCCGCCATGCCGTAATCTGTATTTGCAGTCAGCGCAGCCGGCTCTTTCTTCTCTTTCAGGCTGTAAAATTCATTGATTCTTTCCATACCGGCAAACGCAGACTGAATTGTCTGGATTTCCATACCAAGGCTTTCGACCGGAGTAAAGATCTGGGAAATATAGTTTATAACAGCAACGGCGGTTCCGGCGGACATGCCGAACAGCTTTAAAACGGTCGGATTTCCGGAGGCCGAAAGCAGCATGACAACAGCAACAACAATGGCATTTAAAATCAGGATTACCGGAGAATAGACGGCATCGTAAAAATTGGTCTTCTCCATTGCGCTGTAGCTGTCATCAATATAGTGCGCATACTGCTGCTCCATATACGTCTCTTTCTGCAGACAGTGGATGGTACGGATGTTGTGCAGCGTCTCCGGAACGTGACCCGAAGCACGGCTGACTGCACGGCGGTTGGCAATCTGGGATGCCAGCATGTTTTTCTGTACGTAACGGGTAAAGAGGAACAGGACCGGCAGAAGAACAATCAGAACAATCGTAAGTCCGCGGTTTGTCACCCAGATGGCAACAAGAATACTTAAAATCTTGCACGCATCGGCAAACATACTGATGATACCGGAGGTGAACAGATTTTCCACGGTATCGACATCACCGACGAATCTCGATACCAGGGCACCCGGCTCCTGGCGGTTCAGTTCATTGGCAGAAAGGCGTCCGAACTTTTCCATCAGACTGCTCCGGAGTGCATGCGTAATTCTCTGGCCGAATACCGTCAGAAGACTCTCCCTTGCGGATTCGAGAAAACCAGTCAGGGCGAGCAGTCCGAAATACAGCAGAATTCCGCCCGTCCAGAGGGTGTGATTCTTGGTGAGCCGGTCAATCAGCTGTACCAGAATAAGCGGCGGGAGCAGTGCGAAAATAACGGCACCGCAGACGGCTGCAAAAAGTCCGGCGGACAAAACACCGTGTTTTCGGACCGTCTCTTTGATGACCTGCAATACAGATTCTTTATTTTTCATCGTTACTGCCTCCCTTCGTCTGATCACGGCAGAGTTCTGCGTAGGACGGAACCTCTGCGAGGAGCTCCTCATGTGTGCCGACTTTCGTATGTCCCTCATCCATCCAGATCACCTGATCCATCTGATCGAACAGATAGAGACGATGAGAAATCAGAATGACAATGGAATCCCGTGCCAGCTCTTTTACGTTTGCAAAAATCTGTGCTTCCGTCTTTTTATCGAGTGCCGAGAATGGATCATCGAGAACCAGAACCGGCCGTTTGTGATACAACGTTCTCGCAAGGGCAAGGCGCTGCGCCTGGCCGCCTGAGAGACGGACACCGCTTATTCCGACCAGGGTATGAATGCCGTCCTCCATTGCTTTTGTCTCTTCTTCGAAGCAGACAATCCGAATCATTTCCTCCGCGCCCTGTTTTCCGCCGAGGCGGATATTGTCTTCCACACTTCCATGAAACAGCTCCGGATCGTGGCCGAGATAACCGATGATGCAGTTCCGGTCTGTTTTTTCCATTTTTCCAAGCTCTTTTCCGCCGAAAGTGATGCTTCCCTCATACGGTGATTCGCAGAGGAAGGTCTTTCCAAGCGTTGATTTTCCGCATGCAACCGGTCCCGTCACACCAATGATCTGGCCCGGAGCTGCTTCAAACGACAGATCATGGATGATCTCTTTTCCGTTCGGATAGGCAAAATGCAGACTGTCTCTTATACACATCTCCGAGCC
>ENA-OZDY01000750-OZDY01000750.1-human-gut-metagenome-genome-assembly--contig:-NODE-750-length-10453-cov-4.835834_pt1 | contig 10453 bp, 8 predicted proteins | sample MGYA00245063_ERZ653599 | MGnify/ENA primary metagenome ERZ653599 (study PRJEB26926, sample SAMN06165004) | human gut metagenome | biome: ENVO:00009003; feature: ENVO:2100002; material: ENVO:00002003... | reverse complement strand
CCCCTTTGTATCCCCCAAGAAGCGCAAGGGGCTGTTACACCGTCGCGGCATTACGATTCCCGCGCCTCTTTGGGCGCGCCAATCGTGCCGCTTCCTCGAAACCGGCTCGCTTCATCCGCCATCGGCGGCGCTTCGCCGATTTCCATGTGCGTGACAATTTACACTTCTCAGGCCGCAAGTGTGGAAAACGCCCGCCAATGGCGGGCGTTTTATGCGCGCAGCGGCCTGCAAGCCCCCAATTAAAACAAAGGAGCGGCAAAGCCGCTCCTTTGTTTTAAAGTTTCGTGATAACCGGTAAAACCATCGGGCTTCTCTTCGTCGCCTTAAAAAGATAGTTGCTCACCGCGCTGCGGATCGCGCCCTTGAGTTCGTTCAGGTCGCGCCCGCGCTTGCCGCGGTAGGCCTCCGCCGTGGACATCGTGAGGTTTCTGAGGTCCTGCAGCAGTTCCTCGGAATCCTTGACGTAGATAAAGCCGCGCGTGATGATCTCCGGCTCGGCCAGAAGGTCGCCGTTCTGCGCGGAGATCGGCAGCACGACGACGACCATGCCGTCTTCCGCCAGATGCTTGCGGTCGCGCAGCACGACCGCGCCGACGTCGCCGACGCCGTAGCCGTCGACAAACACCTCGCCCGCGGGCGCATAACCGGGCACACACTTCATCGAGCGCGCGCCGATCTCGACGGCATCGCCGTTGTCGCAAATCACAATATTCTTGCGGTCCATGCCCATCTGGAGAGCGAGATCCTTGTGCAGCTGGAGCATGCGCTGCTCGCCGTGCACGGGGATAAAATACTTGGGCTTTGTCAGCGCGTGGATGATCTTGAGCTCCTCCTGGCACGCATGGCCCGAAACGTGCAGCATGTCCGCGCGGTCGTAGATGACCTCAACGCCCTTGCGGAAGAGCTCGTTGATGACACGCGAGACGGTGTTCTCGTTGCCGGGGATGGCGCTCGCCGAGATAATGACGCGGTCGCCGGGGCCGACCTCGATCTGCTTGTGCTGGGAAAATGCCATGCGGTACAGGGCGGACATCTCCTCGCCCTGCGAGCCGGTGGTGACGATGACTTGCTTTTCCAGCGGCATCGACTTGATCTTGTTGATGTCGACCACGGTGTTTTTCGGCGGCTTCATGTAGCCGAGGTCCATGGCGACCTTTGTCACGTTTTCCATGCTGCGGCCCGTGACGGCGACCTTGCGCCCGCACTCCGCCGCGGCGTCCATGATCTGCTGAATGCGGTGGACGTTGGAGGCGAACGTCGTGACGATGATGCGCTGCTTGCAGCCCTGGAACAGGCGGTTGAAGGTCCGGCCCACCGTGCGCTCGCTCATCGTATAGCCTGGGCGCTCGACGTTCGTCGAATCCGCGAGCAGCGCCAAAACGCCCTGCTTGCCAAGCTCGCCGAAGCGGGCAAGGTCGATGACCTCGCCGTCGATGGGCGTCGAGTCGATCTTGAAGTCGCCCGTGTGGACAACGGTGCCAAGTCCTGTGTGGATGGCAAACGCGACAGAGTCCGCGATGGAGTGGTTCACGTGGATGAACTCCACGCTGAACTTGCCGGCCTTGACGGTCATGCCGCTTTCCACCGTGACGATCTTCGTCGATTTGAGAAGGCCGTGCTCTTCGAGCTTTAAGCGGATGAGGCCCGCGGTCAGGCGCGTGCAGTAGATGGGAATATTCACCTTTTTGAGGATGTAGGGCACGGCGCCGATGTGGTCCTCGTGCCCGTGGGTGATGAACATGCCGCGGATGCGGTTCTTGTGCTTGACAAGATAGCTCACGTCGGGGATGACGCAGTCGATGCCGTACATGTCGTCGCCGGGGAACGCCATGCCGCAGTCGACCACGATGATCTCGCCGCCGTATTCGTAAACGGTCATATTCTTGCCGATCTCATTGAGACCGCCGAGGGGGATGATTTTTAACTGTTCAGCCAATGCTGGATCAACTCCTTTTGATTCGTTTCACAATAGAATAACGATAGATTTGTTTTGATTTTGTCATGTGCGTCCGGGCCAAAAAGCGCAAAGCATTGGAGACGTCCGTACTCTCACTTCGCCCTGCTTCACGAAGCGATCGCACCTGCGGCGCCTTTTGGATCCCTATGGACTTTCTATGAGAACCGCGAAAATGCGGTCAAAACCCGTTGTCGCGGAGGCTCTTGCGCGTATTTTTCCAGCGCGGCCATCCGCTATTACGGGATAGTATAGCACGTTTTCCACCAAAAGTATACCACATTTTTTGTCGACGCCGAAAAATAAAATATTGATATTGTATCCGCCCGCCCCGCCGTGTTATAATGAAATGGATTATTCCCGCGGTTTGCCGCAGTAATGTCGATCATAACGGGAGGGCAGCTTCATTATGCGGAACAAAAAGATCAGCAAACTGGTAGACCCCAGCTTCCGGCTCTACTTTCTTGTCGGCTTTCTCTTTGCCGCCGTCACGGTGCGCGTGAGCATCCCGCTCGCGATCTGCGAGGCTGCGGCGATGGCGTTTCTCTGGTGGTACTTCCGCCACACGGCGCAGAAGCGCCGCGAGGGCATCCGCCAGTACATCGACGACGTGACCGACGACATGACCACCGCCGACAAGGCCTCGATGCTCTCGGCCCCGTTCGCGATGATGGTCTTCCGCCCCGACACGCAGGAGATCCTATGGAGCAATGACAGCTTCATGCAGCTCACTGGCGTGCGTGAGGATATCTTTGACAACCGCATCGACGATATTCTCCCCGATTTTCCGACACACTGGCTGCTCGAGGGTAAAAGCGAGTGCCCCGAAACGGTGGTGATGGGCGGGCGCCACTTCCGCGTGTTCGGCAATCTGAGCCATCCCTCCTCCCGCCGCGGCGGACAGAGCCTTCTTGCCACAACGTACTGGACGGACGTGACCGAGCAGGACTCGCTGCGCGAGGAGAACGAGAGCCGCCGCCCCATCGTCTCGGTCATCGTGATCGACAACTACGAAGAGCTGATGAAGGCTGGCAGCGAGGCGTCGCGCAGCGCCGTGCTCGCCGCCATCGACGAAAAGATCAGCACATGGCTCAAGGATTCGCACAGCCTGCTGCGCAAATTCGATCGTAACCGCTACGTGCTCGTCACGACCGAGCAGGAGTATCAAAAGCTGCTTGAGGGTAAATTCTCCGTGCTCGACGCGGTGCGAAGCGTCGTCACTGAGGACGGCGTCGCCGCAACGCTCTCGATCGGCGTGGGCAAGGACGTGGATGACTACGAAACGCTCTATCAGAACGCCATGCTCTCGATCGAAATGGCGCTCTCGCGCGGCGGCGACCAGGTCGTCGTGCGCAACCGCCTTGACTTTGAATTCTACGGCGGCAAGGCCAAGTCCCCCGAAAAGCGCACGAAGGTCAAATCCCGCGTGATGGCCAACGCCCTCGGCGAGCTCATTTCCGACGCAGGCCAGATCTTCGTCATGGGCCACGCGCACGCGGACATGGATGTGGTCGGCGCAGCGGCCGGCATCTGCTGCATCGCGCGCAAGCGCGGCAAAAAGGCGCAGATCGTCATCGACATGGAGGACAACGTCGCAAAGCCGCTGCTCAGTAAGCTTGCGGCTCTTCCGGAATACAAGGACGCCTTTATCTCCGGCAACGACGCGTTCATCTCCGCCCAGCCGGGCGCGCTGCTCGTCGTGGTGGACACGAACCGCCCCGACCTTGTCGAATCCGAGCAGCTGCTTGATGCGTGCAACCGCGTGGCGGTCATCGACCACCACAGAAGAGCCGCGAATTATATCGAATCCGCCGCGCTCAACTTCCACGAGCCCTACGCCTCGAGCGCGTCCGAGCTCGTGACGGAGCTTTTGCAATACCTCGCCGACCCGACCGATTTACTTCGCGCGGAGTCCGAGGCGCTGCTCGCGGGCATCGTGCTCGACACGAAGAACTTCACGATGCGCACCGGCGGGCGCACGTTTGAGGCCGCCGCGTTCCTGCGCCGCGCGGGCGCGGACACGTCGGACGTACAGCGACTCTTCCAGAGCGACCTTGCCGGCATGGTCGAGCGCTATGACATCATCCGTCACGCCGAGCTCGTGCACGGCGACATCGCCGTGGCCGCGGTTGAAAAGGAGATCGACCGCGTGACCGCCGCCAAGGCGGCCGACGAGCTTCTGACGCTCTCGGGCATTCACGCCTCGTTCGTGCTGTTCAAGAACGGCACGGGCGTGAACCTGTCCGCGCGCTCGCTTGGCGAGATCAACGTGCAGTTCATCATGGAAAAGCTCGGCGGCGGCGGCAATTCGACCACCGCGGGCGGCCAGGTAAACGACGCCACCGTGGACGAGGTGCGCGAGCGTCTGCTCGCCGCCATCGACGAATATATGGAAGAGTGACGCTCTTCCCCACAACGTAAATCACCCCACAAGGAGGAAACAGATATGAAAGTCATTTTAACGCAGGATGTGAGAGGTCAGGGCAAAAAGGGCCAGCTCATCGACGCAGCCGAGGGCTATGCAAGAAACTTCCTGCTGCCCCGCAAGCTCGCCGTGCTCGCCACGGCTGACGCCATCAACACCATGAACCTGAAGGAAAAGGCCCGCCGCGCCGAGGAGGCCGCGAACCGTCAGGCCGCCGTCGAAATGGGCGGCAAGCTCAAGAACGTGACCGTCAAGCTCACGGCCAAGGGCGGCAAGGAGGGCAAGCTCTTCGGTGCCATCACGAGCAAGGAAATTTCCGAGGGCCTTGCAAGCCAGTTCCAGCTCGACGTGCCCAAGCAGAAGATCGTGCTCGACGAGCCCATCAAGGCCTTCGGCACCTACGAGGTCAAGGCCAAGCTCGGCTACGAAGTGAGCGCCAGGTTCTCCGTCAGCGTGAGCGAGGAGTAAGGCGCAAGATTACGCAATTAAGGAGGTCTTCTCGTGGAAGATATCTTCTACCGGCAGATGCCTCATTCGCTCGAGGCCGAGCAGTCCGTGCTCGGCTCGATGCTCATCGACGCAAACTGCGTCAAGGACGTGATGGAGCAGCTCCGTCCCGATGATTTCTACTTAAAGCAAAACCGCGAGATCTTCGAGACGATCTACTCCATGTTCGTCTACTCCAAGCCCATCGACGGCGTGACCGTCGCAGGCGAGATGGAGAAAAACGGCACCTATGAGGAAAGCACGACGCGCCCGTACCTCGCCCAACTGATGGACGTGACGCCCACGAGCGCAAACGTGATGGAATACGTCGGCATCGTACGCGACAAGGCGCTGCTGCGCGCGCTCTATACCGTGGCGGGGGAAATTTCCACCATGGTGCAGGACGGCACAGGCGGAGCTGCCAGCGTGCTCGACGCGGCGGAGCAGAAAATTTACGCCGTGCGCCGCGGGCGCAGCGCGCAGAGCATGGCGAGCATCGGCGTTGTTTTGCAGGGCGTTCTCGACCATTTGAGCGAGCTGAGCGCTAACGGCGGCAAAACGCTGCCCGGCCTCCCCACGGGCTTTGGCGTACTGGACGACAAGATGAATGGCCTCAACAAATCGGACCTTGTGCTGCTGGCCGCGCGTCCCGGTATGGGTAAGACGAGTATGGCGCTGAACCTTGCGCTGAATGTCGCGCGCTCAAGCGGGCAAGCCGTGGCCGTGTTCTCGCTCGAAATGTCGCGCGAGCAGCTCGTGACGCGTATCTTATCGAATCAGGCGACGGTCGAGAACCAGCGTCTCGTGACGGGCAACCTGCGTGAGCAGGACTGGGTCAACATCGCAAACGCCGCATCTGTCCTCTCGGGGCTTGACATTCTCATTGACGACAATCCGCTGCTCACCGTTGCGGACATGAACGCCAAGTGCCGCCGTATCGACAATTTAGGTTTGGTGGTCATCGACTACTTGCAATTGATGGCGTCCTCCGGCACGAAGGGCTACAGCGGCGAGAGCCGCCAGCAGGTGGTCAGCGATATTTCCCGTATGCTCAAGATCATGGCAAAGGAGCTTCAGGTTCCCGTGCTGTGTCTTTCCCAGCTCTCGCGTGCGAACGAAAAGCGCGAGGATAAGCGCCCCATGCTCTCCGACCTTCGTGAATCTGGCGCTATCGAGCAGGACGCGGATATCGTCATGTTCCTGTACCGCGACGATTATTACAACGAGGACTCGGAAAAGCGCAACATCGCCGAGTGCATCATCGCCAAGAACCGCCACGGCGAAACCGGCAAGGTCGAGCTCGCCTGGTCGCCGCAGTATACGACGTTCTCGTCGCTCGACTACCGGCATGAAGAGGACTGAGCTGCCGCGCGCGGAAGCACTCTGCGCGCGCTATCTCGACAAGAACCGGCCCGTGCTCGCCGCCGTGTCCGGTGGCGCAGACTCGATGTGTTTACTGCATTTTCTGCGCGGGGAGGGGTATGACGTCTCCTGTGCGCACTTCAACCACCAGCTTCGTGGCGAAGAGGCTGCGCGTGACGAAGACTTCGTCCGCGCGTGGTGCGAAAAAGAGGACATTCCATTCTATCTGGGCACCGGTGACGTGCGTGCCCACGCGCGCGCAACCGGCAAATCGGAAGAGGAAGCTGCGCGCGACCTGCGCTACGCCTTTCTCCGTGAAACAGCGCAAATGCTCGGCGCCCAGATCGCGCTGGCACACCATGCGGACGACAACGCGGAAACGGTGCTCTTAAACTTCGTCCGCGGGACGGATCTGCGCGGCCTGTGTGGTATGCGGCCCAAGCAGGGCGACATTGTCCGCCCGTTTTTGGAGCAGACGCGAGAAGAGCTCGTCACCTATGCGCGCGCTCACAACATCCCGCATGTCGAGGATCACACGAACGCGGACCCGAACGCCGCCGCACGGAACTACCTGCGGCTTGAAATTCTGCCGCGGCTCAGGGAGCTCAATCCCCGCGCGCCTCAGCATATCGCCACAACGGCGCGTTCATTGACTGCGCTCGACGATGCGCTTGAGCAGGCGGCGGAAGCCGCACTTTCCCATGCAAAAGCGCAGGACGGCGGTATTTCGCTGTCGCTGGACTGCTTTCTTGCCGCCGATGAAGTCGTGCAGCCACGTATCCTGCTGCACTTGGCCGACGCGCTCGGCCTCGGGCGCAAGGACATCGGGCGCAAGCAGCTCGACGCGATCTGCGCCCTTGCACAGAGAGGCGGCAGCGCCGAGCGGCGCTATACGCTGCCGCAGAGCGCGACTGTCCGCATCGCGGACGGCGCGCTGACGATGGCGTTCTCCCCCGCCGCGCTGCCAAAGGCGGCGCTTGTGGAAAACGTTCCCCTCCCATGGGGCAATTTCGAGCTGACGCTGCTGCATAAGCCCGACGGCGAGGGCATTTCGCTCCGCGTGCCGGAAGACGGTGAGATCATCACCGTCGCCCCGTGCGACCTGAACGCGCGCTTAATGCTACAAGGCGCGAACGGCGCGCGCAGCGTCAAGCGGCTGTGCGTCGACCGAAAGCTCTCCCTCACCGAGCGCGACGCGCTCCCCGCCCTTTATGTGGGCGGCCGGCTTGCCGCCGTGTGGCGGCTGGGGACGGACGTTACTTTCCTGCCGAAAGGCGGGAACATGGCGTGCTTCGTGCGCGTCGTCCCCCGATAACGCCAATTTGTGCGACCTGCGGCGGAATGCCGCATCAGATACAACAAATACGAATAAAAAGAAAGTGGAGAAAAAAGCTATGGCTAAGAGCAATATGGATCAGGACATCCTGAAGGTACTGTATTCCGAGGAGCAGCTCAAAACGCGCGTGCAGGAGATGGGCGACGAGCTCTACGAGCGCCTCAAGGGCAAAAATCCCCTGTTTCTCGGCGTGCTGAAGGGCTCCTTCATCTTCATGGCCGACATCGTGCGCGCCTGCCAGCTCAAGAGCGACATTGAATTCATCGCCGTCTCGTCCTATCAGAACGCGACGACCTCGTCCGGCGTCGTGCAGATCACGCGCGATCTCCAGCAGGACATCACGGGCCGCGATATCGTCGTCATCGAGGACATTCTCGACTCCGGCAACACGCTCTACTTCCTCAAGAATTACTTTATGACCAAGGGCGCTTCCAGCGTGACCGTCGTGACGCTGCTCGACAAGCCCGCCCGCCGCACCAAGCCCATCGCCGCCGACCTCGCAGGCTTTGAAGTGCCCGACGAATTCGTCGTCGGCTACGGCCTCGACTACGCCCAGAAGTACCGCAATATGCCGTACATCGGCGTGCTCAAGCCCGAGGTTTATTCTGAAAATTGATCTTTCTGGCTCCTCAAAAAGCCTCGCAGAGTTTCGTGCCGCGCACGGCACGAAATCAATTCAAATCTGTTTTCTGCCGCGACATGTGCGTGGCAGAAAACACCTTGCGCGGAGTGTTGTGTCGAATTGTTCGCTTTCAGCGGACAACCGAGGCACAAAACGCAGCGAATCTTTCTCAAAAAAGAGGCCTTGCCTCTTTTTTTGAATCAGCAAGGAGGAACACCCATTGACTCAACAGACCAAGCGTCCCAATCTTTTGCCGTATCTGCTGGTGCTGCTGGTGCTCGTCGGCGTCTACGGCTTTATGAACAAGCCGGTGGAGGCCGAACCGTCGTATGCCGAGGTACGCGAGCTGTTCGAATCCGAGCAGGTCTCGGCCTTCACGGTGACGGACACCACGCTGCGCATGAAGCTGCGCGAGCCCATCGACGGCAAAACGGAGCTCAAAAAGGACCTTTTCAGCGTGACGCTCTTCTATGACGACTTAGGCGAGCTCATCGAGCAGCAGAAGGCCGACGGCATCATCGAGGACTACGACTTCACCGCCGACCACTCGATCAACTATGTCGCGATGTTCGCGCCTTATATTTTAGCGGTGCTCGGCATTTTCGCCATCTGGTACTTCCTCTCCGTCCGCTCCGCGGGCGGAGGCGGCGGCGACCGCATGGCAAAATTCGGCACGGCGTCGTTCAAGACCGGCGGAGACAACAAGCGCCCCACGACGTTCTCTGACGTCGCCGGTGCGGATGAGGAAAAAGAGGAATTGCAGGAGATCGTCGACTTTTTGAAAGCGCCGGGCAAGTTCATCGACCTCGGCGCGCGCATCCCCAAGGGCGTGCTGCTTGTCGGCCCTCCGGGCACGGGCAAGACGCTGCTGGCCCGCGCGGTCGCGGGCGAGGCAGGCGTGCAGTTTCTGTCGATCTCCGGCTCTGATTTTGTCGAAATGTATGTCGGCGTCGGCGCGAGCCGCGTGCGCGACCTCTTCGCCGAGGCGTCGAAGGTCGCCCCCTGCATCATCTTCATCGACGAGATCGACACCATCGGCAAATCCCGGGACAACCGCATGGGCGGCAACGACGAGCGGGAGCAGACCCTGAACCAGCTGCTGGCGGAGCTGGACGGCTTCGACCCGGGCAAGGGCATCATCGTCCTGGGGGCCACCAACCGCCCGGAGGTGCTGGACAAGGCGCTGCTGCGCCCCGGCCGTTTCCGGGGCCGGGTTTTGCGCCGCCCCGGCATGTCCCGCCGTGAAGGCCAGGCACCCGAGGATTGTCAGTAATAAGGTTCGCATGTATACGCTCGTTTCAAAAATTACTCCATACGGAAAACATAAGTGATCGTCCCGCCCTGCAGCGTGGCGCGGCTCTCCGTGAAGCGGGCCTTCAGCGCCGCGCTCTTCGCCGCCCCGACAAGCTCGGCGGCATCGGTCGTCGAGCCTTTCGGTTCGTAGGAAGCGCCCGTCACCTTGCCCTTGGCGTCCACCGTAACGCGGATGACGACTTTCCCGCTCTTCGAACCGGGATACGAAGGTTTGGGCAGGTTGCCCACAAGGCCGCGTCCCTGAAGCCCCTGGTCGAGCTGGTCGAGCCCGTCGGGGTTCAGCCCCGGGCCGTCGCCGCTCGCCTTGTCCTCGCCCTGAGGCGCGCGGGGGTTGCCCGCATTGTCGGGTTCGTCGGCCCCGCCCTTGTTCATCTTGAACAGCGCTTTGGGGTTGGGCGTCTGCGTCGTCTCGTCCTTGCCCGCCACCTGCGCGGTCTGTTCCACGGGGGCGGCCTTGTCATGCACGCGGGGCTCGGTAGCCGCCTTCACGGGCGGCTTGGGGCGCTCGGGGACAGGCGGTTCGGTGAAATCGACCAGGATCGTATCGCCGGGTTTGTCGTGGATCTTCCGGAAATCGAACGAGACCAATGCGAACGAAGCGGCGATCAGCAGCACATAGGCTGCCGCCGCGATCGCCGCCCACCTGCGGGGCGACTTGCCGTTCGGGTCGTAATAGTACATAGGCCTTTATTCCGGCGATGTCGCCGCAATGAGTTTATATCCGTTGTTCTTGGCGACGTTCATCACCTTGATGATCTCGTCCCATGCCACCGTCTTATCGGCATGCAGCGATACGGTGGGCTCCTTCTGCCCGTCGAGGCGCGATTTGAGCGCCCGTTCCACGCCCTCGACCGACCCCACGTCCTGCAATTCGACATAGTAGCGGTACTTGCCGTGCCCCGTATCCCTGTCTCTTATACACATCTCCGAGCCCACGAGACGGAGCTACATCTC
>ENA-OZDY01000745-OZDY01000745.1-human-gut-metagenome-genome-assembly--contig:-NODE-745-length-10471-cov-8.253072_pt1 | contig 10471 bp, 9 predicted proteins | sample MGYA00245063_ERZ653599 | MGnify/ENA primary metagenome ERZ653599 (study PRJEB26926, sample SAMN06165004) | human gut metagenome | biome: ENVO:00009003; feature: ENVO:2100002; material: ENVO:00002003... | reverse complement strand
AGATGTAGCTCCGTCTCGTGGGCTCGGAGATGTGTATAAGAGACAGATTTTAAAAAGGTTTCCTCGGCAAAAAACACATCATCGTAAACAGTGAGCAGTGAAAGCAGCCCCGAAATCGCCCACATAACGGGCGAGATATACAAAAACCAAAGGCTGCTCATTTGATATCGCGTTGTTTTAAACGAAATTCCGAGCGCAATAAAAAACGCCGCAGAAAACAGCGCAAATATCACCGTGCATATCATCGGAGTCAATCTGTTTGCCGCCGGGTGCTGCGTTGACGAAACATAGTCAAAGCACAAAACGCAGCGATAAACAAAATCATAAAACATTCCGGCGCCCGATAAAAGACAAAGGGCAAAAATGCTTTTTCCGCGCATTCGATTAACCGAAGAAAACGGCTTGCATTTAATAACGGAAAGCGCGAAGAACACCGCCGAGCCGGCAAGCAACGAATAAAACACCGCAACGCTTTCCGAAGCGGATTTTAACACATGCGCGGTTTCGTAATCCGTGTATTTAAAAACCTGCACACAGCGAAGCGCCAAGGCCGCAAATGCCGCTGCACAGCCAAGCCAAAAGCAAAAAGCGCCGCATACCGAAAAATTGCTTTTTTTCATTATCTTTTTTCTATCGGAGTATAAATTCTTCTTTTGGAAACGCTCTTATACGCCGGGCGGATAATGCGCTTGCTTGAAGTGAGCTCTTCAAGTCTGTGGGCACACCAGCCGGCTATTCTTGCGCTTGCAAAAAGCGGAGTATATAAATCCTCGGGAATACCGAGCACCTTGTAGCAAAGGCCGGAATACAAATCCACATTGGCGCAGATTTCCTTATCGTCGCCCTTAATTTCGTGCAAAAGCTCCGGAGTTACTTCTTCAATATTTTCAAGGGTTTTAAATTCCTTTTCAAAGCCGGAACGATAAGCAAGCTCCCTTGCGCTGTTTTTAAGAATAACCGCACGAGGATCTGAAATCGTATATACCGCGTGACCCATGCCGTAAATAAGACCGAGGCCGTCGCCGGCTTCCTTGTTCAAAATTTTAACAAGATAATCCTTAACCTGGGATTTATCCGTTGAATCGGCAACATTTGCAATAATTTCATTCATCATTGCAGAGGTTTTAAGGTTTGCACCGCCGTGGCGCGGGCCTTTAAGCGAGCCGACGCCCGCGGCAATCGCCGAATATGTATCCGTGCCGCTTGAGGTGAGCACTCTTGTGGCAAAGGTGGAATTGTTGCCGCCGCCGTGATCGGCATGAAGCATAAGCATAATATCAAGCAGCTTTGCCTCATCATCGGAATAAAGCTTATCGCTTCTTGTTTGCCTTAAAATATATTCGGCGGTGGAAAGCCCTCTTTTAATCGGATGCAAATACATGGATTTTCCGTAAAACGCCCTTCTTTTAACCTGATATGCCGTTGTCATTATGGTTGGGAACTGCGCCACGAGCTGAAGGCTTTGGCGCAAAACATTCTGCACGGAAATATCATCCGGATTTTCGTCATAAGAATAAAGCCCCAAAATGCTGCGCGCAATTTTGTTCATAATATCCTTTGAGGGATTTTTGATTATCATATCCTCGATAAAATCATCGGGCAGAAAGCGGCAAACATCGATAACCTCGCAAATCGAATCAAGCTGGTTTGCCGTTGGCAAATCGCCGAAAAGCAAAAGCCAAACAACCTCTTCAAAGCCGAAGCGGTTTTCTTTAACGCAATTGGAAACGATATCGTTTATATCATAGCCTCTGTAAGAAAGCTTACCGTCCTTGGCAACCTTTTCGCCGTCTAAAATATAATATCCTTCAACCGAGCAGATCCGAGTAAGGCCCGCCATAACTCCTGTGCCGTCCTCATTCCTGAGGCCGCGCTTAACATGATATCTTTCAAAATCACGGGGTTTAATTGAGTTATTTTTTTCAAGCTCGCCGCATAATCTTGAAATGGCATCCATTGATATGGGCGAAATGTATTTTGATGACATAGTTTATCAACCCTTAAGCTTAATATAAATTATAATTAAATCAAAAGCTATTATACTATATTTCGGCACTTGAAGTCAAGGCGGCGCGAAAAATAAAACAGTGCCGCGCAATCGGAAAGGACACGTGAAGCAACATGAAAAAAGCGGCGATAATTTTTGTGATTTTATTCGTTTTGACTCTTGCCGTGCCCGCGGCGGCCTCCGCCGCAAAAAGCAGCGGCGGAACAAACGAGCTTGTAACGATTTTTTCGGCGCAAATCGGCGAAGCCCGGGCTTAAGCAGTCAAAAATCGGCTGTTTAAAGCTGCTTTTTTAACTTTTGCCCGCTTTCGCAAATCATTTGCCGTTTGAATTTTCGTTCATCTTTTTAAGGCGACCCGAGCAATCGAAATCAAGCACGGCGTTTTTTAGATATTTTTCCCAATCATCGCTCATTTTTTCATAAGCGGCGGGGTCATACTTTGCCAAATTTTCGCCCACTCGCAGGCAATCGCTTCCGCTTTTCGTGCAGGCATAAAAAGCCTTTTCGCAGTCGCGCCGAACGGCGTTTTCAACCTCTTTGCCGATTTCAGCAAGCTCTGCATCCGAAAGCGACTCCTTTGTGCCGTTTTCAATTTCGTCTATCGAGAAAAACAGCTTAACGCCCACCTTAAAATGCACGGTTTCACCCTGCGCAAATGCCTTTGTTTTTGACGAAGCGCCGATTATTCGCACGCCGATATTGCCGTATTTTTCGCTTTCAAGCTCCATATAGCCCGATTTGACTTTATCCTTTAAAAAGAGCAGACCGACCGTTTCATCACCGGATAAAACGCCCGCGAGCCTGCTTTCCGAAAAAATCGCGATACCGCTCGTTCTGGAGCTTTCATCGCCGGCGGTGATTACAGGCAAGCAGATATCGGAGGTTTTATCCTTATAAAGATTGAGCATTTCGTTTACGCTAACATAAAGCGAAAACCCCGAATTTTGACCGTTTTTTAAAAGCTCGGCAACAGCCTGTGCGGGCACAAGTGCATCGTTTTGCCCGCAATCAAGCAGCTGAGCGGCGGTGCCGGATGAAATGCACACAGGCACATCGGGGCGCGAATTTTCACTTCGCATAAGATAATCAAAGCATGTTGCAAGATCATTTACCGCCACATCCATGCCGAAAACAAGCAGCTTATTTTGACCGAAAAACAAATCCTTGGACAGACTTTCCGCAGCTGCCGCCGCGGCAGAGGATATATTCCGCCCTGTGCCCGCGGTGTTAAGGGTAACATTTCCCGAAAGTGCGGCGGTGCCGTTTCCCGCTTTCGCAAGATTAAGCGTTTGCACCGTTACGCGTTTTCCCTGCTCGGCATTATCAATTCCGAGCCCCTCGGCAACGCTTAAATCCTTAAGATTTTTTCTTGCCGAGCAGCCGCAAAAGCAAAGGCAAACAACAAGCAACACTGCAATTACTTTAACGCCTCTCAAACCGATTCCCCCTTTTGTGAGTTAACGCATAGACTGCGGGTAAAAAAGCGCCGAAAACCGCAAACGGAATATAAACAAGCAGGCCGTTTGCCGCCGAGTAAAGGCGTGTGTATAAAATCAGCACCGTTGCCCCAAGCATCGCAAGGCCGCAGGCAACACACTTTTTGCGATTTTGCGTTTTGCCGAAGCAAAGCGCCGCGCAATAAAGAAAAACGGAGATTTTCAAAAACACGGCAAAAATCCAAAGCGCGGTAAAAACCGCTTCCGGCCTTTCGCCTGTGCCGAGGCGCGCAAGCTGAGAAAGCTCAAAAACGGGATAAGCCGAAACGGAAGCCATGTTGCCCAGAACACCGCAGGCCACAACGGCAATCAAGAGGCTCAGTAAACATGAGAGGACGATTGCAAAGCAAAACGGCTTGCCCGCCTTTCCGTTTACCCGCGGTCGCAAAACAAAAAGAAGCGGAATTTCGCTTGTGCTGCACAGGGAATACGCTGCATTTTTCAGCACCGCGGCACTGTCGTTTTGCATAAACGGAAAAAGATTTATTGATTCAAATTTGTTTGCCGAAGCCGCGGCAATTCCGAAAACACCGATAATCGTGAGCACAAAAACAAGCGCAGAAAAGCGCGAAATCGCCTCAAATCCGAGCGATGCGGCATAGGTGCAGGTGGCAATCATAAACGCACCAAGCAAAAAGGTGCTTGCCTCCTGATGCAGTTCGGCAGAGGAAAAAAGCGCAAATTTGCTTATTGAAAGCGCGCCTGAAAACAGATAAAACAATCCGTAAAGCCGTCGCAAAACCGCATTATCAACCACATTTTTACCGTTTTCAAGCATTTTTATCACCGCACACGATAAGCAAAGTGCAGCAACAGCAGCCGCAGCGATGCTGATTGCTATATCGGCGCTGTATTCGGTGCCGAGCACCGCCGAGCTTGCCGTGAAGCCCACCAAAAGTCTGCTTACAAACACAATAAAAAACAAACTCACGGGCGGGGCCGCTTCCCTTTTAAATTTATTTTTCGTCACTGATATCCGCACCTCGCAGGCTTTGAACGGTTATATTTCTTTTTGCCATTTTCCTCCAATTTTGGCGATAAAACACATCGCCTATGCTTTTTTTATTAAGCGGCGAAATCGGAGCGGAATAAGGCACACCGTAAGGATTTATGGCGGTTATATTCACGCACAGCACACACATTCCGAGCACAACGCCGTAAATGCCCGTGTAACCGCCGAGAATGATAAATCCGAGCCTCAGCACGGCAACGCTTTCATAAAGCGGATAAATCACATAAGACGATATTGCCGTAACCGCCACCACAACAAGCATGGGCGCACCGACAAGCCCCGCGTTTACGACCGCATCGCCGATAACAAGCGCACCGATTATGGACACGGCATGCCCTATGGCACGCGGAAGGCGCAGTCCCGCCTCGCGCATGATTTCATACAAAATCATTATCATAACCGCCTCCTGCATAAGGGAAAACGGCGTTGTAATTTCCGCTGCGGCAATCGTATACATAAGCGATGTTGGTAAAAGTTCCTGATGAAAAGTGCCCACGGCAACATAAAGCCCGGGAAGCACAACCGAAATAACAAACGAAAAATATTTAAGCAGGCGATTCATGCTTGCGTAAACGGGCCGATTGTCATAATCATCCACAGTGGAAAACGAATCGGTAAAAAGGCAGGGCACATAAACGGCAAACGGTGAACCGTCCACCAACACGGCAATGCGCCCCTCGTATAATTTTGAGCACAGAGTGTCGGGGCGTTCCGTGGTTCCGTAAGCCGAAAAAACAGAGCCGACATCGCTGCCCAAAAACGCGGCAAGCTCGGCATAATCGCAAACACGGTCTATATTTGCGGAATTTATGCGGTGCTCAACCTCGTGCACAAGCCTTTCGCTTGCAATGCCTTTTATATAACAAATCGCAACGGAGGTTTGCACCTGCCTGCCCACTTTTATTTGCTTCATTTTAAGAGCCGGGGTTTTTATGCGGCGGTGAAGAGTTGCCTTATTATCGTTTAAGGTTTCCGTAAAGCACTCTCGCGCGCCCTTGATGTTTGCCTCCGTTGCAGGATCGTCTATTCCCCTTTTTTCAAAGCCCTGTATTCCAAGCACAAGGCACTTTGAAACGCCGTCTATAAAAACGGCGGCAAAGCCCGAGGAAAGATAAAAATAAACATCTTCAAAATCCTCGGCATCGCTCATTTCAAGCGAATTTACCACACGCTGCTTAACGGTTTCGTAAAGCAAAACCGGGGTTTTGCATTTTTCTTTAAACGAAAGCAGCGGCGTCATTATCATCTGCGAAAGCTGAAGCGAGCTTATCATTCCGTCCAGCACACAAACTATGCATTTCCTGCCGCTCACCTCACATTCACGAATCAAAAAATCAGAGCAATCGGCATAATCGCGCCTAAGCTTATTTTTATTATCAGCGGCGGAGGAATAAATTTTTTCCAAACAATCACCTTTTAAAGCAAAAATATTTCTAAAATATTTTTTCAATAAAACGGCGGCTTATGCAAAAAATATAAAAAGCAAAAAACACACGAAAGGGTGCGCAGATAAAATGAGCATTGTTTTTATAAGAGCGGTAATCATTTATATAACCGTTATAATATCCCTGCGAATAATGGGCAAACGGCAGATCGGCGAGCTTACGCCGCACGAGCTTGTGATAACCATTCTTGTTTCGCAAGTGGCGATAATTCCGCTGCAGGATAACGGAATGCCGCTTGCAAACATGGTGGTGCCGATTTTAATATTCGTTTCGCTTGAAATTCTTGTTTCCGCAATATCGATGAAAAGCCTTACCTTTCGCAATCTTGTTCAGGGCAAGCCGATATTCGTTATCAGAAACGGCAAGCTTGACGAAAAGCAGATGAGGCGCCTGCGCCTTACGATAGACGATTTAACGGACGCCGTGCGGGAAAAGGGATTTTTTGATTTATCTTCGGTTCAGGACGCGGTTATAGAAACAAACGGCACGATTTCCGTGCTTCAAAAAGCGGAAGAAAGCCCCGTAACACCGAAGCAGCTCTCCCTTTCGGTTGACGAAAATTCCACTCCCGTGCCTGCGGTTACGGACGGAAAACCCACGCCCGAATATTTCGGCGAAAACAAAATCAAGCTCAGCGAAATCGAATTGCTTATTAAAGAGAGCGGCAGTGAAATGCACAAAATAATGCTGCTTACAGTCGATTCCGCGGGCAACATTTTTATGATTCCCAAGGAGGCAAAAAAGTGAAAAGACTTTGGTTTTCCGCGATATTCATGCTTGCCGCACTTTCGCTCTGCTTCGGCGAGCAAATTTATATAAGCAGAGACTGCCGTGAAATGATCACCGCCATAAGTGAGGCGGAGGAATGTGAAAGCACGCCCGAAAAGCTTAAATACTGCGCCGAAATTTATGATATGTGGAGCGATTACCACAAAAAAGCCTCTTATGTTACGGATCATTCCGTGCTGCAAAGCGCGGATGTTTCCATGGGCACGCTTAAAAGTCTGCCGCCCGATTCAAGCGCAGAAAGCATAAATGAGCTTTTGGCGCAGGCAAAAAGCGAAACGCAGCAAATTTATGATAATTCCCGAATAAGCCTTTCAAATATTTTATAACAGAAAAAAGCGGCCGCTTTCAAAAGAAAGCAGTCGCTTTTTTTAAACAGCCGAAAATTATTTCACCTGCTTGGCGCAAGCATTATGCGCCTAATATTTTTTTATCAAGATTTCTTTTTATGATAACATAATAAAGCAAAGTTCCGAGCACAGCCATAACGCCTATCTCCCCTGCGGCAACAAGGCCGCCCTGAAGCAGGAAATCGCCGAATTTAAACGAACCGCTTATCATGAAGGTTTCGATTTCCCAGCCGATAACAATGCCGTTCCAAACAGCCGGCATAAGCATTGAAGCTGCGGGATAAGACTTAATTTTCACATTGCGCAGCAGATACATGCAAACGGATGAACCCAGCGTGGCAAGCGAGCCGAATATCAAATCGAGCGGCAGACCCGAACCGATATTGTAAATATTCGAGAGCATGCAACCGAGAGTTAAGCCCGGAATTGCGGCGGGGGTAAACAGCGCAAACACATTAAGCGCCTCGGAAACGCGAAACTGCACGGCGGCCGAGGTGGTGCCCGGCAAAAGCAGATTCTGCGCATAAGTAAGCGCCGCATACATTGCCGCTATAACTGCGGTTTGCACAATGAACAATACCTTTTTGTTTTTCATGATTCAATTTTCTCCTTAGTTTTGTTTTTAGAAGCCTGTGGGATGCAGACTGGTCAGGATTTTGCGAACTGACGATTTGTATTATAAATGATAATTAACCTAAAATCAATAAAAAACTTGAATAAATTATGCCTCTTTGATACAATGAATTTATAAATACAAAATTTGCATTTTATGCAATGTTTTATTTTAAGGGGAATTTCTATGGAAAGAATGTCTTTGGCAGGCAAATGGATTTTGCACATGGACAAACAGGATCGTGATTACGAGGCGGATGTGCCCTGCTCCGATTACGGCACATTGCTGAAAAACGGCGCAATTGATGATCCTTTTTACAAAACGAACGAACACAAATGCCTTTTTATCGCCGAAACGGGCAAAAGCTTTAAGCGCAGCTTTAAAATTTCGCAAGAGCAGCTCGAATACAGAAAAGCGCTTTTGCGCTGCCAAATGCTTGACACACTGGCGCAAATTTATATAAACGGCCAAATGGCGGATATTTCAAGCAATGCATATGTTTGCAGCGAAACAAATATCACGGATTATTTACACGAGGGCGAAAACACAATTGAAATTCATTTTCTTTCGCCGATAGAATATGTTAAATCAAAGCAATCGGAAGCGCCGCTGCCGCCGAACGCAAACGGCATAGACGGCGTGCCCTATATCCGCAAGCCCGCCTGCCATTTCGGCTGGGATTGGGGCATAAACATGCCCGTTTCAGGCATATTCGGCAACATAGAAATTCTGTTTTACAACAACGAAATCCGCGATTTTTGGGTGCGCCAGGAGCATTCGGAAAACGGCGAAGTCAAATTATATATCAAAGCAAACAAGGCGCTTGACAGCAGCGGCCAAATAATAACCCCGAGCGGTGAAAGCATTGCTTTCGGAATAGAAAAAGGCAATGCCTGCGTAACAATTAAAAATCCGGAGCTTTGGCAAACGCGTGAGCTTTCCGGCAAGGAAAAGCAGCCGCTTTACACGGTTTGCGTGGCAGGGATAAAAAAAAGAATAGGTCTGCGCACAATAGTGCTTGACAGAAGCGAGGATGAGTACGGCTCAAACTTCCGCTTTATTTTAAACGGCGTGCCGATTTTCGCAAAGGGCGCAAATGTTATCCCGCCGGACGCCATGGCAGACAGAATCGGCAAAAAAACGGCAGAGAAAATCGTTTCTGACGCCGTTCATGCCAATTTCAATATGCTGAGAATTTGGGGCGGCGGCTACTACGGCTCGGACGAGCTTTACGACCTTTGCGACGAATACGGAATTTTGGTTTGGCAGGATTTCATGTTTGCCTGCCTTATGTATCCGTTTTACGATGAAGTGTTTCTCAAAAATGTGCTCGACGAGGTTAAATACAATGTTCGCAGAATATCGAGCCATCCGTCGCTTGCACTTTGGTGCGGCAACAACGAGATCGAATTTATGTTTCAACATCTGCCGTCAACGCTTAAAATCGTTAAATGGTATAAAGAATTTTTCTACGAAATTCTGCCCGGCGAGCTGAGAAGATACGATAAAGACACACCTTACATAGAAACCTCGCCGATAGGAAGCGGCTTCAGAAAAGACATAACAGCAGATAAATGCGGCGACACGCATATGTGGCATGTTTGGCACGGAAGCAAGGATTTAAGCTATTACGGCAAGCGCTACACAAGATTTTGCAGTGAATACGGGATGGAATCCTTCCCGAGCGAGGATTGCATTTTGCAATTTGCAACGCAAAAAGATATGCAGCTTAAATCCGATGTTATGCAAAGCCACCAGAAATGCGCAAGCGGCAACGACAAAATGCTGTTTTACCTTTATGAAAAATTCAACAAACCCGCGAAATTTGCGGATTTGATTTACTTAACCGGGCTTACCCAAGCGGAATGTGTGGCAAACGGAGCCGAGCATTGGCGCAGAAACAAGGGGCGCTGCAACGGCGCGCTTTGGTGGCAGATGAACGATTGTTGGGGCGCTCCGAGTTGGTCCTCGGTTGACTATTTCGGCAAATGGAAGCCGCTTATGTATGCGGGCAAAAGGATTTTTGCCCCGATAACGATTTCACTCAGGCAAGCGGACGGAGGCATTGAGCTTTATGTGCTTAACGGCACGCAAAAGAACGAGGAATACACCGCCGTTATAACCTTTAAGGATTTCACCGGCAAAGAGCTGCGAAGCAAATCACTGCTTATCAAATCCCACGCGGGCGAATCGCAAAAGGCGTTTTACATTTCTGCGGGCGGTCTGAAAAAAGCCTCCTGCTTTGCGCAGGCAGAGCTTCTCAAGGGCGGAAAAACCGTGCTCAGCCGCACGGCGGTGCTGTTGCCCGAACGCAAGCTCAAATTACAGCACGCAAAGATAACGCTTTATTTAAGCGGAAATGAAATGACCCTTGAAAGCAACACCTTTGCAAGATCCGTTTTTGTGGATATCAAGGGCGAAAGCGCTCCGCTTTCAGACAACTGCTTTGACCTTGTGCCCGGGGAAAAGAAAACAATCCGCCTTGAAAAAGATTGCAAAATAGACCCCAAATCCATCAGCGTAAAATGCGTTAACAACATCACTTACGCAGGCGGCGATGCCGAAAGAATAAGATTTCGCATGGCGTTTTCCGCACAGCCGATGAACATTGCAAATAAGATTTATTATTCCATAAGCTGATTTTATGCGGCAAGTGTTTCAAAACACAGGATTTTAATCTTTTAATCGAATGCATGCGGCGGTATTTAAGTCAAGACCTCCGGCTAAGCCGGAGGCTTGAGTAAGCCCTAAAAGGGCTTTT
>ENA-OZDY01000735-OZDY01000735.1-human-gut-metagenome-genome-assembly--contig:-NODE-735-length-10547-cov-4.258959_pt1 | contig 10547 bp, 10 predicted proteins | sample MGYA00245063_ERZ653599 | MGnify/ENA primary metagenome ERZ653599 (study PRJEB26926, sample SAMN06165004) | human gut metagenome | biome: ENVO:00009003; feature: ENVO:2100002; material: ENVO:00002003... | reverse complement strand
CAGCGTACAGGCGCAGGAAACAAAGAGCGAAACAAGCAAAAATAAGTCGCTGGCGGAAAAGCTCTGGCAATTTCTGTCGGCAAAGTAAAGGAGGGATCGACCTGGCCGAAGCAAGAATTCAAAAGCTCATCGCCGAATCGGGGCTCTGCTCCCGTCGCACCGCCGAGCAGTGTATCACCGCGGGACGCGTGCACGTGAACGGCAAGACTGCGCTTCTCGGGCAGAAGGCCGACCCCGAAGTCGACGAAATTACCGTCGACGGCAGGCCGCTCACACAGGAGGGGCAGAAGCGCTACCTGATGCTCAACAAGCCGCGCGGCTATGTCTGCACGCTCTCTGACGAAAAAGGGCGAAAGACCGTCGCCGAGCTCGTCAGAGACTGCGGCGCGCGCGTCTATCCCGTCGGGCGGCTCGACCTCGACTCCGAGGGACTGCTGCTTTTGACGAACGACGGCGAATGGATGCAGCATCTTCTGCACCCGCGCTACGAGGTCAACAAGATCTACGAGGTCAGCATCGCGGGCGAGGTCAGGGGAGCGGCAGAAGCGCTCGCTTCCATGACACAGCTCGACGGCGAGCCCATCCGGCCCGCGCAGGTGCGCGTGCTGCGGCAGGGGAGGGACACCGCCGTTCTCTCCATCACCATCCATGAAGGAAAAAACCGGCAGATCCGGCGCATGTGCGCCGCCGCCGGATTACACGTCAAGCGCCTAAAGCGCGTGCAGGAGCACGCGCTCAAACTCGGGGCTCTTCCCGTCGGCGTGTGGCGCGATCTAACGGAGCAAGAGCTCCATGCAACAAAATCAAAGTAACAGAGGACGATTTTATGACGAAGAATATCTTACATAATATCGAAAAGAACATGAGCAGCTTTTCCAAGGGGCAGAAGCTCATCGCCCGCTTCATTCTGGAAAACTACGATAAGGCCGCGTTTATGACGGCCAGCAAGCTCGGCAAGACCGTGCAGGTCAGCGAGTCGACCGTCGTGCGCTTTGCCACCCAGCTCGGCTACGAGGGGTATCCGAGCATGCAGCGTGCATTGCAGGAGATGATCCGCGGCAAGCTCACGAGCATCCAGCGCATTCAGGCGTCGGACGGCGAGCTCGCAGGGTCCGATCTGATGACGAACGTCCTGCAGCGCGACATGGAGAAGATCCGCATGGCCATCGACCAGACCGACGGCGTGGAATTTGAGCGCGTGGTCGACACGATCATCGGCGCGCGCCGCATCTACATCGTGGGCTTCCGTTCGTCCTCGTTTCTGGCAGGGTACTTAAACTTCTACTTCCGCCTGATCTTCGACAACGTCACTCTGGTCAACGGCGGCGCGGCCGGCTCGTTCGACCAGCTCTTCCGCGTCTCCAAAGGCGATGTGGTCATCGGTATCTGCTTCCCGCGCTACAGTGAGCTTGCGCTCAAGACCATCCAGTTTGCGCGCGACCGCGGCGCGACGATCGTCGGCGTGACGGACAGCGAGATGTCGCCCATCAACCAGATGTCCAGCAATTCGCTGCTCGTGCGCAGCGAGATGATCTCGTTCGTCGACTCGCTGGCGGCGCCCATGAGCATGCTCAACGCACTCATTCTGGCCGTGGCCAACAAGAAGGGCGCAGACATCTCCGCGACGTTCTCCGAACTCGAGCACATCTGGGAGCGCTTCGACATTTTCGGCAAGATCGAAGATGAATAAGGCGATCGTTGTCATCGGCGGCGGCGCGGGCGGCATGATGGCCGCGATCTGCGCCGCGCGCAAGGGTGCGCACGTGACGCTGCTCGATCCAAACGAGCGCCTCGGCAAAAAGGTGAACATCACCGGCAAGGGCCGCTGCAACGTGACGAACGACAGCACCTGCGAAGAACTGCTCGCCCACGTGCCGCAGAACCCGCGGTTTTTATACTCCGTGTTTTCCCGCTTCGACGGGCACGACGCCATCGATTTTTTCGAGGGGCTCGGTGTGCCGCTCAAGGTCGAGCGCGGCAAGCGCGTGTTTCCCGTGTCCGACCGGTCATTCGACATCACAGCGGCGCTTGAGCGCGAGCTCAAGCGTCTGCACGTCAAGCTCGTGCGCGACCGCGCGCTCGGTATTTCGGTCGAAGACGGCCATGTCGCCGCCGTCAAGAGCGAAAAAGGGGACTACACCGCCTCCGCCGTCATTCTGGCGACGGGCGGGCTGTCCTATCCCGCGACGGGCTCGACGGGCGACGGCTTCCGCATGGCGGAAGCGCTCGGCCACACAGTCACGCCGCTGCGCGGCTCACTCGTGCCGCTCGAGGCACGCGAATGCGCGGTGCTGCAAGGGCTGAGCCTGCGCAACGTTGCGCTGACGGTATACGAAAACAACAAAAAGATCCACTCGGATTTCGGCGAAATGCTGTTCACGCACTTCGGCGTGAGCGGGCCGCTCATCCTGTCGGCCAGCGCGCACATGCGGCATTTCGACAAAAAGCAGTACCGACTGGAGATCGACCTCAAGCCCGCGCTCGACGAGCAAATGCTCGACAAGCGCCTGCTGTCGGATTTTGAAAAGCACGCAAACAGCGACTACTGCAACGTGCTCGGCGCGCTTCTGCCGCAGAAGATGATCGACGAGTTCATCGACCGCTCGGGCATCCCGCCGCACGAAAAGGTGCACGACATCACGCGCGCCCAGCGCGAGACCATCCGCACGCTCTTAAAGCACTGGACGGTCAATGTCAGCGCGCCGATGCCGGTCGAAAACGCGATCATCACCTCCGGCGGCGTCAAGGTGGGGGAGATCGATCCGAAGACCATGGCGTCGAAAAAGATCGGCGGCCTGTACTTTGCCGGCGAGATCATCGACGTAGACGCCTACACGGGCGGCTACAATCTGCAAATCGCCTGGGCGACCGGCAAGGCCGCGGGCGAGGCTGCCGCGGACGCACTGCTGACGCAGTAAGCACATATTTATTGTAAGAGGGAAGAATCAAACAGATGAAAAAGCATTTTTCCATTGCCATTGACGGCCCCGGCGGCGCGGGCAAGAGTACGCTCGCCAAGGCCGTCGCCAAGAAATTGAACATTCTGCATGTCGACACGGGCGCGATCTACCGCACCATCGGCTACGCGGCGTTTTCCCGCGGACTGGATGCAAAGGACGAATCCCAGATCGCGCCGCTGCTGAAAGAAATTCAGATCGACATGGCATTTGACGAGAATAGCGGACAGAAAATGCTGCTTGACGGCAAGGACGTCAGCACCGAAATTCGCCTGCCGGAAATTTCGATGTACGCCTCGAACGTCTCGGCGCTGCCGTGCGTGCGCGCGTACTTACTTGAGATGCAGCGCGACATCGCGCGCAAGAGAAGCGTCATCATGGACGGGCGCGACATCGGCACAGTCGTTCTGCCGGATGCCGACCTCAAAATTTACCTGACGGCTTCGGCCGAGGAGCGCGCGCGCCGCCGCTGCCTCGAGCTCTCTGAGCGCGGCACGCCCAAGGCGTATGAAGAGGTACTGCGCGAGATCAACGAGCGCGACTATCAGGACATGCACCGCGATATCGCCCCGCTGCGCGAGGCGGCGGACGCCGTGCACTTCGACACGTCGAAGCTCAGCTTTGAAGAGAGCGAGCAGGCGCTGCTGAGCCTCATTCAGGAGAAATTGAAATGATGCACCGTATCTTTTTTGCGTTTATCTGGATCATCGGTCGGGTGCTGCTGTGGATCTACCGCGTGGACGTCAAGGGGCTTGAAAATCTTCCGAAGCACAGTGTCCTGCTGTGCCCGAACCATTCAACGGACTTAGACCCCGTGCTCATCGGCCTGTGCCTGCCGCTCGACTACCATCTGCACTTTATGGCCAAGGCCGAGCTCTTCGACAACCGCGCGCTCGCGTGGCTCATCCGCACGCTCGGCGCATTTCCCGTCCAGCGCGACGGCAAGGATATCCAGTCCATCAAGACCGCGATGCAGGTGCTCCACAAGGGTGAGAATCTTCTGATCTTCCCCGAGGGGACGACGATCCGGGGCGGCGTCGGCTATCACGACGGACTCCCCGCGCACGCGCACGCGGGCATCGCGATGATCGGCGTGCGCACGGGTGCGACGCTCGTGCCGGTGTTCTGCGACGGGCAGAAAAAGCCCTTCCATAAAACGCGCATCATCTTCGGCGAGCCGTATGTGCCTGAGGTCACGGGCCGCCGCGGCACGTCCGAAGAATTGCAGGCCATCGCCGACGAAATGCTGCGTCAGGCCTACGCGCTCGGCGGCCAGCAGGTGGGAGGCGCGCCGCTGTGAAGGTCATCTTAGCTGAGACCGCGGGCTTCTGCTATGGCGTGGAGCGCGCAGTCAACCTTGCGCGCGAAACGGCAAAAGCGCGCGGCGGCGCGATGCTCGGCAGCATCGTGCACAACGCGGGCGTCGTGCGCGAGATCGAAGACCTTGGCATGCGCCTCATCACGTCGCCCGACCAGGCAAAGGCGGGGGAGACCGTGCTCATCCGCGCTCACGGCGAGTCGAGAGCAACGCTTGATGCGCTGCGAGAGCGCGGGGCAGAGGTCGTGAGCGCCGTGTGCCCGCATGTCGAGCGCATCCGAAAGCTTGCACAGGAGGCAGAGCACGAGGGACGCCGCGTCATCCTGATCGGTGAGCGCCATCATCCCGAAGTGCAGGGCATCGCAGGATGGTGCAGCGACCCGCTGATTTTTGAAAATGTGCAGGAAGCGCAAAAATACTTGCAGGAACACCCCGATTTTGCCCATTTATCCAGTATCATGCTGGCGCAAACGACCTGCATTCGTGCGCTTTGGGAAAGTTGCGTGAAATTTCTAAAAAAACAGTGTACAAATCTGAAAATCAATGATACAATATGCAATGCTACGCAGAAACGTCAAACTGAGGCAGCAGAACTTTCCGCCAAGGTAGACGCGATGGTGGTTGTGGGCGACCGAAGAAGCGCCAACACAAGGCATTTGACCGAGATTTGCAGAGAGAACTGCGGAAAAGTCCTCCAGATCGAATCCGCAGACGAGCTCTCACCGGAATTCTTTTCCGGATGCCGTGTGGCGGGACTGACAGCCGGCGCATCTACTCCTGCGAGTATCATTATGGAGGTATTAACAACAATGACGGAAGAAAACATCAACACCACTGCCCCTGAAACCAGCGAATCCTTTGAAGAACTGCTTGAAAAATCTTTCAAGACTCTAAATACAGGAGATAAGGTGACCGGTATCGTGACCGCCATCGGCACGACCGAGATCCAGGTCGACGTCGGCTGCAAGCAGGCAGGCTATATTCCTGTTTCTGAGCTGAGCAGCGACCCCGACGTCAAGCCCGAGGACGTCGTCAAGGTCGGCGACGAGATCGAGGCTTACGTTGTCCGCGTCAACGACGTGGAAGGCTACGCCACCCTCTCCAAGAAGCGTCTCGACGCTGTCAAGCTCTGGGAAGACATTGAGACCGCCGTTGAGGACAAGACCGTTCTCGAAGGCACCGTGACCGAAGTGAACAAGGGCGGCATCGTCGTTTCTGTCAAGGGCGTGCGCGTGTTCGTGCCCGCTTCTCAGAGCGGCATGCCCAAGGACTCCGACCTTGGCCAGATGGTCAAGCAGAAGGTCAAGCTCCGCGTGACCGAGGTCAACCGTGCCCGCCGCCGCGTCGTCGGCTCCATCAAGTCCGTGCTGAACGAGGAGCGTCAGGCTGCTCAGGCCGCCATCTGGGAAGGCATCGAGGTCGGCAAGCACTATGACGGCGTTGTCAAGTCCATGACCTCTTACGGCGTGTTCGTCGACATCGGCGGCGTGGACGGCATGGTTCACATCTCCGAGCTGAGCTGGAGCCGCATCAAGAACCCCGCCGAGGTCGTCTCCATCGGCGATCACCTCGACGTGTATGTCATCTCCTTCGACCCCGAGAAGCGCAAGATTTCCCTCGGCGTCAAGGATCGCACCCAGAACCCCTGGGACGTGTTCATGAACACCTACAAGGTCGGTGACGTTGCCAACGTCCGCATCGTCAAGCTGATGACCTTCGGCGCGTTCGCTGAGGTCGTTCCCGGCGTGGACGGCCTGATCCATATCTCCCAGATCGCTGACCGCCGCATCGACAAGCCCTCCGACGTCCTGTCCGAAGGCCAGATGGTCGACGCGAAGATCACCGCCATCGACGAGGAGAAGAAGAAGATCTCCCTCAGCATCCGCGCGCTGCTCAGCGGCGAGGAAGAGGCTCCTGTCGAGGAGTAATTTTCCCGAACTGAAAAGAGACAGGCTCCGGCCTGTCTCTTTTTTACGTTCTTTTTTACGCTGACACGTAAGAAAGACTTTGCAAACGGCGATCGGTATGCTATAATTGTTAAAGTTTCGACATAGTTCCGAAATGATAATCAAATTCACATACATACAGGAGGAATTATCCATGGATTACGCAGCGCTTTATCAGAAGAAGCTGACCTCTGCCGCGGAAGCCGTCAAGGTCGTCAAGAGCGGCGACTGGGTCGACTACGGCTGGTGCACCAACCATCCCTACACGCTCGACAAGGCTCTGGCCGCACGCCAGAATGAGCTCAAGGACGTCAAGGTCCGCGGCGGCGTGACGATGTGGATGCCCGAGATCTGCAAGGCTGAGGACGCCGGTGAGCACTTCACCTGGAACTCCTGGCATTGCAGCGGCATCGACCGCAAGATTATCTCCAAGGGCATGGGCTATTTCATTCCCATGCGCTACAGCGAGCTGCCGCGCTTCTACCGCGACGGCAACGCCACAGTCGATGTTGCGATGATCCAGGTCACGCCGATGGATAAGCATGGCAACTTCAGCTACGCGCTCGCGTGCTCTCACTTAGCCGACATGCTGGATGCCGCCAAGACTGTCATCGTCGAGGTCAACGAGAACCTGCCGTGGGTTTACGGCCTCACCGGCTGCGAGATCAATATCAAGGACGTCGACATGGTTGTGGAAGGGGAGAATCCTCCCGTTGCGCAGCTCGGCGCGGGCGGTGCCCCCACCGAGGTCGACACTGCGGTCGCCAACCTTGTCGTGCCTGAGATTCCGAATGGCGCGTGCCTCCAGCTCGGCATCGGCGGCATGCCCAACACCATCGGCTCGATGATCGCGCAGTCTGACCTCAAGGACCTGTCCGTTCACACCGAAATGTATGTCGACGGCTTTGTCGACATGGCCCTCGCCGGCAAGATCACCGGCAAGCAAAAGCAGCTCGACAAGGGCCGTCAGGTCTTTGCCTTCGCCGCCGGCACGCAGAAGCTCTATGACTACATGGATCGCAATCCCGAGGTCATGGGTGCGCCGGTCGACTATACGAACGACGTGTTTGTCATCTCCCAGATCGACAACTTCATCTCCATCAACAACGCCATCGACTGCGATCTGTTCGGTCAGGTGAATGCCGAGTCCGCCGGCATCAAGCACATCTCCGGCACGGGCGGCCAACTCGACTTTGCGATGGGCGCGTACCTCTCCAAGGGCGGCAAGAGCTTCATCTGCATGTCCTCGACCGTCACGGGCAAGGACGGCACGGTCAAGAGCCGCATCGTTCCCACGCTGACGCCCGGCTCCATCTGCACCGACCCGCGCTCCTGCACGCACTACATCGTCACCGAGTATGGCATGGTCAACCTCAAGGGCCTTTCGACCTGGCAGCGTGCCGAGGCGCTCATCGGCATCGCGCATCCCGACTTCCGCGAGCAGCTCATCGCCGACGCGGAGAAGATGCACATCTGGCGCCGCAGCAATAAGTAAGCAAAAATCGTTCTTCCGTCACGTGGGCTTTCCTGAAAAGGGGAGCCCACATTTTTTCGAAAATCCACCTCGTTTCCATTTTTATGCGATATTTCATCAAAAGTCGCTTGAAAATGATGGCAAAGTACGTTATACTATGTATGGAGAATTGTTTCCTCTTGTGTGTTTGTGTTGTTTTTCTTTTCCATCGCACGGAAAACCGGGGCGAATGCCGGATTGGCATTCTGCCTGAAGGGAGGTGGGCATAGAATGTTTCAAGTGGGAGATAAGGTCGTGCACCCGATGCACGGCGCCGGTGTGATCGACAGCATTGTCCGCGAAAAGATCAGCGGCAAAGCAATGGATTTTTACGTCTTCAAAATGCCCATTTCCGGGCTAACGCTCAAGATCCCGACCGAGAATTCCACGGCCATCGGCATCCGCGCCATCAAGACGAGAAGCGAGATCGAAGAGGTCATCGCGCGCATTCCCAAGCTCGGCGTCGACATGACGGCGAACTGGAACCACCGCTACCGCGAGAATATGGATCGCCTGAAAAGCGGCAATCTCGACGAGGTCAGCGCCGTCATCAAGGCGCTGATGCATCGCGACAGCACGCGCGGACTATCCAACGGTGAGCGCAAGATGCTGCACATTGCCAAGCAGATCCTCGTATCAGAGATCGTCCTGGCAGAAGACGTGGAGTATCCCGAGGCTGAGGGGCGCGTCAACGCCGCGATGCTGTTAAAGGAGAGCGATTGAGTCCATGAGCCTGCTGCAAAAGATGTTCGGCAAGCGCCAAAACCGCACTCACCCGTACTGCGCCGCGCTGATTGCGGCCGCCGGAAGCTCCACGCGCTACGGCGGGGAGAACAAGCTGTTGCAACCCCTTGACGGCATCCCCGTCCTTGTGTGCACACTGCTCACGATCGACCGCGTGGAGGGCATCGACGAGATCGTCATCGCTGCGCGGGAGGACGAGCTGCTGCCTTATGCTGAGCTCTGCAAGACCTTTGGCCTCAGAAAACCCGTAAAGGTCATCGTCGGCGGCGCAACGCGGACAGAGTCCGTGCTGCGCGCGGCGCTCGAGGCCTCGCCCGAGACGGAATTTTTCGCCGTGCAGGACGGTGCGCGTCCGCTCGTCACCGTCGAGCTCATCGACGAAGTGCTCGACGCGGCAAGAGTTTATCTCGCCGCCGCGCCCGCCGTTCCGGTTCGCGACACCATCAAGGTCGCGCACGACGGCATCGTCGAGCGCACGCCCGATCGCAGCGCGCTCTTCGCCGTGCAGACGCCGCAGGTCTTCGCCGCCGACCTTTTGAAGGCGGCGCTCCAGTCCGCGATTGCGGACGGCGCAACTATTACGGACGATTGCTCCGCTGTAGAGCGGATGGGCAAGGAAGTCCACTTGACAGAGGGCAGTGAGGAAAACATCAAGATCACCACGCCGGTCGACCTTGCGATCGCAGAAGCAATTTTACAGCGCAGAGGGGAATGAACCTTTCCCCTCTGCCTTTTCTTGAAGAAAGGACCCATACCATGACGAATTTACGCATCGGGCACGGCTACGACGTGCACCGCCTGACCGAGGGCCGCGCACTGATTTTAGGCGGCGTGACGATCCCCTACGAAAAGGGCCTGCTCGGCCATTCGGACGCTGACGTACTGACCCACGCCGTGATGGACGCGCTGCTCGGCGCGGCGGTGCTCGGCGATATCGGCAAGCTCTTTCCCGATTCCGCCGACGAGTTTGCTGGCATCTCGAGCTTAGAACTGCTGCGGCGGGTGAAGCTGCACCTCGCCGCCGCGGGGTACGACGTCGTCAACATTGACGCAACGATCCTGGCGCAGGCACCCAAGCTCGCACCGTACCGCGAGCAGATGCGCGCGAACATCGCGCGTGAGCTCCAGATTGATATCTTGCGCGTGAGCGTGAAAGCCACGACCGAGGAGCACCTCGGCTTCACCGGCAGCGGCGAGGGGATGGCTGCCCACGCTATCGCGCTCCTTGAGCGCGCGGACAACTGAATCAAAACCGCTTCGGACGGACGCTTTTTCTGAGCGCCCGTCCCTTTTCGCCCGCACACCGCCGCCGCGCACGCATATCATGCTGTGAGGGGGAATCGGTATGGACTATTATCTCTTTGCCGCGCGCTCAGTCACCCATGCCCAGCGCATGGCGCGGCTTTTGAGCGACGCGGGTATCTCTGCCAAAATCCGCCGCGCGGGCGCTGCGATCACCGAGCGCGGCTGCGGCTATACGCTGGAAATCCCGCGCCGCCATGCGGCGCGCGCCATGCAGGCCTGCCGCGCGGGCGGCGTGCTGCCGGTCAAGGTGCTTTTCGTCTCGGATGACGGCATGCAAGAGGTGGCGCTATGATCTATCTCGACAGCGCCGCCACGACGTTTCAAAAGCCCGCTGCGGTGCAGCGGGCCGTCGTGCGGGCGATGCGCACGATGAGCTCGCCCGGGCGCGGCGGGTATGCCGCGGCGCAGCAGGCCGACGAGCTGCTGTTTCGCTGCCGCAGCGCAGCCGCGGAGCTCTTCTCCGTGCCGTCGAGCGAGCAGGTCGTTTTCACGATGAACGCGACGCATGGACTGAACATCTCCATCAAGAGCCTTGTCCGCCCGTGCGGGCGGGTCGTCGTCTCAGGCTATGAGCACAACGCCGTCACGCGGCCGCTGCACGCGCTGGGCGCGGAGGTCATCGTCGCCGCCGCGCCGCTTTTTTCGCCGCAGGAGACGGTCGAAGCCTTCGAGCGCGCGCTTGCGCATGAGCCCGATGCCGTTATCTGCACACATGTCTCCCTGTCTCTTATACACATCTGACGCTGCCGACGATCGCATAAGTG
>ENA-OZDY01000727-OZDY01000727.1-human-gut-metagenome-genome-assembly--contig:-NODE-727-length-10595-cov-4.839374_pt1 | contig 10595 bp, 5 predicted proteins | sample MGYA00245063_ERZ653599 | MGnify/ENA primary metagenome ERZ653599 (study PRJEB26926, sample SAMN06165004) | human gut metagenome | biome: ENVO:00009003; feature: ENVO:2100002; material: ENVO:00002003... | reverse complement strand
TAGCGCGGGCCCAGCGTCTTGAAGTTGGGCTTGATGCGCTTGGTGATGATGCCCGTAGTGTCTTCGATCAGTTCGACCTCTTTGACGTTCACCTCGTTCATGATGAGGTTCTTTACGGCCGAGATATGCTGTGCCATGGCCGGGTCGAGCACCGGGATGAGGATTTTGGTGAGCGGCTGGCGCACCTTGATCGACACTTTGCGGCGCAGGGCGAGCACCATTGACGATACGCGCTGTGCCAGGGACATCATCTCTTCCAGGTCGGTGTCGATCAGCTTTTCGTCGGCCTTCGGAAAAGTCGAGAGGTGTACCGACTCGTCCGCGTGGCGGCCGCTGACGGCATTCAGGTCGCGGAAGATACGGTCGGTGATGAAAGGTGCGAACGGTGCCGCGAGCATCGAAACGGTCTCCAGGCAGGTGTAGAGCGTCTGGTAGGCCGCCAGTTTGTCGTCGTTCATACCGCCGCCCCAGAAACGCTTGCGGTTCAGGCGCACGTACCAGTTCGAGAGGTTTTCTCCCACGAACTCCTGGATGGCGCGTGCCGCCGGGGTCGGGTCGTAATCCTCGAGCGAGCGGGTTACTTCCTTGACGAGCGTATTGAGCAACGAAATGATCCAGCGGTCGATCTCCGGGCGCTTTTCGACGGGAACTTCCGGCTCCTTGCCCGTAAATCCGTCCACATTGGCGTAGAGCGCGAAGAACGAGTAGGTGTTATAGAGCGTCCCGAAGAACTTGCGGCGTACTTCGTCCACGCCGTCCCGGTCGAATTTGAGGTTGTCCCACGGCTGCGAGTTGGAGATCATATACCAGCGCGTGGCGTCGGCCCCGTAGGTTGCGAGAACCTCGAACGGGTCGACGCCGTTGCCCAGGCGCTTCGACATCTTGTTGCCGTTTTTGTCCAGCACCAGCCCGTTCGAAATAATGTTTTTAAAGGCTACCGAGTCGAAGAGCATCGAGGCGATGGCATGCAGCGTGAAGAACCAGCCGCGCGTCTGGTCGACGCCCTCGGCGATGAAATCGGCCGGGTAGACCGACTTGAAATAGTCGCCGCCGTTCTCGAACGGATAGTGCAGCTGCGCGTACGGCATGGCACCCGAGTCGAACCACACGTCGATCAGGTCGCTTTCGCGCTTCATCGGCTCGCCTTTCGACGACACGAGTACGATATTGTCCACATAGGGGCGGTGCAGGTCGATATTGCGGGTCGAGTAGTTCTCCTTCGACATGTCGCCGACCTTGAAATTCTTGTAGGGGTTCTCCTTCATGAAGCCCGCGGCGATCGACTTTTCGATCTCATCCATCAGCTCCCTGATCGAACCGATGCACTTCAGTTCCGAATAATCCTCCGTAGCCCATACCGGCAGCGGTGTGCCCCAGAAGCGCGAGCGCGAAAGGTTCCAGTCCACCAGCCCTTCGAGCCATTTGCCGAAACGGCCTGTCCCGGTCGATTCGGGTTTCCATCGGATCGTCTTGTTCAGCTCGATCATCCGCTCGCGCAGCGCCGTGGTGCGGATGAACCACGAATCGAGCGGGTAGTAGAGCACCGGCTTGTCCGTACGCCAGCAGTGGGGGTAGGAGTGGGTATGCTTTTCGATCTTGAATGCCTTGTTCTGGGCTTTCAGCATCACGGCCAGGTCGATGTCGAGCGTTGTCTCGACATCGCAGGCGATCTCCGGGTCGTAGGCGTTCTTGACGTAGCGGCCCGCATACTCCTTGTATTTTTCGACGTCGATGTTGTTTTTTACGAATTCCGGGTCGAGGTCTTCGAGTACGAAGAACTTGCCCTGCTTGTCGACCATCGGCTGGTTTTTGCCGGCTTTGTCGACCATGAACAGCGGGGCGATGCCTGCGGCCTTGGCCACACGGTCGTCGTCGGCGCCGAACGTCGGTGCGATGTGCACGATGCCCGTACCGTCCGATGTGGTCACGTAGTCGCCCACGATCACGCGGAACGCGTCGCCCGTCGGCTTTACCCAGGGGATCAGCTGCTCGTAACGGATCCCCTCCAGTTCGGGCCCCATCCAGCTTTCGCCCGTGATCTGGTAGCTTCCCTCAATCTTCTTGGTGAAGTACGATGCGACGAGGTCCTTGGCGAGGATGACCGTCTGGGGTTCGTCGGTATAGGGGTTGCGGCATTTGACCTTCACGTATTCGATCGCGGGGCCTACGGCCAGCGCGGTGTTCGAAGGCAAGGTCCACGGCGTGGTCGTCCACGCCAGGAAATAGAGCGGCCCTTCGGCGTCGCCGAAGAGCTTTTCGCTTTTCGCGTCGCGGATGATCCTGAACTGCGCCGTGCACGTCGTGTCCTTCACGTCGCGGTAGCAGCCCGGCTGGTTCAGCTCGTGCGTCGAAAGCCCCGTGCCCGCAGCCGGCGAGTAGGGCTGGATCGTATAGCCCTTATAGAGCAGCCCCTTGTCGAAAAGCTGTTTGAGCAGCCACCACAGGGTCTCGATGTATTTGTTGTCGTAGGTGATGTACGGATCGTCCATGTTGACCCAGTACCCCATCTTGCGGGTCAGGTCTTCCCATGCCCCCGTGAACTCCATGACGGCCTCGCGGCAGGTGCGGTTGTACTCCTCGATCGAAATCTTCCTGCCGATGTCTTCCTTGGTGATGCCGAGCTTCTTTTCGACGCCCAGCTCCACGGGAAGCCCGTGCGTGTCCCAGCCCGCCTTGCGGTGCACGAGATACCCTTGCTGTGTCTTGTAGCGGCAAAAGACGTCCTTGATCGTGCGGGCCATGACATGGTGGATGCCGGGCATCCCGTTGGCCGACGGGGGGCCTTCGTAGAATACGAACGCGGGGTGCCCCTCGCGCGTGGTGATGCTCTTGTGGAATGTGTCGCGGGCGTCCCATTCGCCGAGCACGTCGGCGGCTATCTGGGCCAGGTCGAGGCCTTTATACTCATTGAATTTCATGGTATATGTGTTTTTTATTTCGTTCGGGGTCGTACGCCGGCATGGCCGGAAGTGCCGGAAAGATTCCTCTTTTTCCGACAACTTGCAAAGATATAAAAAAGATTTGAAAAGCGTGCAAAATTGCACCTATTCCGTCCGTGGCGGCATCTGCCCGGAGCGGGCTATTTTCCGGCCGGGATTTCGACCCAGAAGCACGACCCCGCGCCGACGGCGGAATCGACGCCGATACGGCCGCCGAGCTGTTCGGCGATGTTCTTGCAGATCGGCAGCCCGAGCCCGGTGCCCTGCGTGAAGGTGTCGACCTTGTAGAACCGGTCGAAAATCTTGGCGCGTTCCTCCTCGGGGATGCCGATGCCCGTATCGCGGACGTAGAACCGTACCCATCCGGGGCGTTGCGAGAACCCGATCGTTATCGAACCTTTTGTCGTGAATTTCACGGCATTGCGTACGAAATTGCCGAGTATCTGGTGCAGTCCCTGCTTGTAATCCTCGAGCTGGAGCCGGGGCAGGCTGTCTTCCAGCCGCAGGACGACCCCTTCGGCGACTTGCAGGCGGAATGTCTCGGCCACCTCGCGGCATAAATCGCGGGCGTCGAATTTCGTACGGACGATCTCTATGCGTCCCGATTCGATCCGGGCCAGGTCGAGTACGTCGGAGATGATTTGCAACAACAGGGTGTTATTTACCAGGATCAGGTCGGCGAATTCTTTGCGCTGGTCGGGATCGGCCTCCGTAGCCATCAGTTCCGAAAAGCCTACGATCGCGTTGAGCGGCGTGCGAATTTCGTGGCTCATGTTGGCCAGGAAGGCCGATTTGAGCTTGTTGGACTCTTCGGCGCGCTCCTTGGCGGCGATCAGCTCCTGTTCGGTCTGCTTGAGTGCCGTGATGTCGTAATTGATCCCCAGCATGTCGATGACCTGTTCGCCGGGGCGGTAGTCCCGGCAGATGAGGTGGGTTTTGATCCATGTTTTCCGTCCGTCGTCGTGCTGCACGCGGCAGATGGCCGTTGCCGACTGCACTTCACCCGCGGAGAAGCGGGTCAGCAGGTCGAGCAGGGGCTTGCGGTCTTCGGGGTGGATGTGGCGGTATTTGCCGATCACGTCGACGATCTGCGCCGAGTCGGCCTCCCCGTAGTTGCGCAGCCATACGTTTTGCGCATAGCCCTCTTTGTTGTAGAGGTTGTAGTTGGCATATCCTACCTGGGCATATTCGGAGATGATGCGGAACAGGGCTTCGAACTCCGAAACCCGGTTCTGGATCTTCCGCAACTCGGTGTTGTCGATATTGATGAGCAGGTAGTGGGTGAGTTCGCCCCGGTCGTCGTACAGGCAGCGTATGCGCCCCGTCCAGTCGAAATGCCCCGGGCGCGTGCTTTCGTAGTAGCCGCCGAGTTTTCCGAATTCGTAACGGGCGGTGAAATCCGCACTTTCGCCGTGCTAGATGCGGATTTTCGTCTCCTCCGGGAAATTAGGGTTGTCGAACAGGTTGAGCCCGCGTATTTTGCCCGGATCTTTCACCCCGAACATCTCCAGGTCGCAGGTGTTGATGTCGATGAGCCGTCCCCGGTCGTTGTAGATCTCGATGCCGACGGGGGCGTTCTGGATGATGTTGCGCAGCAGTTTTTCCTGCTCGTCCAGTGCCTTGTGTGCCGTTATGGCGTCGGTGATGTCGAGGATCAGGATCACAATCTCGCTTCCGTCGTTGGGCGTATTGTACAGGAAACTGCGGCAATGGCGCCTGGTTTTTTTTGCGAACCATTCGTCGGTCTTGTAATTGCCGAGGCGGATGTGCGCGAGTTTGTCGATATGGGCATCGACGGGGTGCCCGGTCTCGCGTGCCGTCTTGCCTATATATGCGTCCGGTTCTATCCCCACGATTTGCTGCGCCGCGCGGTTGACCGAGAGAAAAAGGTAGTCGATGGCGCGTCCGTCGCTGTCGTAAAGCAGCCGGATGCGGAAATATCCGATCGGCAGGTGGTCGAGCAGCACGTCCATATGCTTGTTTTCCTTTACGACCGTGTGGTAGTTGTTTTCGAGCGTCAGGATTTCTGCTTCGCGCCGGTCGTGCACGGGGACGCGCTGCATGTAGCCGAAAAGGTGCGTACCCGTTGCGGGGTCGGTCTGCCGTCCGACGAGCTGGGCGTGGAGCCAGACTTCGCCCTCGGGAAGTTCGATCGGGAACGTCCTGTCGAATTTGCTGTCGACCTTGAGCGCCATGAATTCGTTGTGGATCGGCATCCGGTAGTCTTCGCGAACCAGGTGTGTCAGTTGCCCGATCCGGACTTTGTCGCCGTCGAGCCCCAGCAGCTTGGCAATATATTCGGAGACATGCAGTTCGCCGGCCTGGAAATCCGCTTTCCACCAACCCATGTGGGCGGCGTCCAGCATGAGCATCAGGGATTGGAAATTAGGGGTGTCGGGTGTGAACATGGTGCAATGGGATGTCTGGGGATATTTAGAGCGGGCGGATGATACGTGCAGGGTTGCCTGCTGCGACCGAATCCGCGGGGATATCTCGTGTGACGACCGACCCGGCCCCGACGACCGCCCTGTCGCCGATCGTGACGCCCGGGCATACGATCACTCCGCCGCCCAGCCAGCAGTGGTCGCCGATGACGATGGGCTTGCCTGCTTCGAGGGCCGTCCCGCGTGTCGCGGCGTCGAACGGATGGTGCGCCGTGAGCAGCTGCACTTTGGGGCCTATGAGCGTCCCGCAGCCGATGCGTATCGGTGCCAGGTCGAGGAAAACGCAGTCGAAATTGACGAAGGAACCTTCGCCCATGTGGATGTTGTAGCCGTAGTCGCAGTGGAAAGGTTCGCGGATGAACCCGCGGACGTTGGGGCACAATTCCCCGAGTGTGGTGCGGTAGTCGTCGCCGTGGCCGCAGCATTCGACGTTGAGGCGATGCATCAGGCGCGTGGCACGGTCGCGGTCGGCCGTCAGCTCCGCGTCATGCGGGTCGAACCATTCGCCCGCCAGCATCTTCTCCTTCTCGCCTCTCATCGGTACATGCCGGCATTTTTAGTCGAACGACTGCAATTCGATCAGCTTGGCGTAGATGCCGCCCTTGGCGAGCAGTTCGGTGTGGGTGCCCTGCTCGGCCACGCGGCCGTGGTCGACGACGATGATCTTGTCGGCGTTGTGAATCGTCGACAGGCGGTGGGCGATAACCACCGATGTGCGGCCGACGAGCAGCTTGTTGAGGGCATCCTGCACGAGTTTTTCGCTCTCCGTGTCGAGGGCCGAGGTGGCCTCGTCGAGGATCAGTATCTCGGGGTTTTTCAGCACGGCGCGTGCGATCGAAAGCCGCTGGCGCTGGCCTCCCGAGAGTTTGACGCCCCGGTCGCCGATGTTGGTCTGGTAGCCTTCGGGTGCTTCCTGTATGAAGCAGTCGGCATTGGCGATCCGGGCCGCCTCGACGATCTCGTCGTGCGTGGCCCCGGCCTTGCCCATGGCGATGTTGCCTTCGATGGTGTCGTTGAAAAGCACGGTGTCCTGTGCCACGACGCTCATGTGGGCGCGCAGGCTGTCCTGCGTGTAGTCGCGCACCGAGACCCCGTCGATCAGGATGTCGCCCGCCTTCACGTCGTAGAAACGCGGTATGAGTTCGCTGAGGGTCGACTTGCCTCCGCCCGAAGGGCCTACCAGGGCCACGGTCTCGCCGCGCTTGATCTCGAACGAGATGCCTTCGATCACCTCGCGGCTGCCGTCGTACGAGAAGTGGATGTCCCGGAATTCGATCTTGTCTTTCAGCCCGTCGAGTTCGATCGCCCCGGGCTTGTCCTGGATTTCGCTCTGGGCGTCGATGATCGAGAAGATGCGCTCTCCGGCCGCGATGCCCTGATTGATGTTGGCGAACTGGTCGATGAAGGTGCGCACGGGGCGCGTGATCTGCGAGAACATGGCGACGAAGGCGATGAAGCCTTCGGGGCTGAGCGACCCCTTGAATACGAGCGAACCGCCGAATACGAGGATGACGCCCACGGCCGAGATGCCGAGGAATTCGCTCATCGGCGAAGCCAGCTGCTGGCGGCGCGCCATCGAGAGGGTCAGCCGGGCCAGATCGGCGTTCAGGTCGTAGAACTTCTGCTTGATATAATCCACGGCGTTGTAGCTCTTGATGACCTTGATGCCCGAAAGGGACTCGTCGAGCGTCGATACCAGCTCGCCCATGCGCTGCTGGCTCGTGCGGGCCGGGTGGCGCAGGCGTTTGACGATGCTGCCGATGATGAGGGCCACCACGGGCAGAAACAGCACCGAGAAGAGGGCCAGCTCCCACGATATGGCGACCATCATCACCGTGTAGCCGATGATGAGGAACGGCTCGCGGAAAGCCACCTGCAGGGTGTTGGTGATGCAGAACTGCACCACGCCGACGTCGGAGGTGATTTTCGAAATGATGTCGCCCTTGCGCTGGTCGCTGAAAAAGCCGACGTGCATGTCCACCACCTTCGAGAACATCTCGTTGCGCATGCGCTGCAGGGTGCGGGTGCGCATGTTCTCCACCGTCCAAGAGCCCAGATAGCGGAACAGGTTGCTCAGCAGGCTCACGAAAATGGTCACCACGGCGAGCATGAGCAGTACGTTTTCGGGGTTGTATTCGTTGAACAGATGCGAGTAGGTGTAGTTGAACAAGGCTGTCAGGTATTCCTGATTGAAGGCCAGCGGGGGAAGTTTCTCCACATATACGAACGTGTAGTCGGCGTCGAACATCGTCTTGAGGATCGGCATGATCAGCAGGAACGTGAGCGAGTTGAACAGCGCGTAGAGCAGCGAGTAGAAGAAATAGGGAATTGCGTATTTCTGGATGGGTCGGGCGAAACCCAAGAGCCTCATGTATATTTTAAGCATTACGGGCGGATTATTTGCAGGTTATGTGATAATCGGGACAAAGATAGGAATAATAATGATAAAATCGGACCCTGCGGGTCAAAAGTGCGAAGTTTAGGAGAAATAAGGGCCGAAAAAGGAAAAGAGGCGGGCGTTGCCGCTCACCTCCCTTCCGGTTCATAACCAGTGTCTTCCGATAAATGCGCCTTGTCGTTGGCGGCGGCCACGGCCAGTTGGTCGCAGCGGTTGTTCTCGACCGTATCGGCATGCCCCTTGACCCATACGAACCGCACATTGTGGCGCCGGTATATGCGCAGGAAACGCATCCACAGGTCGGGATTCTTCTTGCCGGCGAACCGTTTCTTCTCCCAGCCGAACACCCAGCCTTTCGTCACGGCGTCCACGACGTATTTCGAGTCGGAATAGACCGTGACGTCCGACCCCTCGAACTTGAGCGCTTCGAGCGCCGCGCAGACGGCCGTCAGCTCCATGCGGTTGTTGGTCGTCAGGCGGAATCCCTGCGAAAGCTCCTTGCGGTGAGGGCCCGAAAGCAGCACCGCGCCGTAACCGCCCGGCCCGGGATTCCCCAAGGCCGAGCCGTCGGTGTATATGGTGATTTGTGCCACGCCGGATTATTTCAGCGCCGCCAGCTGCTCCCTGATGGCCGCGATTTTCGCTTCTGCGTCCGCCTGCTTGGCGCGCTCGTTCATGACCACCTTTTCAGGCGCCGACTGCACGAAGCGCTCGTTCGAGAGCTTCTTCATGACGCTTGCGAGGAATCCCTCGTAGTAGGCGAGACTCTCCGTCAGTTTCCCGATTTCGGCTTCGACGTCGATCTTGCCCGCCATCGGCATGAAATACTGGGTAGTCTTGACGATGAACGCCGCTGCCGCGGGGTCTTTCTCCGTCACGGTTTCGACGGCCGTCAGGTTGGCCATCTTCCGCATCACGGGAGCGTATTCGGCGGGGTAGTTCTCGTCGGCGATCACCTTGAGCGTCAGCGCTTCCTTCTGCGGCAGGTTCTTCTGGTTGCGTATGTTGCGCACCGAGGAGATCGCCTCCTTGGCCAGTTCGAACCGGGCCAGCAGGCGCTCGTCGGCTTCGACCGGCTGCGGCATGGGGGCCGTGCAGATCGACTCGCCCTCTTTGCGGGGCGCGAGGTCCTGCCAGATCTCCTCCGTCACGAACGGCATGAAGGGGTGCAGCACGCGCATCAATTCGTCGAAGAATCCGCACGTCGCGGCGAACGTCTCCGCATCGACGGGCTGTCCGTAGGCGGGTTTCACCATTTCGAGGTAGAGACCGCTGAAGTCGTCCCAGAAGAGCTTGTAGGCCGTCATGAACGCCTCCGAAATGCGGTACGACCTGAAGTCCTCGTCGATCTGGCGCAGTGTGCGGCCCAGCGTCTGGCGGAACCATTCGACCGCCAGCCGGTTGTTGTCGTCCTGCGCGGCCTTGTCGTCCGCCGACCAGCCGTTCACCAGCCTGTAGGCGTTCCATATCTTGTTGCCGAAGTTGCGGCCCTGCTCGCAGAGCGCTTCGTCGAACATCACGTCGTTGCCGGCCGACGACGAAATCAGCATCGCCATGCGCATGCCGTCGGCGCCGTATTTGGCGATCAGGTCCAGCGGATCGGGCGAGTTGCCCAGCTGCTTGGACATCTTGCGGCCGATCTTGTCGCGGACGATGCCCGTGAAGTATACGTTGCCGAAAGGCTTTTCGCCGCGGTATTCGTAACCCGCCATGATCATGCGGGCCACCCAGAAGAAGATGATGTCGGGACCCGTCACCAGATCGTTGGTGGGGTAGTAGTAGCTTATTTCCTGATTGTCCGGGTTACGGATGCCGTCGAAGACCGAAATCGGCCAGAGCCACGACGAGAACCAAGTGTCCAGCACGTCCTCGTCCTGACGCAGGTCGCTCGGCTGCAGCGAGTCGTCGCCGGCTTTCGCACGCGCTTTTGCGAGCGCCTCTTCGGCCGTCGGGGCCACGACGTACCCGCCCTTGGGCAGGTAGTAGGCCGGAATGCGCTGTCCCCACCACAACTGGCGCGAGATGCACCAGTCCTTGATATTTTCCATCCAGTGACGGTAGGTGTTCTTGTATTTTTCGGGCACGAAGCGGATCGCATCCTCCATGACGGCCTTGGTCGCGGGCCGGGCCAGCTCCTCCATCGAGAGGAACCACTGCATCGAGAGCTTTGGCTCGATGGCCACGCCCGTGCGCTCCGAGTATCCCACGTTGTTGGTGTACTCCTCGGTCTTTTCGAGCAGGTCCGCCGCGGCGAGGTCCTTCTCGATCTGTTTGCGGACGTCGAAACGGTCCATGCCGACGTACATGCCGACCTTGTCGTTGATCGTGCCGTCGTCATTGAAGATGTCGATCGTTTCGAGACCGTATTTCTCGCCCAGCATGTAGTCGTTCACGTCGTGCGCCGGGGTGACCTTCAGCGCGCCCGTACCGAACTCGATATCGACGTATTCGTCGCGGATCACCGGGATCGAACGGTTCACCAGCGGCACGATGACGCGCGCATCGGCCGGCAGGGAGGCGTAGCGCGGGTCGTTGGGGTTGACGCACAGCGCCGTGTCGCCCAGAATGGTTTCAGGGCGCGTCGTGGCGACGATGATCGCCTTGTCCGTGCCCTCGATCTTGTAGCGCAGGTAGTAGAGTTTGCCGTGCGACTCCTTGAAGACCACCTCTTCGTCCGAAAGCGCCGTTTTCGCCGCGGGGTCCCAGTTCACCATGCGTACGCCGCGGTAAATCCTGCCCTTTTCGAACAGGTCGCAGAAGACTTTGATGACGCTCTCGGTGCGGGGTTCGTCCATCGTGAAGCAGGTCCGCTCC
>ENA-OZDY01000724-OZDY01000724.1-human-gut-metagenome-genome-assembly--contig:-NODE-724-length-10643-cov-4.868247_pt1 | contig 10643 bp, 7 predicted proteins | sample MGYA00245063_ERZ653599 | MGnify/ENA primary metagenome ERZ653599 (study PRJEB26926, sample SAMN06165004) | human gut metagenome | biome: ENVO:00009003; feature: ENVO:2100002; material: ENVO:00002003... | reverse complement strand
CAGCGTCAGATGTGTATAAGAGACAGGTATTTGTGATCGAGGCAGATGAGGGCAGCAGTCCGTATAAGAAAGCAGTGACGGATGAGGAAATCGAAGAAGAGAGACGGCTTTTTTATGTAGCAATGACCAGGGCGAAGAGAAAACTGATCATCAGTTATGTAAAAGAAAAAAACGGGAAAGATATGACTCCTTCCCGTTTTGTGTCCGAATTACTCTTCGACGTCTGATTCATCAAATTCCTGGGAATCCATCCATTCATCAAAAGCATCAGCGGCAATTTCGTATTCGTCATCATCTTCGATGTTGCCGAGATCTGGTTCGCCGTCCTCGGTTTCATTGTATTGATAGAGATAAACATCACCGGCTTCATTAGGTTCAAGATTCTCATCCAGAGGAAGCAGGGCAATGTATTCTTTGCCTTCCAGACCTTCCACTTCAAATACGCCCAGAATGCCGCATTCCATTTCTGTATCGTCGTCCAGTGTCAGGGTAACAGTCGGCTGATCCAGATCCTGGCAGTCGCTGCCGCAGTCTGCGCAGTCTCCGCTGCAGGATGCGCTGTTGAATAATTCTTCACTCATTTGTATTACCTTCCTTTTTCGTGTTCAAGTCTTATCAGGTTCTTGTCTGCCATTCTAACAGATAATAGAAAAAAACACAATGGCTGTGCCGGGAAAGCAGAAAAAATGCGGCTGATACAGGAAAATACGGAAAAGATACAATAAATAAGAACGAAAAAATGAAAAATTAGTCGTATTTTCTATTGACTGTTTTCGGGTACAGTTTTATACTATCACTATTGAATCTAAATATACAGGCAGCTGAACAAACTTATCCTCAACTGCCGGGGAGGCAAAAAATGGATATCAGATTTGAAAAAAGAGAACATTTACAGGAAAAACCGGATCAGAAAAATCTTGGATTCGGAAAACACTTTACAGACTATATGTTTGTCATGGACTGGGACAAAGAGCAGGGATGGCATGATGCAGCAATCGTACCGTACGGCGGAATCCCGATGGATCCTGCAACCATGGTACTTCACTATGCACAGGAAACGTTCGAGGGACTGAAAGCCTACAGAACAGCAGAAGGAAAGATCCAGCTGTTCCGTCCGGAAATGAACGCACGCCGTATGATTAAATCCAACGAGAGACTCTGCATGCCGGGCGTACCGGAGGAGATGTTTGTAGAGGCTGTCAAAGCACTGGTTAAAGCACAGGAAGACTGGGTACCGTCTGAGCCAGGTACATCTCTTTACATCCGTCCGTTCATGTTCGCTACTGAGGCAAGCCTTGGCGTACATATGGCAAAATCCTACAAATTCGTTATCATCACCACTCCGGTTGGAGCATACTATGCAGAGGGCATCAACCCGGTTAAGATCCTGGTTGAGGATGAATATGTTCGTGCAGTCAAAGGTGGCACAGGATTTACAAAATGCGGCGGTAACTATGCAAGTTCCATCGCAGGCCAGGTAAAAGCAGAGAAGATGGGATGCACCCAGGTTCTGTGGCTGGACGGCGTACATCGTAAATATGTAGAGGAAGTTGGAACCATGAACATCATGTTCAAGATTGCCGGCGAAATCTACACCGCACCGCTGGAAGGAACTGTTCTTCCGGGCGTAACCCGTGATTCCCTGATCCATATCTTAAGAGACTGGGGATATAAAGTAAACGAAACACATCTGTCGGTTGACGATCTGATGAAAGCAGGTCATGACGGCACACTGGAAGAAGCATTTGGTACTGGTACAGCAGCAGTTGTATCTCCGGTTGGTGAATTTGTATACAAGGACGATTCTGTTGTTGTAAATGACTTCAAGATCGGTGAGCTGACCCAGAAACTGTACGATACCCTGACCGGTATCCAGTGGGGTAAACTGGAAGATAAATATGGCTGGACTACTCCGGTAGAATAAACCATATAAAACAGAAAAATGCAGATAAGGGGGTCCTTCCCGCACAGCGGTGCGGGGAGGATTCTTTCGCTTCAGAAAAAGATTCAGAAATCGTTTGAAAGGAAACAAAGCAGAATGGATCAGAATCGAATGCCTCTTGTGGAGGCGTTACAACAGTTCCGGGAGGAAGCACCGGCCTATTTCCGTATTCCGGGACACCGGTTTGAGCGCGGGCTGGATGAGACGTTAAACGGAGCGTCGCTTGCGGCGTATGACCTCTCGGAGGCAGAAGGGCTTGACGATCTGCATCACGCGGAGGGCGTGATTGCAGAGGCGCAGAAACTGGCGGCGGAAACGTGGAAGGCAAAAAAAACTTTTTTTCTTGTCAACGGCACAACATGCGGCAACGAGGCGATGGTGCTTTCGTCTGTGAAAGAGGGCGAAAAAATCATTGTTCCGCGAAACGTGCACAAATCGGTGCTGATGGGCCTGATTTTAAGCGGAGCCACACCGGTTTATGTGATGCCGGAGTACAGCACGAAATGGCAGATGTGGGGCGGCGTAACGCCGGAGACGATCGAAAAAGCCTTCGCGGAAACGCCGGATGCGAAAGCCGTACTTCTGGTCAGCCCGACGTACTACGGTCTTTGCAGTGATCTGCAGGCGATCGCAGAAATCTGTCACTGCCACAACGCAGCGCTTCTTGTCGATGAAGCACATGGATCGCACCTCTATTTTTCCGAACAGCTTCCTCTCGGCGCACTGGAAAGTGGTGCGGATGCCTGCGCGCAGAGTATCCACAAAACGGCGGGTTCCTTTACACAGAGCTCCTTCTTATCACTCGGTTCTGGCCGTCTCGATGAGGCAAGAGTGGCCGCCAATCTGCAGATGGTACAGAGTACATCGCCGTCCTACCTTCTGATGGCATCCCTCGATGCGGCGCGGCGCGGGATGGCGCTGCACGGAAAAGAGCGAATGGAACGCGCGCTGGAACTCGGCCAGAGGGCGCGGCAGGAGCTTGCAAAGATCAAAGGAATCGAAGTTCTTGGGACCGAGATGGAAGGAACGTGCGGCGTATGGAAGATCGACCTGACGCGTCTTGTATTCTCGGCAAGAGAACTTGGTATTTCCGGCTACGATCTGCAGGTGCGTCTGTACGAGGAATACCGCGTCAGTACAGAGCTTGCCGACGAGGAGAACGTGGTCTGCGTTATTACCTGGGCAAACAGCGAGGAAGATATCACACGGCTGATCGATGCGCTGGCAGGAATTTCGGCAGCAGAGAGCGGGAAAACGACGGGGCGGACGAAGTTTACAGAAAAGCAGTGGCTGTTCCGCAGCCTGCCGGAGATGGTAAAGACACCGCGCGAGGCATATTTTGCGGAGAAGGAAGCCGTTCCGTTTGCAGAAGCGGAAGGACGAATTGCAGCCGAGATGGCAGCCCCATATCCGCCGGGAATCCCGCTCATCTGCCCGGGCGAGCGGTACAGCAGAGAAATGTTGGAACTGATGCGCCAGTATAAAGCAGACGGCTGCGAATTTCACGGACCGTCGGATGCGTCGCTGGAAGTGCTGTATGTTCTGAAAGAGGAATAAAAGAAAACGGAAGTCGGTTCCCAGCGTTTTGCAACAGAAACCGCAGAGAACAGACTGTCAGGAAAAGGAGATGAATTGCGTATGAAAAAAATGATATCCTGGAACGTAAATGGACTGAGAGCCTGCATGAAAAAAGGTTTTCAGGAATACTTTGAGGCGGCAGATGCCGATATTTTCTGCCTGCAGGAGACAAAGCTGCAGGAAGGACAGATCGACCTTGAGCTGCCCGGCTATCATCAGTATTGGAATTATGCGGAAAAGAAAGGATATTCCGGCACGGCCCTGTTTACCAAAGAGGAGCCGATTTCTGTTCGCTATGGTATCGGAATCGAAGAACATGATATGGAAGGCCGTGTGATCACGGCAGAGTTTCCGGAATACTTTGTTGTAACCGTCTACACACCGAATTCGCAGGATGAATTAAAACGCCTTGCCTACCGGATGGAGTGGGAGGATGCGTTTCTTTCTTACTTAAAAGGACTGGAGCAGGAAAAACCGGTGATTTTCTGCGGAGATCTGAACGTCGCAGCGACCGAGATGGATATCAAAAATGCAAAGGCAAATGAGAAAAACGCCGGCTTTACGAAAGAGGAGCGCGAAAAATTTGCTGTGATCAAAGAAAAAGGCTTTGTTGATTCCTTCCGTATGCTGTATCCGGACACCGTGACGTATTCCTGGTGGTCATACCGCTTCCAGGCACGCCAGCGGAATGCAGGATGGCGGCTTGATTACTTTATGGTATCAGAGTCCTTAAAAGATGCAGTTGCAGATGCCAAAATCCATACCGAAATTCTCGGTTCCGACCATTGCCCGGTGGAACTGGATTTAGAGGTATAACAATTGGTAACATTGGTCAATTGACAATTTTATTCAAATGATTTACATTAATAGTATGACAATTGCAACAAATTATAAAAAATAAGGGCGGGAATTATGATACAGACAAAAAACAGAGGAAAATATCGAATTTTACCGGGAAATCCGGAGAAAATGGGCGCATCGGCGACGAAAGACGGATACAATTTTGCCGTAGAAGTATCAGATGGAAAAAAAGCAGAGCTTCTGCTGTACCGGAAAGGTCACCAGAAACCGTTTCTTACCGTGCCGCTTCCGGAAGAGGAGCGCACTGGCGTGATCAGTTCCGTGGAAATCACAGGCCTGACGGTAGGAAAGTTTTCGTATGCCTACCGGATGGACGAAGCTTTCTGCTTGGATCCATATGCGGGAGCAGTAGAAGGAAGAGAAACCTTCGGTGCACCGATGGAAAAAGAAGAGGGCGCCTGCTGCTGCCTTCTCCCGGAGTACCCGGTAATGCGCACCACCTCACTGCACCGGCCGTATGAGGAGACGATTCTGTATAAGCTCCATGTGCGCGGTTTCACCAAAGACGGAAGCTCCCGTGTAAAGAACAAGGGAACGTTCCGCGGCGTGATCGAAAAAATTCCATACTTAAAAGAACTCGGTATCAATGCAGTAGAGTTGATGCCGTCCTATGAGTTTTTTGAGTGGACCTCCCTTACGGAGCCGGCCTATGTATATCCGGCGCCGGTGGAAGAGAAGCGCGTGAATTATTGGGGATACGGCACAAAGGCCCTGTATTTTGCTCCGAAAGCTTCGTATGCTGCATCCTCAGATGCCGTCGCAGAGTTCGCAGAGATGGTCGATGCCCTGCATGAGAATGGTATCGAATGCCTGATGGAATTCTGTTTTGCCCCGGGAACGCCTTCTGGTTTTGCCCTGCAGGTTCTGCACCACTGGCAGCTCCGCTATCAGATCGACGGTTTCCATCTGGTCGGCGATGCATCGCTGGCAGAAGAAGCGTCCAAAGATGCACTCCTTCGGAAGACGAAACTGATTTTCCTCGGTTTTGACGGCGCACGGATCTATCAGGGAAAACGCCCGTGGTTCCGGAATTTAGGGGAACACAATCAGGGTTACCAGTACCATATCCGCCGCTTCTTAAAAGGCGATGAGGGCAGCCTTTCCGACTTCACCTATTATCTGAGAAGAAGCCCGGAGACACACGGTGTGATCAATTATCTTGCGGATCACGACGGTTTTACCCTGTATGACAGCGTTTCCTACGAACAGAAACACAATCTGGACAACGGCGAAGACAATATGGATGGTTCCAACGAAAACCTGACCTGGAACTGCGGCGCAGAAGGCGTGACCCGGAAACCGGCTGTGCGCGCGCTGCGTCTCCGCCAGCTGAAAAATGCCGTTCTCATGCTGATGACAAGCCAGGGAACACCGCTGATTTACGGCGGCGATGAATTCGGCAACAGCCAGAAGGGCAACAACAACGCCTGGTGCCAGGACAACAAAACCGGCTGGATCGACTGGAAAGCAGCCGCCCGGAATCCGGAGTTTGCCGCCTTTGTAAAAGCAGCAATCGCCTTCCGGAAAGCGCATCCGGCGCTGCACGGCGAACGCGAGCCGCGCCTCATCGACTACAAATCCTACGGCTGCCCGGATATGTCCTTCCACAGCCAGAGAGCCTGGTTCTCCCAGATGGAAAATACGTGCCGTTTTATCGGCGTCATGTACTGCGGAAGCTATTTCCAGGATAAAGACGGCAACAAGGACGACGATCTTTATATTGCCTACAACATGCACTGGAATCCGCATGAGCTGGCACTGCCGTCCCTCCCGGAACAGAAGGTCTGGTATCTGACGGCCGACACCAACACGCCGGAAGTCTTCCTGACAGAAGAAAATCAGAAAAAAGTCAGCGCAAAAACGGTCATCGTGCCGCCGCGCAGTATCATAATTTTAACAGGAAAGCAGGAGAAGAGGCAGAATGATGAAAGCATGGCAGCACTTTAAAACCATTACCACACACAAAATGTGGGTCATGCGGTACTGCTTCAAAATAGGACTGTACTGGCAGGGACTGACCCACGACCTCTCGAAATATTCGCCGACGGAATTTCTGGTCGGCATGAAATACTATCAGGGCGACCGGAGTCCCAATAACGCCGAGCGCGAAGACACCGGCATGTCAAAATCCTGGATGCACCATAAAGGGCGCAACAAACATCATTTTGAATACTGGATTGATTACGGTATCAATTGTGACACCATCATCAAAGGCGTCCCAATGCCGCGCCGTTACGTCGCCGAGATGATTATGGACCGCATCAGCGCGTCCCGCGTCTACCTCGGAGACGCTTATACCGATCAGGCGCCGTACCAGTATCTCAAAAAAGGAATCGGCCACCTCTGGTTCGTCCATCCCGAGACACTCTCGCAGCTCGAATTTCTGCTGCGCATGCTCTCGGAACGCGGCGAAGATGATACCCTCTATTACATCCGCTACCACTTCCTAAAAGGTGACCCCGTCCCGCGAATGCACTGTCCTCAAGAATGCACCGTCTACGAAGAGGCCATCCGCAAGAAAGTGTCCCCGTCCACTCATTAAGGTATTGGACCTATCCGCCCGCCCGATACTCCTGAGCGTCCCTTTCCCACAACAAAAATACAACTTGTCACGACAACCGTACAAGTTGTATTATAAATTCCAGAAAGGGGAATCACCAATCACATGGAACCAACCACCGGCAAAGCCAAATACTACACCCTGATGGAAGCCCTAAAAGAGCAGATTCTCTCCGGAACCATAAAACCCGGCCAGAAGCTTCCCTCCGAAAACGAACTGACCCGGGAATACGCCCTCTCACGCCACACCGTCCGAAAGGCCCTCGCTCTTCTCGAAAATGAAGGCTATATCACCGCCCAGCACGGCAAAGGAACCTTCTGCTCCGAGCGCGTAATCCAGCGTCATAATTCAAAAAACATCGCCGTCACCACCACCTACCTGTCCGACTACATCTTCCCCCGTCTCATCCAGGGAATGGATCGAGTGCTGAGCGAAAACGGCTACAGCATTATCTTAAAGAACACCTGCAACAGCCGCTCCAAAGAAGAAAAAGTCTTAAAAGAACTCCTCGACAAGCCCATCGACGGCCTCATCATCGAGCCGAGCAAAAGCCAGATCCTCTGCCGCCACATCAACTTGTACGAAATGCTGGACAAGTACCAGATCCCGTATGTCTTCATCCAGGGCTGCTACCCCCAGATGGCAGACAAGCCCTGCATTCTGATGGATGACTGCAAAGGCGGCTATCTGCTGACCCGGCACCTTTTAGAGACCGGCCGACGAAACATCATCGGCATCTTCAAGGCCGACGACAGCCAGGGCGCCCAGCGCCATAAAGGCTACGTGCAGGCGCTGCAGGAAAGCGGAATCCCATATGATCCCGAAAACGTCATCTGGTTTCACACCGAAGACCGGAAAACCAAACCGTCCCTGATGCTTTCCATGCTGCTCGACAGCAAAAAGTCCGTCGATGCCGCCGTCTGCTACAACGACCAGATCGCGCTCGCCGTCATCTCCATGCTGGAAGAAAAGGGAATCTCCGTGCCGGAAGACATCGCCGTCACCGGATACGACAACTCGCTGATCGGCCAGAGCAGTCCGATCGGGATCACGACCATTGCCCATCCGCAGGAAAAACTCGGTGAGATGGCAGCAGAGCTCATTCTCGAAAAAATCAGAAAAGTCCCGGAAGAAGAAAGCAGCGTCAAACGCCTGATTTCCCCGGAACTCATCGTAAGAGAATCCACTGCAGGAAAAAATCTGTCAACAGAGACGAAAAAATAGAAAAGAACCCAAGGGAGGAAAAAACAATGGGAATGGATGCAAAAACAGCAATCCTCGAACAGAAAACAGCACTTGGTATTGAGTTCGGCTCAACCAGAATCAAAGCCGTCCTGATCGGCGCAGACAACGCCCCGATTGCATCTGGAGATCACGAGTGGGAAAACCGCTATGACAACGGCGTGTGGACCTACACCCTCGAGGACATCTGGACGGGCCTGCAGGATGCCTATACCAAAATGGCAGCTGATGTCAAAGAAAAATACGACATTACTCTGACCCGCGTCGGAGCCATCGGCTTCAGTGCCATGATGCACGGCTATATGGCATTTGACAAAGCAGGAAACCTCCTCGTGCCGTTCCGCACCTGGAGAAACAATATCACAGAAGAAGCAAGCGAGAAGCTGACCGATCTTTTCGGATTCCACATCCCGCAGAGATGGACTATCGCCCATCTGTATCAGGCAATCTTAAACGGTGAGCCGCATGTGGCAGATATCGACTACGTGACAACCCTTGCCGGATACATTCAGTGGAAAATGACCGGCGAGCGTGTCGTTGGTGTCGGCGAGGCATCTGGAATCTTTCCAATCGATTCTGAAACCAACACTTACTTTGCCGACATGATCGCCAAATTTGACGAGGCAGTCGCAGACAAAGCATATTCATGGAAAGCACTCGATGTTCTGCCGCACGTTCTGAACGCAGGTGACAATGCCGGTGTTCTGACAAAAGAAGGTGCCGCACTTCTCGACATGTCCGGAAATCTGGAAGCAGGCATTCCGCTCTGCCCGCCGGAGGGAGATGCCGGAACAGGTATGGCAGCAACAAACAGCGTCCGCGTCAGAACCGGAAACGTGTCTGCCGGAACTTCCGTTTTTGCTATGATCGTTCTGGAGAAGAACCTTTCCAAAGTATACCCGGAGATCGATATGGTAACAACCCCGTCCGGTCATCCGGTTGCCATGGTGCACTGCCAGAACTGTACTTCTGATCTGAATGCATGGGTCAATCTCTTCCGTGAATTTGCGCAGACCTTCGGCATGGAAATCAGCACGAATGATCTGTTCGGCAAGCTGTACAACAAAGCCCTGGAGGGCGACGCAGACTGCGGCGGACTCCTTGCCTACAACTACTTCTCCGGCGAGCACGTAACCGGATTCAACGAGGGCCGTCCTGTCTTCGCGCGTACTCCGGATGCGAAATTCAATCTGGCAAACTTTATGAGAGTCAACCTGTTTACTTCCCTTGGCGCCCTGAAAGTCGGCCTTGATATCCTGATGAAAGAGGAGCATGTTCAGGTCGACCAGATTCTCGGCCACGGCGGTCTCTTCAAGACAAAAGGTGTCGGCCAGAAGATCCTCGCAGGTTCAATCGACGCACCGGTTTCCGTCATGGAGACAGCAGGAGAGGGCGGAGCCTGGGGCATCGCACTGCTGGCTTCTTATATGATCAATAAAGAAGAGAATGAAACACTCGAGGATTACCTCGATGCAAAAGTCTTCGCAGGAAATGCTGGAACCAAGATGGATCCGGACCCGGCAGACGTCGCTGGATTTGAAGTATTCACCGAGCGCTACAAAAAAGGCCTGCCGATTGAGCGTGCAGCAGTAGAGAGCTTAAAATGAACCATCGTTTGGGAAAGACAGAAAGGACAACACAATGTTAGAAGAACTGAAAAAAAGAGTATACGAAGCCAACATGCTTCTTCCAAAATACGGACTGGTTACCTTTACCTGGGGAAATGTCAGCGAGATTGACCGGGAAAGCGGTCTGTTCGTCATCAAACCAAGCGGCGTGGATTACGACCTGCTGACACCGGACGATATGGTTGTCATGGATCTGGAAGGAAACCGCGTTGAGGGAACGCTGAATCCGTCCTCTGATACAAAAACCCACCTGATTCTTTATAACCGTTTTCCGAAGATCGGCGGCGTGGTTCACACGCACAGCCCGTGGGCGACTTCCTGGGCGCAGGCGGGACGCGACATTCCGTGCTACGGAACGACCCATGCAGATTATATTTATGGTGAGGTTCCATGTGCACGCTGTCTGGAAGGCAAAGAATTTGAAGAATATGAGAAAAACACAGGACTTCTGATCGTAGACCTGTTTAAGGACAAAGATTATGAAGCAGTACCTGCAGTACTTTGCAAAAACCATGGACCATTTGCATGGGGCAAGGATGCTCATGAAGCAGTACATAATGCAGTTGTTCTTGAGGAAGTTGCCAAGATGGCATCCCGCTGTGAGCTGATCAATCCACAGGTAAAACCTGCACCACAGGATCTGCAGGATAAGCACTACTTCAGAAAACATGGTGCAAATGCATATTATGGACAGGGAAATAAATAATCGGTGATCTGAAAATAAAAGATATGAACTTGTTATAGGTATAAAAAATCTCCCGGATAAGAGTGAGCTTCTTTTGAACCTGTCTCTTATACACATCTCCGAGCCCACGAGACGGAGCTACATCTC
>ENA-OZDY01000719-OZDY01000719.1-human-gut-metagenome-genome-assembly--contig:-NODE-719-length-10711-cov-4.391517_pt1 | contig 10711 bp, 10 predicted proteins | sample MGYA00245063_ERZ653599 | MGnify/ENA primary metagenome ERZ653599 (study PRJEB26926, sample SAMN06165004) | human gut metagenome | biome: ENVO:00009003; feature: ENVO:2100002; material: ENVO:00002003... | reverse complement strand
TACGAGATGTAGCTCCGTCTCGTGGGCTCGGAGATGTGTATAAGAGACAGACCATCGACAGTCTGCCGGAATGGTTTTTCCAGACTGTGGCCGACTCGGCAGCGGATACGGACGAAATTACGAGAGCAGTCCAAATCCGTTGTTTGGAACAGCACTTTGGCGACCTTTGTATAAGGGACGGAGATCAGCTGCGCCTCGTCCACGATTTCAAGGCGCGATATTTCCGAAACAGTTATCCCTATTTTATGGCGGCAGTACGGGCTTTGGCAAAGGCGTCCTACGATATGTTCAGCGGCATTATGCCTGCCCCAGCTTTCCATGCGGCGCTCAATAGCGTCACGGAAAGCTACGCAGACCGCTTCGGCTTCTACGTCTATGACTCTGACCACGCCGAACTGCTTCCTATGGATGCCTGGCTGCGGACGGCGGATTTATCAAAGCCTTACTACATGGGTAGCGTAATGGATTACCATAGTCGGATGAACCTCAACTACAACTCTGTGACGAGCCATAGTTGTGGGGAATCATCTGTGTCATAAACGTTTAAAACGGGATGGAGAAATTTATCCATCCCGTTTTATTTAATATGTGTGGACATATTTGCTCACTGCTTGGTCGCTAATCGGCCACAAGTTAATTCCATAGTACCGCAATACAGATTTTGCATATGCGATATAGGCAGAATAATCAGTTTTACTGCCCGAATATTTCTTGCCATTCACAAGCGAAACTGTGGACATTGCGAAGTGGATATGCGGCTCTCGCGGCTTATCCAGATGCACGCCCCAAACAACCTGATAGTTTCCCTTATAGTATTCGGCAAGAAGCGCTCCCATAGTCCAGAGTAATTGATCCATGGCGCCCCCCACATTCGAAGATGCTCGTTCAATCTCGCTGGGAGTAAAACCTATAATCCAATGTCGGATGCGGACTCCGCTATCCTTATGATAAAGCCTTTGGAGCAATTCCATCTCTCGCACCGCATTGGTAGGTGATACTCCCCACCCGCCAATATAACCTTGCGTCTTATCAGGGTTCAAGACATACGAAACTACTGCTTCGATTGCCAGAGCATCTTTATACTTTTCGTCATAGCAACTGTCAGCAGGGTTTTTACAAATAACTTTCAAGGTAGCCATATTAAGCCATTCTTTCTATCAATGCCATAGTATCATCACGCCATTGAAATACATCTTCCTTTAATTGGGGCAACTCTTTTGCCCTCTGGGTAGTGTCATACAGACGCCCTAAACGGCCCATCAAATCGGTAAGATGTCTCGCTCCCCCTACCCCATTATCACAGCCACACCTGATCAAATATTGGTTTAAGCTTAGATGCGATTCCAGTGCCTTGTGTTCGATGATAGCATAATCGTTCTCAGGAATGCGAAGTGTAATTTTTTTCGTTCCCATGTTTTTCCTCCTATGTGACGTCATAGAACCGTCCCCTTTATATTTTATGGTTCGCAAGGGGAAGGGCGATGCCGCCACTTCCCCATTGGGTCCCCATTACTGTAATGTTATGTCTGATTACAAAGTTACATTGCAGATTGCCAGACACGGATGAGTCCCCCCTGACATTTACTATAGTTGACAAGCGTTATTTCACTTTGCGGTCATGTTTTTTCCAAAAAGTTGTACCGCTGGAATTAGATTTTTCCCTTGTACTTCCGTTAAAATTAGTCCAACAGTTAGTATTAAAATCTAATTTTTAAACGGAGGAAAATAACATGTCCGCAACGCCCTATGGTCCCCTCATCGACCCAATTCAGCCCGTCATGGCACCGGTTCCAAACATCGATCCCCATCTCTATTATGCTACCGAAACCATTCGGAAAATACAGGAACAATATGACCGCTTGAAATATCAGCTATCGCAAAAAAACCTGCGCGAATCTTCTCTGGTGCAGGCATACCGGCTGCAAGGCAATACATACTGGGCTCAACTTCCGAGTGGAGTGGTTCGTGAATTTACCGACTTCGTTTTTGAATATGTTCGGCTTTATTGTTTTGACCCATGCACCAACCAGGAAGCGTTGATTGAACTCAAGGTGAGCCACCATGATGCGTTTCAACTCACTGTGGATGATTTCTTGAATGATCGCAAGTTTTTGAATCATCTCCAATTGGCAGGGTGCAAGATCACCATGTACGGCCCAGTTTCAAAAATTGCTACGCTGCTACGTAGCATTGCAACACAACTCATGACTCGTGTTTGTGTGCCATTTTTTGCTGGCTGGTGTACCAGAGGCGGAAGCTGGGAATTTTTAGCCTTTAAGAATCTCGGAACATGTGCCAGAACCGCGCTCCCCGTTCATGCTTGTACAAAGCTGCCGCATGTGTTACCTGCTGCGGCCAAAATCGCTGTTGAACGCTTCACGGAGAATTTTAATGCAATAACGTATCTCCCTCTGCGGTTGGCAATTTTACTCTGGCAGCATATCGCATTTCTGAGCACAATATTGGCCGCAATGGGATGCCACGTTCACCATGCGTTATTCCTGGAACTACCAAGCGCACGTGTCGAGTCCCACCTGAAAAACATGTTATGTGAGGCCGCTAATCCAGTAATTTCTCTGGATATGTCCTCTACTGCATTTTTGCGTGAGATCGCATTCCACAAAGATCAGCCCCTTATTATCTATGAAGGTACAGTCAACGGAGCGGTTATTAAGAACAGTTCCGCCCTGTGTTTGGCTATCCGCCGAGGTGAACTTGATCTTTGCAATAAGGACGATATCCCTGTTTCGATTCCGCTCCGCACAGCGCCCATCATTCTCGGCAAAGAGGGTTCTTATTTGGCATGGCAGCCTGAGGTGATTTCACTCAAATTGGAAAATCTTGATTTTTCTGTTAAGAATTTGGGGAAATCCTCTCCTCAAATGGAATACTGGGCAGCATTTGCCGATTTTGCAATGGATAGCACTTCTGTTCTCCAATCTTTGTTAGAGGAAAGTATTTCAATTGCATTTGATATTGCTGATCAGTACGAATTCTCAGCAGAAACTGCTGAATTGATTAGCATCTTGATTGCGCTACATCGCTTTATCGAGATTTTCTACAAGCGCTTGAACTGCCCACCCTTGGCCAATCAATCTGATTGGTTGGACGGACTGGTGGAAATTCTCGACATCAATAGCGCACAGGCAACGGGTGAAGATGGATTGGCAGAAATTTTTATCGAAGTCGGGCGAAACATGCTCCGCAACAAGAGATTTTCGCTGTCTCCGATGGGGCAATGCACAACAGCGACGGATTCTCAAGGAACCGTTTATTTCGACCGCAACTACTTTGCGTTCGACAAGGCAGCTTTTGATCGTATTTGCAATGAAGCTGGATGTCCCCCCTCTGCTACAAAACAGAAACTAAAGGAAAAAGGAATTCTATCAGGTAAAACAGTCAATGCCCAATCATATTTGACCCGGATCGCCTGCTACAACGCATATGGACGGGTTCAAAGCATTCGCGTTTATAAGTTTAAGCGAGAGGTCTTTGAACGGCTTGGTGAGCCGCCACTAATTTGAGGAGGAGAATTATGGACTATAAACTTAATCTGGGGCATTCCTTAGACGGAATGTCCCTCCCTTGGGGAAATGCGAGCAATGGGCATATCGCCCTTCTCGGCCAATCTGGACGTGGCAAAAGCTACGCAATTAAACATTTTTTGAGCCAATTGCCAGAGCAAGGCGTACATGCCTACATTTTCGACTGCTCCGGCGATTTCAGAGAGAGCAGTATGCAGGAAATTCTAAAAAGTACCAGAATCAACATACTCGATGTTCGACAGCAAGCACGGGTTAACCCTTTTCGTTCACTACAACTTACCCCGTATTACACGGAGGAAGCAGGGGATACCGCAGCCAGATTGACGGAGGCTATCCTTGACGCCTATCGTTTTCGTGGTACTGCACAGCCGGTTCATTTGCGTCGTGCAATCAATCTGTTTATGCAAGCTTTTCCACATTCCACATCTTTTGCCAATCTGATTTCATTTATTGAGGCAGACTCCGAGCGGGCTGCAAAGATGGAACCATCTCTGGTTCGTTTGGAAGATCTTAGCCGATTGTTTTCCGGCGGTAATGGCTGTGATTGGCAATTTGACAAACCTGGTATTACCATTCTGCAATTTGATACAATTCCTGATCGTGCTTCTCAGTCTTTGATCACAGAACTGCTGTTATCTGACTTGTGGGCAGATAAATTGCAGGCATCGAAAGACACCTGCCCGGTGGTGGTCCTATTGGATGAATGCCAAAGATTTTCATTCAATGACTCCAGCATGTTGGTTAGAATCTTGCGTGAAGGGCGGAAATACCATGTCAACGGTTGGTTTGCCTCCCAGTGGATTGATAACAAGACTGCTGTGCAGGCATTGGAGCAAGCTGCGCTGCGAGGCTATTTTTACCCGGGGGATCGGCAGGTACATTCTCTCGCAAAAGTACTCTGTTCCGACACATCAAAAGTCCGTGAATACGAAACTCTAATTCGCAGACTCACCGTAGGTCAGTTTCTCTACACAGATGCAAGTGGTCATCTTCTTATTGATTGTGTACCAAGACTTTAACCACATTCCAAGATGTATTCTATGCTAAAAAATATGCTAATTTTTAAATGCAAATTCTCCAAAAGCGTACATCATAGCAATAATTTGGCTGTCAAGCATAAATTTTAGCATAAATAATAGCATTTGCGCTTGAGGTGTGGTAGGATAAATCAATGGAGGAAGCATTATGGATAAACAGCAAAGCGGTAGCAACGATTTCTGGCGTAAAGTCGATGAAACTCGGCAAGGCAGATACAAGATAAACTCCTCGCCTTTACGCCATGAGTTGTCTGAAAATTATAAATGGCTCAAGCAGTATTTGCTATGTGCAATTATCATGGGAAAATCCCCGTTCACATTTCTGGATTATAAAGGACATCCTATTATTCAAGAAATCTATGCAGTACGCCACCCGAATTTAAATAAGTTGAATTGCATCGCTGAAAAAGCAAACAAGCGATTCGAGGAACTGCATGATGCCAGTGAAAAGGACATCGCTGATGATCTCATTCTTTCCAAACTGAATAAAGACCTTGAATTTTTACTTCATTCATCCCCGTATCCGGTATTCTACTACAAATGGAACCCGGAAAACTATTTTACCTTATATGACATTCCTCTTTTAATGTATTTAAATAAACGTAGCGAGCAATCTAACAGACGTGAGATCACGGCCTTAAATTGTCCCGAGACATATCAACCAATATTGGATCGCAAATTTTCACATCTAAAAAAACACAGTGCTTTCGGTATTAGTGTCTCGGATCAGAACAGTTTAAATGACGGAATAAAGCTAATTGTTCCAACTTTTTGTGAGAAAGGAAGATTAGAGGCATATAAACGGTTTGTCATATGGGGGGACAAGGCCGAATACGTGCATATGCTCAAGTACTTTACACGAACGCTGCCTCCCCCTTGTGAAGTCCCGAAATTTGACCTTGACTTTACAGAAGAAGATGCTTGGTACTTTGAAATGTGTACTGGACTGTCTATAACTCTTGAAATCACGGTACTACTATCGGAATTAGGCATCAAGTGTGCTGCATCTGAGAGACCCGTAAAATTCAGAGAGGATTGTGCAGCAGGTGTTACCGCATCAGAACTGCAAAACACTATGAGTTGGGTTGACTGCCGAATTGAAATTATCAAGCGCTTATTAAAACTGTATCGAAATTTAATAATTCAATGTCCAGCAGTTCACTGGAGAGTCGCGTGTATACGAAATGTTATTCGACAGACAGATTATGACTGCCGAATCAAAGATTTATGCTGGGAACAACAGCTTCATGCCGCTTGCGATGAGGTCACTTCACCCGACTGGCAGCGGACCCCAGATGGTTGGTTTGAATTTGCCAAGGAACAGTTTGAAAAGTATCTCCTTGGGGATTTATCCCGGATCGGGCTTTACGATGAACATGCAACACTCTACACAACTCAAAAAACAATTGGACTTCATCTCTCTGGTAAACCCAGTGATTATCTTGCTTTTTCGAGCATTCATCCGAAAGACTTTATCTGTGCAGCCAAGGAAGCCGGGCATAAGTGGTTAACCGACGATATGCTCATTGATAGAATCCATATGCTGATAAAGGACAGAATTTCTGTTGATTCTTATACCTCGCGTTGGCAATCCCCTACATTATATTTTTACGGATGCATTCCCCGTGAAAATACTTTATTGGAGAGATTGAAATACGCATCTCCCCTGAGGCAAAAATCTACTGATAGTTTGGAAAAATTCCAAATAGCGAAAATTCGGAATACCAATCGCCACGAAGAGATGTTTGAGGTTGTTCATCGCACACTCTACGAAGATAGCACGAATGACTCTGGTTTTATACAGCCTACGATATTCTAATTATACTTTATATCCGCCATCCAGTCCGCTCCTGTGCGGGCTGGATTTTTCTCTATTTATTGCCCGTTGGAATACTGCTTGATTTCATCCTGTATGTTAAAATGGTCCTATCAAAAGCAGTTGTCTCTTCATCTTGGACTGACATTTGCAAATTCAAATTTCATAACAAATATTTATGTAAGGAGCTTTTTTATGAATGAACAAAATCTTGTAGCCTCCCCACCCCCCGTCTACACCGTAAAAGAAGTCAGTCAGTTGCTCCATACGAACCCGGCGTTCGTATATCGGCTCATCAACTTGGGGCTTTTGCCTGCGCTGAAGCTTGGCTCCATTCGGGTTCGCAAAGCGGCGCTGGATGAGTTCCTTCAGCGGTACGAGGGCCATGATCTCAGCGATCCGCTGAATATCAAAGAACTGGCAGTTGGGTAATGGCTACGGGCAGGTGTCAATATGGGCACCTGCCCCGTTTTTCAAAAGGAAAAGGAGCTAATATTTTGAGCGAATTAAGACTTAGAAAACGTGGTCCTTACTGGCAGTACAGTTTTGAGGGTGCTCGTATTGATGGTAAGCGACAGACCATCAGCAAAAGCGGATTCCGTACAAAAACGGAAGCTTCTGCCGCAGGTGCACAAGCTATGTCTGAGTACAATCGTGCCGGTGCAGTCTTTAAGCCCAATGAAATCAGCGTTTCTGACTATCTGGACTTCTGGATGAAGGAATATTGTCAAAACAACTGCAAGCCCAGCACTATCAGCAACTATGATAAGAAAATCCGGCTACATATCAAGCCTGCCATTGGAAAATACCGGCTTGCGGCACTGTCTCCCGAAACTTTGCAAAAGCTAATAAACGATAAATTCAATCAGGGGTATAGCCGCAACACCTTAGCGGTGCTGAAAGGCATCCTGACTGGGAGTCTTTCCTATGCGGTTCAGCCGCTGAAATACATCCCATTCAGTCCTGCGGAGTATATAGACATTCCCTCTACTCGTGCAACGCCAAAAGTCAAAACCAGAAGTGCACCTCATGTGTACCTGTCCGCAGAGCAAATGGGGAAGTTATTCCAACGGTTCCCGGAGGGAAGCAGTTCTTATCTGCCTCTCTTGATTGGCTATAAGTGTGGTCTGCGTATTGCAGAAGCTTTTGCTTTGAAGTGGAAGGATATTGACCTGACCGCAAAAAAACTTACGGTTCGGCAGCAAATTCTATGGCAGGAAAAAGATAAGATTGCTGGTAGAGATTCGTATTGGTATTTCACAATGCCGAAATATGATAGCATCCGTACCATTGAACTATCGCAAGATGTTGTTAATGCCTTAGAGCGTGAAAAAGCACGTCAAGAACAAAATCGTGCAATCTGTGATGACCTCTACATCCGTTGGTTCTGTGATGATGTCGGACATCTTAACTGCAATGGGAATGGTGCAGAAATCCATTTGGTAATGGTCCGCCCGGATGGTTCCTATATCAATAGCCGCAATATGCAACACGTCAGCCATATCGCAAGGCATGAGCTGGGGATTCCAAAATTTGACTATCATAGTCTGCGGCATACCCATGCGACCATGCTGGCGGAAAGGGGTGCATCACCAAAATATGTACAGCACAGACTTGGCCACAAAAACATTCAGGTGACCATGCAAATCTACCAGCATTTAACCGATAAAATGTCAGAGGAAGGAGCTAAGCTTTTGGACACGCTTTGAAAATTTGGTTGACAAAATGTTGACAAAACAGTAAAAACACCCGTTTCTCTATGAAACGGGTGTTTTTGTTTATATCAAAAAAGTTCTTGTTTTTTTGCTATTTTCTGTAGTTTTCTATTACTTCTGGCTCTCCGCCACGGCGACGGCCACAGCCACAGTCGCGCCGACCATGGGGTTGTTGCCCATGCCCAGGAAGCCCATCATCTCCACGTGAGCGGGGACGGAGGAGGAACCGGCGAACTGGGCGTCAGAGTGCATACGGCCCATGGTGTCGGTCATGCCGTAGGAAGCGGGGCCAGCAGCCATGTTGTCGGGGTGCAGAGTACGGCCGGTGCCGCCGCCGGAGGCCACGGAGAAGTACTTCTTGCCCTGCTCGATGCACTCCTTCTTATAGGTACCGGCTACGGGGTGCTGGAACCGGGTGGGGTTGGTGGAGTTGCCGGTGATGGACACATCCACGCCCTCGTGGTGCATGACGGCTACGCCCTCGCGGACGTCATCGCAGCCGTAGCAGCGGACAGCGGCCCGCTCACCATCGGAATAGGCCACCTCCCGGACGGTCTTCAGCTCGCCGGTGTAGTAGTCAAACTGGGTCTGGACATAGGTGAAGCCGTTGATACGGCTGATGATCTGGGCGGCGTCCTTGCCCAGACCGTTCAGGATCACCCGCAGAGGCTCCTTCCGGGCCTTGTTGGCGTTGCGGACGATGCCGATGGCGCCCTCGGCGGCGGCGAAGGACTCGTGGCCCGCCAGGAAGGCGAAGCACTTGGTCTCATCCCGCAGCAGCATAGCGCCCAGATTGCCGTGGCCCAAGCCCACCTTGCGGTCCTCAGCCACAGAGCCGGGGATGCAGAAGGACTGGAGGCCGATGCCGATGGCCTCGGCGGCCTCGGCGGCGGTCTGAACATTCTTCTTCAGCGCGATGGCCGCGCCGACGCAGTAGGCCCAGCAGGCATTTTCAAAGCAGATAGGCTGGATGCCCTTCACGATCTCATAGGGATCAAAGCCGGCAGCCTTGCAGATCTCCCGGCACTCCTCCACACTGGAGATTCCGTACTGAGACAGGACGGAATTGATTTTCTCGATTCTTCTCTCGTAGCTTTCAAACAGAGCCATTTCCAATTCCTCCTTCTCTTATTCCTGACGGGGATCGATGTACTTGGCGGCGCTGTCCCACTGACCGTAGTGAGATTTGGCGCTCTCCAGTGCCTCGTTGGCGTCCACACCCTTCTTGACGGCTTCCATCATCTTGCCCAAGTTCACAAACTCATAGCCGATGATCTCGCTGTCCTTGTTCAGAGCCACGCGGGTGCAGTAGCCCTCTGCCATTTCCAGATAGCGGGGGCCCTTCTCCTTGGTGGCGAACATGGTGCCCACCTGAGAGCGCAGGCCCTTGCCCAGATCCTCCAGAGAAGCGCCCACAGGCAGGCCGCCCTCAGAGAAAGCCGTCTGGCTGCGGCCGTAGACGATCTGCAGGAACAGCTCCCGCATAGCGGTGTTGATGGCGTCGCACACCAGATCGGTGTTCAGTGCCTCCAGAAGGGTCTTGCCGATGAGGATCTCAGATGCCATAGCGGCGGAGTGGGTCATACCGGAGCAGCCGATGGTCTCCACCAGCGCCTCCTCGATGACGCCCTCCTTCACGTTCAGGGTCAGTTTGCAGGCGCCCTGCTGAGGAGCACACCAGCCGATGCCGTGGGTCAGACCGCTGATATCCTTGATTTCCTTGGCCTGAACCCACTTTCCTTCTTCAGGGATGGGGGCCGGTCCGTGATACGCGCCCTTGGCCACCGGGCACATACGCTGTACTTCGCTGGAATAGATCATTGTCCGCTCTCCTTTTCTATTCGTTCCGAATTTTGCCGGTTTTTCCAGAGCTGGCCCGGCATTTTGACGGTTTTTCGTTCATATTATATCGGCAAACGATTACTCTGTCAAGGGTCGTCACCATACCTTAAAAAAGAATATGGAATGCTTATGCTCTTCCGCCGCGATCCGGCAGGCAATAAAAACCGGGCTTCCGCTTATGCGGAAGCCCGGTCTGAAAAGCTTGTTGAGCTCTGACAGTTCTCTTACAGCAGGCCGCTGGCAGAGAAGATGGATGCGAACACCAGAGAAACAACGGTCATCAGCTTGATGAGGATGTTGATGGAGGGGCCGGAGGTATCCTTGAAGGGATCGCCCACGGTGTCGCCCACCACGCCTGCCTTGTGGCAGTCGGAGCCCTTGCCGCCGAAGTGGCCGGCCTCGATGTACTTCTTGGCGTTATCCCACGCACCGCCGGCGTTGGCCATGTAGATGGCCATCAGGAAACCGGTGACGGTAGCGCCGGCCAGCATACCCACAACGCCCATGTAGCCCAGGATCAGACCCACCACGATGGGGCAAACCACGGCGATGATGGTGGGCAGGATCATCTCGTGCAGAGATGCCTTGGTGCACAGGTCCACGCAGCGGGCATAGTCGGGATCGGCCTTGCCGTCCATCAGACCGGTGATCTCCCGGAACTGACGGCGCACCTCCAACACCACACTCTGGGCGGCACGGCCCACGGAGTTCATGGTGAGGGCGGCGAACACGAAGGGCAGGCAGGCGCCGATGAAC
>ENA-OZDY01000710-OZDY01000710.1-human-gut-metagenome-genome-assembly--contig:-NODE-710-length-10775-cov-5.278172_pt1 | contig 10775 bp, 6 predicted proteins | sample MGYA00245063_ERZ653599 | MGnify/ENA primary metagenome ERZ653599 (study PRJEB26926, sample SAMN06165004) | human gut metagenome | biome: ENVO:00009003; feature: ENVO:2100002; material: ENVO:00002003... | reverse complement strand
ACGAGATGTAGCTCCGTCTCGTGGGCTCGGAGATGTGTATAAGAGACAGCGATGACAGCGTTTCTTCCCTCTACCATGCCGCCTGTAAACTCCTCATCTGCCTGCTGTACTTCCTGTTTTCTGTCTCTGTCACGGTAATCTCGTTTCCCCTTAAAGTCACGTTTTTTTCCGTCTCTTCTCTCAAAGTTTCTCTTGTCGTTTCTGTTGTTTTCTCTCATATCATTCCTGTTCCGCGGTCCCAAAAGCAGTGGGAACTTTTGCTTTTTCAAAAGCCCCACTGCCCTGCCGCTTCTTTTTTATTTTCTGAATCTTATCTGCTCTCACACTTCGCCAAGTCCTGCCCGGATCAGGTCGATCATCCGCTTGTAATCCCCTTTCAGGTACAGATACCCCATCACGGCCTCAAACCCGGTTGCCCGGCGGTAGTCGATCGTGGATGCATTTTTTGCCTTGGTATAGGATTTCGCATTTCTGCCTCTTTTATAAATCTGTTTTTCCTCTTCGGTAAACAGCGGCTCCAGAATTTCAATCATCGCCGACTGTTTCTCCGCCTTTACAAGCCCTGCCGCATGGCGGTGCAGCTTGTTGACCTGCATATTTGCTTTCCGCACCAGAATCGTGCGGATGACGATCTCATACGCAGCATCCCCGATGTAGGCCAGCGTAAGCGGCGAATACATGCGGATGTCATGCTGTTCCAGTCCGAATACCTCCGAAAGATAATCCTTCTCCCCGAAAACCGCCTCTGGAAAAAGCTCCTCGTTTTCTGTCTCTTTGCCCACTTCCGTCACTTCTGTTCTGTCCTTTCTTTTTTCCTCATCTGACGCAGCTCGCCCTCCAGCTCGAGCACACGGTTCGTAAGCTCCGTATTCTCCTGCTGCAGTACTTTGATATCCTCGAAAATCGGGTCCGGCAGATGAATGTGATCCATGCTTTTTCTCGGAATCCGCACATCATTCTGCTTCACAATGTGCCCCGGCACGCCGACGACGGTACAGTTCGGCGGAACCTCCTCGATCACAACCGATCCGGCTCCGATTTTGGAGTTTTCCCCGATCGTAAACGATCCGATGATCTTCGCACCGGCGCTGACCATAACATTGTCCTCCAGCGTCGGATGACGTTTCCCGGTCTCCTTACCATTACCGCCGAGCGTCACGCCCTGATACAGCGTCACGTTGTCTCCGATGACGGTCGTCTCTCCGATGATAACGCCTGCTCCATGGTCGATAAACAGTCCCTTTCCGATCGTCGCACCCGGATGGATTTCGATACCGGTTTTTCTCGCTGCCCGCTGTGAAATCCATCTGGCCAGAAAGTAATGGCCTTTCAGATATAGCTTGTGCGCCCGTCTGTACTTCAGCATAACACGAAATGAAGGATACAGCAAGACTTCCATGGGAGAATGTATCGCCGGATCCCGCTCCTGAATCACCTGAAATTCCTCTTTAAAATACGCGAAAAAACTCATCTTTCCTCTCCTTGCCTCCTGCCGGGACTTTTTCAGATTTTTATTTCTTACCACCTTTTTTGCCCGAAGGGCAATATTCAAAAACGGAGCTGTTTCATCTCCGATAAAGACGAAATAGCTCCGTGGTTCCACTTTACTTTAAGGGCACACCTGCCCTCTTCTTTTCTTCTGCATAACGTGCAGGACCCGTGCCGGACTACCCACTTTTTCCGCTTCACCCGGCCAGCTTCCGGACGCACTTCAAAAACCCTCGTTTCAGGCAGCTTCCAGCCCCATTTGTCTGCCATTCTCTGTGAAACAATTCTGATTTTCTACTTTTTCCGTTCCAAGCCTTTTTCTGTTTCCGTTTGTTCTAGTTTATGCAAATTTTTCTCGTTTGTCAAGCAAATTTCCGCCGGATCCACTTGCTGATTTCGACCGCCGGAATGACAAGCAGTCCAAGGCCGATCGCCACATCATATTCTAACGCGCTGATCCGCTCAAAACCGAACGCACTCGACAGTGCCGGGATGTAAATGACGGCGGATGTGAGGACAAATGAGAGTGCCATCGCGCCCCACAGATACTTGTTCTGATGCTTCATATGGAAAATAGAACCTTTCCGTGATCTCATATTGAAGGAATGGAAAATTTCCACCATAGAGAGTGTCAGAAACGCCATCGACATGCCGTCCGGGCTGTTGACGATTTCCCAGCGGCCGGCTTCCAGATAGTGGCCGATGAAGTAGGACGCCAGCGTCAGCACCGTAATCACGATGCCCTGAAACGCAACATCAAAGCCGAGGCCGTCCGCAAAAATACCGTCATCCGCATTTCTCGGCGGGCGTTTCATGATGTCTGTCTCACCGTCCTCCATACCGAGCGCCAGCGCCGGGAAGCAGTCCGTAATCAGGTTGATCCAGAGCAGATGCACCGGATTTAAAATCGTAAAGCCCATCAGCGTCGCGCAGAAAATCGACAGCACCTCGGCAAGGTTCGATGCCAGAAGGAACTGAATTGCCTTGCGGATATTATCGTAGATTCGTCTTCCTTCCTCAACCGCTGCGATGATCGTCGCAAAGTTGTCGTCCGCGAGCACCATATCTGCCACGTTTTTCGTCACATCCGTTCCCGTGATGCCCATTCCGATGCCGATATCCGCACGCTTGATCGACGGCGCATCGTTGACTCCGTCTCCTGTCATCGCGGTGATTCTGCCTTTCCGCTTCCACGCATCGACGATCCGCACTTTATGCTCCGGCTGGACGCGTGCGTAAACAGCATATTCCTCGATTCTCCGGTCAAGCTCCTCATCGCTTAACTGGTCAATCTCGGCTCCTGTTACCGCTTTCCGGCCCGCCTCCAGAATACCCAGCTCTTTTGCAATAGCAACTGCTGTGTCTTTGTGGTCACCCGTAATCATCACCGGACGGATGCCTGCCCCGCGGCATTCCCGGATCGCATCGACTACTTCCGGCCGCACCGGATCAATCATACCGCAAAGTCCTAAAAAGCAGAGATCCTGCTCCAGAAAGTCCGGCTCCTGGGAGGACGGCATCTGGTTCCACGCTCTTCCTGCTGCCGCCAGCACGCGGAGTGCCTGGTCTGCCATCGCCTTGTTCTGCGACAGGATTTCCTGCCGGAATGCTTCTGTCATCGGCTGTTTTCTGCCATCACGCCAAACGGAGGTGCACCGCTTCAGAATCTCATCCGGTGCGCCTTTTGTGCAGGAAAAATACGTTCCGTCGTTTGCGCGGTGGATCGTTGTCATGCGTTTCCGCATCGAATCAAACGGCGCTTCCCCGACACGCGGATACTGGACGGACAGGCTCTTCTTCAGGCATCCCTCTTTCTGCGCATCGTTGACCAACGCACATTCCGTCGGTTCTCCGACTGCCTCGCCGTTTTCGTCCGGCTCCGCATCGGAGCAGAGTGCCATGACGGATACAAGACGTTTTATATCGCTTCCCTCATGTTTTACCACGGTCATCTTATTCTGGGTCAGCGTTCCTGTCTTATCCGAGCAGATCACCTGCGTACAGCCGAGCGTCTCGACAGCCGTCAGTTTCCGGATCACCGCATTCCGCTTTGACATTTTGGTCACACCGATGGAAAGCACGATTGTGACAACTGCCGCAAGGCCTTCCGGGATTGCCGCTACGGCAAGGCTGACGGCTACCATAAAGGTATTTAAGATGTTCTGCGGCGTCACGCCCTCTTTTAAAATGCCGACAACGAAAATCACGGCACAGATAGCGAGCACCATCACGCTTAAGATTTTGCTGAGCTGGTTCAGCCGCTTCTGCAGCGGTGTGCTCTCATCCGCCGACTGCGTCAGAACATGGGCAATTTTTCCCATCTCGGTTTTCATACCCGTTCCGGTGATAACAGCGCGGCCGCGGCCATAGACAACGGTGCTTCCCATATAGACCATGTTTTTCCGGTCCCCGAGCGGAACCTCGCTGGCTGCGCCGGAGGTCAGAACATCCGCTGTTTTATTGACCGGGACAGATTCTCCGGTCAGCGCTGCTTCCTCGATTTTCATGCTGGCGCTCTCTAAAATACGGCCATCGGCCGGAACAGCATCGCCCGCTTCGAGAATTACAATATCACCGGGTACGAGCTCCTCGCTCTTTTTCACTTCCATTTTCCCGCCGCGCATCACCTTCGACGTGGCTGCCGCGATCTCCTGCAGAGCTTCAATCGCTTTCTCTGCCTTGCTCTCCTGCAGAACACCGAGCACCGCATTAATGATGACAACGGTGAGAATAATGACCACATCAGCGTACGATTCGCCTTCATACGCCGATGTGATGCCGGAAATCAGCGCTGCGGCGAGCAGGATCAGGATCATCGGGTCTTTCAGTTCTTCGAAAAACCGCTGCAGATTACTCTTCTTTTTTCCCGCCGCCAGCCGGTTCGGTCCGTGTTCGGAAAGCCGCCGCGCAGCTTCCGCCTCGGAAAGTCCCTGCTCCGTTGTCTGTAACTCATCAAGAATCTTCGAACTTTTTTCCAGATACTCTTTCATTTCCATCCGTCCTTTCTTCTGAAAACGCTTTTTGCGTTCCTGTGATAAGTTCCCACTGGTACACCGGTCTCTTTCTATATAGAAAAAGACCTATCCGCACCATATTTGTTGATACAGATAAGTCTTGTCATTTCATACAAAGCCAGAAGAAATGCTTTTTTCTTCGGTTGTTGGCCTTATAGCGTCACGTATGCCGCCGACTACTCCCTTATTCTTCTTCCAGTCTACCACATCTTCCGGCCTTGTGCAATCGCATTTCTCTTTTATTCTTCTGCGTTCTTTGCGCATCCCGGGCAGCCGCTGCATCCGCCTGCGATCCGGTCGTCCGGCATCAGGTCGAGTGCCTTGGAAATGCAGCAGATCGCCTGTGCGGAAATTCCCTCTTTCTTTCCGGTAAAGCCAAGTCCTTCCTCGGTCGTTGCCTTGATATTGACCTGATCCTCTTCGAGATGAAGCGCCTCCGCCACATTTTTCACCATCGTGTCGATGTATAGCAGGAGCTTCGGCTTCTGTGCAATAACGGTTGCATCGATATTTTCAATCAGATACATCCGCTCCTCGAGCATCTCACCGACTTTTTTCAGCAGTTCGATGCTGTCTGCGCCCTCATACGCCGGATCATTGTCCGGAAAATGGCGTCCGATGTCCCGCAGTGCTGCAGCGCCGAGAAGCGCATCCATAATGGCATGGACCAGCACATCTGCATCGGAATGTCCCAGAAGGCCATATTCATACGGGATTTCCACACCGCCCAGAATCAGTTTCCGGTTTTCCACCAGTTTATGCACATCGTAACCCATTCCTACTCGCATTGTTCGTTCCTCCGCTTCGTTACTTTCTAGTTAAATCCATACAGTTTCTGCGCTACCTTGTAGGCATAGACTGCAATTTTCTGTCCCGGTTTTGATTTGCTGCTCATAACAGTTCCGAAAATGCCGTGGCGGATGCGGAAGTAATCGGCTGCATCCTCCTGTTTCAGGTATCTCCACAGATCGTTCTTTTTCTCGAGATTTTCTTCCGTTCCGGAGCGCATCATCATCACGGAAGAAACCGTCATAATGATGGTCAGATAACTGATCATATATTTCCGCAGGTACTTCGACAGCCCCTTCTGTTCACCAAGGTAATCGATCATCAGCTTGTTGACACGGATCTGCTGGTCAATTCTGCCGATCATGACTTTCTCGTTAACCGACTGGTCGGCTCTTCCGATAAAGTAGCGGTAGAAATTGACATCGAGATAATACATCGTTTTGACGTACGGAAGCGGAATAAACGCAACCAGATTATCCACATAGAAGGTGTGCTCCGGCAGCTTCATGCCGCACTCTCTTAAAAGAGAAGTCCGGTAAATCAGCGAATGCATCAGCAGATAATGTGTTTTGCCGAGAGCTTTCGCCTCATCCCATCCGAAAAAGCGGCCTTCCGGCAGCGATTTCGCATAGCGCATCACACGTTTTCTCTTGGCGCCCTCTTTTTCATACACATAGTTACTGATCAGAAGGTCGAGTGTTTTCGGTCCGCGTACGACTTCTGCCAGAACATTTAAAATCTTCTGGTATGCCTCTGGGTTTACCCAGTCATCACTGTCCACAACCTTAAAGTACAGACCCGTCGCATTTTCCACACCCGTGTTGACTGCTCCGCCGTGGCCCTTGTTTTCCTGATGAATCGCTTTTACAATCGTCGGATATTTTTCCTGATAGCGGTCTGCAATCTCTGTGGTTCCGTCCTTGGAACCATCGTCCACGATCAGAATTTCTACTTCTTCTCCGCCGACCAGCAGCGAATCGATACATTTCTCCATATATGCTTCTGAATTATAGCATGGTACTGCAATTGATAAAATCTTCATCTTTTTTCTCCCTGCTCTTTTTTGCTCTTCTGCCGTTTCAGGCACGTTCCAGATCTGTATATTTTGCGTATTCCGCAAACGCAGACGGAATGGCATATCTTTCAGCCGCGGTTTTCGCATCCGCAAAAATCAATCCGGCTTTTTCTTCCCCTTCCTGCTCCACATCGTTTCCTGCAATTTTAATAGCGTATCCTGTGATATGCCACTCGACATGGGAAAAAATGTGCTTGTACGGCGGCAATGCCTGAATATGAAGCGGCGTCACGCCGAATTTTTCTGCCTCTTCAAGTGCTTCCTGTTCGGAGAGCACGCCATCGAAGTTCGGGAACTCGTAAAGTCCCGCCAGAAGTCCTTTTTTCGGCCGTTTCCGCACTGCTGTGTGCGTACCGTCCAGAAATAACAGAACGGTTCTGTCTTCGATTCTGCGCGGCTTTGCGCTCTTTTTAAACGGATATTCCGTCCAGGTCTGATGCTGTCCCGCCAGACACTGGTCAAAAAGCGGACAGACTTCACATTTTGGTGCGCCGTTCGGCAGACAGACCATTGCGCCGAGATCCATCATCGCCTGGTTGAAGGCTCCCGGATCTTCTGCCGGCATGATTTCGGTCAATTCCGCTTCCACGCGGTTTTTCACGGACTGCTTTAAAATGTCCTCACCGTCCTCCCGGAGGCGTGCCATCACACGAAGCACATTTCCGTCCACCGCCGGCACCGGAATGCAAAACGCGATCGATGCAACGGCTCCCGCTGTGTAATTTCCAATTCCCGGAAGTCCTTTTAAGGCTTCGTAATCTGCCGGAAATACACCGTCATACACTTCCATAATTTTCTGTGCGGCCTTCTGCATATTCCGCACACGGTTATAGTAACCAAGGCCTTCCCAGAGCTTCAAAAGCTTTTCCTCGGGACAGACCGCAAGTGCTGCGACATTGGGCAGTTCACGCATAAACCGCTCATAAAACGGCTTGACCGCTTCCACCCTCGTCTGCTGGAGCATAATCTCGGAAACCCAGATTTCATACGGGTTCTTTTTTTCTCTCCACGGCAGCACTCTTTTATTTTCGCCATACCATTTCAATAATGGCTTTGTGATTGTGTCCTGCATAGTAATCTCCTGTTAATATATCATTCTTATTTTGCCACATTTTCCTCCAAAATGCAAAATAAACATTGCGCTCTCACGTGTTTTTGATTAAAATTAATAAATACTTTAAAAGAATAACCAAAACCCTTAAGATATGGAGGAAAAACTCTTGATCGACAGTATTATTTTTGATGTGGACGGCACCCTGTGGGACTCCACAGACGTTGTTGCCGACGCATGGAATCAGATTATGGAAAAAGAAACTGATATGACACCAAACCTCACCGGAACCGTGTTAAAAGGCCTGTTCGGCCGCCTGCTCCCGGATATCGCCGCCGTCATTTTCCACGAATATCCAAAGGAGCGCCAGTTAGAACTGATCGAGGCATGCTGTGCCAAAGAGCATGAGGCACTTCTTGCGACACCGGCTCCTGTTTATCCGGGACTTGCCGATGCACTTTCTATTCTTTCCAGACATTACCCGCTTTATATCGTAAGCAACTGCCAGGCGGGCTATATCGAAGTTTTTCTGGAAGCCACAGGCCTCGGTCACTATTTCAAAGGCCATCTCTGTCCTGGCGATACCGGAAAGGCAAAGGCAGACAACATCCGTACAATCATCGAACAGAACCATCTGCAGCACGCGGTCTATGTCGGCGATACCGACGGCGACTACAAGGCGACACGCGAGGCCGGAATCCCGTTTGTCCATGCCGCATACGGTTTTGGTCAGACCGAAAACCCGGACTACACCATCACTTCCCCGATGGATCTTGTCACACTGTTCGTACCGGAAAACTAATTTTTAACAGTTTCTTTCTCATAAAAAATACGCATTCCTGTTTTGATAACGGAATGCGTATTTTTTATGTTCTATTTCTTCTTTTCTCAGCTCTCGCCCTTACCTGGGTAATCATCGTCACCCGTATGGTCTCCCTGATCCGGTGCGCTCGGTTCCGGTGTCGACGGGGTCTCGGTCGGTGCTACGGTCGGCTCCGGCGTAGACGGGATCTCGGTCGGTGCTGCGGTCGGTTCCGGCGTAGACGGGGTCGATGGAGTTGATGGGGTTGATGGAGTTGATGGGGTTGATGGAGTTGATGGAGTTGACGGCGTGTAATCATCGTACGTATAGGATGGCGTTCTCGTCGGCGTTACTGTCGTGGTATTCGTCGTATCATCGACATTTTCGTCATCTGCTTCCGGTGCCTGTGTCACAGTAAGCGTGTCTTCACTTACCTCATAAGCTTCGGAATAATAAATGATAACCGGTGTTCCGTCATCGACATTGTCATATAATGCCTGTGCCACTGCAGTCGGAAGTGCAACAGATCCTGTCGTCGATCCTGCAGTCAGATACAGGTTTCCGCCGAAACTGCTTCTCCAGGAAGCATCGTAGAAACCAATCTCTCCGTTGAACGGAATCCAGGAATCCACATCTCTTTCCCAGGAATAGCTGCCGTCTGCCTGAAGCTCTCCGTGCAGTTTTTTCTGGCTTTCTTTTGCTGCGGTTGTGTAGATACCCGGCTTCGTGTAGCTGCTCTGCTCCATCAGACCGGTTACACAGTCACCGTCGACAACCAGATTTCCATCTTTGTAGAGCCAGATATGCTGACGGCTGGCATCAACCTCAACATACGTCTTGCCGAATCCGTTGTTCTCTGTGGAAGCAGCAAACTCTCTCTGCGCATACTGCGGCTCTCTTGTATCTGCTGCGTGAGCATCTACTTCTTCTGCGATCTTTGCAATCTCCTGCTCCTGATCCACTTTCCATCCGTAGCCTTCCTGGCTGATGGTCACGCCGCCTTCGATACCGGTTGCCGGGAAGGTGTGATCCTTGCCATCGGTATCGATCGCTGCCGCAAGATTTGCCACATATTCTTTTACTCTTTCATTCCACTGGTTTTCATCTTTGGAATAATTTCCATCCGCATCGACTGCCAGCCAGTCTTTCATGGTATTTCCGTCAAGAACCTGTGTTGTTCCATCCGGCATACTGTATGTGATGCTTGCGCGTACCAGTTCATTTAACTGATCCTTCTGTGCATTCAGTGTTTCGTCATCTGCTGTTACCAAGGTTCCGTCGTAAACGCCTGCTTTTTCAAGATCCACTTCGGTATCCGCATTGATCAGCGCGTTTTCGATGCACTGTTTTGCAAGGGTAAGATCCATTCCCTCACCCATAACAGCATCCACAATCTCAAACTCATTGTTCTGGAAGGTGATGTAGGCGCTGGCCGGTGCATTCTCACCGTCTGCGGACTGGAATTCGTCAAATCCATCAATCACCGCATCCAGTTTTTCCTGACTGTACTGCATGGTGACCTGGGAATCTTTCTCTTTTCCGCCATTTCCCAGGAACCAGAGGAAACTGTTCTGTTTCTTTAACACGCTCTCCACGCTGCCGTCTCCGGCGTAGGTGTAGTCGATGTCTTTTCCGCTGACACTCTTCGTATCATTGTCTTTGAATTTTACATTTAAGGTATAATTTGCAGCCTGCTCTTTGATTTTCGTTTCTGCCTCTTTGGCCGTCATATCCGAGCAGTCTACTCCGTTGATGGTTGTTCCGTTGAAGAAATAATTCTGGTAATGGAACATTTTGCTTCCATAGAAAAAGCCTCCCACAGCAATAACAGCAACGGCTGCAACGGCGATAACCGCACCGCCTTTTCCCTTTTTTTTCTGCGGTTTTGCGCCATGCGGAATGTACTCTTCGTCGTCATCCTCATAATCGTCGTAGTCATCATCCTCATCGTCTATTTCCGGCATTGGGATATGGCCTACCGTGTCGCTGACGAGGCGCTCCATTGCGGCTTCCACCTGATCACCAAGCACTTCTTTCTCCGAACCCTTGGTCTCTGTCTTCTCTTCTCCCAGCAGATCATCCTCATCTGCGAATGGATCGTTGATGATCAGATCATCATCCACCATTTCTGTAAATTCCGGAATCTCGATGTCCTGCGTCACAGGCTCCACTTTGGTCTGCTTCATTTTCTGCTTCGCTTCTTCGTCTTTTGCACGCTCAGTTGCCTCAAGGACACTTCGCAGATTACTTAAATTTGCAGTCTCATCCGGGATTCGATCTTCGCTTTTTGTTTCTTTGCTTTCAAATTCAATGGAGTCTTCGATGTCTGCCAGTTCTTCCTGGAATGTTTCACCGCTCTCCTTTTCCGCCAGGTCACGGTCAATCTCTTTTTGCAGGGCAGCCCATAGTTTACCGTCCTTTAAATCATCATCTTCAAACTTCATATTTTTTGCTCCTCATAGTTCTGTGTCTGCACTTTACTTACTTCTCTTCTTTTTTCCTTGTTTCAACTCACAGTCGGTATTTTCACGGAGTCTGACATGTCGAAAATAGTTC
>ENA-OZDY01000706-OZDY01000706.1-human-gut-metagenome-genome-assembly--contig:-NODE-706-length-10815-cov-4.399349_pt1 | contig 10815 bp, 8 predicted proteins | sample MGYA00245063_ERZ653599 | MGnify/ENA primary metagenome ERZ653599 (study PRJEB26926, sample SAMN06165004) | human gut metagenome | biome: ENVO:00009003; feature: ENVO:2100002; material: ENVO:00002003... | reverse complement strand
CGGAGATGTGTATAAGAGACAGCTCCATATATCGGTAAAAAACACCGGCGGTCTGATGACCGCCGGTATCGTTTATTCGCTGATGTCGCGGGTGGCGTAGGCGTTCAGGTCCATGCCCGCCGTATGGCCCGCCAGATATTCGTAATACCCCTGTGCGCCGATCATGGCACCGTTATCGCCGCACCACCGCAGCGGCGGCAGGTACAGCCGGCAGCCGGCTTTTTTGCAGGCCCGCTCCAGGTCCGCCCGGATGACGGAGTTGGCCGCCACGCCGCCGGCGGCGGCAATCACCGTGCGTCCGGACTGCTTTGCAGCTTCCATGACGCGAGGGACCAGCGTATCGCTGACAGCCTGGGCGAAGTCCCGTGCCAGCGCCGGAGCATCCAGCGGCTCTCCCACCTGCTCGGCGTGATGGGCCAGATTCACCACCGCCGTTTTCAGACCGGAAAAGCTCATGTCCAGCGGCGCTCCCTCCACATGGGAATGGGGCAGGGTGTAGACGCCGCCCTTGGACTGCTGGGCCAGCTTGTCCATGGGCGCACCGCCGGGGTAAGGCAGGCCCAGCACCCGGGCCGCCTTGTCAAAGCACTCCCCCGCCGCGTCATCCCGGGTCGCACCCAAAATTTCCAGATCCGTATAATCCCGGACGTCCACGATTAGGGTGTTGCCCCCGGAGATGGCCAGTGCCAAAAAGGGCGGCTCCAGCTCCGGGAAGGCCAGATAGTTGGCGGCGATATGGCCCCGGACATGGTGCACCGGGATCAGAGGCACTCCCAGACCGTAGGCCACGGATTTAGCAAAGCTCAAGCCCACCAGCACGGCCCCGATAAGTCCGGGGGCGTAGGTGACGGCCACGGCGTCAATGTCCTGCCGGGTGCAGCCGGCGTCCGCCAAGGCTTTTTCTGTCAGGGCCGCGATCACTTCAACATGCTTGCGGGAGGCCAGCTCCGGTACCACGCCGCCGTACAGAGCGTGGAGGTCCGCCTGAGAGGCAATGGCATCGGACAACACCCGCCGTCCGTCCTCCACCACTGCCACGGCGGTCTCGTCGCAGGAGGATTCAAAGGCTAAAATCTTCATAGCAATGCTTCTTTCTCCAAAAGATCGGCGTTCTCCGCCTTACTGCTGCCAGGGCACCTTTGGCCCCGGCGCCGCCTTGGGATCAAAGGGGATGCGGACATACTTGTGGTACTTGTCCGCAGAAAATGTATTCTCGTAAACGAACCGGTGCTCTTCCATCAGCGCAGCGTCATCCACCGGGCCGCCGGCGAGATACAGGGTCTTGTAGTGGACGCCGAACATCTCCGTATCATACCCGGCGGTCCGCAGACCGCACCGGGCATAGAACCCCAACCGCCGCCGGGCCATCTCCGGGTCCGGCGCGTCCTCCGGAGCTTCCGATTCTCCGAAAATCACCGTGTCCGCCTCCCGCTCCCGCAGCTTTTCCAGGATAGACGCACCGACGCCGCCGTTGCGGCGGATACTGGAAACGCACAGGTAATCCAGCAGTGCCCAGCCGGGATGTCCCAGCCAGAGGAATGCTTCGCCTACGATATTGTCTCCGTCAAACAGGCAATAGGGCTTGTACCAGCCCTCCGCCCAACTCTTCTCAATATTCCGCAGGGGTTTTAATTCCGCTGTGGGAAACGCTTCCTTCAGGTCCCGGTCATAAATCGTCCTCAGTTGTTCAACTGACGGGATTCTCAGTTCCATGCTGTTCAAACTCCCTTGTCATAATGATGGCATCCTCCCGGGGATGCTCGTAGTAATTTTTGCGCCGGCCCACACCCCGGAAGCCCCGGCTGCCGTACAGGGCGATGGCGGGGTAGTTGGAGGCCCGGACTTCCAGCGTCAGAAACGCCAGATGGTTGGCCTGAGCAAAGTCAAGAAACACTTGCAGCAGCTTTCCGGCAACGCCCTGCTTCCGGCAGTCCGGCCGGACGGCCACATTGGTGATATAACCCTCGTCCAGCACCGCCTGCAAACCGGCGTAGCCTGCTACCTTATCGTTGTCATCCAGCGCCACAAGGAATGCGGACAGGTAGTTGTCCAGTTCCTCCGCCAGCATATTCCGGCTCCACGGCGTAGAAAAGCAGATCCGTTCCAGCTCTGCTACCTCGTCCAGATGGTCCGCCGTCATAGGCACGATGCGGACATGCAGATTTTTCTCTTCCATCGTATGTTACTCCTTATCCCTTAGCTTCCAGCCAGTTGCGGCCCCAGTGGGCCTCCGCCGTCAGGGGGACGGACAGGTGGGCCACCTGCTCCATTTCCTCCTCCAGCAGCTTTGCCGCGGCCTCCGCCTGCGGCTCCGGGCACTCCACGATCAGCTCATCGTGAACCTGCAAGACCAGTTTGGCCTCCGGCAGTTCCCGTTTCAGCCGCTTTTCCACGGCCACCATAGCCAGCTTCATAATGTCCGCCGCCGTGCCCTGAATGGGCATATTCAGCGCCACCCGCTCCCCGAAGGAGCGCATATTGAAATTGGAGGAGCGGATCTCCGGCAGCTCCCGCCGCCGGTGGAACAGCGTCTCCACATACCCCTGCTCCTTGGCCTTTGCCACCACATCATCCATATACTTCCGCACACCGGGGAAGGTGGCGAAATAGGCCTCCATATACGCCTTGGCCTCCGCCACCGTCACGCCGATGTCCTGACTGAGGGAAAAGGCGGAGATGCCGTAGACAATGCCGAAGTTCACGGCTTTCGCCCGGCGGCGCATCTCGTGGGTCACATCGCCGGGGGCCACATGGAACACCTGAGCCGCCGTGGCAGTGTGGATGTCCGCGCCGGTGGTGAACGCCGCCTGCATGGCCGCGTCCCCGGAGATGTGGGCCAGCAGCCGCAATTCAATTTGGGAGTAGTCCGCATCCACCAGAACGCAGCCCTCTGCCGGAATGAACATCCGGCGAATTTCGCTGCCAAGGTCCGTCCGGGTGGGAATGTTCTGCAAATTCGGCTCCGTGGAGCTGAGCCGCCCGGTGGCGGTAACGGTCATCTGGAACCGGGTGCGGATGCGCCCGTCCGGGTCCATGGCCTTCAAAAGTCCCTCGGCATAGGTGGACTTCAACTTTGCGTACTGTCGGTATTCCAGCACCGCCCCCACGATAGGGGCCTCGTAGCGCAGCTTTTCCAGCACGTCGGCATTGGTGGACCAGCCGGTTTTCGTTTTCTTGCCGTGGGGCAGGCCCAGCTTGCCGAATAAAATTTCTCCCAGCTGCTTGGGGGAGTTGATGTTGAATTCCTCCCCGGCCATGTTGTAAATGCCCTGCTCCAGAGCGGCAGCCTTTTCGGAGAGCATCTCCCCGAAGGACACCAGCGCCCCCTTGTCCACCCGGCAGCCAGCCAGTTCCATTTCCGCCAGCACCCGGCACAGCGGCAGCTCCGCCGTGGCGTACAGATCCCAGAGGTCCAGCTCCTTCAACTTGGGGGCCAGCACTCCGTACAGGGCGTCCACGGCGCTGGTGTAGCTGTGGAAGGCAGCCTCCGCCGCCGTCACATCCCCCAGCAAGGAGAAGGCATCCGGTTCCAGATGGACCGGCTTTACCAGCTCCGTGTGGAAATACCCGGCGAACAGCTGACCGATTTCATATTTGCCGCTGGTGGCATCCGCCAGATAGGCAGCCAGGGCCGTGTCGAATATGAAGCCCTCGGCGTTCAGGCCGTTTTCCAGCAGGGTCCGGGTCAGGTCCTTCACATTGTGGCTCACTTTTTTAATGTCGGCGGCGAACAGGGCGTTCAGCAGCGCGTTCCAGTCACCGGTGTAGCGCTCGAAGAAAAATTCCGCCGACAGGGCGGTATCCGCCCCGGTATCGCAGTCCGCAATGACCCCGGAGAGGTCCGGCAGGGCCAGCACCGTCACATGATCCGCCTTGCGGAACAGTTCCAGCACCTCCCGGGCACGGGATTCCTCCGTGATCCGCTCCGCCGTCACGGTGACGTCCGGCGCGGCATCCGCCGGAGCCGTTTCCTCTGGACGCAGGCCCATTTTTTCAATCAGCTTGGAAAATTCCAGCTTCAAAAACAGGGGATACGCCGCCGGTGTCGGCTCCTGCACCCGGTTTTCCGCCGGGTCGAAGGACAGCGGCGCATCAGTGACAATGGTGGCCAGCCAGTAGGAATGGCGGGCTGCGTCCTCTCCCGCCGTCAGCTTTTTGATGGCGGCGGGCTTGGCGTCGATATCCGGAAGCTTTTCATAAATGGCGTCCACGCTGCCATATTTTTGAATAAGGTCCATGGCGGTCTTTTCTCCCACCCCCGGTACGCCGGGGATATTGTCGGAGGTGTCTCCCATGAGGGCCTTCAGGTCGATCATGTGGATGGGTTCAAAGCCGTACTGCGCCCGGAAAGTCTCCGGGGTCATATCCTTGGTGGTGGTCTGGCCCATGCGGGTGGACACCAGCTTCACCTTGGTGCGATCGGTGATGAGCTGAAGGGAATCCTTGTCTCCTGTCACCACCACGCAGTCCCAGCCCGCCGCCTCGCATTTCCGGGAAATGGTGCCGATCAGGTCATCGGCCTCCCACCCCTCCATTTCATAGCGGGGGATGTTCAGGGTATCCAGCACCTCTTTCAGCACCGGCACCTGCATCCGCAATTCCTCCGGCATGGGCTTCCGGGTGGCCTTGTACGCCTCGTCCGCCTTGTGACGGAAGGTAGGGGCATGGAGGTCGAAGGTGACGCACAGGGCATCCGGCCGTTCTTCCTCTTTCAGGCGCAGCAACGTGGTGAGAAAGCCGAACACGGCGTGGGTGTACAGCCCTTCCCGGTTAGTCAGGGGGCGGATGCCGTAATAGGCCCGGTTGATGATGGAGTTGCCGTCAATGACCATGCACTTCATGGAAAAACCTCCGGAGTTTTTTGACATAGTTAAATTTATTATAGCCTCTTTTCCGCTGTTTCGCAATGGATTTCCCGCGAAAAACCGGTTGAGACGCCCGGTTTCCCCCGCCTGTCAAATTCTGCCGAAAATCCGGATAAAATTTCGGCGGGAAACCGCCGTCTCTTCTATGGACAAATCAGTTTTTTTCAAGTATACTGCTCCCAAGAACAGCAGATATTACATTTTGTTATGTCTACTATAAGTAATTCCGATTTCTGTTAAATTTATAGAAGGAGTGGTACTATGCCGGAAAGCTATGCTGGAAAGATCAACCGAAAGCTGCTGAAAAAGCAGCGGATCATCGCGGCCGCCGCCGGGCGGGAGCCTGCGGATCTGGTGCTGAAAAACGCCACCTTTGTCAACGTGTTCTCCAATGAACTGTCCACCATGGACATTGCCGTGGCGGAGGGTCTGATCGTGGGCATGGGAAGCTATCAAGGCCGGTCTGAGGTGGACTGCACCGGCAAGATCGTTCTCCCCGGTTTCCTGGATGCCCATATCCATCTGGAAAGCTCCTTGGTCAGTCCCACGGAGTTCGTGAAGGCCGTCCTGCCTCACGGAACCACCACGGTGGTAACGGATCCTCACGAGATCGCCAACGTCATGGGCACCGATGGCATCGAGTACATGCTCCAGGCCACGGAAAACCTGCCGGTGGACGTGCGGTTCATGCTGCCCTCCTGCGTCCCCGCCACGCCGCTGGACGAGTCCGGGGCCATTCTGGACTATCGGGCCATCGACAGCTTCTATGACCATCCCCGGGTGCAGGGCCTTGCGGAAATGATGAACTTTGTGGGCGCCATCAACGGCGACGAGCAGACCGTGGAGAAGATCGTGGCGGCACAGGCCCACCACAAAAAGATCGACGGCCACGCCCCGGACCTTCAGGGCAACGACCTCAACGCCTACATCGCCGCCGGCGTCTACTCCGACCACGAGTGCCATGATGTGAAGGACGCCATCGCCAAGCTGGAGCGGGGCCAGTTCATCATGATCCGGGAGGGTACCGCCGCCCGGAATCTGGAGGCATTGATGCCCCTGCTTACTGGCAAGTACGCCGACCGCTGTATGTTCTGCACCGACGATAAGCACCCCAATGACCTGCTGGAAAAGGGCCACATCGACTACATTGTAAAGAAAGCCATCTCTCTGGGTGCCGACCCCATCACCGCAGTCAAGGTGGCCTGCCACAACGCCGCCCGGTACTTCCTGCTGAACAACCGGGGCGGCATTTCCCCCGGCTATCTGGCAGACTTCGTCATTATCGACAATTTCCAGGACTTCAACATCGAGCAGGTCTACAAGAAGGGCGTTCTCATGGTGGATCACGGCGAGATCCAGGATTTCCCATCCCCGGAGATCGAGCCGTATCTGGTGGAGCGGGCTCACAAGACCTTCCATGTGGCGGCCCTCACCGCCGAGGACTTCGCCGAGAAGCGTCCCCGGGGCATCATCGGTATGGTGGACGGCGAGATCACCACGGTGGACGCCGGGTACTCTGACCGCATCGATGTGGAATATGATGTGCTGAAGATCGCCGTTGTGGAACGGCACAAGAACACCCATCACATCGGCATCGGCTACATTCAGGGCTACGGCCTGAAATCCGGCGCGGTAGCCACCTCCATCTCCCACGATTCCCACAACATCATCGTGGTGAGCACCAACGAGACGGATATGGCCGCCGCCGTCAACCGGGTAGTGGAGCTGAACGGCGGCATCGTGGTGTGGGACGGCGGTCAACCCGTGGCGGAGGTGCCTCTGGCCATCGCCGGCATCATGAGCGACGAGCCGCTGGTCACGGTGAACGAAAAGTTAGAAACCGCCAAGGATGCCGCCCACAAGCTGGGCGTGAACCCCGGCATCGATCCCTTCATGACTCTGAGCTTCATGGCCCTGCCGGTGATTCCCTCCCTCCGCATCACCACCCGGGGCGTGTTCGATGTGACCACCCAGAGCTACGTTTAAATAGTCATATGAAAACCGGCTTCCGTAAAACGGAAGCCGGTTTTTATGTATATGAAGCACCCTCCTGTCCCGTATCACCGGTAGAACCGATGGCAGCCGATGGTCTGCTGATAGGGTCGGTTGGCGTTGATCCACGTCCCCTGCGATAGAGCCGGGGCGTAGAAATACAGGGCGGAGCCGACAACATTTTCCCCGTCCAGCGCCCGCTTGGCGGCCTCCACCGACTGTGAGGTAGGCGGCAGATAGACCCGCCCGTTGCTCACCGGCTCAAACTGCACCGCATCCTTCCGGTCGAAAATGACGCCCTCCACGGTATTGGGAAAGCTGCCACTCCTGACCCGGTTCAGGATCACGTTGCCCACGGCGATCTGCCCGGACATTGACTCCGCGCCGCTTTCGGCGCAGATGATCCGGGACAGCCAGTACAATTCCCCGGCATCGTAGGCCGCACCGGGAGAGGTCACTGCCGCGCCCCCCAGATAGGGATCCCACTCCACCTGACAGTCAAGGGCCTCCCCCACCAGCCGCAGAGGGACATAGGTGGCGCCGTTTTCCACCGTGACCCGCCCTCGGACAGTTTTTCCGTCGATGGTGACGGTATTCGCCACCGGGTCCGCCCAAAGGCAGGTGTCCCCGGAGGCAGCGGCGGCCCGGCCCGTGGCTTCGTCCCACCAGACGTCCCACGCCCCCATCGTATTCAGCAAGGCCCGGAGGGGCACATAGGTCACGCCCCGCTCCACATAGGCGGACACGGCGATAGGTTTTCCGTCGATCTGCACCGGTACGCTCCGCCGGGCAGCTTTGGCAGGGACCGTCAGTGCTGCACAGAGGACCGCAGCGGTCAGCAGGCGCTTGCAGGCTCGTCGTTTCATGGTTGTTCCGTCCTTTCCTTTTTGTAACCGTTTTGTAACTTTATTGTAGCGGAACCCACCAACAGGAAACAACCCTCAATATCTGGAAACCACGGCAGAGAATTCCAACCGGGCGCACAGGACTGTGTTTTCACCGCCGCCGAACGTTGACTTTTCTCCCCGGCGGGGCTACAATAAGGACCATCAAATAGTTCATGCAAAGGAGCTGTTTTTATGCTGTTTTCCGACCGTCCCCGCACCCACTATGAAAAAACGCTGGCCCACGAGGTCATCTGCCAGCTGCGCTTTCCCACCATTCTCTCCATCAACAATGTGGAGCCTGCCGATTTTCAGGAGCGTATCCGGGAGGATTTTCCCCAGTACGCCCGGAAGCAGGACGTTCTGCCTCCCCAGATCGTCAACGGTAAGCCAGAGCCTCAGCCTCCCGTCACCAACTACCACTTCCTCTCTCAGGACGGCAGATGGAAGCTGAATCTCACCAAGGACTTCATCGCCCTGTCCACGCTGTCCTACCCCGGCTGGGAGGAATTTGCCCGGATGCTGGATAAGCCTCTGGCGGCGTTCATCCAGCTCTACAAGCCCGCCTATTTTCAGCGGGTAGGCCTGCGATATCTCAACATCGTCTCCCGCACCACCCTCGATCTGGAGGATGTCTCCTGGCGGGAGCTGTTCACGCCGGCCTATCTGGGCCCCATGGCGGAAGCCGATCTGTCGGAGGACCGGGTCGTCAACTGCGGCTGCGACACGCAGTTCAAGCTGGATTCCAGCTGCACCGCCAAGATTCACGCCGGCATCGGCCGTTTGAAGACCAACATTCCCAACGCGCCTCAGGACCCGGAGGTGAAGTTCATTTTCGACATGGACCTCTCCATGGGCGGCAACACCGCCTGCGGTCTGGCCGCCGCCGCGCTGGAAACCCTCCACGGTCACTCCTCCCGGGTATTCGAGGGGGCCATCACCGACCGTCTGCGGGATGCCATGGGCCGGTAAGCCGCTTCCGTGTTTTTGACAGAAAAACGATTTGATCCTCTGCTGTTCTTCCCGGAACAGCAGAGGATCTTCTCTCGTCATTTTTTGCAGGAACAGCCCGTAAAACTTTCATATTTGTTCAAAAATACACTGGACGGCTGAACTGTGATTTGATAAGATAAAGCATAAAATTTCCTCCGGCACAGAGAATTTGAAAGGAGCCTATCCCATGCTGAACAATGAATACTGCAAGCGCGTCTATGAGCAGATCCTGGCCCGTGACCCGGATCAGAAGGAGTTTCATCAGGCGGTCTATGAAGTTCTGGAGGGTCTGGAGTCCATGGTGGAACGCCGCCCCGAGTTGGAGAAGAACGGCATTTTGGAACGGTTCGTGGAGCCGGAGCGTGTTGTCACCTTCCGGGTGCCCTGGACTGATGATGCCGGTCAGGTCCATGTGAACCGTGGCTACCGGGTACAGTTCAACTCCGCCATCGGCCCCTACAAGGGCGGCCTGCGGTTCCACCCCACGGTGAACCTGTCCATCCTGAAATTCTTAGGCTTTGAGCAGATCCTGAAGAACAGCCTCACCGGCCTGCCCATCGGCGGCGGCAAGGGCGGCAGCGACTTTGACCCCAAGGGCAAATCTGACGCCGAGGTCATGCGCTTCTGCCAGAGCTTTATGTCGGAGCTGTACCGCCACATCGGCCAGTTTACCGATGTGCCCGCCGGTGATATCGGCGTGGGTGCCCGGGAGATCGGCTATCTCTTCGGCCAGTACAAGCGGCTGAAAAACGCCAGCGAGGCCGCTGTGCTCACCGGCAAGGGCCTGACCTTCGGCGGTTCTCTCACCCGGACCGAGGCCACCGGCTACGGCCTGTGCTACCTCACCGCCGAAATGCTCAAGACCCTGAAAAATGACAGCTTTTCCGGCAAGACCGTGGTAATCTCCGGCAGCGGCAACGTGGCTATCTTCGCTTGTGAGAAGGCCACGGAGCTGGGTGCCAAAGTGGTGGCCATGAGCGATTCCAACGGCTATATCCACGATCCCGACGGCATCAAGCTGGATATCATCAAGGACATCAAGCTGGTGAAGCGGGGCCGCATCAAGGAATACGCCGCTCAGGTCCCCGGCAGCACCTATACCGAGGGCTTCCGCGGCATCTGGACCATCCCCTGCGACATCGCCTTGCCCTGCGCCACTCAGAATGAGATCACCGCCGCTGAGGCGGAGGAGATCGTCAAGGGCGGTGCCATGGCGGTAGCCGAGGGCGCCAATATGCCCTCCACTCCCGAGGCCATTGCCATCTTCCAGAAGGCCGGTCTGCTGTTCGCTCCGGCCAAGGCAGCCAACGCCGGCGGCGTGGCAGTCAGCGCGCTGGAGATGAGCCAGAACTCCATGCGCTACTCCTGGACCTTTGAGGAAGTGGACGCCAAGCTTCAGGGCATCATGGTGAACATCTTCCACAATATCAACAACGCCGCCAAGGAATACGGCATGGAAGGCAATCTGGTGGCCGGCGCCAACCTGGCGGGCTTCAAGAAGGTCTCCGAGGCCATGATCGCACAGGGCGTGGTGTGAGCCCACGTACCCCTTTAAAAATTTCATCGAAAAAGCCAACCGGGAGAGGACTGTTGTCCTCTCCCGGTTTTTTGATGAAATTCAGTTTCGCCGCTCCCAGCGCCGCAGACGGTTCCCCCGCCAGGTGGAGGGCACGAACAGCAGCAGCATGGGGAAGATCTCCAACCGGCCCGCCAGCATATCAAAGCTCAGCAGCAGCTTGGCCCACGGCGCAAAGGCGGAGAAGTTCCCCGTGGGGCCCACCATGCCCAAGCCGGGACCGATGTTATTGATACAGGCGCTCAGCGCCGTGAAGGTGGACAGCAGGTCAAAGCCGTTCAGACTCAGCAGCAGCCAGGACACCGCGTACAGCAGCATATATACAGAGAAATAGGCCTGTACGCCCCGGACCTGCTTCTCCGGCATGGCCCGGCCCTCCATCCGCACGTTGACAACGGCGTTGGGGTGGATCATTTTCCGCATATCCATAAAGGCAGCCTTCACCAACGTCACCACACTGTCTCTTATACACATCTCCGAGCCCACGAGACGGAGCTACATCTCG
>ENA-OZDY01000688-OZDY01000688.1-human-gut-metagenome-genome-assembly--contig:-NODE-688-length-11062-cov-4.781866_pt1 | contig 11062 bp, 10 predicted proteins | sample MGYA00245063_ERZ653599 | MGnify/ENA primary metagenome ERZ653599 (study PRJEB26926, sample SAMN06165004) | human gut metagenome | biome: ENVO:00009003; feature: ENVO:2100002; material: ENVO:00002003... | reverse complement strand
TGCGATCGTCGGCAGCGTCAGATGTGTATAAGAGACAGGACCTGAACAGCCCGGAGCACACCGGCCTGGACGAAGGCTTCGAGAAGACCGCCGCCTTCCGCTGGCTCTGTGAGCACGCGGGCGACTACGGCTTCATCCTCCGCTACCCCAAGGACGCCGAGGACAAGACCGAGATCATCTACGAGCCCTGGCACTGGCGGTATGTGGGCGTCGAGAACGCCGCTAAAATCAACGCCAGCGGCCTGTGCTTTGAGGAGTATATCGAGACTCTGCAGAGCATCGCCGCCAAGGGCTGAATCCACTGGTGAAGAAAAGGTTAAAATTTCACGCTTCGTTTGCAATTCTGCCGTCGATATGGTAGACTATCTTGGGGTTTCGGGCCGACAGTTTTCGGGGCGGCCGGGCCTCAGAATTTTAACGACAAAAGAGGGAAATCTTTTATGAATATTCGTCTGAAACTCGTCCTTTCTGCTGCTGCGCTGGCTGCGGGCTGTGTCCTGCTGGCGGGCTGCGGCGGCTCTGCTTCGTCCGCATCCTCTGCCGCTTCGAGCGCAGCGTCCTCCGGGGCTGCCAGCCCGAGCGCTTCTTCCGAGCCGACAGCTTCCGTCTCCGCCGAGGAGAACGGCGCTTCCGACGCCGTGGCTTCTGCCGTAGACGCTCTGCTGGAGGCCGACCCCATCTCCAACCAATTTGAGATAACGGCCATGAACATCGAGTACGACTTTGGCCTGAAAGCCGACGATGTGACCAGCTACAAGGGCCTCAAGAGCAACGACAACGGCGACGCCGGTCTGGTGCTGGCCATCCAGCCCGCCGCTGGCAAGGCACAGGACGTCATGGACACCCTCAAGACCTACCAGCAGGACCAGGTGGCTTTCTACGGCAACTATGCTGAGTTTGCACAGGCACAGTCCAACGTGGAGAACGCCATCATCGACGGCGGCGACGACCTCGTGGTGATGGTCATTGCTTCCAACGACTGCTCTTCTGATCTGACCAGCGCCGTGAAGGACGTTCTGGGCAAATAAACAGACTTTCTCGGGCCGGTGCCGTGGCGGCATCGGCCTTTTTCGGCTTTATCACAATGTTATAGCAAACCAACTTTTTAATGCAACAGCAACAACGTTGGTTTGCATATCGCAGATATGCTGCTTCCGTTGTGCTAATTTCTAGTCTTGCGATAAAAGGAGGCTGACGCCGTGGTCTTCAGCACCATCATCTTTCTGCTGCGCTTTCTGCCCATCACACTGGCGCTGTACTATCTCGCGCCCCCGAAACTCAAAAATACCGTTCTGTTCCTGTGCAGCCTCGTGTTCTACTGCTGGGGCGAGGTGCGTTTTTTCCCGGTCATGCTGGCGCTCATCCTCATCAACTACCTCTGCGGCCTGGGGCTTGAGCGCTTCGAGCAGAACAAGCCCGCCCGTCTCATCCTGCTGCTCATCGCGCTGGCGGGCAGTCTCGGGATGCTCTTCTACTTCAAGTATGCAAATTTCGTGCTCAGCAGCATCAATGCCATCTTCGGCACCGGTTTTGCGCCCATTCAGGGCATCAGCGTACTGCCGCTTGGCATCAGCTTCTACACCTTCCAGACACTTTCCTACACCATCGACGTCTACCGCCGGGATGTGAAAACGGAGCATAACATCATTGATTTCGGTGCTTACGTCGTCATGTTCCCCCAGCTCATCGCCGGCCCCATCGTCAAGTACCGGGACGTCTCCGACCGTCTCCACGTCTACAAAGGCCGCTATGAGCTCAAGCAGATCGAGGACGGCATGACCCTGTTCACCTTCGGCCTGGCAAAGAAAGTCCTGCTGGCCGACGCCATCGGTGCGCTCTGGACGGACATCATCGGCGTGGCGGACAGCCCCTCCGTCTCCTTCGTGGGCCTCGCCAACGCTTCCACCCCGCTGGTCTGGCTGGGCGTCATCGCCTACTCGCTCCAGCTCTATTTCGACTTTTCCGGCTACTCCCTGATGGGCATCGGCATGGGCAGGATGCTGGGCTTCGACTTCCCCCAGAACTTCAACTACCCCTATATCTCCGGGTCCATCACCGAGTTCTGGCGGCGCTGGCACATGACGCTGTCCGGCTGGTTCCGGGAGTATGTGTATATCCCCCTCGGCGGCAACCGCAAGGGCCTCAAGCGGCAGATCTTCAACCTGTTCGTCGTCGAACTGCTCACCGGCATCTGGCACGGCGCGAACTGGAACTTCATCTGCTGGGGCCTGTACTATTTCGTGCTGCTGGCTCTGGAAAAGCTCTTCCTCCTGCCCTACCTCAAAAAGGGCAGGGTCTGGCCCCATATCTACACCCTCTTCCTCGTGGTCGTGGGCTGGGCCATGTTCGTGGGCAACGACACAGGCGTGGAGTTCGGCCTGCTGTTCCGCAAGCTTTTCATCCCTTCCGGCGGCGTGATGCCCCTTTACTTCCTGCGCAACTACGGCGTACTGCTGGCGGTCTCCGTCGTCTGCTGCACCCCGCTCATCGAAAAGCTGTGGAAGCTGCTTTCCCGCAATGCCATCACCAAGGCGCTGACCATTCTGGTGCTGCTGACGGTCTCGATGGCTTACGTCGTGGGCAGCACCAACAGCCCGTTCCTGTATTTCAACTTTTAAGAGGAGGCGTGAACGATGGACAAACATTCAAAGCGCTCCACTTCGATTTTCCGCTATCCAATCCTTATGGCCTTCACCCTGTTTTTTGCCGGGCTGTTCGTGCTGGACCTTGTCACGCCGGACCGGGCCTACAGTGAACTGGAAAACACCACCCTCTCCCAGCGGCCCGGCCTGTCCAGCGTCTCGGCTGATGGGCTGAACAAGTTCTTCACGGCCTACACGAAATACGTCAAAGACCAGGTGGTGGGCCGCGACAACTGGGTCGCCCTGCAGAGCACCGTGGAAACGAAGGTGATGCAGAAGGAGCAGAGCGGCGGCATCCTGCTGGGCAGACAGCAGATGATGTTCCCCCGCACCTACGGCCTCGTTTCCAGCGAGACCCGCACCCTGCCCAAGAACACCGCCGCGCTGGAAGCGCTCTGTCAGCGGTACCCGGGCAAGGTCAACGTGATGCTGGTGCCTGCGGCGTCCGCTATCTACCCGGAAAACGTCCCTGCGGGGGCTCCGCTGCTGGACGAGGACCGTTATCTCGACTCGCTTTCCGATGCCGTACAGGCCGCCGGAGGCCGCTTTGTGGACGTGCGGCAGACCCTCACCGACCACAAAGACGAATATATCTACTACCGCACCGACCACCACTGGACAAGCACCGGCGCTTATTATGCCTACAAGCAGCTCTGTGACGCTCTGAGCCTCACGCCTTTTGACCCCTCGGCGCACACCGTGCTGGCGGCGGACGGCTTCTATGGCACCCACTACTCCAAGGCGCGGACGCCGGACGCAGAACCCGACACCATCACTTATTATGACCTGCCGAACGAACTGACCATCTACTCGGTCAGCGGTCCCGGCCAGCCCGCCGACGGCGAGACCACCGGCCTGTATGACACGGCCAAGCTGGACGTTTACGACAAGTATGCCATGTTCCTCCACGGCAACAACGGCCTGAGCCGCATCAAGGGCGACGGCACCGGGCGCATTCTCGTCATCAAGGACAGTTACGCCAACTGCTTTGCGCCTTACCTGACGGCCAACTACGCCGACATCGACGTGGTGGATTTCCGCAACTATAACTACGGTCTGGACAAGCTCATCGCGGACAACGATTACGACCAGCTCCTCGTGCTCTACAGTTTCGACAGCTTCAAGAGCGACCCCTACCTCTACCGGGCCGGCGTTGCAGGCTGATACTGGGAATTATTGCAGTATTTTTCCACAAACTTCCGAGGTGTTTTTCATGCATTTTCCCGGGTTTTTGTGGTTTCTGTCCAAAACCCTTGCACAAAATCCAGCATTGTAGTAGAATGATGCTGTCAGAGAAGTTAGCTCTGCAAGAGGGATCTTTGCAGCGCGGTGCGGTGCGCCGCCTGCTGATATGAAGGAGTGATTCTTTATGAAGAAATATATGGAGTTGCCTGCTGATTACGCAGTGCTTTCTGACGATGAGATGACCTACACCACCGGCGGCAGCGCTGTTGGCGGCGTCGTCACCATCGTGGGCGTGGCCGTTCTGGCATCCAGCTATGTCTGGGGCATCTCGCAGGCCAGAGACTGGCTGAGCGTTGACAGCAACCGCAGGGGCAATCCTCTCACCGTTATGGGCCGTGCAATGGACGCCATCAGCGACGATATGTCCAAATCGCCTTCCAACTTCCTGCGTGACGTTGTTTCCACCGGTACGGTGGTGGCTCTCGCTCCCCTGAGCGCGCTGCTGCTCATCCTGTAAGTTTCCCCTGCGGCTTTTCGGGAGCTTCTATCTTTCGTCAAACCGGCGCACACCGCGCTGTTTTGGGATATTGTTCGTAAAGGAGTGCTACTATGGAAAACATCATGATGCTGCCCGCTTCCTACTGCGTGATGAACGAAGAGGAAATGACCTATACCACCGGTGGTGCCAGTGCTATTCAGGCTATCGCTGCATGGGTCTTCCCTCCTTATGCATGGCTTGCAGGCGTCACCGCTATCCGTGATTACCGCAAGAAGAACCCTAATACTTGGACTCAGGACGGTCTGGACTATTTCGCAAATGATATGGGGAAGAGTGTATCTAATTTCCTCTATGACCTTGCGTGTGCCAGTTGGGTTCTGGGTACCTCCGCTACCGGAATTGGCCTTGTGATCAACGCAGCTATTGTCCTGCTTTAATAAATCAGGAGACTCCAAAGAACAACAAAGGCGGCGGCTCTTCCCGCAAGGGAAGGGCCGCCGCCCTCTTTTTATTTTAGTGCTGCGGCTGGACACGGGGGACGAATTCCAGCTTCAGCTCCATGCCCATCCCTTCTGCCAGACGCTTGAGCGTCCGCAGCGAGGGATTGGCGGTTCCATTTTCCAACCGGCTGATATTGGCCTGATTGATCCCCGTAACCTGTGCCAGCTGCTCCTGTGTCAGATTGCAGTTCTGCCGTCCTTCCAGAATGGCGTGCATGATCTGCCGTTCCGGCTCCTGCGCTTCCCACTCTGCACGGAATTCCGGGTCTTTCATCTGCTCGTTCAATGTCTCTCTGAAATTCTTTCCCATTGTTCAGCTCTCCTCTCTCTGCTGATGATCTGCTCTGTACCGCTTGGCTTTTTCGATCTCTCTCGGGGGTGTCTTCTGGGTCTTTTTCACAAATCCGTTGGTCAGGATGACCTTCTTCCCGACTACAAAGAAGTACAGCACCCGGCTGATGTCTGTTCCCTGTTTTGCCCGCACCTCGAAGATGCCCTCACCCAGCGGTTTGGAAAACGGCTCACGAAGCATCGGCCCTTTCTCTTCCAGAAACTCCAGCGCCATAAATATCTTCGCCTGCATTTTCACGTCCTGCGCCAGAATGAACTCTTCCGCCGGTCTTGAGCCATCGGGAAGCTCATAATATTCTACTTCATAGCTCATCGTATCACCGCATTTTTATTTGTTCTCCACCCTCATTATATGTTATATAAAGCATATTGTCAAGCCATTTTTCCCAAGCAAAAAGCAGAGGCACCCAAACCGGATGCCTCTGCCTGTTTATGGACGTGCTGATTTAGTTATTGAACATATCCTTCAGCTTTTTGAAGAAGCCCTTGCGCTTTTCGTAGTTATCCTCTTTCAGGGTACCCTCGAACTTCTTCAGGGCCTCACGCTGGGTGCGGCTGAGCTTCTTGGGGATCTCGACCTCGCACTTGACGTACATATCACCGCGGCCTCTGCCATTCACATACTGGATGCCCTTGCCGCGCAGGCGGAAGGTGGTGCCGCTCTGGGTGCCTTCCGGCACATTGACCTCGACCTTGCCGTCGATGGAAGGCACCGTGATGGTATCGCCCAGGACAGCCTGACTGTAGGTGATGGGGAAGACGACGTAGATGTTGTTCTCGTCGCGCTGGAACACCTCGCTGGGCCGGACAGTCACCGCCACGATGACGTCACCTGCGGGGCCGCCGTTGGTGCCGGCATTGCCCATGCCCGAGAGGCGGAAGCCCTGATCGTCGTCGATGCCCGCAGGGACATTGGCCTCCAGAGTCTTCTTGACCGCGATGGTGCCGCTGCCGTGGCAGCTCTTGCAAGGGTTCTTGATGAGCTTGCCCTTGCCGCCGCAGCGGGAGCAGGGCTGCTGGGTCTGCATGACGCCGAAGGGCGTACGCTGCTGACGAATGACAAAGCCTCTGCCGCCGCAGTCAGGGCAGGTCTCCGGGCTGGAACCGGCGGCGCAGCCGCTGCCGTGGCACTCGGTACACTCCTGCTGACGGGTGATGGTGATGTTCTTCTTGCAGCCATGCACCGCCTCGTCAAACGTCAGGGTGATGCGCACCCGGATGTCCTGGCCCTTGCGGGGGGCGTTGGGGTTCGCCGAACGGCTCGAGCCGCCAAAACCGCCGAAGCCGCCGCCAAAGATGTCGCCGAAAATATCGCCAAGGTCAACACCGTCGCCGCCAAAGCCACTGAAACCGCCAAAGCCGCCGGGGCCGCCGCCGTTCTGGGCAGCGTAGTTGGGGTCAACACCGGCAAAGCCGTACTGGTCGTAGAGCTGGCGCTTCTTCGGGTCCGAAAGCACCTCGTTTGCCTCGTTGATCTCCTTGAACTTTTCCTCGGCTTCCTTGTCGCCGGGGTTATAGTCCGGGTGGTACTTCATGGCCAGCTTGCGGTAAGCCTTTTTGATCTCCGCGTCGGTGGCCGTCTTGGATACACCCAGCACTTCGTAGTAATCACGTTTCTCCTGTGCCATAATCCAATCACCTCTCGTATAAGCAGCAACCTCCCCTATATAGCAGCGCACTGCCGCTTCCTGTACAGACAGCCTCAAGCAGATCTGTACAAGCCTGACCGGCCTGCCAATGGCTCCCCTATCAGGGGAGCTGGCGAGCGTCAGCGAGACTGAGAGGTTTTCTCTATAACCAGCAAGAGCCGCCCCGGCAAAACCGGAGCGGCTTTTGCTATTCTACGCGCATACCCGCCGGTTTGGCCGGATACGCACTGCTGTGTCTCAAATCAGACTTCCTTGAAGTCTGCGTCCACAACGCCGTCATCGCCCGGCTTCTGCTGGTCGTTTGCGCCAGCATCGGGGCCGGGCTGTGCGCCTGCGGCCTGCTGCTGGGCAGCAGCGGCAGCCTGATACATCTTCTCGAAGACGTGGCTCAGAGCATCCTGCTTTGCCTTGATGTCGTCGATGGAGCCGGACTGGACAGCGGTCTTCAGGTCGGCCAGCTTTGCCTCAGCCTCGCTCTTGACGTCGGCGGGCATCTTGTCGCCGTTCTCCTTCAGCATCTTCTCAGTCTGGAAGACCATCTGGTCGGCGCCGTTGCGGATGTCCACTTCCTCGCGCTTCTTCTTATCGTCGGCAGCAAACTGCTCAGCTTCCTTCACAGCCTTGTCGATGTCGTCCTTGGACATGTTGGTGGAAGCGGTGATGGTGATGTTCTGCTCCTTGCCGGTACCCAGATCCTTTGCGCTGACCTTCACGATGCCGTTTGCATCAATATCGAAGGTGACTTCGATCTGAGGCACACCACGGGGAGCCGGAGCGATGCCGTCCAGATGGAAGACGCCGAGGCTCTTGTTGTCCCGGGCAAACTCACGCTCACCCTGCAGGACGTTGATCTCAACAGAGGGCTGGTTATCCGCAGCAGTGGAGAAGATCTGGCTCTTCTTCACAGGGATGGTGGTGTTGCGGTCGATCAGCTTGGTGCACACGCCGCCCATGGTCTCAATACCCAGAGACAGGGGGGTGACGTCCAGCAGCAGCAGGCCCTTCACGTCGCCGGTGAGCACGCCGCCCTGCAGGGCTGCACCCATAGCCACGCATTCATCGGGGTTGATGCCCTTGAAGCCTTCCTTGCCGGTGAGCTTCTTGACCATTTCCTGCACGGCGGGGATACGGCTGGAGCCGCCGACCATCAGGACCTTGTGGATGTCGTTGCCGGTGAGGCCCGCATCGCTGAGCGCCTGACGGACAGGGCCGGCAGTGGCTTCGACCAGGTGCGCGGTCAGCTCGTTGAACTTAGCGCGCGTGAGGGTCAGGTCGAGGTGCTTCGGGCCGGTGGCGTCGGCCGTGATATACGGGAGGTTGATGTTGGTGGAGGTCACGCCGGAAAGCTCGATCTTGGCCTTCTCGGCAGCTTCCTTCAAGCGCTGCATGGCGACCTTGTCGCCGCTGAGGTCGACGCCGTCGGTACGCTTGAACTCGCTGACCATCCACTTCATGATGCACTCATCGAAGTCGTCGCCGCCGAGGCGGTTGTTGCCCGCGGTGGCCAGAACCTCAATAACGCCGTCGTCGATATCGAGGATGGAGACATCGAACGTACCGCCGCCGAGGTCGTAGACCATGACCTTCTGGCTCTGCTCCTTGTCGACGCCGTAGGCGAGGGCCGCGGCCGTCGGCTCGTTGATGATACGCTTGACCTCGAGGCCGGCGATCTTACCGGCGTCCTTGGTCGCCTGACGCTGCGCATCGGTGAAGTAAGCGGGAACGGTGATGACGGCTTCGCTCACGGGGCCGCCGAGGTAAGCCTCCGCGTCGCTCTTGAGCTTCTGCAGGATCATCGCGCTGATCTCCTGCGGGGTGTACTTCTTGCCGTCGACTTCGACTTTATAATCAGAGCCCATCTCGCGCTTGATCGAAGAGATCGTGCGCTCGGGGTTGGTGATGGCCTGACGCTTTGCGACCTGACCGACCATACGCTCGCCGGTCTTACTGAACGCGACGACGGACGGGGTGGTGCGGTTGCCTTCGGCGTTGGGGATGACGACGGCTTCGCCGCCTTCCATCACGGCCACACAAGAGTTGGTAGTACCAAGGTCAATACCGATAACTTTAGACATAATGTTGTCCTCCTAAGATCTATCTTAATTTTTTTGTTAACATCTTTATATTCATTTCGCGTTCGCAAACGCGAAACAAAATCGAATCGTTTTTTCTGACGACAGAAGGTGAATTGCCGCAAAGCGGCAAGAGAAGCCGCCCTGGGGCGTGCGCGTCAGAAAAAACACATCTCAGCCCTGAAACGTGCGAGCGCAGCGAGTGCGCTGCACAGGGCTGCAAGCTCTTTCAAAAATGTGTGTCACACATTTTTGAGGAACTTTTAATTGGCCACTTTTACAATGGCAAATCGCAGCACCTTATCGCCCAGCGTGAAGCCCTGCTGAAGCACCTCGACCACGGTATTTTCGCCGTAGTTTTCGTCTTCCACATGCATCACGGCGTTGTGCTTTTCAGGGTCAAAGGGCTTTCCGGCGGCGTCCATCGTTTCAACGCCCAGCTTTTTGAGGCTCTCTTTGAACTGGTTGAACACCATTTCAAGGCCCTTGCGGTGGGGCGACTCCTCGTCGCCATACTGGGCAAGGCCGCGCTCGAGGTTATCGTAAACGCCCAGCAGCGCCTTGATCGTGTCGATCTTCGCATCAGCGTAAAGGCTTTCCTTTTCCTTCGCAGTGCGCTTGCGGTAGTTGTCGTACTCGGCGGCAAGGCGCAGGTATTTGTCCTGCTCGTCGGCAAGCGACTTGGCAAGGCCTTCCATCTTCTCCATCTGCTCGCGCGTGACGGTGAAGGTCTCGGGCTCCGCGCTCTTCTCAGCGGTCTCGTCAGCCTTGGCGGTCTCTGCGGTCTTGGCCGCCTCGTCTGCTGTCGGCTGCTGTGCCGTGTTCTTTTCCGGCGTGCTCTCCGCCGCGTTCTGCTTGTCTTTCTTACCCATTTCTTACTCCTTATCTTCTTCCCTGGGCGGAAGCTCGTTCTTGCCGAACATCCGCGTCAGGCTGTCTGCAAAATAACTCAGCCGCGCCGTCACGGTGGCGTAGTCCATTCTGGTGGGACCCACCACACCGACGAGGCCGCGCATCCCGTCGCCGATATCGTAGCTGGCGACGACCACGCTCGTTTCCTTGAGCGCCTCGTTCACGTTTTCCGGCCCGATCAGGATCTTGAGCGGCGCGCCGTCATCCGGCACGGGAAGCTCTTCCTTGTTATCCACAAGGAATGTCACGAGATCGTGCGCCTTGTCGACATCGCGGTACTCAGGCATTTTCAAGATCTGGCTCGCGCCCGCGGTCTCCACATTGCGCTGCGCGCTCTGCTCGAGCACACCGATCGCATATTCGACCGCTTTGGACACCACTAAAAATAGCTCGGGCGAAAGCTGCTCGGAAAGGCTCATCAGCCTTGCACTCATCTCATCGGCGCTCCGGCCGGTGAAGTGCGTGTTCAAAAGCTCCTTGATGTCCGCAAGCCGCTGGCTGTCGAACGGGAGGTCCGAGCGCTGGAGCTGGCTCTTCACGCGGTTATCCTCGCCCATCACCACGACGATGAAGCTCATTTCATCGACCGCGATGAGCTCGAAGCGCTTGACACTCGCCTCGCGCCGTCCGCCCGTCACGCTGTACACGGGGTAATTGACGATGCTCGACACCATCTGCCCCGCCTTGGCGATCACGCTGTCCGTGCCGCTGAGCTTGGACTTTAGCTGCTCGTTGATCTCCTCCGCTTCTGTTTCGGAGACCTCGCGCTTTTCCATCAGCTCGTTGACGTACAAGCGGTAACCTTTCGGCGACGGCACGCGTCCGGCGGACGTGTGCGGCTGCTCAAGGTAGCCCATTTCGACCAGGTCTGCAAGCTCGTTGCGGATGGTCGCGGAGCTCACCGAACCGCCCATCTCCTCGGCCAGCGCCTTGGAGCCGACCGGCTCAGCCGCAGCGATGTAATCCTCGACAACGCGCTTGAGAATCTGCTTTTTGCGCTCGGTCAAGTCCATACGCCGCGCTCCTTTCGTAGCTTTAGCACTCCTTTCCCTCGAGTGCTAAACGCAGTGTACCACCGACATTTCCCATTGTCAATAGGAGGCAGTGTAAACAGTTTGTGAACTACGCAACAGTCAGGCCAAGGCCTGCCTTTTGAAGCGTTTTCACTCCGCTCTGTGCCTCGCCTACGGCTCGACACTCGCTGCGCGAGAAGAGTTTTTTGGCACGCACACGCCCCAGGGCGGCTTCTCTT
>ENA-OZDY01000684-OZDY01000684.1-human-gut-metagenome-genome-assembly--contig:-NODE-684-length-11102-cov-4.634833_pt1 | contig 11102 bp, 9 predicted proteins | sample MGYA00245063_ERZ653599 | MGnify/ENA primary metagenome ERZ653599 (study PRJEB26926, sample SAMN06165004) | human gut metagenome | biome: ENVO:00009003; feature: ENVO:2100002; material: ENVO:00002003... | reverse complement strand
GGTCCAAGGGGGCCATTCTCTCACGTGAGAGAATGGCCCCCTTATCCGCGTCCCCCTGCACGGTGAAGGGAAACTGTAATTATATTACATAATCATAATCCCCATCTTCGCGCAGCAGATCCGCGAGCGTGTACTGATCAAGATATTTATTGATGACATCGTTCAGTCCCGCCCAGAGCGAGAGTGTGCGGCACTCCCCTGCGCGGTCGCAGGGCGAGCTGCCGGCTTCGAGGCAAGCGACGGGGGCGAGCGAGCCCTCCATCAGCCGCAGGATCTGGCCGGTCGTGAACTGATCCGGGCTCTTGCACAGGCGGTAGCCGCCGCCCTTGCCGCGCATGCCCTCGACCACGCCGCCTTTGACGAGCGATTTGACGATGCTCTCTAAATACTTTTCCGAAATGTCCTGCCGCTTGGCGATCTCCTTGAGCGGGATGTATCCGTCGGTCTGGTGCTCGGCCATGTCGATGAGCACGCGCAGCGCGTAGCGGCCTTTGGTTGAAATCATCATAGTATGTTCACGCCTTTCTAAGCACATCCGTTGAAAGGCATACGGGAGTCGGCCTTTTTCAACTTTTGATATTCCTATTATATTACATGGTTTATGGGAATTCAATAGAATTTTTTGAAATATCCTCTTGACAAATCGAAACATGCATCGTATAATCCCTACATACCTACTCGAAAGGTTGGTAATGAACGTGAATTCATTCCTTCACCCGTTCCGATGTCGCCGCGGCAGAACATAAGATGCAAGCGATCACCGAAACCTATAAAACAAACAATAAAATTTTGATATAGAACGTACATCGTTCAGGAGGAAACATTATGAGCAAGATTTACACTTCTGCGGACCAGCTGATCGGCAAGACCCCGCTTCTCGAACTGTCCCACATCGAAAAGACTGAAAAGCTCGAGGCCAAGCTCCTCGCCAAGCTCGAATACTTCAACCCCGCAGGCTCCGTCAAGGATCGTATCGCCAAGGCCATTCTTGATGACGCTGAGGCAAGCGGCAAGCTGAAGCCCGACTCCGTCATCATCGAGCCGACCTCCGGCAACACCGGTATCGGCCTTGCATCCGTGGCCGCCGCACGCGGCTATCGCATCATCATCGTCATGCCCGAGACCATGAGCGTCGAGCGCCGCCAGCTGATGAAGGCCTACGGCGCAGAGCTCGTTCTCTCCGACGGCGCAAAGGGCATGAAGGGTGCCATCGCCAAGGCTGAAGAGATCGCCGCACAGACGCCGGGAAGCTTCATCCCCGGCCAGTTCGTCAACCCCGCGAACCCCAAGGCGCACTATGAGACCACCGGTCCCGAGATCTGGGAAGACACCGACGGGCAGGTCGACATCTTTGTCGCCGGCGTCGGCACCGGCGGCACCATCACCGGTGTGGGCCAGTACCTCAAGAGCAAGAATCCCGGCGTCAAGGTCGTGGCTGTCGAACCCGCCACCTCCCCTGTCCTGAGCAAGGGCACCGCCGGTGCGCACAAGATCCAGGGCATCGGCGCAGGCTTCGTCCCCGACGTGCTGGACACCAAGGTCTACGACGAGATCATCGCCGTCGAAAATGACGACGCCTTTGCCACCGGCCGCCTGATCGGCCACAAGGAAGGCGTTCTGGTGGGCATCTCCTCCGGTGCTGCTGTCTGGGCTGCCATCGAGCTGGCAAAGCGCCCCGAGAACGCAGGCAAGAACATCGTCGTCCTGCTGCCCGACACCGGCGACCGTTATCTGTCCACCCCGCTGTTTGCTGAATGATCCTCTCATTCCTTCCGCCCCTGCTGTGGCTTTCCGCCCGGCAGGGGCCTTTTGTTTGCCTTCGTGAGACGCTATGGTGTGATTTTTTGCATTTTTGCAAACTTTTTGTGAATCCGAGGCTCTTCCGGGTTTTGCCTATTGACATTGCAGCCTGTTTGGAGTATATTTTTAGCAGTCGATGAGCTAGAGTGCTAAAACAGCATTCCGGCCCACCGCCTGAATCTCAACTTCCGGTATGAATGGAGGCTTGACTTTATGAATACCAATCAATATACCCAGAAGACCCTTGAGGCTCTGCAGGCGGCGCAGCAGCTGGCTGTGGAGTATCAGCATAATGCACTGGAGCCGGAGCATCTGCTCCACGCTCTGGCGACACAGGAGCAGGGCCTTATCCCCCAGCTGCTCCAGAAGCTGAATGTGGACGCAGGCAGCTTCTCCGCCGCTGTGGCCGAAAAGCTTTCCGCAATGCCCCGGGTGTCCGGCTCTGGCCGTGACCCCGACAAGGTCTATATCTCGCAGGCCACCGACAAGGTGCTGAGCGCCGCCGCTCGCGAGGCCAAGGCCATGAAGGACGACTACGTCAGCGTCGAGCATATCTTCCTCGCCCTGCTGGACGAGCAGACCCAGAACACCTCCGAGCTGTTCCGCGCCTTTAGCATCACGAAGGATAAGTTCTTACAGCAGCTCACCGCCGTGCGCGGCAACCAGCGCGTGACCAACGACAACCCCGAGGACACCTACAATGCCCTGCAGAAGTATGGTCAGGACCTCGTTGACCTGGCCCGCAAGCAGAAGCTGGACCCCGTCATTGGCCGTGACCAGGAAATTCGAAATGTCATCCGCATCCTGTCCCGTAAGACGAAGAACAACCCCTGCCTCATCGGTGAGCCGGGCGTCGGCAAGACGGCCATCGCCGAGGGTCTGGCCCAGCGGATCGTCCGGGGCGATGTGCCGGAGAACCTGAAAGACCGCACCGTGTTCAGCTTGGACATGGGTGCTCTGGTGGCTGGCGCAAAGTACCGCGGCGAGTTCGAGGAGCGTCTGAAGAGCGTCCTGAATGAGGTGAAGAAGAGCGAGGGCAAGATCATCCTCTTCATTGATGAGCTGCACACCATCGTGGGTGCCGGCAAGACCGACGGCGCAATGGACGCCGGCAATCTGCTGAAACCCATGCTGGCCCGCGGCGAGCTGCACTGCATCGGCGCGACCACGCTGGATGAGTACCGCCAGTATATCGAGAAAGACCCCGCTCTGGAACGCCGCTTCCAGCCGGTTCAGGTGGATGAGCCTACCGTGGAAGACACCATCTCCATCCTGCGCGGCCTGAAAGAGCGGTACGAGGTGTTCCACGGCGTGAAAATCAGCGATAACGCACTGATCGCCGCCGCCACCCTCTCTGACCGCTATATCACCGACCGCTTCCTCCCCGATAAGGCCATCGACCTGGTGGATGAAGCCTGCGCCATGATAAAGACCGAGATGGACAGTATGCCCAGCGAGATGGACGACCTCGCCCACCGCATCACCCAGCTGCAGATCGAGCAGGTCAGCCTGAAAAAGGAGACCGACGCTCTGAGCCAGAGCCGTCTGCGCGACCTCGAAAAAGAGCTGGCCGAGCTGCAGGATAAGTTCCACAGCATGAAGGCAAAGTGGGAAAACGAGAAGAACGCCATCGGCAAGGTGCAGTCTCTGCGCGAGCAGATCGAGCAGACCAACGCCGCCATCGAGAAGGCACAGCGCGAATACGATCTGAACAAGGCCGCTGAGCTGAAATACGGCAAGCTGCCTCAGCTGCAGAAACAGCTGGAAGAAGAAGAGAAGATTGCCGCCGCCAAGAAGGAAGACAGCCTGCTGCGCGACCGCGTGACCGACGAGGAGATCGCCCGCATCGTGGCCCGCTGGACCGGCATCCCCGTGGAGAAGCTGGTGGAGGGTGAGCGCGAGAAGCTGCTGCATCTGGACGATGTGCTCCACAAGAGAGTCATCGGCCAGGACGAGGCCGTCACCAAGGTGAGCGAAGCCATCCTGCGCAGCCGCGCCGGCATCGCAAACCCCAATCGCCCCATCGGCAGCTTCCTCTTCCTCGGCCCCACCGGCGTCGGCAAGACCGAGCTGGCAAAAGCTCTGGCACAGGCTCTGTTCGACGACGAGCGGAACATGGTGCGTATCGACATGACCGAGTATATGGAGAAGTTCAGCGTCAGCCGCCTGATCGGCGCGCCTCCGGGATACGTCGGTTATGAAGAGGGCGGCCAGCTGACCGAGGCCGTCCGCCGCAAACCCTACAGCGTCGTGCTGTTCGATGAGGTGGAAAAGGCTCACCCCGACGTCTTCAACATCCTGCTGCAGGTGCTGGACGATGGCCGCATCACCGACAGTCAGGGCCGCACGGTGGACTTCAAGAACACCGTCATCATCCTGACCTCCAACCTCGGCAGTGACATCATCCTGAACGATCTGGAGCAGCGCCGCGCCGAGGGCTCCAACGAGCTGAGCGAGGACGCCCGCAAGCAGATCGATCTGCTGCTGAAGAGCAAATTCCGTCCCGAGTTCCTGAACCGTCTGGACGAGATCGTCTACTACAAGAGCCTCACCAAGGACGAGACCCGCAAAATCGTGGACCTGCAGCTCGAAGATCTGCGCAAGCGGATGGACGAGGGCAAGCACCTCAAGCTGGACGTCACCACGGCAGCCAAGGACTTCATCATTGATTCCTCTTATGACAGCGTCTACGGCGCACGTCCCATCAAGCGGTTCATCCAGAGCCGTGTGGAGACGCTCATCGCAAAGGCCATCATTCAGGGCAGCTACACCGAGGGCGCGACCCTGACGGTGGACTACGACGGCACGGGCCTTGTGCTCCGCTAAAAACCGCAGACTTTTTACCTATTTTATCCCTCCTCCTGACAGGAACGCTTGCACCGGCGGGTGGAATATGATATTATAGGCGTTGAACAAAGTGCTTTTCATCGTCGAAGGCAACGGTGGAAAGCACTTTTTGGTTAACATATTATTATAAGAAAGTAGAGTTGATCAACCTTTATTATGGACGATGGCAGTATAACGCTCTTGGTGGCGCTGATCGTTTTGATCGCGTTTTCCGCATTCTTCTCCGCCTCCGAGACCGCATTTTCTTCCCTGAACCAGATACGCCTGAAAAGCCGCGCTGAGGAGGGCGACACTTCCGCCGCCCGGGTGCTGGCGATGGCCGAGAAGTACGACAAGCTTCTCTCCTCCATCCTCATCGGCAACAACATCGTGAATATCGCCGCCGCTTCCATCGGCACCGTCCTCTTTACCAAGTGGCTGGGTGCAGAGCGGGGTGCCACCACCTCCACCATCGTGCTGACGGTAGTCGTCCTCATCTTCGGCGAAGTGACCCCCAAGACCCTCGCCAAGGAGATGCCCGAGACCATCGCAACCGCTGTATCGCCGGTGCTGAACCTGCTGATGACCCTCCTCACCCCGCTGACCTGGCTGTTCAGCCAGTGGAAGAAGCTGCTGGGACGCTTCGTCCACAGCAGCGAGAGCGACGCCATCACCGAAGGTGAGCTCATCACCATGGTGAGCGAGGCTGAGAACGACGGTGAGCTTACCGACCGGGAAAGCCAGCTCATCCGCAGCGCCATCGAGTTCGACGACGTGGAGGTGGAAGAGATCCTGACGCCCCGCGTAGACGTGGTGGCCGTGGAGGACGATATTTCGCTGGAAGAGCTTGCGCAGACGTTCGCGGAATCCGGCTATTCCCGCCTGCCCGTCTATCACGACACCGTTGACAACATCATCGGCGTCGTCCATGAGAAGGATTTCTACATCGCCCGTCTGAAAAAGTCCGTCACGATGGAGGACCTCATCGCCCCCACCCTCTACACCACCGGCTCCACCCAGATCTCCCAGCTGCTGCGCACCCTGCGGGAGCAGCACCATCACATGGCAGTCGTCGTGGACGAATACGGCGGCACCGAGGGCATCATCACCCTCGAGGACATTCTGGAAGAGCTGGTGGGCGAGATCTGGGATGAGCACGACGAGGCTACCGAGGACTTCCGCCAGCAGTCAGACGGCAGCTGGCTCGTGTCCGGCTCGGCCAGCGTGGACGACCTTTACGAGACGCTGGACCTGCCCGAGGATGAAGACATCGACTCCAACACCGTAAACGGCCTCGTGCAGGAAAAGACCCACCATCTGCCCAAGGTAGGCGACCATTTCCAGCTGAACGACTACGAGGGCGTCGTGACCCGCACGGCCCGCCGCCGCGTCACCGAAGTCCGGTTCACCCACACCACACCTGCCCCGCAGGACGACGAAAAGGACAAAGACAAGCGCTTTTCCCGTCTGGCGCAGCGCACCGAGGGCCGATAACACTCTATAACACACAAAAAAAAATCCTCTCCCATCGGGAGAGGATTTTTTTGATCCAGCGATTACTGCTTTTTCCAGCGGCGCATGATGCCCATGCCCAGCGCATAGGGGCCGGTATGGACCGCGATGGTGGAGCCGATCTGCAGCAGGCCCACCTCGCACTGTGCGGCGGGGTACTTGGCACGCAGGGCGGCGCGGGTCTGCATCCAGAGCCGTTTGCCCTCTTCTTCATCGTAGCCGTAGCCCACGATGATGCGGTAGTCGTCGGGCGTGCCGCCGTTGGCGTCCAGATAGTTCATCAGCTGCTCAAGGGCCTTCTCAAAGCTCTTCTGACGTCCCCGGGCCACACCGCCCGAGAAGATCTCGCCGTCTTTGAAGAGGATCATGGGCTTGATGCCCAGGAAGTTCGCCGCCCGGCCAGAGACTTTGCCGATGCGTCCGCCCTTGATGAGGTAATCGAGGTTGCCCACCGTGAAGAAGATGTTGTTGGTGGATTTTTCCGCTTCCAGCCAGGTCACCGCCTCGTCCAGCGTGCAGCCTGCGTCGCGGATGGCCACAGCGTTCTCCACCATGGTCGCCTCAGTGACAGTAGCCGCTGCCGAGTCCATCACCTCGATCTTCGCGTCGGGGTAGTCCTCGAGCACCAGCTCCCGGGCGTTGCGGGCGCTGCCCACGCAGCCGCTCATCTTGCCGGTGAAGCAGAGGCAGAGGGTGGGGCGGCCGGCCTCAGCCTGACGGCGGAACACCTCCTCGAAATCCTCGATGGAGGCAAGGCTGGTCTTGGGGTAGGCAGAGGGATTGTCCACCATGAACTGGTAGAAATCCCGCACAGCGATCTCCTTGCCCTCCTTGCGGTAGTGCTCACCGTCCAGCGAAGCATAGAACGGCACGATCTCCACACCCATCTTCTGCGCCATTTCCGGCGTAAAGTCACAGGCGCTGTCGGCGATGATGTCAAACATTAGCGGCATCCTTCTTTCCGGTGAATTCAGGGTTTAGACCACGTGGTGGATGTATGCCTCACGCTCTGCGCCCACAGAGATATAGGTGATCTTGCAGCCCACGGCCTTTTCCAGATACTCGACGTAGTTCTGGGCCTCCTTGGGCAGGTCTTCCCACTTGCGGGCGGCAGTGATGTCGCAGTGCCAGCCGGGCAGATACTCCACCACCGGCTGTGCGGTGTCCAGAGCCTCGCCCATGGGGAAGCGGGTGGTGGTGGTGCCGTCGCTCAGCTTGTAAGCAGTGACCATGGGGATCTTCTCCATGTAGTCCAGCACGTCCAGCAGGGTCAGGGCGACCTCGTCGCAGCCCTGGCAGAAGACGCCGTAGCGGCTTGCCACCAGGTCGATGGGGCCGACGCGGCGGGGACGGCCGGTGGCAGCGCCGTACTCGTGGCCGGCCTCACGCAGAGCGTGCTTCTCTTCCTCGGTCATGGCCAGCTCAGTGACAAAGGGGCCGTCGCCGACGCAGGAGGAATAAGCCTTCATGACGCCGACGGAGTTGGTCAGCTTGTGGCCCGGGATGCCTGCGCCGATGGGAGCGTAAGCGCCGATGGTGTTGGAGGAAGTGGTGTAGGGGTAGATGCCGAAGTCGATGTCGCGCAGAGCGCCCAGCTGGGCCTCGAACAGCACCTTCTTGCCGGCGGCATCGGCGTCAGCCAGATACTGGCCCACGTCGCAGATGTAGTCCTTGAAGATGGCGGCATACTTCTCCAGCCATGCCCACATCTCGTCCACGCTGATGGGAGCGGCGTTGTAGCTGCCCTCCATGACGAGGTTTTTGGAGTCCACCATGGTGACCAGGCGCTTCTTGACGGAGTCGTCCAGATGCAGCAGGTCGCCCATGCGGAGGGTCTTCTTCATGTACTTGTCACCGTAAGTGTAGGCGATGCCGCGCTTGGTGGAGCCGAACTGTGCGCCGGTCTTGGACAGACGTGCCTCTTCCAGACCGTCCTGATCGACATGGTAGGGCATGGTGATGGTGGCGCGGTCAGAGATCTTCAGGTTGGCAGGGGTGATGGAGATACCCTGCTCGCGCAGCTTGTTGATCTCATCGTCCAGATGGTGGGGGTCGATGACCATACCGTTGCCCATCACGCAGACAACATTGGGACGGAGGATACCGGAGGGCAGCAGGTTCAGCACGAACTTGCCCCGCTCGTTCTTGACGGTATGACCAGCATTGTTGCCGCCCTGATAGCGTGCAACAATATCGTACTCCTGGCTGATCAGGTCGACCATGCGGCCCTTGCCCTCATCGCCCCAGTTGATACCCGTAATTGCAGTAAGCATAATAAATGACCTCTTTATTGTTTTTCAAAAGGCGGCCTTTTCCGCGCACCCTGCCCGGGATACGCCGCCTTGGGAAACTTGTTTTCTGCCGCGCGGCTCCTGCCGGAGCACGCAACAGCTCGAGTATAAGTATAGCACTCTTTCGCCCACAAAAAAAGAGGAAAAAGCGGTTTTGTACGACTTTTTCCTCCCGGTTCAGTTCTTTTTGCTCACTCTGTGGATGGTGCCGTCCGGCTCCTTGATGGAGGTGCGCTCCAGCTGGGCGCGAAGGCTGGACTTCATGTCCTCGATATACTCCTTGCGCAGAGCCTGCTGCTCGGCTTTTTCGGCCTCCGTCAGGCCGGTGGTCTTGCTCTTGTGTGCCAGCTCGTTGATGCGGGCGATCTTTTCTTTGGTCATCGAAGTTTTCCTCCGTTTTGGATATGTTTGTGATATAATAGAGCAAAAGGCTCTCCCTTTGGGAGAGCTGGCGCGTAAGCGCCTGAGAGGGCAAGGATGTTGAGGAGGAGACACCAGCGCGGCGATGATACCGCTCTGACAAAGGGCCTGCTTATCGCTACACTGCGGCTCTGTCTTTTCTGGCTTGCCCTCTCCGTCACCTGCGGTGACACCTCTCCCAAAGGGAGAGGCTTAACGCTCTATCCAATCGCTACATCTCAGTATAGCAAAGGACTATTCTTATGTCAAACCAACTCAATTTTTCACAGCAGATGGACGAAGTGTTGAAAACTCTGGGCGATACCCGCCCCCGGCTGCTGCTCCATGCCTGCTGCGGCCCCTGTTCCAGCGCCGTGCTGGAGCGGCTGTGCCGGTATTTCGACATCACCGTGCTCTACTACAACCCCAATACATGGCCCGCCGAAGAATACCACCGCCGAGGCGAAGAGCTGGAGCGCTTCGTCGCCGCCGCCCACCCGCTGGGGGTAACGGTGGTGGAAGACCGGTACGACCCGCAGGAGTTCTACTCCGCTGTCGCGGGCCTCGAGAACGAGCCGGAGCGCGGCAGTCGCTGCACGGTCTGCTATCGGCTGCGGATGCGCCGTGCGGCCCAGTATGCCGCCGAGCACGGCTTCGACTGGTTCACCACGACCCTCTCCATCAGCCCCCACAAGGACGCCAAGCGCATCAATGCCATCGGGCAGGAGCTGGAGCAGGAGTTCGGCGTGAAGCACCTGCCCTCCGACTTCAAAAAGCAGAACGGCTATCTGCGCTCGTTGCAGCTCTCGGAGGAATACGGCCTCTACCGGCAGGACTACTGCGGCTGTGAATTCAGCGCAAAGGCACGGGGAATAGAGTAAACGAAAGGCCGCTGCGAATGCAGCGGCCTTTCGTTTACTCTTTATTCTTCCGGAAGCTTTGCCACAAGCACCGCAAAGATGACCAGACCCACGCAGGGAACGATGTTGGTCATCATACCGGCGGCAAGACCGGCGCTTTCGGCCACGACGCCGATGACCCAGGGCATCAGGATCGCGCCGCTGGCCGCCACCGGCAGCATGATGCCCATGCTGGTCACGCTGGTCATACGGCCTGCGCTGGCCACAGCGGTGGGGTTCATGCCCGCCATCGCAAAGGCAAAGGCGAACAGCAGCACGATGGCCGCGCCCTGACTGCGGGCCTGCACCAGCAGGATGTAGAAGATGGTGCAGCTCACGCCCATGACCACCATGGCCTTGCGGGGCTGCTTGAAGGGGAACACGAAGGCGATGAGCAGACGTGCCACGAGGGTCGCGCCCCACATGACGGTGACGGTATAGGCCGCCAGTGCGCCTGCGATGATGCCGCTGCCCTTGAAGTAAGTGACCATCCAGCCGGTGACGCTCTGCTCAGCGGCGTTCTGGCAGAAGAGCAGGCCGGTCAACAGCCAGAAGCGGGTGGATCTGAGGAAGCTCCAATCGGTGACTTCCTTCCTGCCCGCGCCCTTGCCCGCAAAGGGAGTCCCCATATACACCAGCCAGAGCAGCAGACCCAGCACAGCCAGCACCAGCACGGCGAAGGAGCCGCCCACCCTGCCTGCCGCCGCGATGAAAAAGGGGCAGAGCAGTGCGCCGCAGGCGTAGCAGCTGTGCATCAGGTTCATGCCCCGGGTGCGGTCAGCGGAGTTGTCGCTGACGAGGATGGTGCAGGTGTTGATGACACTGCCCTTGGCGATGCCCACGAGGAAGAAGCCCAGCGCCAGCACAGCCACCGCGCCGCTGAGGCCCATCATGGCGTAGCCCAGCGCATAGCCGATGGTCAGCAGCAGGATGCTGGGCTTCATGCCCAGCTTGCCGGGCAGCATGGCGATGAGAAAGCCTGCCAGCAGGTTGCCGATGCTCATGAGGGACAGCAGGGTTCCGGTCATGCCGTAGGCGAAGCCATACTGCTCCTGCAATAGGCTGACCACCACGCCGCTGGAAATGGCGCAGATGCCGCTGAAAAAGAAGGTAATGAAGCCCACGTTCCGCAGGCGGGTGTTCTTTTGTTCCATACGATTCCTCTTTCCGTTTTTCCTTTTCCGTCCGCGCCTTGCCGTAAGCGCGTTGTATCCTATCCCATTATAGCTTTCTGCTGCCGGAGTTTCAACCTCTCCGTCACGCCTGCGGCGTGCCACCTCCCCTATCGAGGGGAGGCCTTGGCATTCCGTAAAGCCTTATCTCTTCGCCAGAGGCTCCCCTACAAGGGGAGCTGGCGCGAAGCGCCTGAGAGGTT
>ENA-OZDY01000681-OZDY01000681.1-human-gut-metagenome-genome-assembly--contig:-NODE-681-length-11187-cov-4.324650_pt1 | contig 11187 bp, 10 predicted proteins | sample MGYA00245063_ERZ653599 | MGnify/ENA primary metagenome ERZ653599 (study PRJEB26926, sample SAMN06165004) | human gut metagenome | biome: ENVO:00009003; feature: ENVO:2100002; material: ENVO:00002003... | reverse complement strand
GAGATGTAGCTCCGTCTCGTGGGCTCGGAGATGTGTATAAGAGACAGCCTATGAACTGGGACGCTCCCACATCGCGCAGGAACAGTACGCCGAAGGCGCCGCGCAGCTGGAGAAATTCGTCGCCGACTATCCTTCGTCGCCGCGCCGGGCGCAGGCCCTCTCCGATCTGGGCCTCGCATACCTCAATCTGGGCGACAAGGAGAAATCGCTCCGCTATTACGACATGGTCGTCGAGACGGCCCCGCAGTCGTCCGAAGCCAAGGGCGCGATGGAAGGCATCCGCGAGATTTACGTCTCCGAAGGCCGGGTGGACGACTACTTCGACTATGCGCAGAAGGCGGGGCTGGAGAGCGATCTGACCGCCGTGTCGCGCGATTCGCTGTCGTTCGCCTCCGCGCAGAAACTTTACCTTGCGGGCCAGACCGATGCCGCCGCCAAATCGCTGCGCAGTTACGTCAAGAGCTATCCCAAGGGCTATTACGTGAACGATGCGCTCTATTTCCTGAGCGACTGCTACCTCCGCTCCGATCAGCGCGACGACGCCATCGAAACCCTGACGACGCTGGCCGGGCAGGGAACGAACCAATATACGGTCACGGTGCTCGAAAAACTCTCGGATATGACCTTCGAGGACAAGCGTTACGACGAAGCTGCCGCCGCTTACCGCCAGTTGTACGACGTTACGACGACGGTCGCCGGGCGTGAGGACGCCATGAAGGGCTATGTGCGTGCGACGCTGGCCGGGGGCGATGCGGCGAAGATCGAAACGATGGCCGCCGATGTCGCGGCGCATCCCGACGCCGGGACCGTCGCGCTGCGCGAGTCGAAATTCGCATGGGCCGAGCTGCTGCGTCGGCAGGACCGCCGCGCCGATGCCGTGAAACTGTATAAGGAACTGGCGTCCGACGTCCGCACGAAGGAGGGCTCCGCGGCCGCCTATTACGTACTCGAAGATGTTTTCGCGGGCGGCGATATGGACAAGGCCGAAAAGGCGATATTCGCCTATTCGGAGCGTGAGCCGCAGGCGTACTGGTTAGCCAAGGCCTTTATCCTGCTGGGCGACGTCTATGTCCGCAAGGGCGACAATTTCCAAGCTAGGGCGACCTACCAGAGCGTTGCCGACGGCTATTCGCCTGCCGACGACGGCATTGTGGCCGAAGCGAAAGAACGGATCGCAAAACTGAACTGATGATGAAACGCATATTGTTTGCCGCCGCGCTGCTGGCGGCGCTTCCCTGCAGCGTGAGCGCGCAGGTGGAAAAACGGGTCGAAGTGACCAAAGCCTATGTTCCGAGCGTCGAAAGCGCCGCGAAGCTGGCCGTCGTGCCCGATATGACCGACACGGTGAAGATGCGGCCCGAAATCGACTATACGATCACGCCGCTGTCGCTGCAGACGACACTCGCCACGCGGCCTATCCGTCCGGCGACGGTGACCTATTGGGAATTCAACCGTCCGCTGCCGTTCTACCTGAAGGCCGGGGCGGGCTATCCGCTCAATTCGGTGCTGGATTTCTACGCTTCGAGCCAGAACCCCGGTACGGGTTATGTCGTGGGGTACGTGAACCACGAGGGCCGCTATGCGAAGATCAAAAACGACTTCGGCATCAGAAACAACTCGACGCGGATGCTCAACCGCATCGGCGCCGCGGCCGGCAAGTATTTCGGCAAACACATTCTGGAGGGCGATCTCTCGTATGAAAACCGTATGTATCACCGTTACGGGATGTATGTCGCGTCGGACGTCACGTCGGACATGACCCCCGGCGCAATGGCCGATTACGGCGATGCGAATATCGCGGTGCGTTTCGGCGATGATTTTCAGGACCTGAGCCGTGTGAATTTCGAAATCGCGATCCGCGGCGGGCTGTTTTTCGACCACTCCGAGTGGCCGGATTACAACGACAAAGCGCGTCAGACCACGCTGGAGACCCATGCGAAGATCGCCCGCGGATTCGGCCGCCACCAGCTTGCGGCGGAGTTCGGTTATACGCGGCTGGCCGGACAGAAAGCGATCGGCCTTTATAATCAGCAGCTGATCCATGCCGCCCTGCGTTACGGTATCGAGGGCGGGGTAGTGCGTCTCGAAGCGGGCGCCGACTATTACCACGACAAGGTCAAGACCGTCGACGCGGAGAATTACATCATTCCTTTCGTCCGGCTGAACCTGAACCTCGGAACGGACGGACTTTGTCCCTTTTTCGAGATGGACGGCAGTGTGGACGACAACGGCTTCCGCTCGTTGACCCGGCAGAATCCTTACGTCGCCGCAGCGTTCTGGCAGACCAAGAGTTCGGTCGATTACAACGGCCGTTTCGGTATCGGCGGCAGTATCTGGCGCGGAAAGTTCGACTACAGGGTGTATGCCGGATTTTCGGTCCGGGACAACCATCCCTATTGGTATGTTTCCGACAATTATGCGATCGACGGGGAAAAAACGGCCGTCGCCGGAGCCATGCGCCCGGCACTGGCCCGTCAGACCGTACTTTCCTTCAACGGCGAAGTGACGTGGCGTCCGGTGAGCAGTTTCCGGACGGAATTGGGCGTACACGGATATATCTACAACGACGACGAAACCAAATTGCACAACGGCGCGCCGTCCTTCGACGGCAGTCTGTCGGCGCACTACGACGGCCGCAAGATTTCGTTCGGCGCGGGAGTCTACTTGCAGAGTGCCCGGAAGTGGAGTGCGGTTTTCGAAAATACGGGGACGGAAACTGCGCCCGGTGAACCTGTGATGCAGTACGATACTTTCGAAGCGCCCTTCGCCGTCGATTTGCGCGTCAATTTCGACTGGAAAGTTTCGGGCCGCGTGACGCTCTTCGCCGAGGGCCGCAACCTGATCAACCGCCGCCTGTACGAATATCCGTTCTACCCCGAATACGGGGCTAACTTTACGGTCGGCGTGAAGGCGAACTTTTAAAAAGATTTCCTCTCCATGCCGGTTGGGCGCATATAAATTGTCCGTGAAGAGTATTCATGGATGTAAATTTGTTGTTTTGGGGAAATAATATTAATTTTGTCAATAATAAGCTAATTTAAACGCAATATTTCTTTAATAATATTTATGGCTACACTGAAGAACCTCCCCAAAATATGTCCCTCCTGCGGTAAACGTTTGAGCGTGCACGCGATGCATTGCAACGGATGCCAAACACATATCGAAGGCAATTACAGTCTTCCCGTGATGATGCAGCTGTCAGCACCCGACCAGCAGTTCGTACTCGATTTCGTGAAGAGCAGCGGTTCGCTGAAGGAGATGGCCCATAAGTTGGGATTGAGTTATCCGACCGTGCGCAACAGACTGGACGATATTATCTCTCAACTAAATAAATTCGAAAGCGATGAACAAGATTCTTAACCCGTTCGAATACCTGTCTACAGGGAAAGCGCTCGGTTGGGGCCTCGCGGGAACGCTCTTTTCCATCTGCCTGCTGACCGCGGTGAGTTGGCCCGTCGAGGGCGACGTTTCCAAGATTATCACGATTCTGTCGTCGAATTTGCTGTTGTGGCTGCCCCTCTCGCTGCTGTTGTACGTGATGGCGCTGGTGCTCTCGCCCTCCCGCATCCGGGCCGTGGATATCTTTGCCACCAACCTGTTCGCGATGCTGCCGACGATCGTTATTCTGGGAGTGCTGAGTCTTTGTGCCATGTGGCTGGGGAGCATTGTCTGCGAACCCCGCAGCGCCTGCGAGGTCTTGAAGCAGGCAGCCTACAATCTGATCGTGATCGTCCTGTCGGTTTCGATGGTCTGGTCGATGGTCTGGGGCTGTTTCGCCTACCTCGTTTCGGCCAATATGAAAGGATGGAAGAGCATCGTCGTTTTTGTGATCTGCTATGTCTTCGTGAGTGTGGTCAACCAATTGCTGATCGAATACACCAAATAGGGCGGAGTGCCGTCCGACGCTATGCGGAACCCCGGCCGGGTTCCGTTTTTTTGTTCGCTCCGATTATGAATCCACAAAAAAAATATGGTGCTGCAAACCGGAATTTACAGCGCCATATATGGTTGGGTGAGCTGATTATATCGCACCGCTACAACCACATACCCTTGCTCGATTCCTCGCCTGGGGGATTCTGTAGGAGCTGGTCGTATAAGACTCACCCGGCACAAAAGTAGGAATTTTTTATATCTTTGCAAAAATTTTCGACCAGATGCGTAAAAAAACTTTGCTCTATATCTTTTTTGCGGGCCTGTCTGTTCTGCTGATCGCGGGATTCGTCCTTCGTCAGCAGTTCTACGGCAATGCCGTGAAGACGGAACGCGAACTCTTTGTCAGCAGCCGGGCCGATTACCGTGCGCTCGTCGATTCCCTGCTGCCGGAGTTGAAACACCATTGGGCGTTCGGGGTCTATGCCCGGCGCATCAATCTGGCCGAGACCTTCAAGCCCGGACACTATCTCCTCGAACGGGGCATGAGCGTCATCCGGGTGGCCCGGATGCTCAAACTGGGCATGCAGACCCCCGTGCGGGTGACGATCAACAACGTGCGGATTCCCGCCCAGCTGGCGCAGAAACTCGCCGGTCAGATCGACGCCGACTCCGCCGCGATCATGCGGGCGCTGACTTCGGACGAAGTCGCCCGAAAAGCGGGTTTCGACAGCCTGACCCTTTTTTCGATGTTCATTCCCAACACCTATGAATTCTATTGGACGGTGACGCCCGAAGAGTTCGTGGAGCGGATGAAACGCGAATACGACCGTTTCTGGACGCCGGAGCGGGGCGCGCTGCGCAAACGCAGCGGCCTGAGCCGGTTCGAAGTCATGACCCTTGCGTCGATCGTCTATGAAGAGACGCGCAAGACCGACGAGATGCCCCGCGTCGCCGGCGTATACGTCAACCGGCTGAAAAAGGGAATGCCCCTGCAGGCCGACCCGACGATCAAATACGCGATGCAGGATTTCGGCCTGCGCCGCATCCTGTACAAGCATCTGAAATATGAATCTCCGTATAACACCTATCTGAACAAGGGCCTGCCGCCGTCGCCTATCTGCATGCCGGGCATCAATGCCATCGACGCGGTGCTGAATTACGAAAAACACGACTATATTTTCTTCTGCGCACGGGAGACGTTCGACGGCTACCACAATTTTGCGAAGACCCTGCGCGAGCACAATGCCAATGCTCAGGCGTACAGCAGGGAGCTGAACCGGCGCAAGATTAAATAATTTTTCGTACATTTGTATTCATGCTGACGAAAATATACGAACAGAACCCCTCCGAAAGGGAGTTGCGGAAAGTGGTCGATGCGTTGGAGGACGGCGGAATCATCATCTATCCGACCGACAGTGTCTATGCTTTCGGTTGCTCGCTGCGTTCGCCCAAGGCCATCGAGCGGCTGCGCCGCATGAAGGGCAAGGACGCCGAGGCCTTTACGGTGGTTTTCGAAAATCTGGCTCAGGCGGCCGAGTACTGCCGGGTGGACAATGCGGCGTTCCACATCCTGAAGCGCAACCTGCCGGGGCCTTTCACGTTTGTATTGACGGCATCGTCGGGCATGCCCGACAAGGCGCTCGAAAAACGGCGTACGATCGGAATCCGTATTCCCGGCAACGCCGTTCCGCGGGTTATCGTCGCGGCGCTGGGATGTCCGCTGATCACCACCTCGGTGAAGGACGACGACGAAGTGGTCGAATACACCACGGATCCCGAACTGATCCACGAGCGGTACGGCCGCGATGTGGCGCTGGTGATCGACGGCGGCGTCGGCGACAATGTGCCGACGACGGTCGTGGATCTCACGGGCGACGAACCCGAAATCCTGCGCGAGGGCAAAGGCGAGCTGCAATGATTGGGAACTGATAATTCTGAATGATATAATGGAAAAGCAAAATTTCTGGAACGATGCCGCGAAATGCGGGGCGATTATCGGGGCCATACTGGCCGTTTCGATGGTCTTGGAGACGATGATGACACTTTCGGGCAGCATGAAGTACTATGCCCTGATGACGGTCGAATGGATCGGAGTCGTCGTCCTGCACTATTACCTGCTGCACCGCTTCACGCGAAACCGTTCGAAACTCTATTCGGCCGAGGAGGGATTCTCCTTCGGACAGGGATATCTCTTCGTGCTGGCGGTGTCGGCCTTTGCTGGCGTCATCGTCGGAGGCGTGCAATATATCTACCTGCACCTGATCATGGGTTATTCGAATTACACCTCCCGGCTGGTCGAAGCGCTGACCGACATGATGGCGTTGGGCGGCGGCGTGCCGGCGTCGATGGAGTCGGTGATGGCCCAGTCGCTGGAGCAGATTCAGACCGCGCCTGCCCCCTCGGTGCTTGCGACCGTCTGGGGCGGTATCTGGGTAAGCCTGCTCTTCGGCGCTGTTTTCGGCCTTATCATTGCAGGTGTGCTTTCGCGCGCTCCGCGGCCGTTCGATACGCAGGCCGGTGAGTAAGAACAGTAAAGCAGAAGATGAATAAACTCGACATATCGGTTGTAGTGCCGCTCTACAACGAGGCGGAATCGCTGCCCGAACTGGTCGCATGGATCGACCGCGTGGCGGCGGAGCACGGCTATACCTACGAAGTTATCTTGGTGGACGACGGTTCGTCCGACGATTCGTGGAGCGTCGTCGAATCCCTCAAAAAGCAGTATCCGGCGGTGCGGGGCATCGGGTTCGCCCGTAACTACGGCAAATCCGCGGCCTTGTACTGCGGTTTTGCGGCTGCGGAAGGGGAGGTCGTCGTCACGATGGACGCCGACCTGCAGGATTCGCCCGACGAGATTCCCGAATTGCGCAGGATGATCCTCGAAGAGGGATACGATCTGGTTTCGGGCTGGAAGAAGAAGCGCTACGATCCGATCGGCAAACGCTGGCCCAGCAAGTTTTTCAACTGGACGGCCCGCACCGTGTCGGGAATCGGGCTTCACGACTTCAACTGCGGCTTGAAAGCCTACCGCCGCAAGGTCGTCAAGTCGATCGAGGTCTACGGCGAGATGCACCGTTTCATTCCGATTCTGGCGAAGCAGGCCGGGTTCCGCCGTATCGGCGAAAAGGTCGTCGAGCACCACGCCCGCAAATACGGCTGCTCGAAGTTCGGCCTCGAACGTACCGTGAAAGGCTACCTGGATCTGATCACCGTGCTGTTCATGACGCATTTCGGCCGCTCGCCGATGTATTTCTTCGGCAGTCTGGGGACGCTGATGTTCCTTATCGGCGGCGGGACTACGGTGTGGATCATTGCCGCAAAGATCTGGAAACAGGTGCACGGGCTGTCGCTGCGCCCGGTCACCGATCAGCCGCTCTTTTACCTGGCGATCCTCGCCGTGATCCTCGGCGTGCAGTTGTTCCTGGCGGGGTTCCTGGGCGAGCTCATCAACCGGGGGTCGTCGGATAGGAATAAGTATCTGATTGATAAAACTTTGTAAATAATTATGATACAACGAATCCAAACACTCCATCTGCTCATCGTCACGGCGCTCATGGCCGTTACGCTCTTTGCCCCGCTGGCTTGGTTCGCGGGCGACGCGGGTGAGTTCCGGCTCTATGCCTTTTCCCTGCAGACCTCGGCCGGAGAGGCTGTACAGTCGACCGTCTACATGGGCGTCGTGCTGGCACTGGCCTGCGTGCTGCCTTTCATTACGATCTTCCTGTTCAAACGCCGCCTGCTCCAGATCCGGCTCTGTGTCGTGGAGATCGTGCTGCTGATCGGTTCTGCGGTTATGGAAGCGGCCTATTATTTCCTCAGTTGGCGGGTTTTTTCCGAACTTTCGTTCCATACGCAGGGTTTCCGGCCCGCCATCGCACTGCCGCTCGTGTGCCTGCTGTTCGCCTACCTCGCTGCACGGGCTGTTTTCCGCGACGAACTGATGGTACGTGCCGCCGATAGAATACGCTGACGCGCGCCATACGACCGGACGTGGCATCAATCGGCCCGTCCGCTGAATATATCCCGCTTGCGGGATATATTTTTTTGTGCCTGCCGGAGCCGTCCGGCGGTTGAAAGGCATTCCTTGGCATTCGATTTGAAGCGGATATACAGGAAATTAGGAAATTCATTCATTCCTGTCTAAAATAAACGCTTCTATGAAAAAATCGAACTTTTGGAAGTTATTGTCCGGCACGGTGTTCTTTGCCACCGTGGCTCTGGCCTCATGTGTGGACGATAACGACGACAAGGGGATGCCTTATCTCGAAGTCACCCCCGACGTGCTCACGTTCAATGCCGACGGTGCCCCGGAAGGCGCCTCCGCATTCACCGTAAAGAGCAACCGCCCCTGGACGCTCGAAGTGCTGGAGGGCAGCGACTGGGTTACGCCCTCCGCAACTCAGGGCTCGGGCGACGGTACCGTCGAATTCACCATCCCCGCGAGCAACGTGGGCCGTATCGCCAAGCTCTCGTTCAACCTGAAGAACGCATATGGCGCCTATTGGACGAAAGAGGTCACCATCGAGCAGGGCGAGGCGCCCAAGGCCGGCGAGGTGAGCGCGCTGGTGGCCTACATCAAGAACACGTGGCCGAGCCTCGAAAGCGGTACCGAAGAGCTGAATTACAGCCAAAAGACGATTCCCGCCGTGATCCTCGCCAACAACGAGGGCGGCAATAATTTCGGCAAGCTCTATGTCGGCGACAACATCACGCTGCCCAACTCGGCCATCATCCTTTACAGCACGACCGAGTTTACCCGCGATAACAGCGCGAAATATCCGGTCGGCAAGAAGGTTACGCTCGACTTGTCGGCTGCCCAGTATGCGCCCTACGGCAATCTGCGCGAGCTGAAGAACGTCGTGGTGACCGTCTCCGACGATCCCGCCGTCGAGGTGGCCGTGCCGACGCTTTCGGCCGCGACGCTCAACGAGGGCAATTATCAGGGGCAGTATGTCCGGGTCACGAACCTCACGCCGCAGTCGTCGTTCGTCGGCGAGGCGTGGGCGACTTCCGCCAAGCGCGTCGTGCGCTTCGATGCCGCCGGAGGCGAGACTGTCCAGAGCTATATGGCTACGGCAACCGATGCCGCCGGTTTCGCCGCGATCACGATCGCCGACAAGACGGGCGCCCTGCTCGGTACCGCCGAACAGAATTTCAAGAACATACAGGTCATCCCGACCATGCCTTCGGACGTGGCCGCATTCGTCGCTTCGGGGGCTTCGCTTAGCATCTCGCCCGAGGATAACCTCGTGCTGGGCTCGGCGTCGGGTGCCACGGCGACCGTGACCGTCACGGCCAACATCGCGTGGACGGCCACCATGAGCGGCGACGGCTTCACGATCTCACCCCAGGGCGGGGATAACAACGGTACGGTCACCGTCACGGCGACCGCAGCCAATGAAACCTCCGCATCGAAAGACCTGGGCAGCATCACCTTCTCGGGCGAGGGCGTCACGCCGCTGACCCTGCGTGTCGCGCAGGCCGCCAAGCCGAGTGCCGAGCCCAAGACGGTTGCCCAATTCGTTGCCTTCGTCAAGGGGCTGGCTCCTGCTTCGGGCGCCGAGGCTTCGCTCGGAGAGTGGACGGGACAGACCGTTCAGGGATATATCGCCGCCAACGACGCGGGCGGCAACCTTTACCAGATGATCTCCGTCGTGGATAACACCGGGGATGCCGGTTCGGGTATTCTGCTCGCCGATGCGGCGTACGAAACCGTCGCCGACTACCCGGTCGGCGCCCGGATCACGCTGACCCTCGATGCGACGAGTACGGTCTACAACTCCTATGGCCTGTATAAGATCAATAAGGTAACGACCGCGGTCGACAACTCGTCGCCCGTGCAGATGGTCGTGCCGTCCGTCACCCTCGCGCAGTTCAATTCGAACGATTATATGGGTATGAACGTGAAGGTCACGGGGCTCGCATTCAAGGGCGAGGCCGGCGAGATGTGGTACAGCGGCACGGCCAACTATTCGACCCGCCTGTTTACCGACGGGAGCGGCGACCTGGCCGTGCGTACCTACAAGACCGTCGCATGGGGCGGCGAGTTGATCTCGTCGACCGTGACGGCCGGTTCGCTGATCGGCGTGGCCGAAGTCTACGACGGTGCGGCGCAGCTCTACCCGCAGTCCGCGGCGGATGTCGCCGACTTCAAGGTCGATGCTTCGACGCCCGTGATTACGGAGGTCGATCCCGCGTCGCTGACCTGGGGTGCCGAGGAGACGGTAACCAAGAATGTCGCGGTTACGGTCGTCAACCTCGGGTCGAACGCCCTGACGGTCGATAACGATGCGATTGCGCCTTTCACGGCCGTAGTCAACGGTACCACCGTTACCGTCACGCCTCCGGCTCCCAACACGACCTCCGACGACATCGTGCGCACGATGACCGTCTCGGTTGCGGGCGGTAACAGCCGCGAGGTTACGCTCACGCAGTTCGCGGCCGGGTCGGGCGGCGATACCAAGGGCATCTATACCTCCATGAGCCAGTTCATCCCGGCTTCCACCAGCACGACCGACCGTTACTATCCTTCCAACTCGACGATCGACGGCCAGCCCGCTACGGGTTTTAAGCTCGGTACGAGCAGCCTTGCCGGCGTATTCACCTCCGAGGCGCTGGGGGCATCGCTCACGGGCGACAAGAAACTGTCGTTCTATGCCGTGGCATGGACGGGCAAGGCCGCCACGGTCTACATCCGGGTCAACAACGGCGGTGCGGTGAGCGGTGACGGCAGCCATGCGATCACGGCCAGCGCCGGTGCCACGGGGTCGGGCAATGACTTCACCTTCACCGACGTGACCGATTCCGATTACTACACCTTCCAGCTCACGGGGCTGACCGCCGCATCGACCGTGACGATCTCCACGTCGCCCGACTTCACGGCGGCATCGGATCGCAATACGGGGCGTGCCATCGTGCTGGGCGTACAGGTCTATTGATATGAAGAGGATGCGTAAATATCTGATACGAACGCTCCTCGGGGTTGCTGCGGTCGTGGCGGCGGGTTTCGCCGCCACCTCCTGCAGTGACGACTCCGATTCGGGTTCCGGGGTCTTCCGCGTGGAGTGGGATCCCACCAAGACCGTGCACCCCGACCGGGAGGGCGCTGCCGTGCTGATCGTGGACGGCCGCGAGGGGACATCGTGGAGGGCCGAGATCACGGCGGGCGCCGACTGGGTTTCGTTCAACCGTACGGCTCCGGGCGGGCAGACCGTCAAGACCGGAATTGCCGGAACGAGCCTCGCCGCCCGCAACCAGTATGTCTACTGTCTCTTATACACATCTGACGCTGCCGACGATCGCATAAGTGTAGAT
>ENA-OZDY01000672-OZDY01000672.1-human-gut-metagenome-genome-assembly--contig:-NODE-672-length-11311-cov-4.801439_pt1 | contig 11311 bp, 8 predicted proteins | sample MGYA00245063_ERZ653599 | MGnify/ENA primary metagenome ERZ653599 (study PRJEB26926, sample SAMN06165004) | human gut metagenome | biome: ENVO:00009003; feature: ENVO:2100002; material: ENVO:00002003... | reverse complement strand
ACACGCTGCCCCGCGCGCTGATCGGCACCCCGAAGGTGATGCCGCACACCAAGCGGTTCGCCATCAACCTCAACCGCCTGACCGGCGAACTGCCCGACTGGCTGCTCTACCACCCGGCGCTCGACTGGTGGGTGCCCAGCGTGCTGGTGTTCACGCAGGAGGGCAAGGATGCGACCGGCACGCTGGCAGGATTCACCAACGAACCCGCCAACATGAACTACTACTACGAATTCTACGAGGGATACAAGAAAGATCCCGGCACAGAAGAAGAAGAGGAGGAGACGACCAAATAATTATGACGATGAAAAACTATCTATACGGCATTCTTGCCACCGCTTTACTGGCATTTACCGCATGTACCAAAGAGGAGCTGTCCGCCCCGGAGCCGGCTCCGGGCCCGGACGTCCCGGCCGAATACCAATCGGGGGAGGTGCTGGTGAAATTCGCACCTTACGTAAGCGACATACTCGACCGGGCGGGCATCACCCGCAGCGGCGGCCCCGCGACCCGTTCGGGCATTCTCTCCGTCGATGAGATTCTGGACATCGTCGGCGGTTATGAGATCGAGCGCGTCTTCCCCGTGGACCCGCGCAACGAGGAGCGCACCCGCGAATCGGAACTGCACCTGTGGTACGTGGTCCGCTTCGGCGAGGAGTTCACCGCCGCCGAGGTCGCCGAGAAACTCTCGGCGCTGGGCGAAGTGCAGCACGTCAGCTTCAACCGCACCATCCACCGCGCCTACAACGCCGGGAAAAAGGCGATGCCCCTCTCCCGCAAGACGCTCGAAGCCATCCAGCACCAGCGCGCGACCCGGACGGGCGAAGCCTCGGCCTATCCCTTCGACGACCTGCTGCTTCCGCAGCAGTGGCACCTCGTGAACCGCGGCAACATGTTCGGCGGGAAATCCATCGTGGACGCCGACGTGCAGTGCGAGCAGGCGTGGGAACTCTCGACGGGCGACGAGTCGATCGTCGTGGCCGTCCTCGACGAGGGCGTGATGATCGAGCACCCCGACCTGAAGAACAACATGTGGGTCAACGAGAACGAAATCTACCGCTCGCACGAGGATAACGACGGCAACGGCTATCAGGGCGACGTCTACGGCTACAACTTCGTCAAGAACACGGGCGTCATCTCGTGGGACGACGTCAACGACACCGGCCACGGCACGCATGTGGCGGGCGTAATCGCCGCGCAGAACGACAACGGCATCGGCATCAGCTCGATCGCCGGCGGCCGGGGCAGCATCCCCGGCGCGAAGATCATGTCGTGCCAGATTTTTTCGGGCAGCACGGCCAGCAACGCGCTGGCCACGGTCAAGGCGATCAAATACGCCGCCGACAACGGCGCCGTGATCCTGCAGTGCAGCTGGGGCTACGTTTCGGGATTGGCCAACAGCTACGAATGGGGCGAGCCGGGCTTCAAGACACAGGAAGAGTGGGAGAAAAGCATGCCGCTCGAAAAGGAGGCGCTGGAGTACTTCATACATAACGCAGGCTCGCCCAACGGTCCGATCGAGGGAGGTCTGGCGATCTTCGCCGGCGGCAACGAAAACGCCCCCATGGCCGGATTCCCCGGCGCCGCAGACTACTGCATCTCGGTCTCCGCGACGGCCGCCGACTACACCCCCGCCGTCTATACCAATTACGGTCCGGGCGTCACGATAGCGGCTCCGGGCGGCGATCAGGACTACTATTACGAATACTTCGACGACGACCACAAGCGCGGCGAGATCGGCACCGTCCTCTCGACGCTGCCCTACAACGTCAGCGAAAGCGGCTACGGATACATGGAGGGCACCTCGATGGCCTGCCCCCACGTTTCGGGCGTCGCGGCGCTGGGACTGTCGTACGCGGCAAAACTGCGCCGCCACTTCACGGCCGACGAATTCAAGGCCCTGCTTTATGAGACCGCGACGCCGATCGACGACTACATGAGCGGCATGAAATTCTACTACCGCTACGTGGCCGACGTGGGTCTGAACCAGCCCATGCAGCTCAACAAATCCAACTACCGCGGACAGATGGGCGTCGGTCAGGCGAACGCCGCCAAACTGCTCAACGCCGTTGCCGGCAACGGCACGCAGGTGTCGTTCCCCAACCTCTACATCAACCTCGGCGGCGAAGTGACGGCCATCCCGGCCAACTATTTCCTCGGCGGCGAGACGATGACCTATACGGTCTCGATCTCCGACACGACGGTCGCAACGGCCTCCGTCGAGGGCCAGAAACTGACGGTCAAGGGACTCAGGAGCGGCACGACCAAGGCCAGCATCACGTCGAGCGGCAACGAGACGCACACCTTCAACATCACGGTGCGCAAGGTCGCGAACGGCAACGGCTGGCTCTAAACCCGCAACGATGCGCAACACAGCGACGATAACACGCATGCTTCTCTGCTGCGGAGCGTTGTGGGCGGCTCTCGCCGCCCCGCCGCTCAGCGCCCAGATCCGCATCGTCCCGCGCGCCAAACTCGACAGTCTGGCCCACCCGGCCACGGCCGCGGGAGGAGCCGAAGCGATGCGTTTCGAACGCACGCTGATCGACGCCGGGCATATCGGCGAGGACGACCTCCCCCCGGTCTACACCTTCCGGTGGCGGAATACGGGCGGCAAGCCGCTGGTCGTCACCCGCGTACAGACCACCTGCGGCTGCGCCGCGGCGAGCTGGGACAAAAAGCCCGTCGCACCGGGCGGCGAAGGCGCCGTGACGGTGACCTACCGTCCCAAGGGACATCCGGGGGTTTTCGACCGGCGGATTTTCGTCTACACCCAGCTCTCGGACAAGGAGCCTACGGCGATCCTCAGCCTCCGGGGCGCAGTCACGGCCTCGGTGCGCACGGACGACGACTATCCCCATGCGATGGGCGCCCTGCGTCTCAAACAGCGGACCGTCCGCTTCGGCCGCACGGACAAGGTGCAGAGCGAGCGTATCGAGTGCCTGAATGCGGGCGACAAACCGCTCACCCCGGTCTGCGACGAAGGATTCGCGGCCACCGGCCTGAGCTTCGCCTGCGAACCGGCGACGCTGGCACCCGGCGCAAAAGGCGATTTGGTCGTCCGCTTCGACCCGGCCAAAGCCCCGCAGCCGCTCCGGCGGACTCCCCTGCCGGTCGGGGGACCGGACGTGCCGCCGAGTCAGCGCATGCTGTGGATCGAGTTCGGGGAAACAGAATAAGAAACAGAATAAGAAACAGGATAAAAACAAGTCATATGAAAAGATTTTTGAGATTTGCGGCCCTTTTGTCGGCCCTCGCGCTGCTGGGCGCCTGCGACGACGACATGTACGTAACTCCGTTGGAGGTGACCAACAACAACATCGCGGGTACGTGGCAGCTGGCCGAATGGAACGGCGCGCCGCTCGCCGAAGGCAGCTTCGTCTACATCGAATTCATCCGCAAGGACGCCAAGTACGTCATGTACCAGAACCTCGACAGCTTCGGCACCCGCAAGCTGACGGGCCGCTTCGTCATCGACAACGACGCGGAGCTGGGTGCGGTCATCCGCGGCAGCTACGACTACGGCGCAGGCGACTGGGCGCACCGCTACATCGTGACCGACTTCACCGAGACCTCGATGGTCTGGACGGCCAAGGACGACCGCTCGGACGTACAGGTCTTCGTGCGCTGCGACGGCATTCCGGACGAGGTAACCGGCGGAAAAACCGAAGAATAAAGGAAATAAAAAGTTCGCGCCGGAAGGCGCCGGAAGGGATGTCCGGACCGGACGTCCCTTTTTCGTCGTCCCGGCCGTCCGGAACGCCCGCGAAGAGCCGCAGGAGAGCCGCAGGAGTTGACAATGCGCGGAATTTGCACTATCTTGCGCAAAATTACGACGACAATGACACAGGAGCTGCAATTCATACCTTTCGAATCCCGTTCGGACAAAGGCTGGGCCGAAGCGTGGGACCTTTACGAACAGTCATTCCCCCGCTGCGAACGCTGGAACGCGCAAGGGTACGACCGGGCGTTCGGCGATCCGCGCTTCGAAGCCGACGGCATCTGGCGCGGCGAAGAGTTCATCGGCATCCTGTTCCACTGGAACGCCGGAGCGTACCGCTACGTCGAGCATCTCGCCGTTTCGCCCGCCCTGCGCGGTCGGAACATGGGTTCGCAGGCGCTCACGGCCTTCTGCCGGAAGGTCGGCCGCGTCATTCTGGAGATCGACCCGCCGGTGGACGACATCTCGATCCGCCGCCGTCATTTCTACGAACGGCTGGGCTTCGTCGCCAACCCCTACGAGTACATCCACCCTTCGTTCCGCAAACCCTTCACGCCCCATCAGCTGATCCTGATGAGCTATCCCGGCCCCCTTACATACGACGAAGCCCGCGGCTTCGCGGACTTCGTACGGGAGACGGTGCTCGGCTATTCGGAGCACGAAGCCCCCACGCTGCCGAAATTACCGTAAAGCGGAGACTCCGGGCAGCTCTGTTTACAAGATTCCGACCAGATATTTGGTGACGAAATAACCGCCCGCCACCAGCCAGACATACAGCAGGCCCGCCAAGACGAAGGGCTTCGCCCCGGCCTGCCGGAACTTGTCGATACTCGTCTCGATGCCCAGCGCCGTCATGGCCATCGTCAGCAGGAAGGTATCGGCGTATTCGATCGCGCCGTTGAGCGGAATCTCGCGGACGCTCTCCACGCCGAACAGGTATTGCAGCAGCGAATTGAGGCAGATGATCCCGATAAATCCGAAGGCGAACCACGGCACGGCGATCTTGCTCTTCTCCCTGCAGGCTCCGGAACTCTTCCGGCGGCCCAGCACGAAGCCCATGACGACCAGCACCGGCGCGAGCATCATCACGCGGATCATCTTGGTAATCGTGGCCGTCCCCGCGATTCCCAGCGCATCGGTCGGGTCCATCGCATTGCCGGCTCCGGCCACATGGGTCACTTCATGCAGCGTACTGCCCGTGTAGACGGCCACGCCCGTGTCCGTAAGTCCACCGAGCAGCCCCATCCGGTACATCAGCGGATAGAGGAACATCGAGAGGGTTCCGAAAATCACGACCGTGGAGACGGCGATGGCGGTCTTGTAACCCTCGCACTTCACGACCGGTTCGGCGCCCAGCACGGCCGCCGCGCCGCAGATGGCGCTGCCCGTCGAGGTCATCAGCGCCGTATCGCGGTCGATCTTCAAGAGACGGCCCAGCAGGACTCCCCCGAAAATGGTGACCGTCACGATGACCAGATCGACGGCGACGGCCGGAATGCCGACAGCCGCCACTTCGGTCAGCGTCAGGCGGAATCCGTACAGGACGATGCCCCAGCGCAGCAGCTGCTTGGTGCAGAACTTGATGCCGGGGACCCACGTTTCGGGCAGTTTGTTGCGAAGGCTGTTGGCGTAGAGCATACCCAGCACGATGCCCACGATCAGCGGACTGAACGACAATCTTTTTACGATGGGAAAGCCGGCGATGTAGAAGGCCGCGAACGAAAACAGCGCGATCAGCAGAATTCCGTGCAGGGTGTTCGCCCTGTTACCTTTTTCCAGCATATGCTTGTATTTTTAAAATGGTCACTATAACTTTTTCTTTATTCCGCCGGCAAAGGTCGCATCTTTTAGCGGAATATAAAACAAGAAATCATTATATACCATAACAAAAAGTTATACTGAAGAGCAAACGGGCGGATCGTCTCCGGAAGCGGCGGCACAAAGAAGGGAGGAAACGAAGCCCGGAACCGCAACGCGAGCACGGCGGGAACGGCGGCAGAAACGGCGGCTGCGGAAACGCGGCAGAAATGAGAGCAGAAACGGCGAAGGAATCACGGCAAATACGCTCGTCGAGGCTGCGCCAGAAAGCCCGCCCGGTCAACGGTCGGCCCTTGCGAACTCGATGAACTGCCGGACGAGAGCCGACGGCTCGGCTTCGACGTGCACGAACGCGAAATCGCGCCGCAGGGGAAGGTCTTCGAGGTCGATGATCCGCAGCACGCCGCTGCGCAGCTCGTCCACCACCGAAATCACCGATACGATGGCCATGGCGTCGCTGTTGCGGACGAAAGCCTTGATCCCCTCGGTCGAGCCCAGCCGCATGACCACGTTGAGCTGCGGAATGCGGATGCCCGCGCGTCCCAGCGCCGCCTTGATGACTTCGAGCGTTCCCGATCCGCCCTCGCGCAACACGAGCGGAATTTCGCGCAGCTCATCGGCCGTTATCGACTCGGTCCGCGAATAGGGACCGCCCGTGCGGGCCACCAGCACCAGCTCGTCGGGAGCGAAAACCGTATAGTGCAGCCCCTGACGGCGGCTCAGGCTCTCGACCATTCCCAAGTCGATGCCGTGCCCGCCGAGCGCCTGCTCGACCTGATCGCTGTTGCCCGACATCATCGCGACCCGAACGCCCGGAAAGCGCGTCGTAAATCTGGCCAGAATCGGCGGCAGGAGGTATTGGGCGATGGTCGTGCTGGCCCCCAGCCGCAATTCGCCCACGGGAGCGTCGGCGCAGAGACTCATTTCGTACTGCATGCGGCGGTAGTCGTCGGCCAGCCGTTCGGCGCAGGCGAGCAGGGTCTCTCCGGCCCCGGTCAGTTCGAGACGGCTGCCGCGGCGCATGAAAAGCTGTACCTTATATTGGGATTCCAACTCGCCGATGTGTTTGCTGACGGCGGGCTGCGAGATGAAAAGCCGTTCGGCCGTCCGGGTGAAGCTGAGCGTCCGGGCCGCCGTAATGAAGACTTTGAGTCGGAAATCGTCCATAACGTTCCAAATTAATGAGACAGCATCTTTTGCGGCAACCGGCGGAATTCACGGCCGGAATTCGGGTGCACGACGGCCCGAAAACCGGGAACCGCAGGCGGCTGCCGCGAGCGCACCGGAACCGCAGGGGTCGCTGCTGCCCGGCAGAAGCGATACGGCAGGCCCCGGAAGCCATGCAGCCGGAATCGGACGGGCAAAAGTCGCTACAAAGGCGATCGGCAGCCAAAAATCCGGTGCAGAAACCGCCGCAAGACAGTTGACAGCCGGAAACCGGGCGGCGGAATCGAGCAGGCGGAAACCGCAGCAAAACGATTGACCGCCGGAAACCGCCACAAGGCGGCAGACCACCGGAAACCGGACGGGCAAAGTCGCCGCAAGACGATTGACAGCCGAAACCGATCTGCCGGAACCATTGACAACCGGAAATCCGGCCGCAGAGAACTGCCGGAAACCGCCGCAGCGCGGCCGCTCCGGCGGATCAGCCGAGATGGCCCTCGTCAGCGAATTCCTTTACCGACTTGATATAGTGTGCGATAGTCTCCTGCATCGAAACGAACGATTTACCTCCGGCGGCGTTCTTATGGCCGCCGCCGCTGAAGTACTTGCGGGCGAAGAGATTGACGTCGACATCTCCGCGCGAACGCAAGCTGACGCGGATGAACTTGCGGTGGGCCAGAAACATGGCCGACATCTTCATCTTCTTGACCGTCAGGGCGTAGTTCACGAAACCCTCGCTGTCCCCCTGCTGGAACTGGAAGCGGCGCATCTCGTTCTCCAGCAGCGACATGTAGGCCACCGTGCCGTCCTGAATAATCTCCATCTTGCGGTTGATGGCATAGCCGAACAGCCGGGCGCGGCCCTCGGTATAGGCGTTGTAGACGTTGTTGTGAATGTCGGGAATGCTGATGCCCGTCCCGACCAGCACGGCCACGGCGCGGAACAGCTCAGGCGTGAGGAACGAATAGGCGAAATTGCCCGTGTCGGTCATGATGCCCACATAGAGCGCTTCGGCCATGCGGCGCGTAACGGCCTGCGCGCCGAACAACGCTTCGACGATGGAGTAGACCAGAAAGCAGGTGCTCGACGAATCGGGATGCGAGAACGAAAGGTCGAAACCCTCGTCGGGCGAAAGGTGGTGGTCGATCAGCACGCGGCGGGCCGTCGTATTGGCACCGATGGTCTCGCTGAGGATTTCGAGCCGAGAAACGGCGTTGAAATCGAGACAGAAGAGGATGTCCGCATCGGCGATGGCGCGGGCGGCGCGGCCTTCGGTGTCGTTCTTGAAGACCACGACCTCCTCGATGCCCTGCATCCAGTCGAGAAAATAGGGGTATTTGTTCGGAACGACGCACGTCACCTCATGTCCCATCGACCGCAGCGCCTCGGCCCATGCCAGCGACGATCCCACGGCGTCGCCGTCGGGATTGGTGTGCGACACGATCACGATCTGCTGATGGGCGGGGGCAAGCAGTTCCCGCAGGCGTTCGAGACGCTCTTTCGATAACTCCATTTCGGCTCTGTTTCGCTAAATGATCTTTGCAAAGATACAAAAAAAGAAGAGATATGCAACCGCGACCGCGGGAACGTACCGAAATAGCACGTTTCCATACTCCGGAAAGCCGGCGGCCGGCGATCCGGTTTCGGGGCGGCGGTTGTCGGTTCGGTATTTTTGCGTAGCTTTGCATACACAAAAAAAACGCATTATGGCTTGTTGTCTTCAGGTGGAGAACCTGACCAAATCGTTCGGCGATCTGGTACTCTTCGAAAATATATCGTTTGCGATCGAGGACGGGCGGCGCGTGGCCCTCGTCGCCAAGAACGGCACCGGAAAAACCACGCTCCTGAACATCATAGCGGGACGAGAGGATCACGACGGCGGCAGCGTCGTACCCCGCCGCGATCTGAGGATCGCCTACCTCGAACAGAGTCCGGTCTATCCGGCGGAGATGACCGTGCTGGAAGCCTGCTTCCTCTCGGAGAATCCGGCGCTGAAGGCCATCGCCGAATACGAACGGGCGATCGAAGAGCCGTCGGGCGAAGGATTGCAGGAGGCGATGGCCCGCATGGACGCGCTCGAAGCGTGGGATTACGAACAGCGGGCCAAGCGGATTCTGTCGCGGCTGAAGATCCGCGACTTCGGACAGCGGGTCGGGACCCTTTCGGGCGGACAGCTCAAGCGCGTGGCGCTGGCCAACGTGCTGATAAGCGAGTCGGACCTGCTGATCCTCGACGAGCCGACCAACCACCTCGACACCGATATGACCGAGTGGCTCGAAGAGTATCTGGCGGCAAGCGGCGCGGGGCTGCTGATGGTGACGCACGACCGCTACTTTCTGGACAAGGTGTGCAGCGACATCCTCGAAATGGAAAACCGCCGGATCTACCACTATGCGGGCAACTACTCCTATTACCTGGAAAAGAAACAGGAGCGCGAAACGGCCGACGCGGCACAGCGGGCGAGCGACATGAACCTCTACCGCCGCGAACTGGAGTGGATGCGCCGCCAGCCGCAGGCGCGGGCGACCAAGGCGCGGTCGCGCATCGACGCGTTCCGCGATCTCGAATCGCGGCTCAAAACGACGCGCCGCAGCGGCGAGGTGCGGCTCGACGTCGGGGCGTCGCGGATCGGCACCAAGATATTCGAGGCCCGCGACGTGAGCAAGCGCTTCGGCGACGTGGTGATCCTCGACAAGTTCAACTACAACTTCACCCGCTACGAAAAGCTGGGGATCGTGGGCGACAACGGTTGCGGCAAGTCGACGTTTCTCAAATTGCTGACGGGCATCGAACGACCCGACAGCGGTGTGATCGACATAGGCGAAACCGTTCGCTTCGGCTATTACAGCCAGCAGGGGCTAGAGTTCGACGACTCGATGAGGGTGATCGACGTGGTGACGGCGATCGCCGAACAGGTCGAACTGGGCGACGGGCGGCGGATGAGCGCCTCGCAGCTGCTGCAGCATTTCCTCTTCACACCGGAAACGCAATACAATTACGTGGCACGCCTGAGCGGCGGCGAGCGGCGGAGGTTATACCTCTGCACGGTGCTGATGCAGAGCCCCAATTTCCTGGTGCTGGACGAGCCGACGAACGACCTGGACATCGTAACGCTGGGCATCCTGGAAGAGTACCTGCAAGCGTTCAGAGGCTGCGTGATCGTGGTGTCGCACGACCGTTATTTCGTGGACAAGGTCGCCGACCACCTGCTGGTTTTCTGCGGCGGGGGCGAGATCAGGGATTTTGCGGGAACCTACTCGGAATACGTGGCCTGGAAGCGCGAATACGAAGCGGCACGCCGCGCCGAAGCCGCACAGGCCCGCCCCAAACCGCAGGCGGCGAAAACACAGGCGGCGAAAACACAGGCGGCGGAGGCTGTGCCGCGCAAGCTCTCGTTCAACGAAAAGAGGGAGCTGGAAGCGCTCGAAACGGAAATCCCGGCGCTCGAGGCCGAGAAAGCGGCACTCGAGGCGTCGCTCTCGTCGGGGACGCTCCCGGTGGAGGAGCTCACGGCGCAGTCACGGCGCATAGCGGAGCTGATCGCGTCGATCGACGAAAAGACGATGCGCTGGCTGGAGCTGAGCGAGCGGTGAGAGCAGGCATCCTGTCCGGCGGAACGGCCTGCGGCAAGGCCGGCGGGCGTCCAAGATCCGAAAAAACCCGCGCTTGTCGAAGCGCGGGCATGAATCCGTACAAATCCGATTACCTTTTTATATTCAGCAGCGTGAGGTTTTCCAGCACGGTCTGCTGCGCCACACGCTGGATGTATTCGGCCTGTTCGGCCGGGAAGTCCAGCGTGCAGGCGGTCTGGTAGGGCTTGCCGTAGATCGTGGTGAAAATCACGTTCGCGGCCAGGTAGCTGCCCAGCGGCCCGGGGTGGAAACAATCCTGCGCATAGAGCACGTAATCGGGCCTTTCGGCACGCACCCGGCGCCATGCCATGCCCACGGGGGCACACCACGCGTCGTTGTCGTAGGCCATTTCGAGGTAGCTGGTAATCAGCCGTTCCTGCATGGTGCCGTAGCTGTTGGCGGGCGGGTACTCCGGAATCGGGAAGCGGTTGCCGTTCTTATGCCCCCACGTCATGTAGAAGATCACACGGGCATCGGGCGACGCGACGTGCACCAGGCTGTCGAGCGTACGCGCCGCAGGGTAGACTTCCCGCGCGACCTGCCGGGTCGGCATGGCCGGCGCGGAACTCTGCTCCTGGAGGATGACGTAATCCCAGCCGCCCGCGGCGATGGCGTCGAGCAGCTTCTGGTTTTTCAGGTGGCCGGAAAGGCGCTCGCCGCCCTTGAGGAAGCGCGTACAGGAGAGTTTCACCTTCTGCGTCGCGGCGATCTGCCGGACGGTGGACGGCATGTCGTTGTAATAGGTATAGCTGTTGCCGACCCACAGCACCCGCAGCGAATCGGTGTCACGCGCCTGCGCAAAAAAGGGCACGAACAGCAACAACAGGAATTTCAGGACGATCTTGGTCATAGGTCTGAGGTTTGGATTGGGTTGATCTGTTTTTTTTGTGTTCAGGGTGTCCCCGGCGGCCGGATCATGCCCCGCGCAGGAGGCGGGCCGTACCGGGAGGGGGCTGTCGATCGGGCGGGGGTGTCGATC
>ENA-OZDY01000659-OZDY01000659.1-human-gut-metagenome-genome-assembly--contig:-NODE-659-length-11500-cov-4.459939_pt1 | contig 11500 bp, 12 predicted proteins | sample MGYA00245063_ERZ653599 | MGnify/ENA primary metagenome ERZ653599 (study PRJEB26926, sample SAMN06165004) | human gut metagenome | biome: ENVO:00009003; feature: ENVO:2100002; material: ENVO:00002003... | reverse complement strand
ACCACAAACTGCTGATCATCTCGGACGTGGCGGTCATTCCGCTCCCCGACTTCAAGCAGAAGATGGTGCAGATCGGCTACCTGGCCCGCACGGCCAACCTGCTGGGCATCAAGACTCCGAAAATCGCCTGCATCGCTCCGTCGGAGCAGCTGCTTCCCAACGTCATCTCCTCGACCGAAGGCGCGCTACTGGCCAAAATGGGCGACCGCGGACAGCTGGGCGACGTCGTCGTAGACGGTCCCCTGTCTCTCGACGTGGCGCTCTACAAGGACGTTGCGGAACACAAGAAGGTCAAAGGCTCGTCCGTCGCGGGCGATCCCGACTGCCTGCTCTTCCCCAACCTCGAATCGGCCAACGTCTTCTTCAAGTCGGTGACGCACCTCTGCGGCGGCGAACTGGCCGCCATGGTCATGGGAACGAAAGTCCCCTGCGTGCTGACCTCGCGCGGCGACACCAGCAAGACCAAGCTCTACTCGATCGCGCTGGCCTGTCTGGCCGTGAAGCAGTAAGACAGCCTGAACCACCCCACCAACCTAACCCACCAACCTAATTAACCGGAACCGATTTATGGGCTTCAAAATTCTAGCGATAAATCCCGGCTCTACTTCAACGAAGGTCGCCCTCTACGACGAGGAGCGGCCTTTGTTGGATCTGACCCTGCGTCACTCGGCGGAACAGATCGCACACTACCCCAACATCATCGACCAGCTCGACTGGCGCCGTGACATGATCCTCACGGCATTGAAGGAACACGGCTTCGACATCATGTCCCTCGCTGCCGTAATCGGCCGCGGCGGCCTCATCAAACCCATTCCCGCCGGCGTGTACGAAGTGAACGACGCCATGCGCCGCGACCTGCAGCACGCCACGATGGAGCACGCCTCCAACCTCGGCGGTCTGCTGGCCGACGGAATCGCGGCGACCGCAGGCATCAAAGCCTACATCGCCGACCCCGTGGTCGTGGACGAAATGGACGACATAGCGCGCCTGAGCGGGCATCCCGACTGCCCGCGGCGTTCGATCTTCCACGCACTCAACCAGAAAGCCACGGCTCGCCTGCACTGCGACCGCATCGGCATCGTCTACGAGAAGGCGAACCTCGTAGTCGCCCACCTCGGCGGCGGCATCTCGGTCGCGGCGCACAAGCAGGGCCGCGTCGTCGATGTGAACAACGCCCTCGACGGCGACGGACCGTTCGCACCGGAGCGCGCCGGAACCCTTCCCGCCGGCGAACTGGTCGATCTCTGCTTTTCGGGCCGCTACACGCGGCACGACATCCAGCAGATGCTGGCCGGCAAAGGCGGTCTCGTGGCGCATCTGGGGACCAACTCCATGATACAGGTCATGGAGCGCATCGGTCAGGGCGACGAAAAAGCCCGCGTGGTGAAGGACGCCATGTGCTACGGCATCGTGAAGCAGATCGGCGCCATGGCCGCCGCCCTCGGCGGACAGGTTGACGCCGTCATCCTGACGGGCGGCATCGCCCACAACAAATCCGTCGTGGAGTACATTTCGGAATTCTGCTCGTTCATCGCCCCCATCGCGGTCTACCCCGGCGAGAACGAACTCGAATCGCTCGTCACCAACGCGCTGGTCGTCCTTCGGGGCGTCATCACCCCGAAGGTCTACGCCTGACGGCCGGGGAGGGTCTTCCACCCCGACAAAAAACCGCCGGTTACACCCCAAGGTATAACCGGCGGTTATTTTTACCGACGCTCCGTGAATCGGCCCCCGACGCAAGCAGCGCGAATCAACGGTGCAAAAACTGCTTCCGGACAATAGCCGCCACCTCGCGGAAGGCTTCGAGCCGGAACAGGGCCGACAGCAGGAGATAACAGACCGCACCGGCCGTCACTTCGGCCATCAGCCGCAGCAGGGCATGCTCCGGAATCGCGCGGGCCGTCAGCCGCACCGCGCCGTACATCGCGGCGGCCGCCAGCAGCGGAGGCAGCAGCGTCCGCACGAAACGCCCCGGCGACAGCGACGTAAACTTGGTCGTGGCGAGGACATTGACGGACATTTCGCAGAATGCAATCACCACGAGTCCCCATACCACGGCCTGCACGCTGATCGGAATCGTCACGGCGAACACCAGCGTCATAATCACCTTCTTGACGATCTCCAGCTTCACGATCAATGCACCGCCGCTCTTGACTTTCAATACGTTGTAGGCGATTATCGACATCGGATAGAAAAGTCCCACCAGACATACCGTCTCGAAATAGGGCACCGTAGGCATCCACTCCTCGCCCAGCAGGACGGCGAACATATCGTGCGCCACGGCCGACATGCCCAGCATGACCGGGAAAAGAACGTAGGAGACCACCATCACGACCTGCCGGTAGCTCTCGGCGAACTTCGGAGCGTCGTCCTTGATCTTGGCCAGCGCAGGGAAAGTGACGCTCTGCACGGCCTGCATCGCCGAAATCGTCGGCTGATCCTTGAGCTTGATCGCCTGATCGAACGAGCCGAGCGTATCGGCCGGATAGAGCCGTCCGAGGAAAAACTGCGGAATCTTATTGTAGAACGTCGAAATCAGGTCCGTGGCGATCAGGCTGAAACTGAAGGGAGCCATTTCGCGCAGCGGCCCGCGGCTGCACGCCCCGCAGGGCCGCCAGTCGCTCAGCCACCACAGCAGCAGAGTCCGCACCGCCGCCTGCAGCACGCGCTGGGCCACGATACACCAGATCCCGAACCCGGCGAGCGCGAGACCGATCGCCGCCAGTCCGCCCGCGAGCGACGAGGCGAAAGTCACCTTCGACAACAGCGCGAAACGGAACTTCCTGACGCAGATCGTATTCTGAATGGCGCACAGCGCCCCGATGGGCAGCTGCAGGAAAAACACGGGTGCGATCTGCGCGATCTGGGGCATGTCGTAGAACCGCGACGCCGGAAACGCCAGCGCCGTGAAAAGCGCGTACATCACCAGCGAAACCCCGATATTGAAGGCGAAAACCGATTTGTAATCGTCCGCCGAAGGGGCCGCCTTGCGGATCAGCGCCTGCGAAAAACCGCTGTCCACGAGCACCAGCGCCACGGCCACCACGGCCGTCGGAATCGCCATGACGCCGAGGATGTCGCGGGTCAGCAGGCGCAGGATAATAAGGCTCACGGCCATCTGGAGGAGCATCGTACCGATCTTCTCGGCCATGCTCCACGCCACGCCGCGGGCGACCTTATCCTTCAGCTCCCCTTTCAACGGCTAACACTTTTGCGCCGCAACGATCTCCTCGTTGCGCCGGCGGATGTTGTCCACATTGGCGATCTCGACATACGACGCACCTCCGTCGGGTCCGAAGCTGCCGCCCACGATGGCCAGCAGATCCTCGCCCTTGAGTTTGCGGTACTGATCGAGGAATTCGAGCGCATCGACCAAGAAATGATACTTGTCGTGCAGCTCCTGATTGCGCAGAATAGGCACCACGCCGTACGACAGCGCCAGAATACGCTGCGCGTGAAGTTGGTAGCAGACGGCCATCACGGTCTTCCGGCCGCGGAACGCAGCGAGATAACGGCCCGTACGGCCGGTCTTGGTGTCGAGGACCACGTATTTGATCGGCAGGTTTGTCGAAGCGCGCACCGCCGAGCGGGCCAGCTGGGCCGTGATCTCGTGGTTCACCGAGACCATGTCCATGTCGATCATCGGCTTGAAATGCGTTTCGTCGCGCTCGATCTCGCGGGCCACGCGGGCCATCGTCTCGACCGACTCCACGGGATAGTCGCCCATGGCGGTCTCGTCGCTCAGCATCACGGCGTCCACGCGCTCGTAAATGGCGCTCGCCACGTCGCTCACCTCGGCGCGCGTCGGACGCGGACTCTTGACCATCGAATAGAGCATCTGCGTGGCGATAATCACCGGGCGCTTCGCGCAAATGCACTTCTCGACGATGCGCCGCTGGGTGTTGGGAATCGCTTCGGCCGGAAGCTCCACGCCCAAGTCGCCGCGCGCCACCATAATGCCGTACGACGCCTCGATGATCTCGTCGATGTTGTCGAGTCCCTCCTGATTTTCGATCTTCGAAATGATCTTGATTTTGCTGCCGTGGGCATCGAGAATCTCCTGCACGGCCTTTATGTCCTTGGCGCTGCGCACGAACGAGTGTGCGATGAAATCGACGTCGTTCTTCACGGCCCACTCGATGAAGCGGCGGTCCTTCTCCGTCACCGAAGGCAGGTCGATCGACACCGCAGGCACGTTGACGCTCTTGCGCGAACGCATCGCGCCGCCCACGACGAACTCGCAGATCAGCTCCTCGTCGGTCTTCTCCACCACACGAATTTCCAGCTCGCCGTCGGCGATCAGCATGCGCGCCCCGACCGGAATGTCGCGCACAATGGTCGGCACGTTCATATAAACCACCTTGCGGGTGGTCATGTCGCTGCCGTCCGAACCCCGTACGGCGACGCGGTCGCCCACCCGGAAATTGATGCTGTTGCCGTATTCGTCGGCGATCGTCGTCACGCGGATTTCAGGCCCTTTGGTATCTATCATGATCGGAATGGCCGGATTCACTCGGTGTACGGTCTCGACGATATGCGTGGCTCCGTCCTCCGTCACGTGTGCCGAATTGACGCGCACGACGTCCATACCGGCATCGTAAAGGTTCTTCACGAACTCCTCGGTGCAGCGGAAGTCCGACATCGTCGCAACGATCTTGGTTTTTTTCATTCTGTACATAAACGTATGATGCTTATAATTTGAACATTATTGTGTGATCGACATATTCCGCGGCAGCCTTGAGCCGTCTCGGTAATTCCGGTCCGCCCCGACTCCCCTTCTCCGAGGAAACCCGCTGCCGCCTGCGCGGCAGAAGCGCCGGCCTCTCCCGCTCCGACAGGAAACGCTCCGGAATCCCCGAAAGCGGCAGCCCGCACCTGCTCCTATGCAAACGGCATGCAGCCGGAAGCGGCTTTCTACTTTTCGCCGCCAAGCAGCAGCGCTTCGACTCCCAACCGGTAGGAATCCAGCCCGAATCCCATGATCGAGCCTTTGGCCACGGGGGCCAGCAGCGAGACGTGGCGGAACTCCTCGCGCGCGAGGATCGACGAGATATGCACCTCGACGACGGGAACCGACACCGCCGACACCGCGTCGCGCAGCGCCACCGAGGTATGGGTATATCCCCCGGCGTTGAGCACCACACCGTCGTAAACGCCGTCGGCCTGCTGTACGGCGTCGATCAACTCGCCTTCGATATTGGACTGGAAGTAGCCGAATCCGACGGCGGGATAGAGCGACCGGAGCCGTTCGAAGAAGGTTTCGAAGGTCTGCGTACCGTAAACTCCGGTGTCGCGCCGCCCCTGCAGATTGAGGTTCGGGCCGTTGAGAATCAATATTTTCATAGTTCCGACTGTTAGCCGCACACGGACTCCGCCCGCCGCGATTCGCAGACAAAGATAGTGATTTTAAAGAATTTTTTAATATCTTTGTTTAATATCACCCAATATAAAGCGACCGTAACGGCGCAATATACGTCAAACCGCCCGGAAAACCATGACCGAATTCGGATTCATCGACCGCATAAAAGACCTTTTCGCAACGCTCCCCGACAACGGGTTCGAAGGTATCGGCGACGACTGCGCCGTGCTGCCCGTCGGCGGCGGCGAATCGCTCGTCTTCACTACGGACATGCTCGCCGAAGGGGTGCATTTCCTGCGCACCGCCACCTCCGCACGGGGGCTGGGGCGCAAATCCCTCGCCGTAAACCTGAGCGACGTGGCCTCGATGGGCGCCCGTCCCATCGCCACCCTGCTGTCACTCTCGCTGCCCGACGATGCGACCGGAGCGTGGGCCGAAGAGTTCATGCAGGGTTACCGGGAGCTGTCCCAAGAATTCGGCGTAACGCTCGCCGGGGGCGACACCACCCGTTCGGCGGCAGGCATCACGATCAATGTCACGGCCATCGGCCGCATCGCCGACGCACACATCAAGCGCCGCAGCGGGGCACGCCCCGGCGACGCGATACTCGTCGCCGGAGAACTCGGACTTTCGGGCGCCGGGCTGCGCGACATCCTCGCCGGGCGCTACGACACCCCCGCCGCCGCAGCCCACCGCAACCCGCAGCCCCAAGTGGCCGAAGGCATCTGGCTCGGCGCACGCCCCGAAATACACGCCATGATGGACCTCTCGGACGGGCTGGCCTCGGACATCCGCCACATCATGGAGCGTTCGGGGGTAGGCGCCGCGATCGACATCGGCCGTATCCCCCTCGCCCAAGGGGCAGACGTCGAAACAGCCGCCTGCGGGGGCGAGGATTACAAGCTCCTGCTCACGGCCGACACGGCGGCCGCCGACAGGCTCGCCGCCGATTTCCGCGCACGCTTCGGCACGCCGCTCCACCCCGTCGGCCACATCACGGACAGCGACAAATTGGAGTGGCTCGAAAACGGCCGACCCCGGGCCCTGGACTGGCACGGGTTCACGCATTACTGACCGGGTGTTGGCAACGGCCACCACCCCGGATTTACCGAGCAGGCGGAAAACGGCCGCATCCCGGCAGGCCCGGCTGTAACACAAAAAAACGGCAGCCCGCCGGGTCGCCGTCAAGTCATACGGATCGTAAAATCACTCCTTGATGATGTACACATGCTCGTCGCTGCGCTGCATGTGATAGTTTTCACGGGCATACTCCTCCAGATAGTCGTCGTAGCGCAGGCGCTCCAGCAGCGTGCTGTCCTGTTCGATCCTGGCCCGGTAAAACTCCCGCTCCCGGTTCAAGGCGTTGATCTGCCGCTTGATCTTCACCGCATGCAAAAGGTTCCGCCCCACCACGAACAACGTGACGACGACGATGACCGCCGTGGCGGCGATCCAGAACTTTTTGCCTACTTCGAAGCCCATTAGGGTATGTGCATGTATTTATGAGTCTGGATCGAGATATTCCATTTCGGATGCGCCTTCGCATACTCGACGATCGCGGGCATCATGCGTTCCGCAACGCTCCACTCGGGTTGCAGGTAGAGGATGCACCCGGCTCCCACCCGTGCGGCATTGCGCTCGGCCCATTCGAAATCAGCCTCGTCTCCGACGATCACCTTCAGTTCGTGCGCCTTCCCGAACGCCTCGTCCAGCGGCGGTTGCTGCCGCTTGGGCGACAGACACACCCAGTCGAAATACCCCGAGAAGGGGTGCGTCCCCGACGTTTCGAGGAATATCTCCAGCCCCTTAGCGTGCAGTGTTTCGGTCAGCACCCCCAGCGGATAAAGCAGCGGTTCGCCGCCCGTGATGACGATCGCCTGCGCGGGACACGCCGTAGCACGGTCGATCACCGTCCGTACGTCGGTCGGGGGATAGAGCCTGGGGTTCCACGTGTATTTGGCGTCGCACCAGCGGCATCCCACGTCGCATCCGCCCAGGCGGATGAAATAGGCGGGTTTCCCGGCATGGAAGCCCTCGCCCTGGATCGTGTAGAAATCTTCGACCAGGGGCAGCTTGCGCCCGCCGTCGAGCTGTTCGATATCGGTCTTCAGAGCCATCTATTCGGTAACCACGTAAATATCCTTCAGGCTGCGTCCCAACTGGTCGTAGTCCAGGCCGTAGCCCACGATGAACTCGTTGCCGATCTCCATGGCGCGGTACTTGATCGGCAGTTGCTTGCGGTAGGAATCCGGTTTGAAAAAAAGCGTGCAGACCTCGATGCTCGCGGGATTATGCGACTTCAGCTCGCCGATCATGTGCTCGATGCTCTCGCCCGTGTCGACGATGTCCTCGACGATGATCACATGGCGGCCTTCGATGCTGTTGTTCAGCCCGATCAGGTTCTTCACGCACCCCGTCGAGCAAGTCCCTTCGTACGAAGCCAGCTTCACGAACGACAGCTCGTTGTTGAACTCGATTTTCTTGATCAGGTCGCTCATGAACATGAACGAGCCGTTCAGTACGCCCACGAACAACGGCGTCGGCTTGTCACGGTAGTCCTCGTTGATGCGGCAGGCTACGGCGGCCACGGCCTCGTCGATCTTGGCGGCGGGGATCATGATCCTGAACTTTTTGTCGTGAAGTTTGATGATATCCTCCATTTCAGTTACGGTTATTTGTGCAAAAATAACTATTTGCCTGCAAGAAACGAACGATTCCGACAAAAATAATCCGAAATAATGCGAATCCCCCAAAGGCTGTTGCCCGTTTCCGGGCCGGCAGCAGGCCGGATCGAGAAATTCACGGAACATCTCAATTACTGCAAAGGACAAACAGCCACCCTCATTTCCGAAGGTGGCTGTTTCGCATTGCGGGACGTCGTTATACCAGCCCCGAGAATCCCATGAAGGCCATGGCGAGGATACCGGCCGTGATCAGCGCGATAGGCACGCCCCTGAAAGCCTTGGGCACGTCCTCGAATTCGAGCCTCTCGCGGATGCCGGCGAAGAGCACCAGCGCCAGGGCGAATCCCAGCGCCGTAGCCACCGAATAAGTGACGCTCTGCAAGAGGTTGAACTCCTTTTGGATCATCAGGATCGCCACGCCCAGCACGGCGCAGTTGGTCGTGATCAGGGGCAGGAAGATACCCAGTGCCTGATATAACGAAGGCGAGAGTTTCTTGAGCATGATCTCGACCATCTGTACCAGCGCGGCGATCACGAGGATGAAGACGATCGTCTGCATGTAGACGATGTCCAGCGGCACGAGCACATAAGCCTGGATCAGCCAGGCCACCACGGCGGCGATTGCCATGACGAACGTTACGGCAGCGCCCATACCCATCGAGGTCTCGACCTTCGACGACACGCCCAGGAACGGGCAGATGCCGAGGAACTGCGCCAGTACGACGTTGTTGACGAAGATGGCGCCGATGATGATTGCGAAATATGAAAGCTCCATAACTATTTCTTGGCTAATTTATTAAACAATACCATGAGGTACCCCAGCACCAGGAATGCCCCCGGTGCGAGGACGAAGATCAGCGGCATGTAATCGGCCGTTCCGAGGCTGATGCCGAAGATCGCGCCGCTGCCCAGGATCTCGCGCACGGCACCTACGGCCGTCAGGGAAAGCGTAAAGCCCAAACCGATCCCGACACCGTCGAGCACCGAATCCAGCGGCGTATTCTTCGAGGCGAAAGCCTCGGCACGCCCCAGAATAATGCAGTTCACCACGATCAGCGGGATGAAGACGCCCAGCGCCTCGTACAGGGGCGGCGTGTAGGCTTTCATCAGCATTTCGACCACGGTCACGAACGAGGCGATCACGACGATGAACGCCGGGATGCGCACCTTGTCCGGAATGATGTTCTTGATGAGCGAGATCACCAGGTTCGACATGATCAGCACGGCCATCGTCGCCAGCCCCATGCCCATGCCGTTTCCGGCCGAGGTCGTCGTACCCAGCGTGGGACACATGCCCAGCACCAGCACGAACGTCGGGTTGTTCCTGACGATGCCGCTCAGAATGATGTTCAGTTTATTCATTTTGCCCTCCTTCCTGAGCCGCCGGCCCGTTGGTTTGTTCCTCTGCCGAATCTCCGGCCGCAGAAGTCGCTCCCGACGATACGTCTGTCGGCGCCGTACCCGTCGCTACGCTCTTGTAAGCCATCCAGGCGCGGTTGATCGCATCGACATAGGCGCGCGAGGATATGGTCGCGGCCGTCAGCGCGTCGACGTCGCCGCCGTCCTTCTTCACGGCCAGCTTGCCGTCCACGAGCTTCATCGTTTCGAGTTTCTTGCCCTGGATGCTCCCCAGCAGCACATTTTCCTTGTCGGCCATCTTCGTCCCGAGCCCAGGGGTCTCAGCCTGCCTGAGCACGTTGACGTTGACCACTTCACCGTCGGGCGTGAAGCCCACCATCATGCTGATCGCGCCGCCGAAACCGTTCTTGGTCATCGACTCCACGGCGTAGCCCGCGACCTGTCCTCCCTTGGTTGCGGTGTAGACCGTGATCGGCATATCGTCGATCGTCAGCGCTTCGGGTACGGTCTGGTCGAACGGCGGAAGCACGACCTTCAGCGCCTCGACCTTCGCCGCCTGCTCGGCCTGGGCGATCGGTTCGGCCGTAATCATGTTCACGGCGCCCACACCGGCCGAAGCCACGAGCGTGATGCCGAACAGTACGGCCGTCATATTCACAAGTGTACTTTTCATACTGCGTCACCTCCTATTTAACGCCGAAGCGCTTGGGTTTGACATATTTGTTGATCAGGGGCACACAGGCGTTCATGATCAGTATCGCGAACGACATACCCTCGGGATAGGCGCCCCACAGGCGGATGCACATCGTGATGGCGCCGATACCGATGCCGAAGATCACACCCCCTCTGACGGTCATCGGCGAGGTCGAATAATCCGTCGCCATGAATATCGCGCCCAGCAGAGCTCCGCCGGCCAGTACATGGAACAGCGGGAATTGCCACAGCACCGGCCCGGTACTGCCCGAAGCGAGGGCCACGACAAACGCGAATACGGCCATCGTACCGAGCACCGACACGGGAATCTGCCACGTGATGACGCGGCGCCAGAGCAGGTATACGAAACCGCAGATCAGTGCCAATGCCGCCACCTCGCCCAGTGAGCCGGGCATGTTGCCCAGCAGCAGTTCCTGCACGCCGAGCACGTCGGGGGCAACGCCGTGTTTCACGGCCGCCAGCGGCGTAGCGCCCGAAAGTGCGTCGAAGGCTCCGTTCGCCGGCATCGGGAACGAAGTCATCTGCACCGGGTAGGCGATCAGCAGGAACACACGCCCCACCAGCGCGGGGTTGAACGGATTTTTACCCAGCCCGCCGAAGGTCATCTTGGCGATGGCGATGGCGACGAATGCGCCGATCACGACGATCCACCAGGGCAGCGACGCCGGCAGGTTGAAAGCCAGCAGGACGCCGGTCACCACGGCCGACAGGTCGCTCACCGTACAAGGCCCCTTAAGCAGAAATTTCTGAATCAGGTATTCGAACAGCACGCAACTGGCCACCGAAATACAGGTCACCGCCAGGGCGCTCCAGCCGAACGCCACCACCGAAAACACCAGCGCGGGCGTCAGCGCCAGCAGAACGTCCCGCATGATCTTTTGCGTCGATTCCGAACCATGCACGTGCGGAGCGGGTGCTACGATCAATTTATTTGCCATACGCTATCTCTTTTTTCTTATTTCTTGGTTGCATGGGCGGCGGCGCGGGCACGGATCAACGCCCCGACCTCCTGTTTTCCCATTCGGATAAAGTCCAGCAGCGGAATATCCGCCGGACAGGTAAACTGACAGCAGCCGCACTCGATGCAGTTGGTCACCCACTCCGCTTCGAGCCGCTCCCACAGCTTGCGGCGCGAGAGTTTGGCCATCAGATAAGGCTCCAATCCCATCGGGCAGGCCGACACGCATTTGGCGCATTTGATACAGGAGCTCTCCCGACCACGCAGGGCTGCCGCCCCCCCGAGCACCGTAATACCCGAACAGCCTTTGACCACCGGTGAGGCGAGGTTGCTCATCGCCCGTCCCATCATCGGCCCGCCGTTGAGCACTTTCACATCTGTCTCTTATACACATCTCCGAGCCCACGAGACGGAGCTACATCTCGT
>ENA-OZDY01000650-OZDY01000650.1-human-gut-metagenome-genome-assembly--contig:-NODE-650-length-11600-cov-4.600780_pt1 | contig 11600 bp, 10 predicted proteins | sample MGYA00245063_ERZ653599 | MGnify/ENA primary metagenome ERZ653599 (study PRJEB26926, sample SAMN06165004) | human gut metagenome | biome: ENVO:00009003; feature: ENVO:2100002; material: ENVO:00002003... | reverse complement strand
ACGCACTGGGCGTGCCGGAGAATGCCCGCCCCGGCCTGCTGAAAAAGCTGCGGGAGAAGGTTCCCGGTCTGGTGCTGCGGACCAGCCTCATTGCGGGCTTGCCCTACGAGGATGACGCGGCCTTTGAGGAGTTGTGCGACTTCCTGCGGGAGGTCCGCATCGAGCGGGCGGGTGTGTTCCCCTTCTCCCCGGAGGACGGCACGAAGGCGGCCCTCATGGAGCACGTGGACATGGAAGAGGCCCAGCGCCGCGCGGAGCTGGCGGTGGATGTCCAGTCTGACATCATTGACGCCTACAATGACTCCATCTTAGGTGAAGAGCGGGAGGTCCTCTGCGAGGGGTACGATTCTCAGGCTCAGATGTTCTACGGCCGCAGCTATGCTGAGTCCCCCGACATCGACGGACGGATCTGGTTCACCGCCGACAGCGAGATCACTCCCGGCAGCTTTGTGAATGTCCGCCTGACCGGCACCATGGACGGTGAGACCACCGGCGAGCTTGTGTGAAGGTGATTGTTTTTCCTTGAAAACCCTGCGAAAGGACGTATATTATGAATTTACCCAATAAACTGACCATGCTGCGGATCTTGCTGATCCCGGTGTTTATGGTGGTGCTGTACTGGGACTTCCCCGGCGCTACCTGGGTGGCGGTGGCCATTTTCATCGTCGCCAGCTTCACCGATCTGCTGGACGGGAAAATCGCCAGAAAGTACAACTTAGTCACGGATTTCGGCAAGTTTGCCGATCCTCTGGCGGATAAAATGCTGGTGACGGCGGCGCTGCTCTGGTTCGTGGAGATCGGCCAGATGCCTGCCTGGGCGCTGCTGATCGTCCTTGTCCGGGAGTTTGCCGTCAGCGGCCTGCGGATGATCGCCAGTGATAAGGGCCGGGTTATCGCCGCCGGTTGGTCCGGCAAGGTGAAGACGGCCAGCACCATGGTGTGCATTGTGCTCATGTTCCTGCCGATCCCCGGCTGGCTCAATACCGTGTGCGTGGCAGTGATCGCCATCACCACCCTGTATTCCGGCGTGGAATACTTTGTGCTGAACCGGGACATAATCGCCACAGCCTGAGAATTGAAATCAAAAATGAAAAAGGTGCGGGAACTTAAGTTCCCGCACTTTTTAACATTCAGTATACTCGCACAGCTCCCGGACCTTGGCCTGAATACTTTTTAAATCCAGAAAGGTCTCCGGGCGCTTCTGCTCATCCCGCAGCAGCGCCGCCGGGTGATAGATGGCCGTCATCTGGACGCCGCCCCGCTGGAACCACTGGCCGTGCTCTTGGGTGATCTTGAAATCTTCCTTGATGATGGCTTTGGCGGCGATCCGGCCCAGACAGACGATGATCTTGGGCTTCATCAGTGCTGCCTGCCGCCGCAGATAGCCGATGCAGGCATCCTGTTCGACATTCAGAGGGTCCCGGTTCTGAGGCGGGCGGCACTTCACCACGTTGGCGATGTAGACCTTGGTACGGTCCAGATGGATGATCTCCAGCATATCGTCCAGCAGCTGCCCGGCCCGGCCTACAAAGGGAATACCCTGCTCGTCCTCGTGCTGGCCGGGGCCTTCGCCGATGAGCATGATCTCCGCCGTCTCGCAGCCGTCCCCAAACACCACATGGGTCCTGGTGTCCGCCAGTGCGCAGCCCCGGCAGGCGCCGCAGTCCTGTTTTAAGCGCTCCCAGCTATCTGCCATGGTATCCCCGCCTTTCTGAAATAGCCTTGCTTGAGTATAGCATATTGTTTTCTCCCGTGCAAGCGTATAAGGCAGTGGCGGCCTGCCGATACTGACAGGGCATCAAGCAGAGGAGGGCGGCGTATGGCGGAATTTTTGTGGATCTTCTGGAGCTTCAGCCTTTTGGGATGGGTGCTGGAGCGGCTGTTTGCCGCTGTGACCCGGTCTCCCCGGCGGAGGAGACGATGTCTGCTGCTCCTGCCGCTCTGCCCGGTATACGGACTGGGCATGGCGGCGGTGCTGGCCCTGCCGCCGAGCCTTCGTTCCGGGTGGCCGCTCTACCTCTGGGGCGGGCTGACCGCCACCTCTGTGGAATATATTTACCACTGGTGGGGGGAGACCTTTTTGGGAGTGTCCTTCTGGGACTACACCGGGGTTTTTGGAAATTTCTGTGGTCGGGTGTGTTTGCCATTTTCCCTGGCGTGGGGACTGCTGCTGTTCCCGGCTGTCTATCTGGCACCGTTGATCCTGGAGATTGCGGGACACGTGCCAATTATAGTGACGTGGTGTCTGATGCTGGTCTTTGCCGCCGATGCGGTGTGTTCCCTCAGATTTTTAGCGGTGACCCATGACTTAGAGGCCCTGCGGGCCGCCGTCTGGCCGGTGCCGGCCAAACCATGACCGGAAGGTCGGGACCTGCGGACTCACTGTGATGCTTGTGCAAAGGCAGCCAAGTGCCTGACCGATTTATCTTGTCGCAAGCCATTTTTTGTGGTATTCTGTTGCAATGATGAGCGGTCATAGCCGCCGGACAGGAGGAACCATATTGAAAAAAACAAGAAAAGAGCGGGGCTGGCTGAAAAAGACGTTCAAGCGGGCCATGGACAAGGAACTGCGGGAACATAAAAGCTCGTTCATCGTCTTTTATATTCTGCGGGCCTTGGTGATCGTATCTCTGGTGCGCCAGATCATTCTGGATAACTACGAGGGTGCGTTTTTCTGTATTCTGACCATCGTGCTGCTGTATGTGCCAAGCTGGGTGCAGGTCCGGCTGCGGATCGAGCTGCCGCCGCCCCTGGAAATTACGATCCTCTGCTTCATTTTCGCGGCCGAGATCTTGGGAGAGGTCAATGCTTTCTATGTCAACGTGCCCCATTGGGACACCATGCTCCACACCATCAACGGCTTTTTGGCGGCGGCGGTAGGCTTTTCTCTGGTGCTGCTGCTCAATGACAATGAGAAGCTGACCTTCGACCTGTCACCATTCTTTCTGGCCATGGTTGCGTTTTGCTTTTCCATGACCATCGGCGTTCTGTGGGAATTTTTTGAGTTCGGCATGGACTGGTTCTTCCATACGGATATGCAGCGGGATACCGTCATCAACGCCATCTACTCCGCCAGCCTGGACCCTACCCGGACCAATAAGGTAGTGGCGGTGAAGGAGATCCACGATGTGGTCATCAACGGCGAGAATCTGGGCCTGGGCGGCTATCTGGATATTGGACTCATCGACACCATGAAAGACCTGCTGGTGAATTTTGTGGGCGCGGTGGTGTTCTCCGTGGCCGGTTATTTCTACGCCCGGAGCAAGGGCAAGAAGCGGGCAGCGGCGCTGAACTTCGTGCCCAGCAAGAAAAATGAGGACCACGATTACCTTCAGCAGGCCCGTGAAAACGGCCCGGATCTCCCTGAAAAAAGGAAGAAATAAAGAAACCCGGAAACACGTTAGATGTTTCCGGGCCTTTTTTACACCTTTTTCCGGGGAAATGACTGCGCCAGCTTTGTTCCCAGCCAACCTGCCAGAATACCCACAGCAACGCCCCCAAGAATATCTGTGGGCCAGTGGGCGTAGAGGTACAGCCGGGACAGGGCGATGACCACGGCCAGCGCCAGTGCTGGCTTCCAAAGGCGGCTGTTCGCTGTTCTCAGCGCGGCCACCGATGCGAAGGAGACTGCCGTGTGGCCGGAGGGGAAGGAGGCGTCCACAGGCGGCGGAATCAGCAAGGAGACGGTGGGGTTGACGGCGAAGGGCCGTACCCGGCCGATGAGCGGCTTGAGGGCGAGGTTGCAGAACAGAAGATCCAGAGCCAACCCGCAGGCCACACAGGTCCCCAGCTTTCTGGTCTTTGGGATCGCCAGCAGGATCGCCGCCAGTAAGATCCACACCTCACCGTGGTCGCAGATCCGGCTGACTGGCACCATGACGGCATCCAGAACGCCGCAGCGCAGGTGAGTCTGTATCCAGTTCAAAATTGTCAGTTCAAAGGCTTGCATCGTTTCGGTCCTTTCCTATTCGCTGTGGGCCATCATACCATATCCGCCGCAAAAAGAAAAGTGCCTTTCCATTCGTGGAAAGGCACTTTTTCAATGAGTTTACGCGGCCTTGCGGCGCTCCATGCTGCGGATGACGAACAGAACGCACAACATCAGCGCAAAGCTGACGGCCCAGGTAATATACACGTTCTGGACGAAACCGGCCACGATGAAGCCAACCACGCAGACACCGGCCACCGTCAGCACATAGGGGATCTGGGTGGCAACGTGCTCCAGATGGTCACACTGGGCGCCGGCGGAGGCCATGATGGAGGTATCGGAGATGGGGGAGCAGTGGTCACCCATCACAGCGCCAGCACAGCAGGCGGAGATACCGATGATGAGCAGCTTGCTGGAAGCGGGGAAAATAGCGGTAACAATGGGGATCAGGATGCCGAAGGTACCCCAGGAGGTGCCGGAGGCAAAGGCCAGCACGCAGGCCACCACGAAAATCACGGCAGGGAGCATAGAGTACAGTGTAGCGGCGGCGCCTTCCATGAGGTCATGGACATAGATGCTGGCGCCCAGAGAGGTGATGGTAGCCTTCAGAGAGACGGCCAGGGTCAGGATCAGGATGGGGGAGATCATGGCGTTGAAGCCCTTGGGGATGCAGGCCATGGCGTCCTTGAAGGTGATGACCCGGCGGGCCACCAGATAGATGACGGTGAAGAGCAGAGCAATGATGCCGCCCCAGGGCAGACCCATGAAAGCGTCGGTATTGCCGAAGGCGCCAATGAAGTCTCCGGCGCAGTCGGTGCCGCCCCAGGCGTCCACGCCGAAGAAGCCGCCCACGTAGATCATGCCGGTGGTGCACACGGCGATCAGCACCAGAACAGGGAGCAGCAGGTCGATGACCTTGCCCTTGGGGTTCACGGCTTCATCCTCTGCGTTTTCCAAAGCGGAGAGGTCACCGGTCTCCTGGGCCTTGCGCTCATAGGCCCGCATGGGACCGTAATCAAACTGCATGAAGGACAGGGCGATGATAAAGACGAAGGTCAGCAGGGAGTAGAGGTTGTAGGGAATGGCCTTGATGAAGAGCTGGATGCCGCTGATGCCGGTGTCCAGACCCTCGGCGGTGGAGGAAACGGCGGCGGCCCAGGAGGAGATAGGGGCGATCATGCACACGGGGGCGGCGGTGGCGTCAATGAGGTAGGCCAGCTTGGGGCGGGAGATCCGGTGGCTGTCGGTGACGGGCCGCATGACGGTGCCCACGGTGAGGCAGTTGAAATAGTCATCGATGAAGATCAGAATGCCCAGCAGGAAGGTAGCAAGGGAAGCCCCCACCTTGGTCTTAATGTTTTTTGATGCCCAGCGGCCGAAGGCAGCGGAACCGCCGGCGGCGTTCACCAGTGCCACGATGATGCCCAGAAGGACAAGGAACAGGAAGATACCGGCGTTGTCTTTGATGGCGGCCACCAGGCCGTCGTTGACGATCATGTTCAGCGCGCCGATGGGGGAAAAGCCCTGAGAGAACAGAGCGCCTACCGTGACGCCGATGAACAGAGAGCTGTACGCCTCCTTGGTGATAAGGGCCAGAGTGATGGCGATGACGGGGGGCACCAGTGCCCAGAAGGTACCGTACATGCTGTTGGCGAGCGCGCCGTCCTCAACAGCCAGAGCGCTGACACACAGCAGCGCGGCGGCGGTCATGACCAGCAGGGCCGTCCGCAGTAGGGGATGTTTTTTCATGGAGATTCTCCTTTCATTTTTGGGCCGCAGCCCATGCAACCGGAGAATACGCGTGAACTCCATCCTGTTAAAGCACATTGTGTTTCAGAACAAAAAATGGAGTCATGACATTCCGCCATGACTCCATTTGAAGGTCTCATTTCACCAAACAGATCCATGACAGCGCCCCGCCCGTTTCCGGGCGACAGTCCGGCGGATGTTTTCCGACGGCCCAGGCACCGACCCGCCAGGCAGCGGTACGGCCCTTCGGCGGCTGACCCTTTCCCCATCCTCTATGCCTGTCTGCCGGATGGTTACTCTTATCAGCCGCGCCTCTATCATGCGTTATCCAGTTGTATCCTACCCTATTATAGGTGAATTTCCGAACTTGTCAACGGTTTCTTCACAAAATGTTTATATTTTGCAAAAAGAACAGGGAACGCCGCGTTTTTGGCGTTCCCTGTTGGAAAAGTGCTGTCAGAAATTAGTAGCTGCCCAGGTCAGCGGACTTGTCGCCCTCGACGCTGATGCCGAACTCGTAGTCATTGCCGGGCAGGATGGCGTTGAGGATCACGCCGCACAGAGCAGCGATGGCCAGACCGGACAGAGTCACAGCCGCACCGCCCACGGTGAAGGTCACGCCGCCCACGGAGCTGAAGCCGAGGCCGCTGACAAACATGACGGCGGCAATGATCAGGTTTCGGGACTTGGTCAGATCCACCTGATTCTCCACGATGTTGCGGACGCCCACGGCGGAGATCATGCCGTAGAGGATGAAGCTGACGCCGCCGACGATGGCCGCGGGGATGGAGTTGACGAGCGCGTCAAACTTGGGGGAGAAGCTCAGGATGATGGCGTAGATGGCTGCGAGGCGGACAACGCGGGGGTCGTAGACCTTAGAGAGGGCGAGCACGCCGGTGTTCTCACCGTAGGTGGTGTTGGCAGGGCCGCCGAAGAAGCCGGCGAACGCGGTGGCGAGACCGTCACCGAGCAGTGTGCGGTGCAGGCCGGGATCTTCGATGAAGTTGCGGCCGGTGGTGGAGGAGATGGCGGAGATGTCGCCGATGTGCTCCATCATAGCTGCGATGGCGATGGGTGCCATGACGAGGATAGCGGAAACGTCGAACTTCGCGATGACGAACTTCTGAAGGCCGATGAGATTCGCCTTGTTGACGGCGGCGAAGTTGACGAGCGGCTGCATCACGCCCTCTGCATCGGGCAGCTGCGCGCCGCAGGCGCTGGCGATGACCGCGACGATGTAGGAGCCGACGACGCCGAGCAGGATGGGGATGATCTTGACCATGCCCTTGCCCCAGATGTTGGCGACCACGATGATGGCCATAGCGACGAGGGCGAGCCACCAGCAGGTGGAGGCGTTATTGATGGCGGAGCCGGAGAGGTTCAGGCCGATCATGATGATCATCGGGCCCGTGACGATGGGAGGGAAGTAACGCATGACCTTTTTCGCGCCGAGCACCTTGAAGAGGAGCGCGAGCACGAGGTAGAGGAGACCTGCGATCACGATGCCGCCGAGCGCGTAGGCGAGCTTCGTTTCGGGATCGAGACCTTCGTAGGCGGGCATCGTCGCGACCGTGGAGAAGCCGCCGAGGTAGGCGAACGAGGAGCCGAGGAACGCGGGGACCTTGAACTTGGTGCACACGTGGAACAGCAGCGTGCCGAGACCGGCGAACAGCAGCGTCGTCTGGATGGAGAGCGGCAGGCCGTAGCGCTGGACCAGAATGGGGACGAGCACCGTCGCGCCGAACATGGCGAACATGTGCTGCAGGCCCAGGATCAGCATTCTGGGGGTGCCCAGCTGTCGGGCGTCGTAGATGGCTTCGTGTCCGAGTTCTTTCTTCATGTGATTTTCCCTCTTTGCTTTCTTCTTATTTTTATTCTCATTTGAATAAACATGGTTGGGCCCCGCGTGGGCAAAAAATAAGACCGGTAAGAAAACTTACCGGTCAAAAGAAACAATATCAATAAAAACGGAAACAGCAATACCAAGGGAGGAATTTTTCTTTTTCGGCGCGGTGCAGAGCATCATGGGTCGTTCCTCCTGTTCGTTTGTTGTCGTCTGACCAAGAATACCCGAAAGCAGGCAAGATTGCAAGCCGGAATTTTGACCAATTTACATGAAAGATATCCATCATTTTTGTGCAAAAATGCGGGCAGCAAAACGAAATTTTTCCTGCAAAGGACTTGCCAAGACTGTTTTGATGATGTAAAATACCCATACCTCCTATTGATAGCGCCTATAAATGGAGGACTTTTTAAAAAGAGAGTGTGTGTTGTATGGAAAAGAAAAAACTAAGCTTGCCGAAGCAGATCGGAATTGCGCTGCTGCTCGGTATTCTGGCCGGCTATGCCTTTTATATGCTGGGAATACCCGAGTTCACGACCAACTACTTAAAGCCCTTCGGTACCATCTTCGTCAACCTCCTCAAGTTCATCGTCGTCCCCGTCGTGCTGCTGTCGATGATCGACGGCATCATCTCCATGGGCGATATGAAGAAGGTCGGCTCCGTCGGCTGGAAGACGGTCGCCTACTTCCTTGTCACCACGGCCGCGGCCTGCGTCATCGGCCTGGTATTCGCCAACCTCTTCAACAATGCAGGCTGGTTCCCCACGCTCGCGCTGGAGGACGGCGCGGTCTGGGATAAGGCCACCAGCGCCAACTTCATGGATACCCTGGTCGCCATCTTCCCGAGCAACATGTGGAAATCCTTCACCGACGCAAACATGCTGCAGGTCATCGTGATCGCCCTGATGTTCGGCGGCGGCATCCTTGCCGCGGGCGAAAAGGGCAAGCTTGCCAAGGACCTGGTCTCCACGCTCTATGCGGTCATCGAGCGCGTGATGGCGTTCATCATTGCCCTCAGCCCCATCGGTGTGTTTACGATGATGGCGTGGGTCGTCGCCACGCAGGGCCCTGAGATCCTCGGCTCTCTTGCCGTGGTGCTCGGCTGCGCGTACCTCGGCTACATCGTCCATGCAGTCCTCTGCTACTCTTTCTCTGCCAAGGCGTTTGCGGGCATCAGCCCCTTCACCTTCTTCGAGAAGGCATCCCCCGCGATGATTTTCGCCTTTACCTCCACCTCCTCTGCCGCCACGATTCCCCTGAGCAAGGAGTGCGCGGATGAGCTGGGCGCGGAGGGCGACGTTTCCTCCTTTGTTATCCCCCTCGGCGCGACGATCAACATGGACGGCACCGCCATCTATCAGTGCGTCGCCACCATCTTTCTTGCCACCTGCTGCGGCATGACGCTGACCCTTGGCCAGATGGTCACGATCGTCGTCACCGCGACGCTTGCCTCCATCGGCACCGCCGGTACGCCGGGCGCGGGCATGATCATGCTCGCCATGGTGCTCGAGGCGATGAACATCCCCGTCGATATGATCATGATCATCTACGGCATCGACCGTCTTTTCGACATGGGCCGTACCTGCCTGAACATCACGGGCGATATCTCCTGCGCCTGCTGCGTGACCAAGTGGGAGAACAAGAAGGCTGCGCAGACTGCCAAGTAATTTTCTGTTCCGCAATCAAAATGCCGCCCCGATTCGGGGCGGCATTTTTCGTCCGAACAAAGCGGATTGGGATTGCATTTTAACACAGCGGGGCATACAATGATGCTGCTTCGCCAAAGGCGAGGCACAGGAGGAAGAAGATGACGACTGATCGGAAACGGGGATATCTCTATATCCTGCTTGCCGCGATGCTCTATTCCACGACGGAGGTCGCGCTCAAGGCGCTCGGCGGCGCGTTTGCACCCATGCAGGTGACAGTCGAGCGTGTGCTGCTCGGCGCGGCTGTGCTGATGCCCTTTGCACTGAACGACCTCAAAAAGCGGGATATCCAGCTTACAAAGGCGGACTGGGGCTATTTCACACTGCTCGGTTTTCTGACGGTGACGCTGCACATGTCGCTTTTGCAGATGGCGGTGCTGCACATGGACGCCTCAGCTACATCGATTATCTACTCGGGCAATCCTGTGTTCGCGGTGGCGCTGGCGCACTTCATCCTGCATGAGCCGCTGAAAAAGAACCATCTGCTGGCCATCGGCGTGGAACTTGTCGGCATTCTCTTCATCCTCAATCCCGCGCACCTTGAGATCAGCCTGCGCGGCTTTTTGGAGATCATCACCGCCACGCTGCTGTTTGCCACTTACGGTACGCTCTGCAAGCTGCGTCTGCCGCGGCTCGGCGCGCTCGTGATCACGACGTTCAACATGCTCATCGGCGGTCTGGAGCTTCTTTTCCTGCTGATGCTCGGTGAGATTCCGGCGGTCGGTGCGCTTTACAGCGGCCTGGGGCTGGAGATATTCGCGGGCATTCCGTTTTTCACGGGCTTTACGCTCAAAACGACGCTGCTTTTGTGCCATGTCGGCATCGGCTGCGCGGCCATCGGCTTTCTGCTCACGGCGAAGATCACGGAGTACACCTCTGCGACGGAGGCGTCGTTCGTTTATCTCGTCAAGCCCATTCTGGCAACGGCGCTGGCGGTCGTCGTGTACCACGAGCATATCAGCGCGAACCGCATGGTCGGCATCGCGTTCTTTGTGGCGGCATCGCTGTGTGTCAGCGTGCCGGTGCTGAGAGAAATGCGGCGGGAGCGCGCGGTAAAAACTTGACAATGAGAATGGAAAAGCGGAAGGGCAGCGCCCTTCCGCTTTTTTGTTATTCGTCGATGCGGGTGATGTCGTGGATCCACTTGCCGGAGTGCAGGCGGTAAAGGCCGAGGGGGGATTTGATGATATATTCGATCATCAGGCAGAGGCAGAAGACCTCGTTCGGCACCTTGAGCACAAGGCCGAGTAAGCACATGACTGGCAGCGTGCCGCACCAGAGGGGGAAATTGTCGATCACAAGCGAGGCATTCACATCGCCGCCGCCGCGCAGCACGCCTACGACCATCGTGGTTGAAAAGCTGTGCAGCGGGATGGCGCAGGCATAGCACATGAGCATCACACTGCAAAGCCGCTCGGCGACCGCCGAGAGCGAGAAGAGCGGCATGACGAACGGGCGCATCAGCGTCACGAACATCGTGTATTCGGTGAGGCCGAGCACAATGCCGAACGCGAACGCCGTGAAGCACAGCGCGCGGCCAATGTTGTAAACGCCCTTTAAGTTGCCCGTGCCGATCTCTTTGCCGACGATGACGGATACCGCCGCCGCGATGCCGAACACGCCGGAGGTCATCAGTTTGTCGATATTGCCCGCAAGCGTGTAGGCGGCGATGAGATCGCTGCTATTTGCCATGTGGCCCATGATGACCGTGATCATCGAAAAGCCCGTGCCCCAGAGCGTCTCATTGATGAGCACCGGCGCGCTGTAGCGCAGGAATTTACGCAGCATGTCCATGCCGGGGCGGAGGATGGCGTGCTTCATGAGCGGCATCGTGCGGCAGCGGAACGCGTAGGAGAACGCGACGACGAACTCCACCACGCGGGACAGAAGCGTCGCTACCGCCGCACCCGTGATGCCGAGCGCGGGCAGACCGAGCTTGCCGAAGATCAGCACATAGTTGCCGAGCGTGTTGCAGAGCATCGAGATCGCGAAGACGATCATGCCGAAGCGCGGATTTTCGATGCTTCGCTGCATGCCGATGTAGATGGAGGAAAGCGAGTTGAAAATGTAGGAGAAGCCGACGATGCGCAGGTACGGCTCGGCCAGCTCCACGAGTGTCAGATTGTCGGTGATGAGGTAGAGCACCTGCGCGGGAAACGCGCACAGAATGGCGGCAAACAGCACGCTCACGCCGCCCGCGATCATAAAGCCGATGCCCATGACGCGGTTGATGCTCTCGCGGTCGCCGCGGCCCCAGTATTGGCTGATGAGCACGCTTGAGCCGCTTTGCAGGCCGAAGACGACGAGCTGGATGATGAAGACTGGCACGTTCGCCACCGTGACGGCGGACATCTGCTGTCTCTTATACACATCT
>ENA-OZDY01000641-OZDY01000641.1-human-gut-metagenome-genome-assembly--contig:-NODE-641-length-11730-cov-5.084625_pt1 | contig 11730 bp, 11 predicted proteins | sample MGYA00245063_ERZ653599 | MGnify/ENA primary metagenome ERZ653599 (study PRJEB26926, sample SAMN06165004) | human gut metagenome | biome: ENVO:00009003; feature: ENVO:2100002; material: ENVO:00002003... | reverse complement strand
GTAGCTCCGTCTCGTGGGCTCGGAGATGTGTATAAGAGACAGTCGCAGGCCCGCTCGGCCACCCCTCCGAATTCGTCGAAATGCCGCTCGACGAACTCCGCAAGCGGCACTACCTCTTCGTCGCAGGCGGCGTGGGCACCGCCCCGGTCTATCCTCAGGTCAAATGGCTCAAGGAACACGGCGTCAAGGCCGACGTGATCATCGGCGCCAAGACCCGCGACATGCTCATTTACACCGACGCGATGCGCGCCGTGGCCGAAAACCTCCATATCGCCACCGACGACGGCTCCGAAGGCTTCAAAGGGCTTGTTACGCAGGTGATCGACGAACTGATCGGAAAGCAGGGCCGACATTACGACGAATGCGTGGCCATCGGTCCGATGATCATGATGAAGTTCGTGGCCCTCACGACGAAGAAATACGCGCTGAAAACGACCGTCTCGCTCAATGCACTGATGGTCGATGGAACGGGCATGTGCGGGGCCTGCCGCGTGACGGTGGCAGGCAGGACGCGCTTCACGTGCGTCGAAGGCCCCGAATTCGACGGCCACGAAGTCGATTTCGACGAAGCGATGCGCCGTCAGGGCATGTACCGCACGCAGGAACAGCGCGCCGCGGCCATCGAAGCCGAGCGTCAAGCCGGACACCAATGTAAAATAGGACTGGACAAATAAACGCACGGCGGAGCCGGCACGCCGCTCCGCCTACACACCCAAAAGCATACGACTACAATGGCAAACAAGATACCGCGCGTCCCCGTGCGCGAACAAGACCCGAAAGTACGTGCGACCAACTTCGAGGAGGTCTGCTACGGCTACGACCTCGAAGAGGCGACGCTCGAAGCGTCGCGCTGCCTGCAATGCAAGAATCCCCGCTGCGTAGCGGCCTGCCCGGTCAATATCCGCATCCCGGACTTTATCGGAGCCTTGCACCGGGGCGAGTTGCAGCAAGCGGCCGACATCATCGCCGAAGACAGTTCGCTGCCTTCGATCTGCGGCCGCGTCTGCCCGCAGGAATCGCAGTGCGAAGGCTCCTGCATTCTGGGCATCAAGAGCGAACCGGTCGCCATCGGCAAACTCGAACGTTTCGTAGGCGACTGGAAACTCGAACACGGCGCCGCGGCGCACCGCACCGCACCGCGCAACGGCCGCAGGGTCGCCGTCATCGGCAGCGGCCCGGCGGGACTGGCCTGCGCCAGCGACCTTGCGAAAATGGGTTACGGAGTCAAGATATTCGAAGCCCTGCACAAGGTGGGAGGCGTACTGGTCTACGGCATTCCCGAATTCCGTCTGCCCAAACAGCGCATCGTGGCGCGCGAGATCGCCGAAGTCGAGCGGCTCGGCGTGGAGATCGAAACCGATGTCATCGTGGGCCGCACCGTCACCGTCGATTCGCTGCTCGGCGAGGAGGGGTACGACGCCGTATTCATCGGCTCCGGCGCGGGACTTCCCCGCTTCATGGGCATTCCGGGCGAGAACCTCAACGGCGTGGTTTCGGCCAACGAATTCCTGACGCGCGCCAACCTGATGCGCGCCTACGACGACACGTACGACACCCCGATCTACGTCGGCAAGCGTGTGGTCGTGGTCGGCGGCGGCAACGTGGCGATGGATGCCGTGCGCACGGCCAAACGGCTGGGCGCCGAGGCGACGATCGTCTACCGCCGCAGCGAAAAGGAGCTTCCGGCACGTGTCGAGGAGGTCCATCACGCCAAGCAGGAGGGCATCTGCTTCCGCATGCTCACCAACCCCGCGGAGGTCCTCGGCGACGAGCGCGGCTGGGTCACCGGCATCCGGTGCGTGGAGATGGAGCTGGGCGAACCCGACCAGAGCGGCCGCCGCTCGCCCGTAGTGAAGCCCGGCTCAGAATTCGACATCGCCTGCGACGTGGTCATCATGGCGCTGGGCACCTCGCCCAATCCCCTGCTGGCCGCCACGACCGCAGGACTGGAGACCGACCGCCGCGGCTGCATCACGGCCGACGGGCAGGGCGCCACGTCGCGCGAAGGGGTCTTCGCGGGCGGCGACGCCGTAACCGGCGCCGCGACCGTCATCCTCGCCATGGGCGCAGGCCGCACAGCGGCACGGGCCATCGACGAATACCTCAGAAAGCGTTAAACATAAATATCTCACAAGCAATGAAAAGCATCAAGATCATGGCCGCCGCCATCGCTTTGTGCGGCATGACTGCCTGCGGCGACAACACGCCCAAAACCTTTACCGGCTTCATCACCGATGCGTCGATGAACACCGTAACCGTCGAGAACGCCGAAGGGACCTTCACCTTCTCGACTATGGACGCCGACAAGAGCGAAGCAAACGGCCTGCTGCTCGGCGCCCCGGTCGTCGTGGACTACAAAGGCAAGCTGGAGGACGGCGCCGCAGCCGCTAAAGTCGCCACCGACCCGACCTATGCCGAAGCCGTCGGCAAGTGGACCATGCCCGACCCCATCGACCCCGAAGGCGTAATGGGCATCGACATCCTGATCGAAGGTCAGGCCCAGTCGATCAACATGGCCACGCTGCGCTACACCTCGTGGGAGCTGCAGGGCGAAGCCGGCAAAATCCTGCTCAAAGGCCAAAGCGTCGGCAACGGCCAGACCATCGACTTCACCGAGACGGGTATCATCGCCAAGGACGCCGACGGCGTATACACGCTGACCATCGAGGGCAACAAGACGGTTTACACCAAAGCGACCAAATAGCAAGGCCGCTTTACGCAGCCAAAGCATATCCCCGGTCCCGAAAAGGCCGGGGATTTTTCACGCGTCCCGACGGCGGCCGCAATTTGGCGAACCGATTTAAATTCTTAAATTTGTATCCGTCAATTCTACCTAAGCCATGATTAAATTCCTTGCGGGAGCCTTCCTGCTCCTCTTTTCTTTTACGGCCGCAGCCCAGACACCCGAAGACTCGGTCGCTTTCGCCGGCGCCCGCTGGCAGATCACGCCCCTCGCGGCGGGCGCCGAATGCCGCCGCGCCCAGATCGACATGTTCGATTCGCGGCAGACCGTCTCGGTGGTCGCCTACCCCGCCCGTAATTTCACGACGGAGATCATACAGCTCGACGGCAAAGCATGCGCCACGAGCGAGCTGGGCAAAGCCGCCGGAGCCGACGCCGCCCTGAACGGCAGCTACTTCAACATGAAGACGCTCGCCCCCGTAACCTTCGTACTGATCGACAAGCAGATTCTGGGCCGGACGACTCCCGGTGAGACGATGCGCACCAACGGCGTCATCGCTTTGCGCGACAAACGCGGCCGCAAAATGGACATTCTCCGCTGCGACACGACCCAATACTCCCGCATCGCCCGCCGTTACCGCTCGGCGCTGGCCGCAGGTCCGGTGCTGGTCCGCGACGGCCGGAGCGTCGAATACGACTCCGAAGACAGCTTCTACGCCCGCCGCCATCCCCGCACGCTGATTGGCAAACGGGCCGACGGCACGGTCGTCATGGCCGTCATCGACGGCCGCTTCAAGGGCGAAGCCGACGGCGCAACCATCGCCGAGACGGCCTACATCGCCTGTCAGCTGGGACTGGTCGATGCACTGAACCTCGACGGCGGCGGTTCCTCGACGCTTTGGACGGCTCAGGAAGGCGTCCTCAACCACCCCTACGACAACAAACGCTTCGACCACGAAGGCGAGCGCGGCGTTCCCAACTGCATCGTGATCCGCCGCAACAAATAGCGCCGGGAAACCACCGCCCCTCCGGCGGGAAACGCAGCGCCGGGGAACAAAAAGCCGGGAAAGCGCCGATTATTATCGGCCGGAAACACAATACCGGGAATATAAAGCCGGAAAGGCACCGCCCCTCCGGCGGGAAACGCAGTGCCGGAAACACAAACCGGACAAAGCCGGTAAAAAGACCCGAACCGGTCCAAACAGCCGGTCTCAAAAGCCGGAAAAACAGCCGGTCCAAACAGCCGATAAAAAACGTGTCCACGCGACAAAGCCCGCCGGCTCCGCCGCGGCACACGCCCGGATACGAAAAAAGCCCCGGAATTTCCGGGGCTTTTCATATTCAGTCCTATTGTCATTTGCCGACGATCTCCTCAACCCGCTCCACGATCATGGCGGGCGTCACGGCATGCAGACAACGGTAATCTCCGTAACGGCACGGTTTATTTCCGAAGACCGAGCACGGGCGGCACTCCATATCGGCCTGCACGATGCCGCGCGGATCGCAGCCGTACCCGAAGAATCCCAGACCGGGATGCGTCGCACCCCATACCGACACCACGGGCGTCGCCACGAGTGAAGCCAAATGCATGACCAGCGAATCCATCGACACCACGCAATCCAGATTGGCGATCAGGTCGATCTCGCCCGCCATCTTAACCCGTCCGAACAGCGCCGTGACATTAGGATGAAGGCGCTCCATCTCCTGCGCGAATTCCGCCTCGGCACCCCCGCCGCTATGGATGAAAACCCGGTCATAACGCCCGGCAAGCAGGCGCACCGTCTCGCGGGCCAGCGGTTCGGGATAGGTCTTGCCCTGCTGCGCCGAGAAAGGGGCGAAACCGATCCACGTCCCCGTCTTTTCACCCATCGGACTGGGATGCTCGCGCCGCACGGCCGGCTTCGGATCGTCGAACACGAATCCCAGCTTCCGGAATACGTCGCAATAGCGGACGACTGTATGTTTCGCAGGTTTGACACCCCGGCCGCCGCGCCGGATAAATTCACCCTTCTCGTCCCGGCCCTTCCCGATGGCCGCGAAGGGAATACCGTGCAGCCGCAAAGCCGTGCGGAACGTCACCGAACGCAGCACGCCGTGCACGTCGGCCACGGCATCCGCCCCCAGCCGCCGCGCTTGGGCGGCCAGCCGCCATATGCCGCACAGCGAATGGTGGGCGCCCTTGACATCGACGTCCAGAAAACCGACGTCGAGGTCCGTGAAAAAGGCCCGGAACAGCGGTCGCGTGGCAACCGTGACCTGCAGATCGGGATATGCCCGCTTCAAGGCCCGCAGCGCATGCGCGAGCATCGCCACGTCCCCCATCGCCGAGGTCCGGTACACGATCAGATGACGCGGAAGCTTCTTACTTTTTCTGACCATAAAGAACCGGGTTCAACGCCGGATCATTATACATTTTCATCTGTTTGTAGGTCTTCATGTACTTGCGGCCCGCCTCGATGTCCTCGATCAGCTCTTCGATCGCTTTCGAAAGATCCGCCTGCTGCGCCAGCAGCACGTCGAGCTTCTTCCGGCACGCCGCGCGGTGGGCGTCGTCCACATCGGTACGCTCCGTCTCGCAGGCCATGTGGTAAATCTTGAGCGCCAGAATCGACAGCCGGTCGATGGCCCACGCCGGGGTCTCGGTATTGAGCCGAGCGCCGGGCAGGGGTTCTATCTCCCTGTATTTGTCGAGCAGGTACGAATCGACGTACTCCACCATGTCCGTACGCTCCTGATTGGACTTGTCGATGCGCCGTTTGATGGCCAGCGCGGCCACAGGGTCGATCTGCGGATCACGGATGATATCCTCAAGATGCCACTGCACGGTGTCGATCCAGTTCTTGTGATAGAGCAGGTGATCGATCGTTCCCGGCTCATAGGGATTCTCGACGGGGCGGTCCACATCGTCCCAGCGGTGATACTCTTCGATAACCCGGTTGAAAATGCGGTTTGCGTTTTCGGTAAACATAGTTCAGCAATATATTTTAATTGTAATTTTCGTGGGAAAATTATACCTTTGTCCGTATAAGATTAAACAAAGATAATGAATTTTTCCAAAAATGCAATACTGCTCGCTGGAATCCTCCTGACGGCATTCGGAAGCCTGCGGGCGCAGGTCCGCCAGACCCGCGAGGAGTATATCGACCGTTATAAATCCATCGCCGTGGCCCATATGGAACGTTACGGCATCCCGGCCAGCATCACCATGGCGCAGGGCATCCTCGAATCCGACTGCGGCAACAGCCGTCTCTCGCTGATGTCCAACAACCACTTCGGCATCAAGTGCAAACGCAACTGGACGGGCGAAAAAGTCTACCACGACGACGACGCCAAAGGCGAGTGCTTCCGCAGCTATCCCACGGTCGAAGCCTCGTACCAAGACCATGCCGAATTCCTTGACTCGCAGCCCCGCTACGACTCGCTGTTCGCCTACTCCCCGACCGACTACAAAAGCTGGGCGCGGGGACTGAAGGCCGCCGGCTACGCCACGGCGCCCGACTATGCGCAGCGGCTCTGCCGCATCATCGAGGAGGCCCAGCTCTTCCTGCTGGACCAGCCCGACGGCGAGCGGCTCTACGCTTCGCGTTCGGGGCGCAAGATCACCGATCCCGAAGGCTGGTTCACCGACCAGACCAGCATGGAGCGCCCGGCCGACGGATCGTCGGCCGTCGATCCGGACAACTACCGCGTGACGATCAACGCCCACAACGGCTACAACGTCTATGCGACCAACGGCGTGCACTACGTGCTGGCCAAGGAGGGCGACACGTTCGAGAACATCGGGAAGAAATTCCGCATTTCGGCACGCAATCTGCGCAAGTTCAACGATCTGAAGGACAAGAAGGCCCAGCCGATGCCCCACGAGGTGGTCTACATCGAGCGCAAGAAAAAACGCTGGGAGGGCAACGCCCACACCCACACCTGCCGTCAGGGCGAAACGGCCTACGCCGTGGGGCAGTCGTACGCCATCCGCACCCGCTCGATCGAGAAGCTCAACAAGCTCAGGCCGGGCGACACGCTCGAACAGGGCCGCCAGATACGCATAAAGTAAAACACACGATACAGCATGGAAACCACACCGCTAAGAAGCAAGATCCTCGATACGATCATCCGCAAATCGACGCTCAAGCAACGGATTTTCGACAACACCTTCTCGGCCTTCAACGAGCTGAAGGAGACGCTGCTCGAAATGGCCTCGGAGCTGGACGACGAGCTGGACGGCAAACTCGACCGCCGCGTGCGGCTCGAATACCGCGACCGCGGCAAGTTCGAAGCCCAGCTGCAGGTGGCCAACGACATCCTGATATTCCAGATGCACACCGACATCTTCGAATTCGCCGCCGACCACCCGATCTGGCAGAATCCCTATGTGCAGGGCGACCGCGAAAACTCCTACTGCGGCCTGATCAACATCTACAACTTCCTCTCCGACTCGTTCAAGTTCAACCGCAACGCCGACGAAGGCTACCTCATCGGCCGCATCTTCATCAACCGCGAACGCCGCTACTTCGTCGAGGGCAAACAGCAGACCTCGATGCGGGCCGCGGAGTTCGGCAAAAGCGAAATCGGCCATGACGCGCTCATCGCCATCCTCGAAGAGGCGATCTGGTTCGCCCTGAACTTCGACCTGCTGATGCCGCCTTACGAGGACAACAAGCGCGTGACGGTCGATCAGTTCAACACCAAGATGGACAACTCGAAATTCGTCACGGGCAAGCGGCTCGGCTACGATTTCGAAGTGGAGGACATTTAAAACGGAATTTACATTGAAAGCATCGTTAATTACGCTCCTTGCGGCCGCACTGCTCGGAGCGGGCATCGTACAGGCCCAGAACGAATACGCCGAAATCGCCCGACTGCGGGGCATGAACCAGACCGTCCGCGGCATCCGCTCGATGGCCGACGGCGAGCACTACACCACGCTCGAAGGCAGCAACATCATCCGCCACAGCTACGCCGCGGCGGGACCGGGCGAGCGGATGCTCCCTTCGTCCGCGGCCAACCTGACGATCACCGACTACTCCTTCTCGCCCGACGAGCGGCAGATACTGATCGCTTCGGGGTCGAAGCCGATCTACCGCCACTCCTATACGACCAGCTATTTTCTGGCTGCGGGCAACAGCCTGACGCCCGTACTCCGGGAGGCCGAAGCCCCGCGCGACGCTTCGTTCTCGCCCGACAGCAGACTGATCGCCTATTCGGACCGCAACGACCTTTACGTTTACGACACCGCCGCCCGGCAGACGCGCCGCATCACCGACGACGGTGCGTGGAATTCGGTCATCAACGGCACGACCGACTGGGTTTACGAGGAGGAGTTCGGCTTCACGAAAGCCTATGCCTTTTCGCCCGACAGCCGCCGCATCGCCTACCTGCGCTTCGACGAATCTCAGGTGCCACTGATGGAGATGATGCGCTTCGACGGCAAGCTCTACAATCAGGCCTACTCGTTCAAATACCCCAAGGCCGGCGAACGCAATTCGACGGTCGAAGTGTGGGTCTGCGACCTCGCGACCGGCGCCAAAGAGCGCATCGACACGGGCCGCGAAACCGACCAGTACATCCCCCGCATCGGCTGGACCCCCGACGGGCGGCTCTACTTCTTCCGGCTCAACCGCCGCCAGAACACCTTCGAGGTGATCCTCTGCGAGCCTAACGGCGCCCAGCGGACGATCTACGACGAACGTTCGCAGCAGTACGTCGAGCGCGTGGACGACTCCTCGCTCACGTTCGTGGACAAAGACCGCTTCCTCGTACGGCAGGAGAGCCACACGGGATACATGCACCTCTACCTCTACAGCATCCGCCGGGGTTTCCTCGCTCAGGTGACCAAGGGCGACTGGGAGGTGACCGACGTCGCGGGCAGCGACGGCAAGCGCGTGTGGTACCTCTCGACCGAGACCTCCCCCCTGCGCCGCAACCTCTACAGCGTACGGCTCGACGGCACGCAGAAACGCCGCCTGACCACGGGCGAAGGCTTCTACACGATCGCACCGAGCGCCGGCATGAAATACTACATCTCGACCTTCTCCAACGCCGCGACCCCCAACCGGGTCGAGATCTGCGACGGCGAGGGCAACCCGGTCCGCCTGCTGGCCGACAGCAAGGCCCTGCGCGATGAGCTGGCCGCCGCGGACCGCCCGCAGAAGGAGTTCTTCACCTTCGCCACCGAGCGCGGCGACACGCTCAACGCCTACATCGTCAAACCCCGCGGCTACGACCCTTCGCACCGCTACCCCGTCCTGCTGACGCAGTATTCGGGTCCCGGCTCGCAGTCGGTGCGCGACCGCTGGTCGCTCGACTGGGAGGACGCACTGGCCGACAAGGGCTATATCGTGGTCTGCGCCGACGGACGCGGCACGGGTTTCCGGGGCGAGAAATTCAAGAAACAGACCTACGGACGGCTGGGCGCGCTCGAAGTCGAGGATCAGCTCTCGCTGGCCCGCTACATGGCGGCGCAGCCTTATACCGACCCGGCGCGCATCGGCATCTACGGCTGGTCGTACGGCGGATTCATGGCCCTGAGCTGCGCGCTCAAAGGGCACGGACTGTTCAAAATGGCGATCGCCGTGGCGCCCGTCACTTCGTGGCGCTACTATGACTCGATCTACACCGAAATCTACAACAACCTGCCGCAGTACAACGCTTCGGGTTACGACGACAACTCGCCGCTCAACTTTGCCCGGATGCTCGACGACACCAAGACCCGCCTGCTGATCATCCACGGCACGGCCGACGACAACGTCCACTTCCAGAACACCGTCGAGATGACCCGCGCCCTGAACCGCTGCGGCAAGCAGTACGACATGATGGTCTACCCCGACCAGAACCACTCGATGCAGCCCCACGACACGGCGAACGTACGGCAGAAAATGATCCGCTACACGCTGGACAACCTTTAAAACGAGACGATATGGAACGGATGCTCTTCATCGAAACACCCGTCGGAAAGCTCGGCATCACGGCTTCGGACGAAGCCGTCACCCGCATCTTCTTCGGCCGCGAATACCGCAACCGGCGCAGACCGCGCAACGCCCCGGAGGCGTGCACGCCGGAGACGGGCGGTCCCCTGCTCCTGCAGGCGGCAGCCGAGCTGGCCGAATACTTCGCCGGAACGCGCCGCGAGTTCACCCTCCCGCTGGCGCCCGCCGGCACTCCGTTCCAGCAGGCCGTATGGGAGGCCCTGAGGATGATCCCTTATGGCGAGACCCGCACCTACGGCCAGATCGCGGCGCAGATCGGCCGCCCGACGGCCTGCCGCGCGGTAGGCATGGCCAACAACCGCAACCCGATCGCCATCGTCGTCCCCTGCCACCGCGTGGTCGGCAGCACGGGCGCACTGGTCGGCTATGCCGGAGGTCTGGGCGTGAAAACCCACCTGCTGAATCTCGAAAAAGCCCACGAAGACTGACGGCGCGACGGCCCCGGACAACGGCAGGCGACCGGCCTCAAGAAGCACACAAGACGGCCTCGGCCGGACAACTGAAACGGCGGCAGGCCCGCCGGCATTGCGCTGGCAAAAACTCATCCGCACGAAAAGAGGGCGGCATCCGCAGAAGATGCCGCCCTCTTTTTCCATTCACCCCGTCAAAGCCCGAACGCGAAAGCGTTTATGCCGTCGTAAACCGCGCTGACGACTCCCAGCAGCAGGACGCCCGCCATGCAGAGCGCAAGACTGATGCGGGTATAGCGGTCGCTGCGGAACGGCGCGACGGGCGCATCGTTCGGAGTGATATACATCGCCTTGACCACCAGCAGGTAGTAATAGAGCGAGACGACCGTATTGATCAGCGCGATGAACACCAGCAGGTGGAAGCCGCCTTTGAACGCCGCGGCGAAGACGAAGAACTTCGAGAAGAACCCGGCAAAGGGCGGAATCCCCGCCAGCGAGAAGAGCGCGAGGGTCATCATCTGCGCCAGCTTGGGATTGGTGCGGTACAGCCCGTTGTAATCTTCGATCCCGACCTTGCCGCCGCTATGCTGCTCGACCGTCGAAACGACACCGAAAACCGCGAGGTTCGCGGCCATGTAAACCAGCACGTAGAAGACCAGCGAAGTCATGCCGAAGGCGCTCCCGCCGATCACGGCCAGCATGATGTAACCGGCCTGCGAGATGGACGAGAAGGCAAGGAAGCGTTTCAGGTCCTTCTGCCGGATGGCGAAGAGGTTCGCCACCGTGATCGACAGCACCGTCACGGCACAGAGCAGCGTCTGCCACTGCCCGATCATCGGCCCGAAGACCTTCATCAGCACGGTCATCAGCACGAACGCCGCCGAGCCTTTCGACACCACCGACAGGTAGGAGGTCACCGTCGTCGGTGCGCCCTGATAGGTGTCGGCGGTCCAGAGGTGGAACGGGACCAGCGAAATCTTGAACCCCAGCCCCGCGAAGAAGAAGACCATGGCCATGATCTGCAGCGGCGAACCCGTAATGCGCGCTGCCATGTCGTCAAAATAGAGCGCCCCGGTCGTCCCGTAAAAGAACGAGATTCCATAGAGCATCAGCCCGCTGGCGAAGAGGGCGCAGAGGATGTACTTCGCACCCGCCTCGGCCGAATAACGCTTGTACTTGTCGAACGCCACCAGACAGGCCATCGGCACCGAAGCCAGCTCCATGCCGATAAAGAAAAGCAGGAAGTTGCCCGCGCCGACCATCAGATACATGCCCAGCAGCGTCGAGAGGGTCAGGATGTAGAACTCGCCCTGCTTGTGGGCCGTATCCCCGCGGCGCAGCCACGCATCGGCCTGCAGGAAGACGATCAGCGTCCCGACGGTCAGCACGCTCTTGACGACGGAGTGCATCGGCACGTACTGGAACATGCCCCCGAACACTTCGCCCGGAGTCCCCGGAACGACATTGACCGCGACCTGCAGCGCGAGCAGTCCGCAGGCGACGGCCGAAAACCGGCGGCGTCCCCGCTCCCCCGCGATCAGGTCATAGAGAAACAGCAGGACGATCACCGCGATGAGCGTCACTTCGGCCTGCATAGAGGTAAATATCTGTCTCTTATACACATCTGACGCTGCCGACGATCGCATAAGTGTAGA
>ENA-OZDY01000638-OZDY01000638.1-human-gut-metagenome-genome-assembly--contig:-NODE-638-length-11789-cov-4.103460_pt1 | contig 11789 bp, 8 predicted proteins | sample MGYA00245063_ERZ653599 | MGnify/ENA primary metagenome ERZ653599 (study PRJEB26926, sample SAMN06165004) | human gut metagenome | biome: ENVO:00009003; feature: ENVO:2100002; material: ENVO:00002003... | reverse complement strand
GCTGGCCCCCTACGCCAAGGGCGGCAAGATCGGCCTGTTCGGCGGCGCCGGTGTCGGCAAGACCGTCCTGATCCAGGAGCTGATCTACAACATCGCCACCGAGCACAACGGCTACTCGGTGTTCACCGGTGTCGGCGAGCGCACCCGTGAGGGCAACGACCTTTACGGTGAAATGACCGAGAGCGGCGTCATCAACAAGACGGCGCTGGTCTACGGCCAGATGAACGAGCCCCCAGGAGCCCGTATGCGCGTGGCACTGTCCGGCCTGACCATGGCGGAGTATTTCCGCGACGTCAAGAACCAGGACGTGCTGCTCTTCATCGACAACATCTTCCGCTTCACCCAGGCAGGCTCTGAGGTGTCGGCTCTGCTGGGCCGTATGCCCTCCGCCGTCGGCTACCAGCCTACGCTGGCTACCGAGATGGGCGCTCTGCAGGAGCGCATCACCTCCACCCGCAAGGGCTCCATCACCTCGGTGCAGGCTGTCTACGTCCCCGCCGACGACCTGACCGACCCGGCCCCCGCAACGACGTTCACCCATCTGGACGCTACCACGGTTCTGAGCCGTGACATCGCCTCTCAGGGCATCTACCCCGCTGTGGACCCGCTGGACTCCACCAGCCGTATCCTCAGCCCGGAGGTCGTGGGTCAGGAGCATTATGAAATTGCCCGTGCCGTCCAGAAGGTGCTGCAGCGCTACAAGGAGCTGCAGGACATCATCGCCATCATGGGCATGGACGAGCTGAGCGAGGATGACAAGCGCACCGTCAGCCGCGCCCGCAAGGTGCAGCGCTTCCTGAGCCAGAGCTTCCACGTTGCAGAGCAGTTCACCGGTATGCCCGGCCAGTACGTCCCGCTGAAAGAGACGCTGCGCGGCTTCCGCATGATCCTGAACGGCGAGTGCGACGACCTGCCCGAGAGCGCCTTCCTGTTCGCAGGCACCATCGACGATGTGTTCGCTAAGGCGAAGAAGGGGTAAACCATGACGACCTTTCATCTGACGGTGGTCACACCGGACGGCTGCGCCTTTGAGGGGCAGGCCGAGCGTGTGGTCTGCCGCGCCATCGACGGTGACCTTGCCATTCTGGCCAAGCACGGCGACTACTGCACCGCGCTGGGCATGGGCGAGGCCCACATCGTTGATGCCGAGGGCAGCCGCCGCCGTGCCGCCTGCATGGGCGGGATGCTCACCGTGCTGAACGGGGATGTCCATCTGGTCGCTACCACCTGGGAGTGGGCCGAGGAGATCGACCAGGCCCGCGCCGAGGCCTCCAAGAAGCGCGCCGAAGAGATCCTGGCCCGCAAAGACCTCGACCGCCGCGAGTACGAGATGGCACAGGCCCGCCTCAAGCGCGCACTGGTGCGCACTTCCATCAAGAATTAACAGCTGAAACAAAAACCGGAGTCCCCGCAGGGACTCCGGTTTTTGCTGTATCAGAAGCTTTTAGAGCATATTTGCCTTCTCGATGAGGCTGCGGATGTGGTGGGCCAGCATCTCGATGGCGGTGGTGTTCTCGCCGCCGTTGGGGACGATGATGTCCGCGTTCCGCTTGCTGGGCTCAACGAAAGCCTCGTGCATGGGTTTGACGGTGGTGAGGTACTGGTTGATGACGCTGTCGAGGGAGCGGCCGCGCTCCTTGACGTCCCGCACCAGACGGCGCAGGATGCGCTCGTCAGCGTCGGTGTCCACGAAGATCTTGTAGTCGAACATGGCGCACAGCTCCGGCTCCACGAAGGGAAGGATGCCTTCCACGATGAGGACGGGGGCCGGTTCGATGTGCTGGACCTCGTTGCTGCGGTTGTGGTCGGCGTAGTCGTACACCGGGCAGTCGATGGCGCGGCCTGCCTTCAGCTCCTGTAAGTGGTAGATGAGCAGGGCGTTGTCGAAGGCGTCCGGGTGGTCGTAGTTCAGCTTGCAGCGTTCTTCAAAGGGCAGCTCATCGTGGCGCTTGTAGTAGCTGTCGTGGGAGATGAGGCGCACCTCATCCTCCCCGAAAAGTGCCTTGAGCCGACAGGCCAGTGTGGTCTTGCCGCTGCCGGAGCCGCCTGCGATGCCGATGATCAGATTGTTCATGTTCCAAAAACCTCCGCGTGCCGATTGTTGTAGAAAAAATCCCCAGAGTAGGGTATAATATCCTTATCCTACATAATAACACACTTCGCTCTGTTTTGACAGGGCCGAATCTCTGCTGGGAGGCATTTTGATGAAAAAAATCGTTCCTGCCCCGTACATCGACCAGACTGAGCGCTGGGTCAACGGCTGCGAGAGCATCAGCAGCGTCATGCTGCTCCAGGCCGTGGGCATCGACATCGACCCGGATACCTTCATCGCCCGTGACCTGCCCCACGCTCCTTACTGGGAGCAGGACGGAAAACTCTACGGCCCTGACCCGTGGCAGGTCTACCCCGGCGACCCCCACGACCACACCGGCTACGGCTGCTATTCGCCCTGTATCGTCAAGGCCCTGAACAGCGCTCTGGAACACGAGGGCGCAGCCGACAAGTTCGAAGTCGTGGACGAGAGCGGCAAGACGGCGGCAGAGCTTTGCTCTTATATCGACGCCGGGATGCCGGTGGTGTTCTGGGCGACGCTGGATTTCCAGCCCGTGCCGGAAAAGCGTGACCACTGGCTGCTGGCCGATGGCACCGACTTTGCGTGGAAGTGCAACGAACACTGCCTGCTGCTGGTGGGCTACGATGACGAAAACTACTGGTTCAACGACCCGTGGCATGACCACGGCGTCTGCCCGCAGCCGAAACAGCTGGTGGAGGACTGCCACGCGGCCCAGGGGCTGTTCGCCGTCACCCTCCGCCCGAAAGGAGAAGTATGAAAAAAGAAGAATTTCAGCAGAACATGAAAGACAGGATGCAGCAGTTCGAGGACGGCGGTCTCCGGCTCCTGAAAAAGGGTCAGAAAGGCATCGTCCACGCGATTTTCAGCCGCTTCGGGCTGGTGCTGCTGCTCATGCTGCTGCAGGTCGGTGTACTGTGGAGCGTGTTCCGGTGGTTCGGCGGACTGCTGCCCCATTACTTCGGCGGCAGTGTGGCCATGTCGGCCTTCATGGTGGTCTACATCCTCAACAGCGAGATGGACAACAGCGCTAAGATCACATGGATGGTCACCATCGCCATCCTGCCGGTCGTGGGCGTGCCGCTGTTTTTCTACGTCAAGAGCAACATCGGCCACAACGCCCTGAAAAAGCGTGTGACCCACCTCACTGAGGAGGCCCGGGGCTTACAGCCCCAGCCGCTGGCTGCGGCCCAGGAGCTGGCCGAAGCCGACCCCGGCGCGGCCTCGCTGGCGCGGTATCTCCACGGAAAGGGCGGCGGCTTCTCGGTCTACAGGAACACGGAAGTTACCTACTTCCCCGGCGGCGAGGCCAAGTTCGAAGAGCTGCTGCGCCAACTGGAAAAGGCCGAGGAGTATATCTTCCTCGAGTACTTCATCATCGACGAGGGCCTCATGTGGGGCAGGATCCTCGAAGTGCTGGCCCGCAAGGCCGCTGAGGGCGTGGACGTCCGGGTGATGTACGACGGCACCTGTGAGTTCGCCACCCTGCCCCGGGATTACCCCAGCCGCCTCGAAAAGCTGGGCATCCAGTGCCGGGTGTTCTCGCCGGTGCAGCCCTTTGTCTCGACCCATTATAATTACCGCGACCACCGGAAAATTCTCGTCATTGATGGCAAGGTGGGTTTTACCGGCGGCGTGAACCTCGCCGACGAGTACATCAACCACATCGAGAAGTATGGCCGCTGGAAGGACGCCGCCGTCATGCTGGAAGGCGAGGCTGTCCGACCGCTGACCATCCTCTTCCTCGAGATGTGGAGCATCCTCCGGGAGCCGGAGTTCGAGAAGTTCCTCTCCGTGCCGCCCCACTCCGTTCCGGCGAAGGGGTTCGCGGCCCCTTACGGCGACTGCCCGCTGGACGGTGAGCGGGTGGGAGAGATGGTCTATATCGACCTGCTCAACCGCGCCAAGCGCTACATCCACATCATGACGCCCTACCTCATCCTCGACGGTGAGCTGGAAACGGCCCTCAAGTTCGCGGCAGAGCGGGGCGTGGACGTCCACCTCATCCTGCCCCATGTGCCGGACAAGAAGTTCGCCTATGCGCTGGCGAAGACGCACTACAAGTCTCTGCTGGACTCGGGCGTGAAGATCAGCGAGTGGCTGCCCGGCTTTGTCCACGCGAAGGTCTTTGTGGTGGACGACAGCGAGGCCGTGGTGGGTACCATAAACCTCGACTACCGCAGCCTCTACCACCACTTTGAGAATGCGGTCTGGATGAAGGATACCGCCTGCATCCCCGCCATCGAGAAGGATTTCCAGAAGACGCTGGAATTCTGCCGCGACGTCGAGCCCACCCGGGAGAGCATCTGGGAGGGCAACGTGCTGCTCCATCTGGCAGGAATTTTACTGAAAGTTATTGCACCATTACTGTAAAACAAAGGGGAATGCCGTTCGGCATTCCCCTTTGTTTTACAAATAATCCTTATCCATCGAGAAGCCCCGGCCGCTGACCTCGGTGACATGGCTCACGATGAGGAAGCAGGTGGGGTCGATGCTGTGAGCCAGCTTTTCCAGCCGGGGCAGTTCCCGGTTGGACACGATGCTCAGCAGCACGGCGCTGGACTCGTGGGTGTAGCCGCCCTCGCCGTGGAGGATGGTCACGCCCCGGTCCAGCTGCTCGAGGATGGCGGCACAGATGGCGTCGGACTGGCTGCTGATGATCTTCACCTCGGTGCGGCTGGCACCCATCATCAGCATCTTATCCATGACGATGGTGTGGATGAGCACCATCACAATGCCGTACAGCACCTGCGGCATCGGGCTGAACACAGCCTGCATCAGCAGGACCATGATGTCGAAGGCCAGCATGGTGGCCGATACCGGCAGCTTGAACCATTTGTTGAGCACCAGCGGCGGGATGTCGAGGCCGCCGGTGGATGCACCGGAGCGGATGACGATGCCCAGCGAGACGCCGATGCCGAGGCCTGCAAAGACGGTGCAGAGGAAGATGTCCTCCGTCAGCACCCGGCCATTCGCCATCCCCTCGAACAGGGCGAGGAAGGCGGGGCTGAGAACACTGCTGGCCAGCGTATTGAGGGCGAAGGCCCGGCCCAGGACTACCCAGCCCCAGACCAGCATGGCGATGTTGATGAAGAACAGCAGCCCCGAGACGGACAGGCCCGTCAATCGCCCGATAGCCAGTGCGATGCCGGTCGCGCCGCCGGTGATGAGGCCCGCCGGCTCGAGGAACAGCGCAACGGCCAGCGAGTAGAGCGCGTTGCCGAAGATGATGGAAGCCCAGTTCCAGATAAGCTGCTTCCAGTGCGGATTCTGATTCATAGCGTTTCCTCCCATATCTCTTCTATCATACCGGAAAACGGCAAAAAAATCCACGCCCGGCGGCCTGCCGGGACGTGGATTTTTGTTCATTTGACAGATGAAAGTTTGATTTTTTACTCTTCGTCCAGCAGGCGCAGGCCGGCGGTGTCGGTGACGGGCAGCGAGAAGACGATGGAGCCGGCCTTTTTGTCGGCGTTGTCCATGATGGCTTTCATGATGGCGTTCTTCTCGGAAGTGCGGCTGACGATGAGCACCAGCTCTTTTTCGTTCACGAGGTCGATGCCCATGAACCTGGCTGCACCCTCCATGCCGGTGCCTTTGGCGTGGATGACGGTGCCGCCGCCGGCTCCTGCGGCCCGGGCCGCGTCCATGATAGAGCCGGTGTAGCCCTGATTGGCGATGACCAGCAGCAGGTCGTAACGGGTATCTTTCAAGGTGCTTTCCTCCTTCAGCTCAAGGGTCTGGTGTTCGGTGAGGAACAGCAGGGCGCGCTTGCCGCCGATGCTGCTTACCGGGACGATGAATGCAATGCCGGTACCCGGCACATCAATGCGCATCTGGCGGCGCAGGGCTTTCTGGATGCGGGGCCAGCTGTCCGCTGTGATGATGGCAAAGAGCACGGCTTTTTCGGTCTTTTCCAGCCCGAGGGTGGAAAGCGTCTCCTGAACGGCAGTGCCGGCACCCACGGTGCGGAGGCTGACATCGACGCCGAAGCTCTTATACAGCTTCAGAAAGGCGTCTGTCGTGGGGCGGTCGGTGATGGTGACCAGCCAGTAAAGCGTATTCACGGCAAAGCCTCCTTACAGTTCGATGATGGCGTCGTCCGGCAGTTCGGCCAGCAGGGCGGCAGGATCCAGCAGGGGCTGGGCGCTGCGGGCCTTGTGGGTCTTGAGCTGGGCCACAAGGCCCATGAGCTGGACGGTGATGAGGGGCGTCATGGCGACCATGGCCACCACGCCGAAGGCGTCGGTGACGATGTTGCCGCCTACGGCGATGCAGGCACCCTGCGCCAGCGGCAGCAGGAAGGTGGCCGTCATGGGGCCGGAGGCCACGCCGCCGGCGTCAAAGGCGATGGCGGTGTAGAGCTTCGGCACCACAAAGGAGATGCTGATGGCGAAGAGGTAGCCCGGGATGAGGAACCACAGGATCGAGATGCCGGTGAGGACGCGCACCATTGCAAGGCCCACCGAGAGGGCGACGCCGGCCGAGAGGGCCGCGCCCATCGTCCCGGCGGAGATGGCACCGTCGGTGACTTCTTCGACCTGTTTGTTGAGGACATAGACCGCAGGCTCGGCCCGGACGATAAAGTAGCCGATGAGCATCCCGATGGGGATGAGCAGCCACCGGCTGCTCTGGCCGCCCAGGACCTGACCGAGGTAGTTGCCGGCGGGCATGAAGCCGATGTTCGCCCCGGTGAGGAAGAGCACGAGGCCGATGTAAGTATAGACGAGGCCTACGCCGATGCGGCCCAGCGTCCGCCGGTCGATGTGGAGGGCGGCGAGCTGGAAGATGCCGAACATCACGACGATGGGCAGCAGGGAAGTGGCGATCTCGTGCAGATAGGTGGGCAGGCCCTCGCTGAACAGCTGCCACAGCTCCACCGAGTCGCCCACTTCAGGGATGACCGGCGGCACGTAGCTGCTCTCGCTGGCATTGAAGAGGATGCCGAGGATGAGGACGGCGAGGATGGGACCTACGGAGCAGAGGGCTACGAGGCCGAAGCTGTCGTCCGCTGCATGGCGGTCAGAACGGATGGCCGACACACCGACGCCCAGCGCCATGATGAAGGGGACGGTCATGGGGCCGGTGGTGACGCCGCCGGAGTCGAAGGCCACGGCCAGAAACTCTTTCGGCACAAATGCAGCCAGAAGGAAGATGGCAGCGTAAAAGATGACCAGCAGCCGGGGCAGCGGGATGCCCAGCAGCATACGCAGGAAGGCCATGACGAGGAAGATGCCCACGCCCACAGCCACCGAGAGGATGAGGGTCATGTTGGGGATGGAGGGTACCTGATTGGCAAGCACCTGTAAGTCAGGCTCTGAGATGGTGATCAGGAAGCCCAGCAGGAAACCCACGCCGATGATGAGAAAGAGGTTCTGGCTTCGGGTGAGCATGGAGCCGACCCGCTCGCCCATGGGGGTCATGCTCATCTCGGCACCCAGGGTGAAGAACATGATGCCGACGATGATCATGGCCGCGCCCAGCAGAAAGCAGAGCAGGATACTCGGGGAAACAGGGGCGATGCTGAAACAGAGCACCAGCACGATGGCCGCGATGGGCAGGACGGCCTGCAGTGCCTCCAGCAGCTTCTCCCGAAGCTTGGGGATGGATGATTTGATAATGATGTCCACCAGCCTTTCCCGCCCGGAAGCAGTGCCGCCGGGCGTTGGAATTGAGAAATATTTCCTTATCAAGTATACAAAAACAGACAAAAGTCCGTCAACAAAAGACCGGCTAAGATTGGCAAAGAAACAGAAATGTTACAAAAAGAAAAGGCTGCCGCGCTTTTGCACAGCAGCCTTGAAGATCAGGATTTAGACGCCCTGCTTTGCCAGAACGTCAGAAGGCGGGGTGGAGAACACCGGAATACCGGCGTAGGGGTCGGGAGTGTTGTCGGCGGGCAGGGCCTTCATGTAGGCGTCCATGGACTCGGCCACCTTCTTGGCGATGGCCACGGCCTCCACGACGGTGCGCGCGCCCATGACGGCGTCGCCGCCGGCGAACACGCCCTCGCGGGTGGTGCTGCCGTCCTCGTTGACGGTGAGCAGGCCGCGCTGGTTGGTCTCGATGCCGGTGGTGGTCTTGACGAGGGAGTTCTCAGAACCCTGGCTCACCGAGACGATGACGCCGGTGTGGGGGTAGAAGGTCTCGCTGCCCTCTACCTGAGTGAACTTGCCGTCCTCGCCCTTTACGGTGTCGCGGCAGATGATGCCGTTCTCACGGATCTCCACCGGAGCCTTGCAGAAGCGGAAGCCCACGCCCTCGAGCTTGGCATACCGCACTTCATGCTCGGAAGCGCTGATGCACTCCTCGTCGCGGCGGGCGTAGCAGGTGACGTGGCGTGCGCCGTTGCGGATGGCAGTGCGGGCGCAGTCCATGGCGGAGTTGCCCACGCCGATGACGGCGATGTCGTCGCCCAGCTGGAAAGCCTTGGAGTTGGCCAGATAGTCGATGCCGAAGGCCACGTTGCCCAGCGTCTCGCCCTTGATGTGCATGGCGTTGGCCTTCCACAGACCGGCGCCGATAAAGACGCTCTTGTAGCCGTCCCGGAAGAGGTCGTCGATGGTGATGGTCTTGCCGATGGCGGTATTGGGGCGGACGTGGATGCCCTTCAGCTCGAGGTGGCGGTACTGGAAGTCGTCCAGCACGCTGTCGGGCAGGCGGTAGTTGGGGATGCCGTACCGCATGACGCCGCCGATCTTGTCGCGGGCGTCGAAGATGGTGACATCGTAACCCCAGCGTGCCAGCAGGACGGCGACGGTCAGGCCCGCAGGCCCCGAGCCGACGACAGCGGCCTTCATGCCGTTCCTGGGGGCGGGGCCGGAAGTCATCTTGTTGGCGTAGGTGGTGGAGATGTAGTCCTCGATGATGGAGAAGTGGACGGGGTCGTGGCTGGGCATCCGGTTGCGGATGCAGTGGCCCTCGCACTGGTTCTCGTGATTGCACACGAGGCTGCACACAGTGGTCAGGGGGTTGTTTTCAAACAGCATCCGGCCGGCGTCGTCGAGGTGATTGTCCTTGAGCAGGCGGATGACCTCGGGGATGTTGGTGTGGATGGGGCAGCCCTGCTGGCACATCGGCTTTTTGCAGCCGAGGCAGCGGTTGGCTTCGTCCAGAACGTGAAGTGCCATGGTTCCTCCTTGTACCTGTCGAACAGGCGGTGTTGTATCCAAGTATCTTTACTATAATACACCGAAACTGCCTCGGCATACAAGTGCCGAAATGACAAAATTTGCAGAAAAATTTCTGTCATTACGTCAAAAAGATATTTTTTTGACGAAGTAGACCGCCCATGGCCTCCGGCGAAACGCGGCAGAGCGTACCAAAATCGGCGGCGGCAAGCTGCGCCTCGGCCATCTGGGTGCAGGCACCGCCTGATCCCCGCAGACGGGCCAGCGAGTGGGAGACAGGGAGGGTGCAATTTTTTAAGAAAGGAAGGGCATCCTTCTTCCCGCCCAGCAGGTGGAGATAGGGCGGAAGGGCGGGGAGACTGTCGGCGGTGAAGCCCAGCGCGGCGTCCATGGCGAGGCGGCGCATCCGCGCCCGGGGGTAGCGGACGGTGGTGAGAGCGTCCAGAAGTTCGTCGTAGGTGGTGCTGGTACGGACGGCGGCTTCCAGACGGTGCTCCAGTCCTTCGGAGACGCCGCGGATGTCTGCAAAGGGCGCTTTGCCCCGGCAGGCAGACCGGAGAAGGGCCAGCTCGCACCGCCCGGCGGCGGAAAAATCGGTGTACTGCCCGGCGGCGTAAGCCTCCTGATAAAGCGGGAAGACCGCCTCGGGAACGTAAGGCGCGACGGCGTCCGCTCCGCCCTCGGCCCAGAGCTTGCGAAGTGCGCTGGCGCTGGCGAACTGCCCATGGGCAGAGTGGAGCGCCTCACCGTGGTTCGCGCCTTGCCGGGGCAGGGGATAAGCCTCCATCCGAGGCGCAAGGCTGCGGATGGCCCGGCAGTATTCGACAGCGAGGTTGTTGTTGGGCTTGTCCAGCAGGGCGGCGACCCGCTCGTCAGATGCAAGCTGAGCCGCGGCGGCCTGCCGCGCGGCGGCGAAGCTCCGTGCGCCGCCCGCAAGCTGGGCTTTCAGGGCGGCGCGGTAGGAGTCGCTGTCAAGAAGCTCGGCGGCCTCCATCAGAAGGGCCGCGTCGGGCGTCTCGGCGCCGAACACCAGACCGTCGCATCCAGCGGCGGCAAGCAGCGCCACGCCCGCCCGGGCGAACGCCTCTGCCCCCGCGCAGGCACAGGGAGCAGGCAGGGCAAACACAAGGTCAGCCCCGCAGGTGAGGGCGGACCGGGTGCGGACAGCTTCGGGCAGGAGGGGCAGTGCCCCCCGCTGCACCAGCGAACAGCTCATGGCGACGGCGACGCGCTCTGCACCCAGCGCTTTTGTCTGCGCCAGCTGCCATGCGTGGCCGTTGTGGAAGGGGTCGTATTCGGCGATGATACCGGCAAATTTCATGACGTGACCTCAAAAGTTTGTGAAATATCTGTCATACTGCATGGAGAACTGGGGCGGAATGACAGGATTCTGGGCAGGATGTACAAAAAAGCCAGGGGACTTCGTGGCAGGCTTTGCCGCCATTGCGGCTTGAAAACCGGCCGACCCTATTATATAATAATTCTAGGAATCTGTAAAATTCTGCCCTCTCGGGGGCGGACAAAAACATATCTGGAGGAAACAAGAAGATGAAAATTCTGGTTATCAACTGTGGTTCTTCTTCCCTGAAATATCAGCTCATCGATATGGACGGTGAGAAGGTGCTGTGCAAGGGCCTGTGCGAGCGCATCGGCATGGAGAGCAGCATGATCACCCATGACGCCAACGGCCACAAGGCTACCACTCCCGCGATCTTCCCCACCCACACCGAGGCTTTTGCTGAGGTCGTGAAGAAGATGACCACCGGCGAGGGCAAGTGCATCGACGATGTCAGCGAGATCAGCGCCATCGGCCACCGCGTCGTCCACGGCGGTGAGAAGTTCAAGGCCAGCTGCCTGATCACCGACGAGGTCATCAACACCATCCGTGAGCTGAGCCCCCTGGCTCCTCTGCACAACCCCGCAGGCATCCTCGGCATCGAGGCAGCCCGCAAGGTCTTCGGCAACGTCCCGATGGTCGCTGTCTTCGACACCGCTTTCCACAGCACCATGCCCCCGAAGGCTTATATGTACGCCATCCCCTATGAGTACTATGAGAAGTACGGCGTCCGCCGCTACGGCTTCCACGGCACCAGCCACAAGTACGTTGCTCACAAGGCTGCTGAGTACCTCGAGGAGCCCATTGAGCGCCTGAAGCTCATCACCTGCCATCTGGGCAACGGCTCCTCCATCGCCGCTGTCGACCAGGGCAAGGTCGTTGATACCTCCATGGGCATGACCCCGCTGGCCGGCCTGATGATGGGTACCCGCTGCGGCGACCTGGACCCCTCTGTGGTCAACTACCTGAAGTACACCCTGAACATCACCGGCCACGAGCTGGACGAGATCCTGAACAAGAAGTCCGGCCTGCTGGGCATCTCCGGTGTTTCCAGCGACAAGCGTGACGTCGAGGAGGCTGCTCTCCACGGCAACAAGCGCGCTCAGCTGGCTTCTGATATGCTGAACTACCAGATCAAGAAGATCGTCGGCAGCTACATCGCAGCTATGGGCGGCGTGGACGCCATCGTCTTCACCGGCGGCATCGGCGAGCACGACGAGATCGCCCGTGCAAAGGTCTGCCACCACATGGA